>Ga0136612_10000274_pt1 | contig 16965 bp, 14 predicted proteins | sample AntDryUQ224A2306_2_FD_106644 | JGI IMG/M metagenome (GOLD analysis project Ga0136612, IMG submission 106644) | Polar desert sand microbial communities from Dry Valleys, Antarctica - metaG UQ224A (23.06) | ecosystem: Environmental > Terrestrial > Soil > Desert | place: Antarctica: Dry Valley... | reverse complement strand
CGCCCGGACATGCTGCGCGGCACCACGCGCCGCATGGAGACCCCGCTCGGCACCATGTTCGTGAATATCACCGAGGATGATCGCGGCCAGCCGTTCGAAGTCTTCATTACGCTGGGCAAGGCCGGTGGTTCAGCGATGGCCGACGTGGAAGCGATGGGTCGCCTGATCTCACTCGCCCTGCGCTCGGGCATTCCCCTCCCGGAGCTGCACCGTCAGCTTCGCGGTATCGCCTCCGATCGTGCTACCGGACTCGGACCCAACAAGGTGCTATCAGTCCCCGATGCCATCGGCATCGCGCTCGAGCGCTGGTGGAAGGAGAAGCAGGGCGTGCAACAGGAGTTGTTGCGCACGCCACCCGAACTGCCAGTGCAGAGCGGAGAGTTCCTGGCCGTGCCGGCGGATCAGGTCAAGGTCGTGAGTGGCGCCGAGATGGCGGCACAGAACCAGATGATGTTCGACATCAATGGTTCTGATCAGTCATTCATGGCTACGTGTCCGGATTGCGGCTCGCAGCTCGAGTTTGCCGAGGGTTGCGTGAAGTGTCACGTGTGCGGGTTCAGCGAGTGCGGGTGATCGCGGACTGAATTGCGACAAGAAAGGCCCGCGAAGTTCGCGGGCCTTTTTGCGCAGGGATGTTTTGCCCCGGGGCGGGTATCGCTACAGTTGATCGCGCGAACTTCAGGAATCAGCGCTGCGCGCGGCCTCGCAGCTTTATACCGCATCGCTCGTGGTGTTTTCGAGGATACTCGCCCTCGCTTTGTTCAATCCCGCAGGTTATGCGGCTACTCTCGCCGCCTAAACAGCGTTCCCGAGCCGATTTCAGATCCTGGTCGAGGTGAGCACGGGCAGGCTTGCGTGAAAGGAAGCAAGAAGGCGTGCATTGCCCCCTCAACATCACCTACATGGCGGAGTGCTACCCAGTCTAAGCCCGGGGGTACCCCGAATCCTGACGTGATCGAAGGCAAGCTTGCCGAGAGAGGGAGCTTCGGTTTATGTTCAGTATGCCCAGACGGGCTCACGATTACGGGGGCGGGGACAATTGAAAGACCTTTTTCTGTGTCACGCAGGAGCCGACAAGGCCTGGGTGCATGAGCTTGGTGCTCGGCTCGAAGCCGCCAGTATCGGCAACCGAAACATCGAAGTCTTCATCGATGACTGGGACATCGATCACGGCGAGAACATCGTCGCCAAGATCGAGGAGGGCCTGAAGCAGGCCCGGTACTGTGCGGTGGTGCTCTCGCCCGCGATGCTCAAGCGCGAATGGCCAAAGGCCGAATGGACCGCGCGCTTTATGAGCGATCCCACCGGCAAGAAGAGTCAGCTACTTCCGATCCTTCTCCATGAGCGCGACCCCGAAACGCGGGAGCTCATCGATATTCCGATGCTGCTCCGACCGATTCGCCGCTTCGACTTCACGAAGCCGTCGAGTTTTGAGGCCGAGTTTGAAGAGCTGCTTCGCAAGCTTCGTGGCGAACGTCCGCGGCGCGGAGGTTGGCGAAGCTCATCGCCGTATCGTAGCGAAGCGGAGCACGGCGCCGAAGCTGCCGATGACGTACAAGAAGTGATCGTCAGCAACATGCTCTATGTCGAGAGCCATCCGGAGTACATCTGGAGCGACGCGGCGACTACCCAGAAGAACACGGACGTATGGAAGTCGCTTACGGGTGAAAGATTGTCGCCGTTCCTGCTAGCCGATGGTCGGATCTACTCCTTCTCCGATCCAGACGCGCGCGACAATCCGTTCCGGCAGTTCATGTCCGGTAACGCGCGAAAGAAAGAGCGAGTGAGTGACTGGATCGCTGATCCGAACAGGTCGCGTCAAATCGTCCGGTTGTTGAACGACGCTTTGCAGGAGCACAACTACCATCTGCGCATTCGGAATCTGAAGGACAACCGAAAACAGTACTACTGCCCGGTATACGACGCGAAGAAACCGAGGGTATTTCGCTGGGGCGGCGGAGGAAGGGGAAGGACGATCGCAAAGGTTGGGGAGAGGCCGGACAAGTCCGCGATTGGCATCCACTACTCCGCGAAGATGCGCTTTTTGGTTCTCGGCGCGCGCATTTTTTTGCTGGTTGAACCGGGTTGGATGTTCACTTCGGATGGCGTGACACCACTTGAAGGGAAGCAGGTAACGGTGCTGTCCACGAAGTTCGGCGGGAAGGAACGGAACGGCACTGTACTTCGCAACGTTCTGATGTGGGGTATGCTCCTCGCCAACCGCCAGGACCGGATTCGCGTTGCGCTCGGTGGCGGTGAGTTGGTCATTGATCCTGTGCCCGCACTCGCAGGAGTTCCAGTGGGCGTCGATGGAGATTCCATGAACCTCGACAGGATCTTTGCCGACGGGTTTGGCGGCGAGGTCACTGAGGATGAAGCCGGCAACGATGAGGAGCTAGAGGAGGTTCTCGCGATGGCCGTGACGGGAGCCCTGGGAGACGACGACGATACCGGTTTCGGTGACGAGGAGGGGGAATGAGCCGCCCTAGCAAAAGTCAGGGGGGAAAGCCAAAGAGCGATCCGATTGCGCTCCTTTCCGCCAAGCGCTCCCCGATCTTCACGGCGACCTTCATTCCTGAGCCGGGGTTGGAATTTGGCGACCACAGACAACTTGTTGATCCTCGAGTCGGCCTTGGGATCTACGGTCCAATCGATCAAAACAGAACGAGCCGCCGCACGCCGATCAGGCTCGGCCTAATCGGGACCGGACCGCTCATCGACAAGGTCAAGCAATGGCTGTCGCGGTGTCAGTCGGAAGTTGAGCCGGTGCGCCGCAGCCTCCTGCGCGGGAAAGTCATCACGCGGCGCACCGATCCGGCAGTAGTTCCAAGATTTCCCGGCATCCGCGCTGTGTTCGACACGGACTTTGTTCTGAGCGATCAGCACATCGAGACACTCACCTCGACGGACGTCGATGAGGTCCGCTTCAAGTTCGATTTGTATGAGCCTCGCGTTACGCGGATGGGGGAAATTCTTGGCCGGAGGCTCGCCGTTCTGGCCGACAAGCCAACTGTCCCTGATGTCGTTCTCGTCGCGCTGCCCTCCGAGCTTCGCAAGGTGTGCACGGTGCCGTCCAAGCACAAACGGCGCGGGAAGCAGCCGCGGACACTCTCCGATATTCTCAGGGCCTCGCTTGAAAAGGACGCAGCGATGGGGCAGATGAACTTGCTCGACGTTGCCGCCGCGAATCAAATCCCGATCGATGAGGGCGAGCACGAGAATGTCGTGCTCCATAGCGCGCTCAAGATTCACGGGATGCGTGCAAACCTTCCGACGCAGTTGCTGTGGGAGGGTACGCTCGATGGTATCGGTGTTGAAGACGATGCGACGTGTGCCTGGAATATTTGCTCGGGCATCTACTACAAGGCCAACAACGAGTTGTGGCGTCTCACCGGACTGACTGCCAACTCTTGCTTCGTCGGTCTATCGTTTTACAAGGACCGGAAGGACGACAATTTGCGGTGCTGCGTGGCGCAAGCCTTCTCTGATCGTGGAGAGGGGTTGGTCATACGAAGCGAACCGTTTGCGTGGCGGAACGATCACGAGAAGACTCCGCACCTTGCTCGCGAAATGGCGACGGCGATGCTCCGCAGCGTTCTAGCCGCGTACTACGACCACTTGCACGTGCATCCAGGGCGCGTGGTCATTCACAAGTGGCAGCGGTTTTGGCCAGAAGAGCGAGAAGGTTTCGAGGACGCTTTACGGGAAGCGAAGATTCACTCGCACGATTTCGTATCCTTCGGCAGCAGGGGCGTACGGTTCTATCGTGCGGGCAACGAGCCCCCGGTGCGAGGGACGTATGTCTCGCTAGGTGACAGCGAGGGGTTGCTGTATACGCGTGGGTATGTCCCATTCCTCCGCCGCTACCCGGGAATGCGCGTCCCGCGCCCGCTGGAAATCCTTGAACATCACGGCTCTGCGTCGATGACACAGATCGCGCAAGAGATTTTGGCTCTGACGAAACTCGACTGGAATACGACGATGTTCGCCGGCAAGGAACCAATCACCACGGCGTTCGCGGCAGAAGTTGGTCAGATTCTTTCGGAGTTCCCGCCCAACACCGAACCGAAACGGTCATATCGGTTTTACATGTAGGCCAAGGCTCTTCACTGTATCAGATGCATCCCGTTCGGTCTGGCGGTCTCCGGCGCGTCGGCTGATCACACTTCATTTTCAACTCACAACGCGGTAGGCAGCCATGAGCAAGAAAGGTCCGAGTGTGCACGTCGTGAAATCACAGTCGCAACCGAACAAGTTCGTAGCGAAAGTGGCAGGAGATCCCAAGCCGATCACCCGTCCAGCAACGCAGGCGGCGACTATCGCGAAAGCGATCCCGGTCGCAAAAAAGAATCAAAGTGAGGTTGTGATTCATGGTCGCGACGGAAAGATTCGAGACAAGGACAGCTACGGAAACGACCCCGTCCCGCCACGCGACAAGAAGCACTAGAGCCGCTCGTTTCTAATGCCCACCAAGTCGTTAAATCGAAGCCTGCTCGCCGCTAAGACGACGAAGCAGGATGAGTTCTACACGCAACTTTCCGATATCGAGAAGGAGCTACGGCACTACTCGAAGCACTTCAAGAACAAGACTGTTCTTTGCAACTGCGACGACCCGCGCGTCAGCAACTTCTTCAAGTTCTTCATCAACAACTTCGAGAAGCTGGCGCTGAAGAAGCTGATCGCGACGTGCTACCAGAACGACAAGCCCGACCTATTCAGTCAAAATAAGTCCGCTCGCGGCATCTACTTCGAGTACAGTGGCGAGCAGAAGAAGAATCGTCTTCCTGACCTCGCGAAGGTCAAGCCGCGCAACCTCAAATCCGACGGCGATTTTCGCAGCGAGGAATGCGTCAACCTGCTTAAGCAAGCTGACATCGTTGTCACCAATCCACCGTTTTCGCTGTTTCGGGAGTATGTCGCGCAGTTGGTGAAGTACGAGAAAAAGTTCCTCATCATCGGGCATATGAACGCCCTTCACTACAAAGAGATCTTCACGCTCTCAGGGACGGCAAACTCTGGCTGGGGGAGAGCATCCATAGCGGTGATCGGGAATTTGGCGTGCCGGATCACTACCCCCTACAAGCAGCAGGTTATCGCATTGACGAGAAAGGCAACAAATACATCAGGGTGAAGGGCGTTCGCCGGTACACCAACATGGACAACCCGAATCGCCATGAAGAACTGCCCCTCTTCAAGACATACTCCGCCGCCGAGTACCCCCGCTACGACAATTTCGACGCAATCGAGGTAGGCAAGACAAGTGAAATACCCTGCGACTATGACGGCTTGATGGGTGTTCCTGATGCTTTCTTAGACAAATTCAATCCCGATCAATTTGAACTCATCGGCATACCGTTCGGCGATCTGGGCAAAGCGATAGGTGTAACGAGGAATCATCGTGGTCGAACCGACATTGCGATTACCATAGACGGCAAAACACGTTGCCCGTATTCAAGAATTATCATCAAGCGGAAGAAGTAGCAGCATGAAGATCGAATTGAGAGAAATCACGATCAAGCAACTCTCCGACGGCTACGCCGACAAGGCCGAGGCGGGCGTCGTCGGTTACGGGGGGAAGCTCGATATTCGCCCGCCATATCAGCGCGAGTTCATCTACAAGGACAAGCAGCGCGATGCGGTGATCGACACTGTGCGCAAGGAGTTTCCGCTCAACGTGATGTACTGGGCGGTGCAGGATGACGGCACCTTTGAAGTGATCGACGGTCAGCAGCGGACGATATCGATCTGCCAGTACGTGGATGGCGTGTACTCCATCAACGACATGTACTTCCACAACCTCCAGGACGACCAGCAGGAACAGATTCTCAACTACACCTGCATGGTCTACCTCTGTTCGGGCGCCGACAGCGAGAAGTTGGAGTGGTTCAAGACAATCAACATCGCTGGCGTGAAACTGACCGATCAGGAAATGCGCAACGCGGTCTACCACGGAAAATGGACTGCTGACGCCAAGCGGTATTTCAGCAAGACCGGCTGTCCCGCTTACGGAATCGGCAGCGATTATCTCGACGGCACTCCGATTCGGCAGGATTACTTGGAAACGGCGATTGATTGGCTCTCAGACGGTGACATCGACGGATACATGTCGAAGCACCAGCACGACAAGGATGCCAAGCCGCTTTGGAATTACTTCGAGAAGGTGATCGAATGGGCGAAGGCGACGTACCCGGATTATCGACGCGAGATGAAGCACGTCCACTGGGGCCCTCTTTACAACAAGTTCCACAGCAAGAAGTTGGATGCGAAGAAGCTTGCGAAAGAGGTCGCCAAGCTCATGGAAGATGAAGAGGTGGGGAAGAAGTCTGGAATTTTCTCGTACCTGCTCACGAAAGACGAACGATATCTGAACCTTCGAGCGTTCTCGGATAAGGAGAAACGCGAAGCATACGAGCGGCAGAAGGGAAAGTGCGTCAAGTGCCGTAAGAAGTTCGAGATCGGCGACATGGAAGCGGACCACGTCAAGCCGTGGCACGAAGGCGGGAAGACCACAGCGGCGAACTGCCAGATGCTTTGTAAAGACGATAACAGAAGAAAATCGGGAAGATGAAACACGTCGCCAATCCCTGACCACCTGATGACGCCAGGGCTGCCGTCCGCGCGACCCGGAATCTCCAGGTATTGCGGAGTATCCGAAAGCGTATCCAGTACCACGATCGATCGCCGAACGATTGGTTACGCGGGGTGGCCGCCACGCAAACGCGTCGCTCTATTTCACGCGTGATTTCACGTAAGTAGGCGTGGTTTGCACTCGCTCGAAGCTAAGTCTTCTTCGTCTGCCAAAGCGCAGTCTGAGCAATGGCGCGTCATTCGCGCTGTCGTTCTCGCTCGCGACTCGCACACTTGCAGAGCTTGCGGCGAAAAGTGCTCCCAAGGTGAAGCCGACGTTCATCATCTGATTCCACGCGTCGTCGGTGGCCTCGATGACGCTTCCAACCTGGTCACACTGTGCGACGGCTGTCACGCTACACACCATCCGAACCTTCAAGGCACGCTTGCTCGGCGAGTGATCGAGCGCTGGGCGTTGAAACTGGCCAGAGTACTGGATCGAAGGCACGAACTGGCTGGGGTCGATGAGTCGCTCGGCGCGGCGATGCGGCTGCTCGGAGTCAAGCAACTTCGAGCTCCCCAACTCGATGTGATCCTCGCCGCGCTCCGAGGCGAATCCCTTCTCCTCGTTAGTGCGACCGGCTCCGGAAAATCGCTTTGCTTTCAGGTGCCGATCCTATTAAGCCGCGGGTGCGGGTTCGTGATCTCCCCGTTGAAAGCGCTCATGAGCCAACAGGTCACCGGTCTTCAAATGAAGAAGGTCCCGGGCACCTTCATCAACGGCGATCTTGCCCCTGAAGAAAAAAAGATTCGCTATCGACTCCTAAGGCGTGGCGCGATCAAGTTCCTCTATTGCACCCCGGAGCGCTTCGATCCGACGATGGTGCGACAAGTCGAAGTGAACGAGATGACGCGCACTCGGCCCTCTTACCTTGTTATCGACGAAGCGCACTGCATCGATCGTTGGGGTAGGGACTTTCGTCCGAACTACGGCAATCTCGGTGCGATCCGCCAATCACTTGGAAACCCGCCCGTCCTAGCATTCACTGCTTCCGCCGGAAGGCAGGGTCAGCGACGCATCCTGGAATCGCTCGGAATACCAGACGCGCGCGTCGTGGTCACGGGGGTCAACCGCCCCAATATCACATTCGTCCGTCTCGCAAATCTGAAGGACGAGTTTCGATATTACCTCATCAGGAAACTTCTCCAGGTCGTGCCGCTCGGTCGCGCCATGCTGTTTGTGCCGACGGTCAAGACCGGAAAGCAGCTACAGGACGGCCTTCGATCGCAGGGGTTGGAAGTTCCTTTCTTCCACTCAAAACTCGGTACGGCTAACGAGCGCGACATATTGCTGGGCCAATTTACAGGCCGCATCCAGCCCCCCGTGAAAGTCATTATCTGCACGAATGCGTTCGGTATGGGACTCGACTTGCCCGATGTTCGACTAGTCGTGCACTTGCAGTATCCCGCGTCAGTAGAGGATTACCTTCAGGAATTCGGACGCGCTGGTCGAGATGGCAAGCCTTCGGTGGCTGTCCTGTTCACGGGAGAGAACGACGACAGATTGCTCAAGTACATGGCCGAGAAGACATCCGAAATGGCGCGCGGGGACGCCGCGTTCAAGGCCTCCGTTCTTGAAGCCAAGCTCGAAGCCATCGGGGAGATGCGACGCATTGCAACGTCCACAGGCGTCTGCGTTCGCCAAAATATCGTCAAGTACTTCGGGGAGATGCCTTCCTTACAGCACAGGAGCATTGCGGTGCGAATTGTGGAATGGCTGCTCTCACGATCGGCCGAGGTCCAGGCAAGCGATTTCTGCTGTGATTTGTGTGATCGCCTGAATGTCAACAAACTGCACGACGTCATCGACTGGGTCGCCAAAGTATTTCCAGAGGGCCGGCGGCCAACCTCCTTCGCTCGACTAGCTAGCTGGCGCTCAACGCCATAGTGCGGATGCAATGTGCCCTGCGCCCGATGTTGACGCGTCTTCTAGAGAGCGGACGCACGCGAGTACTGCCCCCGAAGTAGGAGCCAAATCCACTTCAGAACTCGAACTGAGGCGCACACGGCCGACTTCCCGCGCCCGAAGCGCACCGATGTTTTTGCGTTCGACAGTGGTCACTCCTATTTGGACCCACTTCTGCACGGCCATTGTGTGACCGACCTCCGCGACGAGCTACAGAAAACTCTCGGCGACGCCTACACCATCGAGCGTGAGCTCGGCGGCGGCGGGATGTCGCGCGTGTTCGCACAGGAGACATCGCTCGGCCGCCAAGTCGTCATCAAGGTACTGCCGCCGGAGCTCGCCGCTGGTGTCAACGTCGACCGTTTTCGTCGGGAGATTCAGCTCGCCGCGCAGCTCCAGCATTCGTGCATCGTGCCCGTGCACGCGGCCGGAGTTTCCGAAGGGCTGCCGTTCTACACGATGCCCTTCATCGACGGCGAATCACTGCGACAACGGCTGTCTCGCGTCGGCGAGCTGCCGGTCGCCGAGGCCGTGCGAATTTGAGAGATGTGGCGAAGGCGTTGTCGTACGCACATGAGCACGGCGTCGTACATCGCCACATCAAGCTCGAGAATATTCTCCTCACGAAGCATCACGCGCTTGTCGCGGATTTCGGTGTCGCCAAAGCGCTGTCGGCAGCCACGAACAGCACTTCGTTGACGTCGATCGGCGTCGCGCTCGGCACACCGGCATACATGGCACCCGAGTAGGCCGCCGCAGCCCCGACCACCGACTATCGCGCGGACATCTACGCGCTCGGCGCCGTCGGCTAAGAGATGCTTACCGGCCAGCAGCTCTTCGCCGGACGGCGACCGCGGGCCTGGACAAGGGCCGCAGCAAGCATTCCGCAATCGTTGCGGGCGTTGCGTTGCTTGCGACGTCGGGCGTGTACTCCGGCCAGGTTGGGTCGCGCGAGAACACGTATGCAACGATCAACGCGTACGGCATCCTCGCCAGCTGGGGAGGCGCGACCGGCTCGAACACCATCCAGACCGTGCTCGGCTACGGTTTGTATAACGCCGCGGCCGTGACCTTCATTGATGCGACCGGCAAGGGCCACGTTCTGGTTCTTGGCGGCGCAAATCGCAGCACGGTGGGTTAGGCCTCTTCAGCGGTTTGTATTACTAGTCTGACGGAACGCGAGTAAAAAAGGCCCGCGGATATCGCGGGCCTTTCTTACGCCTCTTTTGTTCCGGGAGCCAAGGCCTCAACAGGTCACGGTCGGATGCCACGGATCGAACATGCCGCGGGGATTGTCCTTGAATATCCAGACGTGAAGCTCGTAATGAGGAATCACCGGACCTCCGGACACGAAGGTGTGCTCGCTGTACAACAATGGTTGGCCCAGAACAGTGGGAGCTGCCGCGCCCACGCCCCGCTCTCTCTCCCACGCCGCCTTGAACACGATCTACTCCACACCGACCAGGTTCAGCGTCCCGTCAGCCTTCTTTTCATACAGCATCATCTCGGGCTTGAGCGGATCGATCACCGCGTCGCCTGTCTGGGGCGAACTCGCGGCACCGCGGAGCGGAACGTTGACCAGGTGGTACCCCATCTTGCCTTCCACGGAGGTGGCGCACGTGGAGCCCGCGACAGTGGGGTCGGGAGCCCAAACCGTGTAACCCGCGGCGTTCGCCGTCGCAACATTGTTGTAGGAGGCGTAATCCGCCCGCAACCGCTTGATGGTGTTCTCCGGCTCGGTGACGCTGTCGTCGCCGCATCCCGATATGCCAACAAGACATACCGCGGTGATGATCGACCCAATCTTTCGATGCATTTTGTCCTCTTCATGTAGAAGTGAAACCTCTCCATACGCCCCCAGCTTGACCGGAGGTTCTACTGGGACGCATGATAGGGTTCACCGCTCACGTCATGCTCACCAAAACCTCACCAAAGTGTGATTTCGGCAAATGTTTCGTCTGAAGGTGCTGGGATCGCTTTCTCTGCAGGCCGAAACGGGCGCTGAGCCTCTCCCGCTGCAAAAAAAAAGACTTGCCCTGCTGGCGCTCCTCGCAATCGGCGAAAGCCGGGGCATATCGCGCGACCGCATCCAGGCGTTTCTCTGGCCCGAGAGCGAATCGGCGGCGGCAAGACATGCCTTGGATCAGCTCATTTATGCCACGCGCCGATCACTTGGCGTCGATCCATTCCTGACTTCGGGGAGCGAACTCCGCCTCGACCGCGACGTCCTCACGACAGATCTGCTCTTTTTCGAGCAGTCCGTCGCCGCCGGCGACATCGAGACCGCTGTCTCCGTTTACGAGGGACCGCTGCTGGATGGATTTCATTTGTCCAACAGCAGGGAGTTCGAGAGCTGGCTCGACGGCGAGCGTGCAAAGCTCGCCGGCGCCCATGAAAAAGCCCTCGAGGCACTGGCCCGACGCGCCACAGCGTCCGATGATCACGCTGGCGCGGTGATCTGGTGGCGGAAGCTGGCCCAGGCGAACCCACTTTCCTCGCGCATCGCTCTCGATGTGATGAAGGCTCTGGACGGGGCGGGAGACAAGGCCGGAGCGATCGGCCATGCCAGGTTTTACACCCAGCGCATCGCGGCCGAGCTCGGGGTCGCGCCCGACCCGGCGATCAGCGCATTCGAGAAATCCCTGGTCACGGCTTTGGGGTCGAATTCCCGCAGCGCGCCGTCACCGCCTTCGATTTCATCCGCCGAGCGGGAACAATCCCATGACTTCTCTGGCGAGGCCGGCGCTATCGGGCCTGTCACCGTTGGTCGGCGCCGATTGGCCGCGGTGGCGGCGATCATTCTCGTCGGAATAGCCGTGGTCGGCCTGGTGACGAGAGTCGATGCGCGACGACGGGAGGATTCGAACAGGCCGGGTAGCGAGGCATTGCAACTGTATCTGGCCGGCATGACCGTCTGGAACGACCGCTCGCGAGAGGGTCTGGACAGCGCCGTCGTTCACTTTCGCCGCGCGCTGGAGTTAGAGCCGGCCTACGCCGACGCATATGCCGGCTTGGCGAACGCGTACGTCATGATCGGATATTCCGGCTACCGGCCGGCGGATGCCATGTTCCCGAAAGCGAAGGCCGCGGCGCTGCGCAGTATCCAGCTCGACAGCACGAAAGCCGCGCCGTTCGCAGCCCTCGGGCTGGCGCTCACTTGGGAACGAAACTTCTCCGACGCCGAGCGCGCGTTTCAACGCTCGATCGAACTGAACCCGGATTACGCGACGGCGCATCAGTGGCACGGCATTCTCCTCATGATCGTGGGGAGGAGGCGGGAAGCGGTAGCGGGGCTGAAACGCGCGTCAGAGCTTGACCCGCTTTCGCTCCAGATTCAGAACAACTACGCAACATTTCTTGGCTCGATCGGCGACACCGCCGCCCGATTGCAACACTTCCGGATGACGGTGGCCGAGGAGCCCGATTCGGCCTGGGTATCGCGAAACCCATGGCTGCTGACGAATCTCGCCGCGGCTTACGCCGAGCATGGACAGTTCGACAACGCCATCCGGGCCGCGGAGCAGGCAGTGCGCATCCTGCCAGGACATCCCCGGGCGGTGGGCGCACTGGCGTCGGTCTACCAGCAGATGGGAGATACTGCCAACGCCAACCGTGTCTACGCCCTGGCGGATACGACCAGCCCCCATTTTCCCGCGTACCGTGGGATGTGGTATATCGCCGCGAATAAACCGGACTCGGCATTCCTCTGGTTCGATCGAGTGGAGGATTGGGGAATCCCGATCATGATTTCGCTTCGGAACCTGGGCTCGCCGGAAACCAGGAAGGACACGAGGTATGTGGCCTTGCTGAAGAGGCTGGGAATGCCGGTGCTCGAAGAAAGCTCGCGGCGTTGAAGTCCGCACGTCGTCTGGTCATGAAGTGGCGAGCGTAGAGAACTGCGCGCTGTCGGCAATGGTCATATATTTATGACCAGACCGCAGATAGCCAACCAGGTGCTGCCATGGCGAAATCGAAAGAGATGCCGGCTTCGGTGTTCAAGGCAAAGTGTCTGAGCGTGATGGAGCGAGTGCGCGAGACTGGTGAGGAAGTCGTGATCACCAAACATGGGAAGCCGGTGGCGAAGCTGGTGCCCTTTGCTGAGGAAAGAGCAAAGCCATTCATCGGCCGGAACAAGGGCATGACGTTATACGAAGGAGACGTCATGTCGCCGATCGACGTCGAATGGGAGGCGTGGATCGATCCCCCGGATTTTGCGCAGAAACCGTCTCCGAAGAAGAAGCGAACATGAGTGGCCGACAGCGCAGGGCCGGGCCACGACCGCGTCGCGTGCGCGAGAGTCCGGCCGCGCTGTTGCTGCTGGACACTCATATCTGGTACTGGATGGCCGAACGCATGCTTGAGCGAGTCACGGCGAAGCTGCCGGATACAATAGCCACTGCTTCTGACGAAGGCCGCACATACGTCTCGGCGTTCTCGGCGTGGGAGCTCGGCCTGCTGGTTGCGAAAGGCCGCATCAGACTTGCGGTAGACCTCGCTGAGTGGATTGCGAAAACGCGAGGTGCGCGGGGCGTGCGACTGGTGGATGTGACCGCGGAGATTGCGGTTGCGAGCACGCGGTTACCTGGATCCTTTCACGGGGATCCCGCTGATCGGATCATCATTGCCACCGCCCGTTCTATGGGAGCTACCCTGGTCACGCGGGATCGACGAATTCTGGACTACGGCCGCGAAGGACATCTGCGGGTTCTCGATGCATCGCCATAGTGAGACGCCTTGTCAGACGAGATTCTTCAGGTTGTGGTAGTGTACCAGGGTTCCGATCGCGCCGGTCGCTGTAATCCCAGCCCTCATGAAACGTTTCGAAGATGTGGACGAGGTGCGCTTCCGAGAAGCCGTAGAGGTGGGCGACGGCTGCGTCATCTGGCTCTCGAACTGTTTCCCGCAACGATGGAACGAGCCCTACACGCCCCAGTGTTCTACGGATTGAACCAGTACGACGCCTTGATCAGAAACGTGTTGCTCGGATGCGCCCGGAACAGATCGCGATAATCCCGCTGCAACTCGAACGTGCCCGGATTCAACTCGTCCTGCTGGCGACCCTGCTGCCACACAGCGAACAGCGTTGACCCCGGACGGTATTCCCACCGCGCGACAATGTTCGAGTTGAACGACTTCACGTTGAAGCCAACGGGGTTCGTTGCCGAATAAGGACGATAGCGATCCGCATACCGCTCGGCCCTCGGCTCATTCAGCTCCCGCCAGTCCGTAAACGAGCCACCGCTCACGAACGGCTCGGCATACAACTGGAACGAGATGGTTGGCGTCGCCGCGAAACTCGCGCGCAGGGTCATCGAGACCGTCGTCTGTTCCAGCTTCGCGAAGGTGTAGTGGGTCGTATCGCTCAGGAAATTCCCGAAGTTCCCAATCCACTGCTGGTCATCGCGCCGCCGCTCGACCTCCGGACCTGCCTCGGCTGAGAAGCGCCCTCCCGCGCGAAACTTCAATCTCACCTGCGCCTGCGTCAGGTACGAACGGCCTTCATCCTCTCGCGCCCATCCGAGCTCGAGCTCGGGCACCAGCACGCGGCGTGAGTCGCCCTCGACTTCGAGCTCGGTGAAAAATCCTGGCGACTGGCGCACCGCCGGACCGCCGCGTGCACACGACACGCAGTGCACCCCGCCGTACTTGAACAGCTCAGTGGCGACAGACGCGGACCAGCTGTTCGGAAACTCCGCAAAGTTGCGGAGCCCGACCGTTGCTCCGGAGTTCAAGCCGCCGGTCGTCCAGCTGTTGCTCGTGTACAGTCGCGCCTGGGCACGCCGATACAGTCTCCCTGGTTGAGCCGTCTGCAGGAAGAGCGTATTACGGATAGATCGCTCGTTCACCGTCGGAACGAAGCCGAGGTCATTGAGCTCTACACCGGGTGTCGCGTTTCGAAGGAAGGTGCTGTAGCGAACCGTGCCGCCCAGTTTTTGGAACTGTAACGCCGTTACGGTTCCCCCAAGACTGGTTCGCGTCGAATCGTAGCCGTTAGTCCCTCGGCGCTCGTCATGATCGGGTCGCTGGTACAGGTGAACGCTGTTGCGCTGAGTGCGCGCAATTGCCTGCTCGCTCCCGCTGACGCGATTGAACCCGGAATACGCCATCAACTCGAAGCGCTCCCGGGAGAATCGGTGAAAACCTTGCACGAGCGTGGTGTAGGCGGATCGGCGAAGCACGTCCTCTGTCTCGTCATCGAGAAAGCGATTCACGGCGGTGACCATGACGCCGCCACCCGAGCGGCCACCGCGCAGCTCCTTGTATCCGCGTCCCACCAGATAGTTCGTCTGGGGTTCGATCGTCGTGCCGGCAGCCCCGACTTCGCGCCTGGTCATCGCTTCGATCAGTCCAACGGACACGCCGTGCGCGAGCCTGCCGGTCAACTTCGCTGCGCCAAGGATGGTTGTCGCGGTGGGATCGGTGGGGCTCGACGCGAGCTGCGGTGCGCGTCCGATGCGCCGCGTGTAGAAAATACCTTCGCAGGGGCCGCCGCACTTGAACAACCCAACGCCTTCCTGGAAGAACGGCCGTCGCTCCTCGAACCGCGTTTCGAACGCGGTCAGATTCAGTACCGCCGGGTCGGCCTCTACCTGTCCAAAGTCCGGATTGACGGTGGCGTCGAGCGTGAGATTTGACGTCAGCCCGAATTTGAGATCGGCGCCCGCGCTGAGATCCTGCTTTCGTCCCCACTCCGCAGGCCGCTGCTCACTCGAATTCTTCGCGAGAAGGTAGGGGAGGAACTCCAGCCGGGAGCCACTGGCGATGCCCGCCAGCCCGGTGAGCGTTCCAAGTTGCGAGATGACCCCCACGCGCGACTGCCGGAACAGTGGCCAGGAGACGCGCTCATTGTAGCGCGCAATGTCTCTGCCGACGGTGAAGCCAAAGGTCTGCGATGGACCCGCGGTGAATCGGAGCTGGCCGAACGGTATCCTGAACTCGGCCACCCAACCCGCCGAATCGATTCGCGTGACGACGTCCCAGATGCCATCCCACGAATAATCCTCGGTAAAATCGTTGTAGAGCGAGGCGTCAACCTTCACGCCCGCCGGATTGACGATGAGCATGACGCCAGTGCGACGGTCGTGATACGCATCGATCAGGACAAGAATCCGGTCGGAGCTGGTGAGCACATCGCGCCGGCTCAGCAGCGAGACGATGCTGTCCGGATGCGGATCGAAGGCGCGGACGAACACGTACAGATTGTGATCGTCGTAGGCGACCCGTGCCTCGGTGCGCAAGGACGGTTCGGCATCTTCGGCGGGCACGAACTGACGGAATCCCGTGATCGGCTCCGCCGTCCGCCAGATGGCCTCATTGTCCCTCCCGTCCAGCTCGACCGCCCCGCTGCTGCGCTGCGCCAGCGCCACTCCCGGCGTCGTCGAGCCGATCGGCGCCGTTCGCGAACCGTCCGCGCCAGGAGAAGCCGCCGAATCCGCTCGAACGGCCTGAGCGCCGAGCGATTCGATCCCCAGGTGGAGGGCAATGCCTAATACTGCGAAGGTGCGCATGCGGGTCGGGTGACAAGTGACGTGTTGCACAGACTGACTGCACTTATTACGCAATCGCTGCGCTCGGGTTTCCACCGTCGTGCCGGGTGGCCACGAGTTTCCTCATGGCGATGATACCTAGAGCCGGACCCAGCGCGAGCATTGGGAAGGCCCATTGCCATCCGACGACGTTCACAAGCGGTGGCACCAGTTGAATCGAGATCGTCGTGAGCAGAAATCCGACAGAGGTTTGCAACGTCAGCGCGGTCCCCACCGCATGAGGCTCAACGACCTTTGTGACAAGTGTAGAAAACTGCGCGCTGTCGGCGATTACCGAAATTCCCCAGAGCAGCACGAGAGGCGCGACGAATGCGAGCGATCTGCCAAACGCGAACGGAATGAACAGGGCGCATGTCCCGCTCACGGCCATCGACACCATCACCAGCCGAGCGTAGCCAATCCGGTCCGCGACGATGCCTCCCCAGAGACATCCGATGGCCCCCACCGCGATGGAGAAGAACGCGAGCACCGAGATGGTGTTTGCGGTGACTCCCGAACCGACGAGGCTCGCCGCCAGAAACGCGGGGATCCACACCCAATACGAGTACAGTTCCCACATGTGACCGCAGTATCCTGTCAGGACCAGGCGGTACTCGCGCGACCGCAGGAGGTTACCAGCCAGTGACCAGGAGAACGCGCGGCGGGGGAAGGGGACGGGTCCGTCTCGATAGAAAAACACCACGAGGAGCGCTGAAACAATCGCCCCGATGGATGCGCTGCCGAGTACGCTCGACACACTGGCGTCAGGCATCGACTGTATGAGGTAGGGCAGCGCCTTTCCAGCGGTCAGCGCTCCGACGATAGTACCGATTGCGATCCCACGCCGATCCGCGAACCAGGTCGCAATCATCTTCATGGCTGGCGGATACACGGCCGCGAGCGCGG
>Ga0136612_10000273_pt1 | contig 16974 bp, 7 predicted proteins | sample AntDryUQ224A2306_2_FD_106644 | JGI IMG/M metagenome (GOLD analysis project Ga0136612, IMG submission 106644) | Polar desert sand microbial communities from Dry Valleys, Antarctica - metaG UQ224A (23.06) | ecosystem: Environmental > Terrestrial > Soil > Desert | place: Antarctica: Dry Valley... | reverse complement strand
GGCGACTGCGGTGTTCGTGTTCGGCGCGATACTGGGCTCGCAGCGCCAGCGGACGAGCAGCACCCTGGTGTTCCTCGCCGCCCTGCTCGCCTTCCTGCTGTTGCATCGGGTCGACCGCAGGGTCCGAAGTGCGGCGTGGGTGAGCAACGGTGCGGTCGCCGGCGGGCGATCCTCGCTGGTCAACGGCCTCGCCGTGGTGGCGGTCACGATGCTCGTGGCCGGTCTCGTCGGACCGCGGTTGCCGGGATCGGATGCGCCGGCCGTGCTCGACTGGCGCGACGGATCCAACGGACCCGGCACCCGGGTGACCGTGAGCCCGCTGGTCGACATCCGCAAGCGGCTGGTCGATCAGTCCGAGGCGGAGGTGTTCCGGGTTCGAGCCAACCAACGGGCGTACTGGCGGCTCACGGCCCTCGACAGCTTCGACGGCACCGTCTGGTCGTCGAGCGGCAGCTTCGAATCGGTGGACGACGAGCTCCGCAACGAAGACGTCGCCCCCGCCGCCAGCACCCTCACCCAGGACTTCCGGATCGTCGACCTGGCCGCGATCTGGCTTCCTGCGGCCTATCGGCCGGGCTCCGTGGCCACCGACGGCACCGGCGTGCGGTGGGACGAGGAGTCCTCCACCCTGATCGTCGACGCCAACTTCGACACCTCGGACAACATCACCTACCGGGTGGAGTCCAAGATCCCCCAGGTCACGCGCGCCGAGCTCGACGGTGGCCTCGGCAACGTGGCCATCCCGATCGCCTCGCGGTACACGGACCTCCCCGATGACTTTCCGAGGTCGGTGTCGGCACGGGCCGAGAGCATCACCGGCGACGCCAGGAACCCGTACGAGACGGCTCGGCTCCTGCAGGACTACTTCCGACAGAACTTCAGGTACAGCCTCAGCACGAAGCCTGGTCAGAGCGACAACGCCATCGAGTCCTTCCTCGAGACCAGGAAGGGGTACTGCGAGCAGTTCGCCGGCACGTTCGCGGCCATGGCTCGCTCCGTCGGCCTGCCGGCGCGCGTCGCCGTCGGCTTCACCCCGGGTGAGCTCGACCCCGAATCGATCAACCGCTACATCGTGAAGGGGAAGCACGCCCACGCCTGGCCCGAGGTGTTCTTCACCGACGTCGGTTGGGTGCCGTTCGAGCCGACCCCGGGCCGGGGTGCGCCGGGAGCCGAGGACTACACCGGAGTCGACGAAGCCCAGGCCGGCGGCGTCCCCGATCGCAGCACGAGCACCACGAGCACCACCTCGGCCCCACCCCTCCCGACCGCGCCGACGCCCTCGACCGAGCCGGCGAACAGGCTCGAGACCGCGGGGCTGCCGACCCCGAGCGCGGGCGGTCCTTCGGGGCCGGCTCGGTTCGCCATGGCCGTGGCCGTGACCCTGTTCGCCGCAGGAGCCTGGGTGGGGGCGCTTGCCCTCGCCCGGGTCCTCCGACGCCTTCGACGCCGACACCTGGCGCGGACACCAGCCGACCAGGTGCGGCTGTCGTGGCGGGAGAGCACCGAGTCGGCCGCCTCGATGGGTGCGGCGCCCGACCAGTGGGAGACACACGACGAGTACGTGAGACGGGCCGGAGGGCAGTTGGGTGAGGCATCGCTCCCGCTCGTCCGCCTCGCCCGCGTGGCGTCTGTCGCGATGTGGTCGCCCGCCGGTGCCGACCCGGAGGCAGCGGCCGAAGCCGGCCGGCTCAGCGCCGAGGTCCAGCGCCGGATCAGGACGGCACTCGACACCCGCCAGAAGCTACGAAGAGCCATAGACCCCAGACTCCTCCTGCCCGCCACTGAGAGCTCGGCGGGGCGCCAGCCGGGTGTGGGCCACCGGCATGGCTCGGAGTCCACGGAGCTTCGGCGACGGAACCCGGGTCGTGGCGCCAGCGGGGTGAGCGAGAGGGGGCCGCTCCGCTGACCCCCTCGCCCTACTCGTCGTTGCGCTTGAACCGTTCGCGCATTCGCTGACCGGCTGACCCGAGGGAGTCGCGGATGCCCGATGCCCGCATCGACTCCGTGAGTTGCTGCATCCCGGCGCGACCGAGCTTGCGAAGGTTGTGCTCGAACCAGAGGGCTGAGCCCAGCATGACCACGAACCCGGCAAAGGCCACCAGGAACGTGGTCTCGGTGGCCAGGGCCACGACCAGCATGACGACGCCGACGATGAAGGCGAGTGCGGCCCACTTCATGCGCCGCAGGTGGTGCAGGTAGAGGCTGTGCTTCCCGAGCTCGCCCGCGAAGTTGGGATCGCTGTCGTAGAACTGCTGCTCGATCTGCTGCAGGATGCGCTGCTCGTCCTCGGAAAGCGGCACGGCGCTTACCCCTTCGGCCACTGTGGGGACCTTGTTTACGTCGGCCAGTCTCGCACAGGGCCTTCGGCTCGACAACGCGGAGCGGGTCGATTCGGGGCCGGCGGGAGCGGTTCTCGGGAGTCGGGCCGATCGTGGGGCGCCCCGACATCCGCGGCGCTCGTCGGGGCTTCGTCCACCCGTCCTCGGCGAGGATGGCCGTGCCGACCCGCCCACATCAGGCCTGGGGCCCCCACTGCTGGTCGCCCCGGTGCTTGACCCGCGGTCCGTCGGGCCCGCACATCGTCGCAGGCACCACCGCATCATCTCCGAAGCGGCGACGCACGCGGTCGACTGCATCGCTGGCGTCGTCCCATCTGCCGACACCGCTGTCATCGAAGGAGAGCTGATGGGCCACCCCTTCCACCAACTGGCTCACGCTCACGCCCAGCAGGCGGATCCCCGGCGAAGGGTCGATGCCGTCGAGCAGCTCCTTCGCAGCCCGCGTGATGACGGGACCGGCCGACACCGGCGACGGAAAGGTCGACGATCGGGTGATGGTGCGGAAGTCGTGGAAACGGACCTTGATGGTGACCGTGCGACCCGAGAGGTCGTGGCGGCGCAGGCGGGAGGCGGTGGCATCGGCCAGTCGCACGAGCTCCCGCCGGAGCGTTGCGAGGTGGTGGTGATCCCGGGCGAAGGTCTCCTCGTGGCCGATCGACTTCGGTCGCTGGTCGGGCACCACCCGCCGATGATCGATGGCGTTGGCGAGGCGATGGAGGTGATGGCCGCTGGCATCGCCGAGCGTGCCGACCACCGCCTCGACCGGGAGATCGGCCAGGTCGCCGACCGTGCGCACCGCGAGGCGGTCGAGGCGCTTCAACGTGGCCGGGCCCACGCCCCAGAGGGCCTCGACCGGCAACGGGCGCAGGAAGGCGAGCTCCTCGCCGGGAAGGATGACGGTGATCCCAGGCCCGTCCTCGATCCCGCGCAACGTCGCTCGCGGCTTGGCTGCCTGCGAGCCGAGCTTGGCCAGGAACTTGTTGGTGGCCACGCCGACCGAGCAGGTGAGGCCTTGCTCGTCGAGCACCCGGGTGCGGATGGCGGCAGCGATCTCGATGGCCGTTCCGTACAGGCGCGTCGAGCCGGCGACGTCGAGGAAGGCTTCGTCGAGCGACAGCGGCTCCACCAGCGGGGTGAACGACCGGAAGATGGTCATCACGTTGCGGCTGACGTCGCCGTAGTGCTCGTGGTCGCCGGGGAGGAACACGGCGTGCGGGCAGAGCCGGCGGGCTCTGGTGGCGGGCATGGCCGAGTACACGCCGTACGCCCGGGCCTCGTAGTTGGCTGCGGCCACCACGCCCCGGTCGCCGGTGCCACCCACGACCACCGGCCGGCCCCGCAGTTCGGGGCGTCGCAACAACTCGACCGACACGAAGAACGCGTCCATGTCGACGTGGAGGATGGTGCACCCGATCATGACTCGTTCACAACCGGGTGACGCTGAGCGATCCGAGATCGGCGCCATCGACACGATAGGTGTAGGTGCGCGCCGCATCCCATCGAGAGGAAAGCCAGTCGAGAAGCGGCTCGCGCACCCAGCGGGGAGCCGCAGCCAGCAGGTCGGGGCAACCGCCTCGGGGCGTGAAGCAGGCATCGACCACGATGCCGTCGGGATCCGCCACCACCAGTTCGCCGGCGTAGCTGACTGCGAGATGGACCTCGGCCCGGAGCCGCCACCCGAGCTCGGGCGCCTCGGCCCGCACCTCGTAGATCGGCCCGGACCAGTCGGTGACCCGGATCCCGGTCTCCTCCAGCACCTCGCGGGTGAGGCCTTCGGTCAAGCTCTCGCCGGCGTCGATGACCCCACCCGGTGTCGACCAGTCGATCCTGCCGTTCCGGCGACGGTTCTGCACGAGCAGCATGCCGTCGGGCCCTTCCACCACGCCCCCTCCGACCAGCCACTCGCGCACGTTCCATTCTGGCGTACGTGGGCCTCGACCCGGGGTACGACGCAGATGCGGCGATGTGGGGCCGCAGGCCGGGTGCTGCGGCGATCAGCTCGCCGACAAGACTCCAGGTCGGGCTTGAACCACCGTCACGAGTCCGAGCCCTGCCAGAGTCGGCGCTCGTCGCCCATCGGGTCCTCCACCACCTCGACCGATCCAGGATCGAGCCAGAGGGTGGCCCGGCGGTCGGCGTCGTACCGGCGCCACTCCGGAAGTCCGTCGGCGGCCGGCACGCCGGTGCGGGCGAACGACACCCACGCATCCGCCATCTGGCGGGCCAGTTCCCGGGTGGCGTCGGTCGCGGGACCGGCGAAGACGTCGGCTCCGCGAGCGTCGAGGTTGTCCCACACGAACGGGACCTCCAAGGCGTGGCAGGCTCCGAGCGCGCCCCCGAACGCCGGGCTGCGGTAGGCGAACAGGTACATCCAGACCGCATCGTGGTGGCCGAGCTGCGCCTCGGCGAAGCGGATGGCGGGGATCCGGAACGTGCGATCCGTGAGCATGGCGCTCAAGACCTCGACCGCAGGGTCGCCCGGCCGAGCGTGCCGGTAGGTGGCCAAGGCCTCCCCCGCCGCCTTGCCCTTCGGGACGAAGATCGCATCGCTGCGCGTGCGAACCGTGTCCTCGTCGACCTGGCCGGCCGCCGGATCCAGGACGAGGAACATCTTCATCTCCTCGAGGGTGGTGCCGATCAGGACGTCGACACCGCCTGCGCTCCCGGCTGCGACCGCCGCGGTCGGCCGCTCGGGCAGCACCCGGCCGTCCACCACCGGTTGCAAGGGGAGGCCCTGCTCGAACGGGACCCCCTGGACGAGACGGCGCTGCGCCTCGAGCAGCTCAGCCACCGGCAGCTCCCGCAGTCGCCCCAGGTCGGCGGCGTCGACGCCGACCTCGGCGAGGAAACCCTCGGCCATCTTCGTCGCCGTGTCGGCTTCGTGGACGTGGGCGCCGGCGCCACTCTGGAGGATGGCGCGGTGGAACAGGCCGCGGGCGGCCGGTACCCCCATCAGTGTGCCGATGCTCATGGCGCCCGCGGACTCACCGAACACGGTGACGTTGGCGGGATCTCCACCGAAACCGGCAACGTTGTCGCGCACCCACTCGAGGGCCGCCACCTGGTCGAGCAGGCCGACGTTGCCCGATCCTTCGAAACCCGCGCCGAGGTCGTCCAGATGCAGGAAGCCGAACACGCCGAGGCGGTAGTTGACCGAGACGATCACCGCTCCCCGTCGCGCCAGGTTCGACCCGTCGTACCACGGGATGCTGCCGGTTCCGGTCAGGAACGCGCCGCCGTGGATCCACACCATGACCGGCCGGGCTCCGTCGTCGCAGGCCGGGGTGAAGACGTTGAGGTGCAGACAGTCCTCCGACCAGGTCGCCTCGTCACCACCGAGCATCTGCTCGAGCATCGACGGGTTCTGCGGGGCGACAGGGCCGAAGCGGCCGGCGTCGAGCACCCCTTCCCACGGTTGGAGGGCCAGCGGCGGCGCGAACCGCGCGGAGCCGCACGGCGGCTGCGCGAACGGGATCCCCCGGAACACGTCGACACCGTTGACCGATCGCCCCAGGACGGTGCCGCCGGTGGTCACCACCTCCGGTCCCGTGCCGCCCCGTGGAGCAAGGCCGGGGCGATCGGCGGTTGGCGGGTGCTCGGGTGGGGTCACAGGGCGCGACACGTGGTCCTCCATGGTGATGCCGAGGTTGCGGCCCGCTCGATGCTATGGGTTGTGCGGATGGAGAAGGCCGTTGTCACCGAAACCCGTGCCGCTTCGCCGCAGAAGGCGCCGTACCTCTGGGTCGCCTCGCCTGTCGGCCCGGCTCCTCGGGGTGCGGCGGACTGACACGCCTCGTCACCGAAAGCCCTGCGACTTCGCCGCCGCCATCCTCTCCATCGCTCGGCGGCGACTGCGGAGCAGCACCCGGTCGCGCACACCCCACCAGGTGACGAGACGGATGGCCTCGCCGATGATGGCGAGGTTCATCTTCGACTGCCCCCGGACCCGGTCGCGGAAGACGATGGGCACCTCGATCACTGCGCCCCCGGCTTGGAGGACGGCATAGGCCATCTCGATCTGGAAGCCATAGCCGTAGGTGGTCATGGCGTCGAGATCGAGCTTGCGCAGGATCTCGGACCGGTAGGCGCGGTATCCCGCGGTGGTGTCCTCGAGGTCGATGCCGAGCGCGGCGGCGGCGTACCAGTTCCCGGCCCGACTGAGCAGGAGTCGGTGTCGGGGCCATCCGGGAACGCTGCCGCCGGGGGCGTAGCGGCTGCCGATCACCAGGTCCGCCCCGTTTTCGACAGCCGCCAGCAGCTCCGGGAGCGCCGACGGGTCGTGGGACAGGTCGGCGTCCATCTCGACGAGGACGTCGTACCCGCGCTCGAGGCCGTGGGCGAACCCGGCTCGGTAGGCCGAGCCCAACCCCCGCTGGCCGGTGCGGCGCAGCACCTCGATCCTGCCCTGTTCCCTGGCCGTCGCCTCGGCCAGGTCGGCGGTGCCGTCAGGGCTGTCGTCGTCGACGACGAGAACATCGGCGCTCGGGACGGCCGCCCGGAGGCGCGAGAGGAGGTCGGCGATGTTCTCGCCCTCCTGATAGGTCGGGATGACGACCAACGTGCGCACGATTCGTCACCATACGGCTTGCGGACCCTGCGATCCGACACCATGCGCGCCGCCGAGGAGCTGACCCGATCGGCGAGGCGACTGACAGGCACGACCGCTGGTTGCGGCGAAGCCGCACGGCTTTCGGAGACAACGGCGTCACCTGTTCGCTCAGCCCCGAGGGCTGGTACCCGAACGTTGCCACCTCGTGCCGTCGACGCGCAGCCGTGGCGCGATCGCAGCTCCCCGGGCGCCGTGGGTCGTGAGCGCAGAACTCCCGCGACCGCACGGCCCCGTGCCGTTCGGTCCGGACGGGCTCCTAGCATCGACGACGTGCCTCCTGACCGTGAGCGGGTTCCCGTCGAGCAGCCGCCGGGCCTCGCCTCCTCCCTGCCATCGACGGGTGCCCGGGTACTGGCGTTCGCCGCGATCGTCGTGTCGGGGGTGTGCGGCGGCCTCATCGGCTACGGCGTGTCCGATCTGCAGTGCACGAACGGCTGTAACGGCACCACGACGGGGATCGGTGCCGTGGTGGGTGCGGTTCTCGCCGCCGGGGGCGTGGCTGTCGTGGCCGTGCTGGTGCTGCGGGCCATGGCCGAGTGGCGAACGATCGAGCACACCGGCGACCCCCGGGCCGCCCGCACCGCACGCGAGGCCCAACGCCGCCGCCGCCTCTAGGACGCTGCCCAGGCTTCCGCCGCTTCTGCTTGCACGAGCGCACCACCGGCGTGCACATCTGCAAGCAGAACCGCCGGCAGCTGCGGGTCAGATCAGGACGTGGAGCGGAGCACGGCGATGGCGTGGTCGAGGGCGCAATCGTCGATGTCGACGTGGGTCATCAACCGCACGACGCCGGGAGCGATGGTCCCGGCCAGCACCCCGGCGTAGGCCAATCCGGCGATCAGGGCCACAGGGTCGGGGTGGGTGAAGAGCACCACGTTGGTGGACACGGTCGATGCATCGAGGCCGGCCTCGGGCCACCGTTCGGCGACCACCTCGGCCAGGCGCCGGGCCCGGACATGGTCCTCCTCGAGACGTTCCACCATCTCCTCGAGGGCGACGAGCCCCGCGGCCGCGATCACACCGGCCTGGCGCATCGCACCGCCCAGTCGCTTGCGTTCGTCGACCGCAGCCGCCATCGCAGCATCCGTCCCGGCCAGGAGCGAGCCCACCGGCGCCGCCAGCCCCTTCGACAGACAGCACATGACGGTTGTGGCCGGTGCTGCCCGGTCGGCCACGGACACCCCGGTGGCGACCTCGGCGTTGAACAGGCGAGCGCCGTCGAGATGCACGGGACGGCCGGCGGCGGCGTCGACCACGGCCGCCAGCCGCCCCTCCGGCCAGGGGGCACCGCCCGCCGGCATGTGGGTGTCCTCGACGAAGACGGCGCTCACCTCAGGGCCGTGATGGGCGGTCGCAGCGACGGCCCCGGCCACGGCCGACGAAGCGAGGGTGCCGTCGTCATCGTCGACGAGGTGCCACTGCACGGCCGAGTTGACCGCCGCAGCACCCTGCTCGTACAGCACGACATGCTGGCGGCGGCCCACCACGACCGCCGTTCCCCGAGCCCCCAGCAGCCGCAGCGCAATCTGGTTGGCCATGCATGGCCAACCAGATTGCGCTGCGGCTGCTGGGGGCTCGGGGAACGGCGGTCGTGGTGGGCCGCCGCCAGCATGTCGTGCTGTACGAGCAGGGTGCTGCGGCGGTCAACTCGGCCGTGCAGTGGCACCTCGTCGACGATGACGACGGCACCCTCGCTTCGTCGGCCGTGGCCGGGGCCGTCGCTGCGACCGCCCATCACGGCCCTGAGGTGAGCGCCGTCTTCGTCGAGGACACCCACATGCCGGCGGGCGGTGCCCCCTGGCCGGAGGGGCGGCTGGCGGCCGTGGTCGACGCCGCCGCCGGCCGTCCCGTGCATCTCGACGGCGCTCGCCTGTTCAACGCCGAGGTCGCCACCGGGGTGTCCGTGGCCGACCGGGCAGCACCGGCCACAACCGTCATGTGCTGTCTGTCGAAGGGGCTGGCGGCGCCGGTGGGCTCGCTCCTGGCCGGGACGGATGCTGCGATGGCGGCTGCGGTCGACGAACGCAAGCGACTGGGCGGTGCGATGCGCCAGGCCGGTGTGATCGCGGCCGCGGGGCTCGTCGCCCTCGAGGAGATGGTGGAACGTCTCGAGGAGGACCATGTCCGGGCCCGGCGCCTGGCCGAGGTGGTCGCCGAACGGTGGCCCGAGGCCGGCCTCGATGCATCGACCGTGTCCACCAACGTGGTGCTCTTCACCCACCCCGACCCTGTGGCCCTGATCGCCGGATTGGCCTACGCCGGGGTGCTGGCCGGGACCATCGCTCCCGGCGTCGTGCGGTTGATGACCCACGTCGACATCGACGATTGCGCCCTCGACCACGCCATCGCCGTGCTCCGCTCCACGTCCTGATCTGACCCGCAGCTGCCGGCGGTTCTGCTTGCAGATGTGCACGCCGGTGGTGCGCTCGTGCAAGCAGAAGCGGCGGAAGCCTGGGCAGCGTCCTAGAGGCGGCGGCGGCGTTGGGCCTCGCGTGCGGTGCGGGCGGCCCGGGGGTCGCCGGTGTGCTCGATCGTTCGCCACTCGGCCATGGCCCGCAGCACCAGCACGGCCACGACAGCCACGCCCCCGGCGGCGAGAACCGCACCCACCACGGCACCGATCCCCGTCGTGGTGCCGTTACAGCCGTTCGTGCACTGCAGATCGGACACGCCGTAGCCGATGAGGCCGCCGCACACCCCCGACACGACGATCGCGGCGAACGCCAGTACCCGGGCACCCGTCGATGGCAGGGAGGAGGCGAGGCCCGGCGGCTGCTCGACGGGAACCCGCTCACGGTCAGGAGGCACGTCGTCGATGCTAGGAGCCCGTCCGGACCGAACGGCACGGGGCCGTGCGGTCGCGGGAGTTCTGCGCTCACGACCCACGGCGCCCGGGGAGCTGCGATCGCGCCACGGCTGCGCGTCGACGGCACGAGGTGGCAACGTTCGGGTACCAGCCCTCGGGGCTGAGCGAACAGGTGACGCCGTTGTCTCCGAAAGCCGTGCGGCTTCGCCGCAACCAGCGGTCGTGCCTGTCAGTCGCCTCGCCGATCGGGTCAGCTCCTCGGCGGCGCGCATGGTGTCGGATCGCAGGGTCCGCAAGCCGTATGGTGACGAATCGTGCGCACGTTGGTCGTCATCCCGACCTATCAGGAGGGCGAGAACATCGCCGACCTCCTCTCGCGCCTCCGGGCGGCCGTCCCGAGCGCCGATGTTCTCGTCGTCGACGACGACAGCCCTGACGGCACCGCCGACCTGGCCGAGGCGACGGCCAGGGAACAGGGCAGGATCGAGGTGCTGCGCCGCACCGGCCAGCGGGGGTTGGGCTCGGCCTACCGAGCCGGGTTCGCCCACGGCCTCGAGCGCGGGTACGACGTCCTCGTCGAGATGGACGCCGACCTGTCCCACGACCCGTCGGCGCTCCCGGAGCTGCTGGCGGCTGTCGAAAACGGGGCGGACCTGGTGATCGGCAGCCGCTACGCCCCCGGCGGCAGCGTTCCCGGATGGCCCCGACACCGACTCCTGCTCAGTCGGGCCGGGAACTGGTACGCCGCCGCCGCGCTCGGCATCGACCTCGAGGACACCACCGCGGGATACCGCGCCTACCGGTCCGAGATCCTGCGCAAGCTCGATCTCGACGCCATGACCACCTACGGCTATGGCTTCCAGATCGAGATGGCCTATGCCGTCCTCCAAGCCGGGGGCGCAGTGATCGAGGTGCCCATCGTCTTCCGCGACCGGGTCCGGGGGCAGTCGAAGATGAACCTCGCCATCATCGGCGAGGCCATCCGTCTCGTCACCTGGTGGGGTGTGCGCGACCGGGTGCTGCTCCGCAGTCGCCGCCGAGCGATGGAGAGGATGGCGGCGGCGAAGTCGCAGGGCTTTCGGTGACGAGGCGTGTCAGTCCGCCGCACCCCGAGGAGCCGGGCCGACAGGCGAGGCGACCCAGAGGTACGGCGCCTTCTGCGGCGAAGCGGCACGGGTTTCGGTGACAACGGCCTTCTCCATCCGCACAACCCATAGCATCGAGCGGGCCGCAACCTCGGCATCACCATGGAGGACCACGTGTCGCGCCCTGTGACCCCACCCGAGCACCCGCCAACCGCCGATCGCCCCGGCCTTGCTCCACGGGGCGGCACGGGACCGGAGGTGGTGACCACCGGCGGCACCGTCCTGGGGCGATCGGTCAACGGTGTCGACGTGTTCCGGGGGATCCCGTTCGCGCAGCCGCCGTGCGGCTCCGCGCGGTTCGCGCCGCCGCTGGCCCTCCAACCGTGGGAAGGGGTGCTCGACGCCGGCCGCTTCGGCCCTGTCGCCCCGCAGAACCCGTCGATGCTCGAGCAGATGCTCGGTGGTGACGAGGCGACCTGGTCGGAGGACTGTCTGCACCTCAACGTCTTCACCCCGGCCTGCGACGACGGAGCCCGGCCGGTCATGGTGTGGATCCACGGCGGCGCGTTCCTGACCGGAACCGGCAGCATCCCGTGGTACGACGGGTCGAACCTGGCGCGACGGGGAGCGGTGATCGTCTCGGTCAACTACCGCCTCGGCGTGTTCGGCTTCCTGCATCTGGACGACCTCGGCGCGGGTTTCGAAGGATCGGGCAACGTCGGCCTGCTCGACCAGGTGGCGGCCCTCGAGTGGGTGCGCGACAACGTTGCCGGTTTCGGTGGAGATCCCGCCAACGTCACCGTGTTCGGTGAGTCCGCGGGCGCCATGAGCATCGGCACACTGATGGGGGTACCGGCCGCCCGCGGCCTGTTCCACCGCGCCATCCTCCAGAGTGGCGCCGGCGCCCACGTCCACGAAGCCGACACGGCGACGAAGATGGCCGAGGGTTTCCTCGCCGAGGTCGGCGTCGACGCCGCCGACCTGGGGCGACTGCGGGAGCTGCCGGTGGCTGAGCTGCTCGAGGCGCAGCGCCGTCTCGTCCAGGGGGTCCCGTTCGAGCAGGGCCTCCCCTTGCAACCGGTGGTGGACGGCCGGGTGCTGCCCGAGCGGCCGACCGCGGCGGTCGCAGCCGGGAGCGCAGGCGGTGTCGACGTCCTGATCGGCACCACCCTCGAGGAGATGAAGATGTTCCTCGTCCTGGATCCGGCGGCCGGCCAGGTCGACGAGGACACGGTTCGCACGCGCAGCGATGCGATCTTCGTCCCGAAGGGCAAGGCGGCGGGGGAGGCCTTGGCCACCTACCGGCACGCTCGGCCGGGCGACCCTGCGGTCGAGGTCTTGAGCGCCATGCTCACGGATCGCACGTTCCGGATCCCCGCCATCCGCTTCGCCGAGGCGCAGCTCGGCCACCACGATGCGGTCTGGATGTACCTGTTCGCCTACCGCAGCCCGGCGTTCGGGGGCGCGCTCGGAGCCTGCCACGCCTTGGAGGTCCCGTTCGTGTGGGACAACCTCGACGCTCGCGGAGCCGACGTCTTCGCCGGTCCCGCGACCGACGCCACCCGGGAACTGGCCCGCCAGATGGCGGATGCGTGGGTGTCGTTCGCCCGCACCGGCGTGCCGGCCGCCGACGGACTTCCGGAGTGGCGCCGGTACGACGCCGACCGCCGGGCCACCCTCTGGCTCGATCCTGGATCGGTCGAGGTGGTGGAGGACCCGATGGGCGACGAGCGCCGACTCTGGCAGGGCTCGGACTCGTGACGGTGGTTCAAGCCCGACCTGGAGTCTTGTCGGCGAGCTGATCGCCGCAGCACCCGGCCTGCGGCCCCACATCGCCGCATCTGCGTCGTACCCCGGGTCGAGGCCCACGTACGCCAGAATGGAACGTGCGCGAGTGGCTGGTCGGAGGGGGCGTGGTGGAAGGGCCCGACGGCATGCTGCTCGTGCAGAACCGTCGCCGGAACGGCAGGATCGACTGGTCGACACCGGGTGGGGTCATCGACGCCGGCGAGAGCTTGACCGAAGGCCTCACCCGCGAGGTGCTGGAGGAGACCGGGATCCGGGTCACCGACTGGTCCGGGCCGATCTACGAGGTGCGGGCCGAGGCGCCCGAGCTCGGGTGGCGGCTCCGGGCCGAGGTCCATCTCGCAGTCAGCTACGCCGGCGAACTGGTGGTGGCGGATCCCGACGGCATCGTGGTCGATGCCTGCTTCACGCCCCGAGGCGGTTGCCCCGACCTGCTGGCTGCGGCTCCCCGCTGGGTGCGCGAGCCGCTTCTCGACTGGCTTTCCTCTCGATGGGATGCGGCGCGCACCTACACCTATCGTGTCGATGGCGCCGATCTCGGATCGCTCAGCGTCACCCGGTTGTGAACGAGTCATGATCGGGTGCACCATCCTCCACGTCGACATGGACGCGTTCTTCGTGTCGGTCGAGTTGTTGCGACGCCCCGAACTGCGGGGCCGGCCGGTGGTCGTGGGTGGCACCGGCGACCGGGGCGTGGTGGCCGCAGCCAACTACGAGGCCCGGGCGTACGGCGTGTACTCGGCCATGCCCGCCACCAGAGCCCGCCGGCTCTGCCCGCACGCCGTGTTCCTCCCCGGCGACCACGAGCACTACGGCGACGTCAGCCGCAACGTGATGACCATCTTCCGGTCGTTCACCCCGCTGGTGGAGCCGCTGTCGCTCGACGAAGCCTTCCTCGACGTCGCCGGCTCGACGCGCCTGTACGGAACGGCCATCGAGATCGCTGCCGCCATCCGCACCCGGGTGCTCGACGAGCAAGGCCTCACCTGCTCGGTCGGCGTGGCCACCAACAAGTTCCTGGCCAAGCTCGGCTCGCAGGCAGCCAAGCCGCGAGCGACGTTGCGCGGGATCGAGGACGGGCCTGGGATCACCGTCATCCTTCCCGGCGAGGAGCTCGCCTTCCTGCGCCCGTTGCCGGTCGAGGCCCTCTGGGGCGTGGGCCCGGCCACGTTGAAGCGCCTCGACCGCCTCGCGGTGCGCACGGTCGGCGACCTGGCCGATCTCCCGGTCGAGGCGGTGGTCGGCACGCTCGGCGATGCCAGCGGCCATCACCTCCATCGCCTCGCCAACGCCATCGATCATCGGCGGGTGGTGCCCGACCAGCGACCGAAGTCGATCGGCCACGAGGAGACCTTCGCCCGGGATCACCACCACCTCGCAACGCTCCGGCGGGAGCTCGTGCGACTGGCCGATGCCACCGCCTCCCGCCTGCGCCGCCACGACCTCTCGGGTCGCACGGTCACCATCAAGGTCCGTTTCCACGACTTCCGCACCATCACCCGATCGTCGACCTTTCCGTCGCCGGTGTCGGCCGGTCCCGTCATCACGCGGGCTGCGAAGGAGCTGCTCGACGGCATCGACCCTTCGCCGGGGATCCGCCTGCTGGGCGTGAGCGTGAGCCAGTTGGTGGAAGGGGTGGCCCATCAGCTCTCCTTCGATGACAGCGGTGTCGGCAGATGGGACGACGCCAGCGATGCAGTCGACCGCGTGCGTCGCCGCTTCGGAGATGATGCGGTGGTGCCTGCGACGATGTGCGGGCCCGACGGACCGCGGGTCAAGCACCGGGGCGACCAGCAGTGGGGGCCCCAGGCCTGATGTGGGCGGGTCGGCACGGCCATCCTCGCCGAGGACGGGTGGACGAAGCCCCGACGAGCGCCGCGGATGTCGGGGCGCCCCACGATCGGCCCGACTCCCGAGAACCGCTCCCGCCGGCCCCGAATCGACCCGCTCCGCGTTGTCGAGCCGAAGGCCCTGTGCGAGACTGGCCGACGTAAACAAGGTCCCCACAGTGGCCGAAGGGGTAAGCGCCGTGCCGCTTTCCGAGGACGAGCAGCGCATCCTGCAGCAGATCGAGCAGCAGTTCTACGACAGCGATCCCAACTTCGCGGGCGAGCTCGGGAAGCACAGCCTCTACCTGCACCACCTGCGGCGCATGAAGTGGGCCGCACTCGCCTTCATCGTCGGCGTCGTCATGCTGGTCGTGGCCCTGGCCACCGAGACCACGTTCCTGGTGGCCTTTGCCGGGTTCGTGGTCATGCTGGGCTCAGCCCTCTGGTTCGAGCACAACCTTCGCAAGCTCGGTCGCGCCGGGATGCAGCAACTCACGGAGTCGATGCGGGCATCGGGCATCCGCGACTCCCTCGGGTCAGCCGGTCAGCGAATGCGCGAACGGTTCAAGCGCAACGACGAGTAGGGCGAGGGGGTCAGCGGAGCGGCCCCCTCTCGCTCACCCCGCTGGCGCCACGACCCGGGTTCCGTCGCCGAAGCTCCGTGGACTCCGAGCCATGCCGGTGGCCCACACCCGGCTGGCGCCCCGCCGAGCTCTCAGTGGCGGGCAGGAGGAGTCTGGGGTCTATGGCTCTTCGTAGCTTCTGGCGGGTGTCGAGTGCCGTCCTGATCCGGCGCTGGACCTCGGCGCTGAGCCGGCCGGCTTCGGCCGCTGCCTCCGGGTCGGCACCGGCGGGCGACCACATCGCGACAGACGCCACGCGGGCGAGGCGGACGAGCGGGAGCGATGCCTCACCCAACTGCCCTCCGGCCCGTCTCACGTACTCGTCGTGTGTCTCCCACTGGTCGGGCGCCGCACCCATCGAGGCGGCCGACTCGGTGCTCTCCCGCCACGACAGCCGCACCTGGTCGGCTGGTGTCCGCGCCAGGTGTCGGCGTCGAAGGCGTCGGAGGACCCGGGCGAGGGCAAGCGCCCCCACCCAGGCTCCTGCGGCGAACAGGGTCACGGCCACGGCCATGGCGAACCGAGCCGGCCCCGAAGGACCGCCCGCGCTCGGGGTCGGCAGCCCCGCGGTCTCGAGCCTGTTCGCCGGCTCGGTCGAGGGCGTCGGCGCGGTCGGGAGGGGTGGGGCCGAGGTGGTGCTCGTGGTGCTCGTGCTGCGATCGGGGACGCCGCCGGCCTGGGCTTCGTCGACTCCGGTGTAGTCCTCGGCTCCCGGCGCACCCCGGCCCGGGGTCGGCTCGAACGGCACCCAACCGACGTCGGTGAAGAACACCTCGGGCCAGGCGTGGGCGTGCTTCCCCTTCACGATGTAGCGGTTGATCGATTCGGGGTCGAGCTCACCCGGGGTGAAGCCGACGGCGACGCGCGCCGGCAGGCCGACGGAGCGAGCCATGGCCGCGAACGTGCCGGCGAACTGCTCGCAGTACCCCTTCCTGGTCTCGAGGAAGGACTCGATGGCGTTGTCGCTCTGACCAGGCTTCGTGCTGAGGCTGTACCTGAAGTTCTGTCGGAAGTAGTCCTGCAGGAGCCGAGCCGTCTCGTACGGGTTCCTGGCGTCGCCGGTGATGCTCTCGGCCCGTGCCGACACCGACCTCGGAAAGTCATCGGGGAGGTCCGTGTACCGCGAGGCGATCGGGATGGCCACGTTGCCGAGGCCACCGTCGAGCTCGGCGCGCGTGACCTGGGGGATCTTGGACTCCACCCGGTAGGTGATGTTGTCCGAGGTGTCGAAGTTGGCGTCGACGATCAGGGTGGAGGACTCCTCGTCCCACCGCACGCCGGTGCCGTCGGTGGCCACGGAGCCCGGCCGATAGGCCGCAGGAAGCCAGATCGCGGCCAGGTCGACGATCCGGAAGTCCTGGGTGAGGGTGCTGGCGGCGGGGGCGACGTCTTCGTTGCGGAGCTCGTCGTCCACCGATTCGAAGCTGCCGCTCGACGACCAGACGGTGCCGTCGAAGCTGTCGAGGGCCGTGAGCCGCCAGTACGCCCGTTGGTTGGCTCGAACCCGGAACACCTCCGCCTCGGACTGATCGACCAGCCGCTTGCGGATGTCGACCAGCGGGCTCACGGTCACCCGGGTGCCGGGTCCGTTGGATCCGTCGCGCCAGTCGAGCACGGCCGGCGCATCCGATCCCGGCAACCGCGGTCCGACGAGACCGGCCACGAGCATCGTGACCGCCACCACGGCGAGGCCGTTGACCAGCGAGGATCGCCCGCCGGCGACCGCACCGTTGCTCACCCACGCCGCACTTCGGACCCTGCGGTCGACCCGATGCAACAGCAGGAAGGCGAGCAGGGCGGCGAGGAACACCAGGGTGCTGCTCGTCCGCTGGCGCTGCGAGCCCAGTATCGCGCCGAACACGAACACCGCAGTCGCC
>Ga0136612_10000272_pt1 | contig 16975 bp, 13 predicted proteins | sample AntDryUQ224A2306_2_FD_106644 | JGI IMG/M metagenome (GOLD analysis project Ga0136612, IMG submission 106644) | Polar desert sand microbial communities from Dry Valleys, Antarctica - metaG UQ224A (23.06) | ecosystem: Environmental > Terrestrial > Soil > Desert | place: Antarctica: Dry Valley... | reverse complement strand
GGGATCAGGCTCAGCCAGGAGCGCTTGTGACCGATCGGCTTCTCGGTGAAGTTCCGGGAACGGATCCCGGCCACCGAGGAGAGCAGGATCAAGCCGATCACGAATCCGGCGATCGTGGTGAGGATGGCGCTACGCAACGCATCCGGGTCGAGGTCGTCGGCTGGGCCGGCCAGGGCGATGAGCCCGCGCGCGAGGTAATAGCCGGCCACCGTTCCCAGCGCAGCCGGGATGACCAACTCCAGGGCCGCCTTGACCGCGAGCGCACCGGGGCCCACACCGCGTGAGGACAGCAGCCGCACCTCGCGCAGCCGCCGGTCGGCCCAGTAACTGCCGGCGGCCATGACCAGGAGCATCGCCAGGATCGTGCCGGCCACAGCGGTCGGGATGACCGGCCCGCGAAGCCCGTTCTCCAGGCGCTGCGCGCGATCGATCAGTCTGCTGAGTTCTTCGCTCTGGAAGCTGTCCTCGCGAAAATCGCCCGGCCGAGTGGGGTCACCGGAGATGCTTCTTGCCTCGCGGAACGCGACGTCCTGCCTCGCCACGTTCTCCGACGCCGACGTGCTGGTCACGGTGTCCGGGTCGACCGGCACCTCCCACATCCGTACCGAGGTTTCGTCGAAGAACCCCAGACCGTCTTGTGAGTCGGCGTTGTCGCGGGCGAGAGCCAGGTCGTAGAACGTCGCCTCGTCGGTGGCGATCACCAGGTCGGCCGGTGGTGTGTTGGCGTTGGTCTCGTTGTTGAACAAACTGCTGTAGGAGCACCAGAAGTCCCGTACCGGCTCGTCGTACAGATTCTGATAGATCCCGACCACCGGGACGCTCGCCCCGTCGGCCTCCAGGCTGTCGCCAACGCTGATCTGATCTCGCTCGGCAACGAAGGACGGCACGTAGATCCCGTTCCCGGATCCGGAATCCAGCACGGTGATCTGATCCACCGCACCGGGGCGGTAGAACGGCCGTACGAATCGAGTGTTCTGCGCGGTGGGCGCCTGGCCGTTCTCGGTGAGGATGGACTGCGCGCCGATGAAGATCGGATTGCTGTCCGTCCCTTGCCGGGCAAGGGCTTCGGGGTATGCCTGATCGGTCTGCGCAGTGAACTCCGGCCGGACGTCGGCCTCGTTCTCAGGCCGAAAGAATGGCCCGAGGTAGGTCTGCGTCCCGATCATCGGGTACGCCGCGTTGTCGCACCGGTCGTTGATCTGCTGCTGAAGTGAGGCCGAACTCGCCGAGGAGAGGAACAGCGCCGCCGAGGCCGCCGCGCAGGCCAGGATCGTCGCGGCCACCGCCACCGCGAAGAAGGCGCAGGGTTGGCGCAGCCCGAGCATCGGGGCGCGGATCCACGGGGGGAGCAGCAGCAGGCCGCGCGCCGTACGCGGGGGACGGGTGTCCCTGCCGCCCCCGTCAGCGGACGGTGCGGGTTGTCCGGTGGTGAGCTTCTGGCTGGTGGCCGGCTCGCTGACCCGATCTTCGACGATCGACGGCAACGGCCACCTCCCGCATGTCCTCGCGCTCAGGCGCTGGCCCCGGCCGGTTCGCCGGACCGCAGCAGTTTCGGTGAGGATACGGTCAGTTGACAGACGGTGGGCCCGCTACGTGATCAAGCTGTGATCTCTCTCCGGCTCAGGACCGGTTGGCCCGGATTCCTGCTGAGTGGTCAGTTACTGCAACGCCCAGGCCGCGAGACCCGCAGCAAGTGACCACTTCGGGCATCCGCTTGCCACGCAGTCCGCTCGCGTGCGACGAGGCAGGATGGCCGATGTGGCCGCGCCGATCGAGATCGGAGATTTTGCCGACCCTCGACTCGACGACTTCCGGGACTTGTCCTCTGCCGACCGTCGACCCGACCGGTCCGGCGGCCCGGCTCTGGTGATCGCCGAAGGGGTCCCGGTCGTACAGCGCCTGCTTGCCTCGCCGTACCAGGTCCGAGCGGTCCTCGGCGTGGCCCCGCGGATCGAGGCGCTGGCCACCGAACTGCGCGAAGTCGCGGCACCGGTGTACGTGGCCACGGCCGAGGTGATGGCGCGGGCGGTGGGGTTTCACCTCAACCGAGGAGTTCTGGCCAGCGCCGATCGGCTGCCGACCCCGTCTGTAGAGGAGCTGCTTGACCCAGCCGAGGCGGGGCCGGGCTCCGCCTGGACGTCTGACATCGACTCGGTGAAGCGAATAGCGGTCCTCGAGGGCGTCAACGACCACGAGAACCTGGGTTCGATCTTTCGCAATGCTGCGGCTCTCGGGATGGATGCGGTGCTACTCGGACCGGGGTGTGCTGATCCGCTCTATCGACGGGCCGTACGGGTCCCGATGGGCCACGTCCTCGCGGTGCCGTTCACCGAGCTTGCCGCCTCGCCCAGCTTCGCGGCCTGGCCGGGCGCGTTGGCCCAGCTGCGGGCGGCGGGGTTTTCGGTGCTGGCCATGACGCCGCGGCCCGACTCGTTGGCTCTGCGCGATCTCGATCCGGCCCGATATCCGCGTGTGGCGGTGCTGGTGGGCGCTGAGGGTCCCGGACTCAGCGAGCCGGCCCTCGCTGCGGCGGACCTGCGCGTGCGGATCCCGATGCGCCCAGGAGTCGACTCGATCAACGTGGCCACCGCTGCCGCGATCGCGTTCGCCCACCTCGCCCCACCATGAACGACTCAGGGCATCCCTGAGTCGAATCATTCGACTCAGGGACGCCCTGAGTCGTTCGACGTTGGGACCGGGTTCAGGTGGGGTTGGTCAGGCTGAGCTTGCCGAGCAGTTCCTGGGCGGCTTGGGCGTGGCTGGGCACGCACATCACGTCGTAGGTGCTGGCCACCACCTGACTGGTCGAGGTGAAATCTCGCTTGCCGCGGGTGGCGGCGTACCCGATCAGTCCGAAGATCAGCCCGAACACCGCCCCGTAAAGCAGACCGAACAACACCAGGGTGAAGATCTCCCGACCACCGGGTGCGAACAGACCCAGCAGCAGCCCGACGAACAAGCCGAACCAGGCGCCGCTGGCAGCCCCAGCCAGGGCCGCGCGGGCCCAGGTCAGCCGTCCGGTTATCTGCTCGACCATCCGCAGGTCTGACCCGATGATGGTCGTGTTCTCCACCGGAAACTTGTTGTCCGACAGGTAGTCCACGGCGCGCTGGGCCTCGGCGTACGTCCCGTAGGACCCGATTCGCATCCCGTCTCTGGGCATGTACACAGACGCTGCCATCTGACCTCCTGGTGACTCGAGATCATTCTCCCACGGGCCAAGCGAGCTCAGCGACTCAGGCGAGACTGTCCCGCCAGGCGGTGTGCAGGTCGGCGAAGCGTCCGGAGCCGGCCAGCAGGTCGTACGGCGAACCGTCCTCGATCAGCCGCCCGGCGTCCATGACCAGGACCCGGTCGGCGATCTCCACCGTGGACAGTCGATGGGCGATGATGATCGCCGTACGGTCGGCCAGGATGGTGCGCAGCGCGCGCTGGACCAACCGCTCGCTGGGTACGTCGAGTGAGCTGGTGGCCTCGTCGAGGATCAGCACCGCCGGATCGGCGAGGAACGCCCGGGCAAAGGACACCAACTGGCGTTGCCCGGCCGAGAGTCGACCGCCGCGCTTGCGTACATCGGTGTCGTAACCCTCGGGCAGCCGCTGGATGAAGTCGTCAGCACCGATCGCCCGCGCTGCGTGTTCGATCTCGGCGCGGGATGCCTCGGGCCGGCCGAATCCGATGTTGTCGGCCACCGAACCGGAGAACAGGAAACTCTCCTGGGTCACCATGACCACCGCCCGACGCAGATCCTCGTCGGAGCGCCGCCGCAGGTCCACGCCGTCGAGGCACACGGTGCCCTCGCTCGGGTCGTAGAAGCGACCGGCCAGCCGGGCCAACGTCGACTTACCGGCGCCGGTGGCACCGACCAGCGCGACCGTCTGGCCCTGCGGGATGTGCAGATCAAGGCCAGGAAGCACGATCACGTCGCCGTAGCCGAACACCACGCTGTCGAAACGCACATCTCCCGCGGCCTTCGGCAGTGGTTCGGGATCCTGCGGCGGGGGCACACTGGACTGCTCCTCGAGTACACCGGACAGCTTCTCGAGCGCCGCCACTGCGGACTGATAGGAGTTGTAGAACATCGCGACGTCCGACATCGGGTCGAAGAAGCGCCGGACGTAGAGCAGGAACGCGGTCAGCACCCCGATCTGCAGGTCCCCGTCCATGACCCGGACGGCGCCGTACATCAGCACCCCGACGGTGACCAGGTTGCCGATCAGCTGGACGCCAGGCACGAAGATCGACATCAGCCAGAACGCTCGGTCCTGAGCCTTGCGGTTGTCCTCGTTCAGGGTGCGGAAGATCTCCTCGTCCCGAGGCTCCCGACGGAAGGCCTGCACCGCCCGAATTCCGCCGAGTGACTCGACGAACTGGACGATCACCATGGCGACCGTCTCGCGGGTACGCCGGTAGGCCTTGGCCGAGTTCTTCTGGAACCAGCGACCCAGCAGTGCCAACAACGGGAAGGCCAGCATGGTGACCAGGCCCAGCGGTGGATCCAGGACGATCAGCACGATTCCGATCGTCATGATCGAGAACAGTGCGGTGAGCAGACCGTCCAGGCCCTCGTCGAGCAACTCGTTGAGCGCATCGACGTCGGAGGTCAACCGGGAGATGACCCGACCGGAGGTGTAGCGCTCGTGGAAGGCCAACGGCAGGCGCTGGACATGACTGAACACCCTGCGGCGCAAGGTGAGCAGCATGTCCTGGCCGATTGCGCCCGTGCGTTGCAGAAAGGCGTACCGCAGGATCGCATCGATCCCGGCCGCGATCAGCATTGCCGAGCCGATGATGATCAGTGGCCCGATGTCGCCGTCGTCCATGAGGGCCGGCAGCGCGTTGTCGATCCCGAGTCCGACCAGCCACGGCCCGGCGAGCCAGGCGGCGTTCTGCACCAGAATGACCAGCAACAGCCAGCGCACCTGCCGCCGGTGCGGACGGAGCAACTCGCCGAGCAACCGCCGGGACCGCGCGCGCAGGAAGACACCTGCCCCCGACGGCAGATCGTCGACATCTTCGGTCGCGATGCCTCGCCATTTTCGTTCCGCGGCCCAAGCAGCCGCAGCCGAGTTTGAGTCTGACTTGGGGTTCGGCTCCGTGGTCATCGGCCGACCCCCTCGTCCTGCATCTGTCGGCCCCCGGACGAGTCGTCCGTGTCGGCTTCGTCCGGTTCGTCGTCGCTGTCGGCGGACAGGATCGAGCGGTAGGCGGGAACGGTCGCCAACAGGTCGGAGTGCCGGCCCACGTGGGTGATCGTCCCGCCGTCGAGCAGGGCAACCCGATCCGCCAGCAGCACGGTCGACGGGCGGTGAGCCACCACCAGCGCGGTGGTGCCCGCCAGGACCCGGCGTAGCGCTTCCTCGACCAGTGATTCGGTGTGCACGTCCAGCGCGGACAGCGGATCGTCGAGAACCAGGACCGTGGGGCGACCCAGTACCGCCCGCGCCAGCGCCAGTCGCTGGCGCTGGCCACCGGACAGGCTCATCCCCTGCTCACCCAGCCGGGTGTCCAGGCCCCAGGGCAAATCATGGACGAAGGACGCCTGAGCGACCTCGATTGCCTCGGCGACCTCCTCGTCGGTCGCGTCCGGTCGACCGAGGGTGAGATTTTCCCGCGCGCTCATCGAGAACAAGGTGGCATCTTCGAAGGCGGTCGCCACCTGGCTGCGAAGCTGGCTCAACGGTTGATCACGGATGTCGACCCCGTCGATGGTGATCCGGCCGGCAGTCACGTCGTACAGCCGTGGGATGAGCGCGGTCAGCGTGGTCTTACCCGAGCCGGTCGCGCCGACCAAGGCCACCGTCTCTCCAGGGGCGATTTCCAATTCGATGTCGTGCAACACCGGCGTGGCCGCGTCGGGATAGCCGAAACCGACCCCCTCCAGCCGAACCAGGCCAGCGCCCAGAGGCTGCTCGCGAACCCCCGGTGCATCCAGGATCGTCGGCTCGGCATCGAGAAGTTCGAAGATGCGATCGGCGGCCGTGGCCGCTTCCAGGGTGGAGGCCAGCAACCAGCCGATGGACAGGATCGGCCAGACCATGACCGTGAAGAGGGCGATGAAGCTGACCAGGGTGCCGAGGGAGATCGCACCACCGGTTACCGCGAACGAGCCGCCGACCAGGACGCCGGCCAGGACGAGTTGCGGCTGCAATTCGAAGATCGCCCAGATGACGGCCAGCAGCTTGACCTTGCCCAGCTCCAGCTTCTGCAGCCGTACGGCCTTGGCATCGAAGCGGCCGAACACCAGGCCGCGCCGGCCCAGGGCCTTGATGATCCGGATACCGAGTACCGACTCCTCGACGTCGGTGGCGAGCTCGCCCTGTTGGTCCTGGACCTGGCGGGAGACCACGTTGTAGCGCCGCTCGAAACGCACGCCGACGAAGATCAGCGGGATCGCACAGACAGCGCTGAAGATGCCCAGCGGCCAGTAGATGCCGATCAGCAGCACCATGATCACGATGCAGCTCACGATGTTGACCACGAGGAAGATGGCCGAGAAACCGACGAACCGCCGGATCGAGGACACGTCGCTGCTGGCCCGGCTCAGCAGTTGGCCAGAGGACCACCGATCGTGGAAGGCCACCGGCAGGCGTAACAGGTGGGCATAGATGTGATCACGCAGGTCACGCTCCATCGCCAGACTGGACTTGGTCATCGCCCAGCGCCGCAGGAAGAACAGAAAGGCCTCGGCGACTCCGAATGCCAGCGCCAACAATCCGAGCGGAATCAAACCCGCCTTGTCCAGATCCGCGATCGGCCCGTCGATGACGTCTTGAGTGATCAGTGGGATGGCGATCTGGACCAGCGTGGCTCCAAGCGCGCCGACCAAGGTGACTAGCACCAGACCGCGGTAGGGCCGGATGTAGGGCCACAACCGCTTCAGCGAGGCAAGTCTCGGGCCCGCCTCCGGGTTCGCGGATACCCCGGGGTCATTGGCCATAGTGAATCCGAGGCTACGTGGCGGCGACGACCCTGACGATCGAGTTTCGCTGCGCGCGCAGCGCGGCCTTTCCCCAGCCAGGACTGCGGGTTCGTTCTGTATTCACCGGGCGGTACGGATCGGAATCCGGGCGCTTCGCGCAGACTCTTGTCGGAGCCGCCGGTCCCGTACGGCGCGTAACCCGCAACGCTGGCCGGGTAGGCGACGGCGCATCCGGTAGGTCGGCCATGGCGCGGTTCGCTGCCGGGCGGGGCTGGGTTCAGCCGGGGCGGCGTACGCCGAAGACGATGTCCTCCCAGGACGGGATCCGAGCCCGGGGGTCATGCGCCCGAGCGTCGCCTTCGGGATCCTCGTGGCCGTTCGACGGGATCGGGCCGGCGCCGCCTCCGATCAGTACGTCGACCGGCGCTCCGCGGTACCTGCGGCCTTCGCCGCCCTTGCCGGGCACCGGCGGGACCGACAACGGCGAGGTGTCGTGTTCGAACGGTCGACTCCCGGCTGGCCCGCCTTCCTCGTTGACCACCCTTACGAGTCGGGTGCCTTCGGCGAATTCGGTGGTCTCCGCGTCCAGCGGGGTAACCGACCGGGTCGCCACCTCATACTCCCAGCGCGTCGTACCGGACCTGTGTCCGGCCCGCCAAGCCAGCCGGATCTCCCAATTGGGACCGGACCGGCAGGCGTCCCAGCGGCTTTCGGCGGCACCCAGGACCGCGAGGCGTTCCGCGGTGAACTCCGCCAACGGAAGGGCGGTTTGGCTCTCGCGCAGCCGGACCCGTGCGGTACTGGCCTGCTCGACCATCCTGCTCCGCTCTTGGAGCACGGGGTAGGCGTAGCGCTCGATCCGCTCCAGTCGCATGCCAGAGGCGGCCGCGACCTGCTCGGCGCTCTCCCCGGCCCGGATCCGGCTCTGGATCTCGCGCGGTGGAAGATCCGCGCCGACGTCGATCTCGATCTGGCCGAGCCGACTGACATCTCCACGGGTGGCGGCCCGCAGCCGCTCGTCGATCGAGAGGGCGAAGCGCTCCCCGTTGTCGATCGCCTGGGGCACGTCAGGGGCCAGAATCAGCGTTCGGCCGTCCTCGGCCAGCTCGACGAATCGCAGCGTGCGCATGCCTACCTCCCGGTGCGGGCGCTCGAGGGCCCGAGGTCGTGCCCTCTGCCTCGCAGGCTAGTGGCGCATCTCGCGACTATCGGGGACCGACGCGCAGGTCGCCCGGCGGAGTCGCCGCGGGCCGCCGAATGCACCCCTCCCCGTGCCGGACAGGTGCGGTCGGAGTACGGCGGCGATCCGCACGTTCGGGTCAGCGGAGCTCGGTGACCACGTGGTCGATGCAGCGGGTTAGGGCGCTGACGTCTTCGGGGTCGACCGCCGGGAACATGCCGATCCGGAGTTGGTTGCGGCCGAGTTTGCGGTACGGCTCGGTGTCCACGATCCCGTTCGCCCGAAGCGCTGAGGCCAGCGCGGTCGCGTCCACGGAATCGTCGAAGTCGATCGTGCCGACGACGTAGGAGCGTTCGCTGGGTTCGGTGACGAAGCAACTCGCGTACGGCGAGGCAGCCGCCCAGTCGTACAGCCGAGACGAGGAGTCCCTCGTCCGCCCGACCGCACCTGCCAGACCGTCCAGCCCGTGCAACCAGTCCAGCTGGTCGGCGAGCAGGAACAGCGTCGCCACCGCCGGGGTGTTGTACGTCTGATCCTTGGCCGAGTTGCCCACGGCGATCGACAGGTCCAAGAAGGCGGGCATCCACCGCCGGCTGGCCTTGATCTCGGCGACGCGCTGCAGGGCCTGCGGCGACATCAGCGCGATCCACAGCCCCCCGTCACCGGCGAAGCACTTCTGCGGCGCGAAGTAGTAGACGTCGCTCTCCGCGAGGTCGACCGGCAGGCCACCGGCGCCACTGGTGGCATCGATCAGGACCAGCGCGTCCTGGTCGGCGCCGGGCGGGCGGACAACCGGTGCCATCACACCGGTCGAGGTCTCGTTGTGCGCCCACGCGTAGGCGTCCATGCCCTCGGCCGCGGTCGGCAACACCAGCGAACCCGGCTGGGCCCGGCTGACCGTCGGTTCCCCGAGAAACGGCGCCTCCTGGATGACGGTGGCGAACTTCGCCGAGAATTCGCCGTACGTACCGTGCGCCGACCGGTCCCGGATCAGCCCGAAGGAGGCCGCGTCCCAGAAGGCCGTCGTACCCCCGTTGCCGATGATCACCTCGTACCCGTCCGGAAGGGCGAACAGCTCACCCAGGCCCGCGCGTACCCGACCGACGAGGGACTTGACCGGCTTCTGGCGGTGCGAGGTCCCCATCAGTGCGGCCCCGTCGCCGGCCAGCGCGGCCAGCGCTTCCGGACGGACCTTGGACGGTCCGCAGCCGAATCGCCCGTCGACCGGCAGCAGTTCGGTCGGGATCGCTATGCCCATCCAGGTCAGCCCTGGGCCAACTGCAGTTGATGGGGGATCGTGTTCCAGCCCTCGACGTCCTGGGCCGAGCGCGGATCCGGGCCGACGTAGCGGGCGGATGGACGGACCAGCCGGCCGGTCTTCTTCTGCTCGAGGATGTGGGCGCACCAGCCCGCCGTACGGGCACAGGTGAACATCGAGGTGAACATGTGCGCGGGCACTTCGGCGAAGTCCAGGACGACGGCCGCCCAGTATTCGACGTTGGTTTCGATCGGTCGGTCCGGGCGCCGCTCGCGCAGTTCGGCCAGGGCGGCCTTCTCCAGGGCCAGTGCGGCCTCGAAGCGGGGGGCGTTGAGTTCTTCGGCGGCCTTGCGCAGCGTACGAGCGCGCGGGTCCTCGGCGCGGTAGACGCGATGCCCGAACCCCATCAGCCGGCCCTTGCCGTCGAGCAGTTTCTTGACGTAGGCCCGCGCGTCGTCCTCCTTCGCGACGTCGTCGAGCATGTGCAGTACTCGGGACGGGGCGCCGCCGTGCAGCGGCCCGGACATTGCCCCGATCGCACCGGACAGGGCAGCGGCGACGTCGGCTCCGGTCGAGGCGATCACTCGGGCGGTGAAGGTCGAGGCGTTCATCCCGTGCTCGGCCGCTGAGGTGAAGTAGGCATCGACGGCGGCGGTGTGCTGGGGATCGGGTTCTCCCCGCCACCGGGTCATGAACCGCTCGACGATGGTTCGGCACTCGTCGATGCGCTTCTGCGGGATCATCGGCGTGCCGATCCCACGGGCGGACTGCGCGACGTAGGACAGGGCCATGACCGCGGCTCGGGCCAGTTGCTCACGAGCCTCGTCGTCGGAGATGTCCAGCAGCGGCTGATATCCCCAGATCGGGGTGAGCATGGCCAGGGCGGCCTGTACGTCGACGCGCACGTCGCCGGTGTGTACTGGGATCGGGAACGGCTCGGCCGGCGGCAGACCCGGGCCGAACTTCCCGTCGACCAGCAGCGCCCACACGTTGCCGAAGGTCACCCGTCCGACGAGGTCCTCGATGTCGACGCCGCGGTAGCGCAGCGAGCCGCCGTCCTTGTCAGGCTCGGCGATGGTTGTCTCGAACGCGATGACGCCTTCGAGACCGGGGACGAAATCGTCAGACATCGGGGCAGTCTCCCTGGTGGTAGCTGGGTCGTGGCTGGCATCTGCGCTGGCTTCCCGTCTGTTCAACCTACCGCCGGGCGCGCGCGTAGCGCGCGCGGACTCTTGTCGGAACCGGCGGCCGCGTACGCCCCGAACCCGCAACGCTGGCCGGGCATCAGGAGATGCCGAATGAGCTAGTGCGAGCATGAAGGAGTGAGCGAGGGCAGCGGCTCCGGAATACTGGCGGGGCGAATCGAGTACGGGGACACCGGGCTCAACGAGGACCAGCTGGCCGGCGGCTGGCTCGAGCAGTTCCGGCGTTGGTACGACGACGCGGTGACCGCGGGCATTCCCGAGCCCAACGCTGTTGTGCTGGCGACCGTGGGTGCCGACGCGATCCCCGCGGCACGCCTGGTCCTGATGAAGGCCTACGACGAATCCGGGATCGTCGTGTTCACCAACGGCGATTCGGCCAAGGGGCACGAGCTCGCGGTCAACCCGTACGCCGCGCTGGTCTTTCCCTGGCATCCGATGCACCGTCAAGTGCGGCTGAGCGGGCCGGTCGAGGTCGTCGAGGAGGCGGTGTCGGACGCCTATTTCACCAGCCGTCCGTACGGCGCGCGGATCGCGGCTCGGGTCAGCCGCCAGTCCCAGGTGATTTCCGGCCGTACGGAGCTGGAAGCGGACTGGGCCGCGCAGGCCCGCGCGTACCCAGAGGGTGGTGACGTTCCCCGTCCAGCCAGGTGGCAGGGCTACCGGGTCCGGCCGGACAGCGTCGAGTTCTGGTCCGGGCGGGAGAATCGGCTGCACGACCGGCTTCGGTTCCGTCATACCCAGGACGGCTGGGTGACCGAGCGCCTCGCCCCGTGACTTCCGCTCTCTCCCACTTCGCCGTAATGCGCATAAGGGCGAAGGAATGACCGGATTTCTGACCGTTGTGCGCACAAGGGCGAAATTTGTCGGCGCCGGCGGCACTCCGTGAACTGGGTGCGGCGGTTGGCCGTCGATACCTCGCCGCTGCAGGTGCCGGCGTTCAAGCGTCTCTTCCTCGGCACCGTCGTCACGGTCCTCGGCACCCAGATGACGCTGGTAGCGGTGCCGGTGCAGGCCTACCTGCTCACCGGCTCGTCCCTGGCCGTCGGCCTGACTTCGGTCGTCGCGTTGGTCCCGTTGGTGATCTTCGGCCTCCTCGGCGGCGCGATCGCCGATGCGGTGGATCGTCGGCTGCTCCTGCTGATCACCTCCACGGGTGCCGCCCTGACCGCGATCGGGCTGTACCTGCAGTCGCTGTTGCCGGGCGGCGGCTCGCTGGGGCTGCTTTGGGTACTGGTCTTCTTCCAGTCGGCCTGCTTCGCGGTCAACGCTCCGACCCGCAGTGCAACCATCCCGGCGCTGGTGGGCCTCGCCCGGGTACCGGCCGCGAACGCGCTCAACATGACGATTACCCAAGCCGGCATCATCGGCGCCCCACTGATCGCCGGTCTGCTGATCGGGGCAGGTGACCTGCAGTTGACCTACGCGGTGGATGCGATCGGGCTCCTGATCGCACTGCCATTGCTTCGCGGCCTGCCGTCGCTGATGCCCGACGGTGGCGGAGGTCGGATCAACCTGACGGGGGCGGTGAGCAGCGTCGGAGAGGGTTTCACCTTTCTGCGCACTCAGCCGGCGCTGCTGATGACCTTCGTGGTCGACATCATCGCGATGGTCTTCGGCATGCCTCGGGCGGTTTTTCCGGAGCTGGCCGACACCACCTTCGCGGATTCCTCGAATGCTTTGGGCTGGCTCTTCGCGGCGATGTCGGTCGGCGCGGTCCTCGCGGGCGTGCTGTCCGGGCCGGTGGCCCGGGTGCAGCGGCAGGGCGCGGTCATCCTGGTAGCGATCGCGGTGTGGGGAATCGCCGTCGCATTGTTCGGCGTGACGGCCTCACTGTTATGGGCAGTGTTCTATCTCGCGCTGTCCGGTGCGGCGGACATGGTCAGCGCGGTGCTGCGTACCTCGATGCTGCAGTCCGGTGCGCCCGATGTGATGCGTGGCCGCATGCAGGGAGTCTTCATCGTCGTCGTGGCCGGTGGGCCGCGACTGGGTGACCTGCGCGCCGGCGCCATGGCCGCATCCCTGACCATCCCCGCGACGATGGTCAGCGGCGGCGTGTTCATCGTGGTCGCGATGGCGGTTGTCGCGATCGCCGTCCCGACCTTCTGGCGGTACCGCTTCGACGACCGTGGGCCAGAGGCCCAGTCGGCCTCCCTCTAGGGTCCTGCTACATGCTGGAATTCGACGGACTGCGCAAGTCGTACGGCACAAATCTGGTGCTCGACGACGTCAGTTTCACCGTCGCTCCCGGGCAGATGTACGGCTTCTGCGGCGCCAACGGGGCGGGCAAGACCACGACGATGCGGATCGCCCTGGGCTTGGCCCGCGCCGATGCCGGTGAGGTGCGCTGGAAGCAGCAGCCGGTCGATCTGGAGGTGCGCCGCAGGATTGGCTACATGCCCGAGGAACGGGGGCTCTATCCCAAGATGCCGGTGGTCGAGCAACTGGAGTACTTCGGCCGGTTGCACGGAATGAACACCGCAGCGGCCAGAAAGTCGGCGAGCCTTCTACTCGAGGGTATGGGGCTGGGGGAGCGCTCGAAGGACGCTTTGGAGAAACTCTCACTGGGCAACCAGCAGCGGGTGCAACTGGCGGCCGCACTGGTCAGCAATCCAGATGTGCTCATCCTCGACGAGCCGTTTTCCGGCCTTGACCCGACCGGAGTCGACGCCTTGGCAGCGAACCTGGCCGAGCGCCGCTCCCGCGGGGTGCCGGTGCTGTTCTCCAGCCACCAACTCGACCTCGTGGAACGGCTTTGCGACGCCGTGGGCATCCTGGCCGGCGGGAAGATAGTCGCTTCTGGGACCGTGGGCCAACTTCGAGAGCGCGAGGCCAACCGGCAGCTCCGGGTGGTGATTCCCGGCTCGGACGGGCGGTGGGCCCGCGAGCTCGGGTACGTCCGGGTGGACTCCGATCGGGACGGTGAGGTGCTGCTGCAGCTGGATGATCCCGGTCGCGACCAGGACGTGCTCTCGGCGGCCATGGCGTCCGGACCGGTGTCCCATTTCGGCTGGCGTCAGCCCACCTTGGTCGAGATTTTCCGTGAGACGGTGGCCGCGTGAGCATCGCAGCGAGCGCCAGCGAGCGAGGAGCGGAGCACGGTCCAAGCCGAGCAATCAGATGCCGTGAGGCGGTGGCCGCGTGAGCCATCCAGCCGGCGTGGTCGAACACACTGCGGATACGTCCAGTTACGACCGGACGGGTGATGTGCGGATGACGAGCTCGCACATCGTCGGCTTGGTCGCTCGGCGGGAGATCCTGACCCGGCTCACGGACAAGGGCTTCATCGTCTCCTCGATCTTCATCATCGTGCTGATCATGGGCTCGGTCGTCTTCCAGGTGCTCATCCAGTCCGGTGCGAGCAGTGTGTCCGTCGGCATCACCGATGGGCCGCAAGATTTCTCGACAGCAATCGAGGAACAGGCAGACGTACTCGGCCTGGACGCCGAGGTGACCGAGTACGACGACGAGTCCGCCGCGCGAGAGGCGGTGCAGAGCGAGGAGATCGATGCCGCCGTCGTCGACGGCAACTCCGTGCTTGTGAACGAGTCGCTCGACGACGCCCTAGGTGCGGCCATCAGCGGAGCGATCAACGGCCTCACCCTTGCGCAACGTCTTACCGACGAGGGCGTGAATCCCGATATCTTGCAACCTGTTTCATTGGAAGTGATGTCGCTGCAACCAGCAGCCGATGCCGCGGACGAGAAAGGGCTCGTGGCCTTTGTCTCGATCCTGCTGCTTTACACGCTGCTGATCTTCTTCGGACAGTTCATCGCTCAAGGGGTGGTCGAGGAGAAGGCGAGTCGGGTCATCGAGGTCCTGCTGGCCGCGGTCAAACCCTGGCAACTGCTGGCCGGAAAGATCATCGGACTGGGGGTGCTGGCCTTCGCCCAACTGCTCATCATCTGTGCGGCCGGCCTGGGTGGAGCGATCGCCTTCGACGTCATCACGGTTCCCGGTGCGGCTATCGCCACCGTCGTACAGGTGCTCGGCTGGTTCGTCCTCGGGTTCACCCTGATTGCCGCGCTGTTCGCCGTCTGCGGTGCGCTGGTTAGCCGCCAGGAGGACCCGCAGACGGTGCTCCTGCCGATGACGTTGATCCTGGTTGCCGCCCTGGTGCTCGCGATCACCGCCGGCCAGAATCCGAACGGCACGTTGGCCAAGGTGACCTCGTTCGTACCGGCGCTATCGACGATGGTCATGCCGGTCCGAGTGGCCACCGGCTCCGTGGCGTGGTGGGAGATCGTGCTCACCGTGGTTCTGATGCTCGCCACGATCGTGGCCGTGGTGCGCATTGGCGGGCGCATCTACTCCGGTGCCTTACTAGGTAAGGGCGGCCGTGTCAAGATTCGGGATGCCCTTGCCGCCGAACGCGTCTCGTAGGCATCGTCGCTAAGAAAACCCTCACCGTGTCGAGTGTTTATTTGCGCCCCGGATAGGGCATTCTGATACCGCATCGTTCGCTGATGAACGATGTCTACGTCTTGAAGGGACGTGACATGGAAGTTATCGGTGTAATCGTTGCCGGAATCATCATCGGTCTGCTGGGCAAGCTCGTAGCGCCCGGCGACAAGGACAACACCCCGCTCTGGGCCACCGTCCTGGCGGGTATCGGAGGAGTCCTGATCGGCTGGTACGTCTCCGCCGCGCTCGGCGTGGCCGAGACCGACGGCGTGGACTGGATCCGCTGGATCATCAGCATCATCGTGGCGGCGATTCTCGTCGTGCTTGTTGCAACGCTGATGGGCCGGAACAAGAGAAGCATCAACCGCTGATCGCATAACGCTGCGCCACGCCACGCGCCGGGTTGCCTTCGGGCCACCCGACGCGTGGCCTTTGACTGCTCCGAGATCTCATCAGTCCCCGATCGCCGCGTAGCGCTGGAGTGCGACGTCCCGCTCGGCGAAGTGGTCGACGATGCGCTCGGGATAGCCCGACGGCACACCGCCCGGGAGATCCCAGGGCTCGTGAATTCCGCCGTCCTGGCCACCCTCGATGTCACGCAGCTCAGGCACGTACCGACGTACGTAGTCCCCGTTCGGGTCGAACTTCTTGCCCTGCAGGACCGGATTGAACACTCGGAAATAGGGTGCGGCGTCGGTTCCGCAGCCGGCGACCCACTGCCAGCCGTGCTGATTGGACGCCAGATCGGCGTCGACCAGATGTCGCATGAACCAGCGCGCGCCGCGGGTCCACTCCAGGTGCAGGTCCTTGACGAGGAACGAGGCGACCAGCATCCGCACCCGGTTGTGCATCCATCCTTCGGCCAGTAATTGGCGCATCCCGGCATCAACCATCGGGTATCCGGTCCGGCCCTGCGTCCAGGCGGTGAAGTGCTTCTCTGCTGCCTGACCGGAGCTGTAGGTCATCTGCTTGAATCGCGGCTGCAGATAGTCGCGCGCCGAATCCGGTTGATGCCACAGGACATCGGCGTAGAACTCTCGCCAAGCGATCTCGTTGACGAATGACTGCTCGCCCTTGCCGGTCCGGCCGGCGAGGTCGGCGAGCAGGGTCCGGGGGTGGACACAGCCCAGATGCAGGTACGGCGAGAGCCGGCTCGTACGGTCCAGATCGGGTCGGTTGCGATCCACGGAGTAGCCGGTGATGTTCTCCTCCCGAAAGGCTTTCCAGACCTTCCGAGCCGCCCGCTCGCCGGCCGCAGGCAGCGTCAGGCCACTGCGTTGCACAGCGGTCGGCAAGGGGTCGCTGCGGACGTCGGATGACCAGCTGATCGACCGCGGCGTGCTGGCCGGATCTCGCCATCCGTGCGCCCGCCAGGCTTTGGAGAACGGGGTGAACACGCGGTAGGGCGTGCCGTCGGGTTTGGTCACCCGACCCGGAGACACGGCGTACGCCGAACCGGTAGTGACCAACTCGGCGTCCGTCAGCGCCGCGCGGACAGCCTCGTCGCGGCGGCGACCGTACGGACCGCAATCTGTGGCGATGTGCACACTGTTGGCGCCGAGTTCGGTTGCCAGCTCGGGCAACACAGTGGCCGGGTCGCCACGGCTTACGACGAGGTGGCCATCCATCGCCTCGTTCAGGTCGTTCAGGCACCCGATCAGAAAGGCCAGGCGGGGCTGTCCGGACGGCTTCCACAAGGCCGGATCCAGGACGAACACCGGGACGACGGAGCCGCCGGCTGCTGCGTCCCTGGCCGCGAGAAGTGCCGGGTTGTCAGCCAGGCGCAGGTCCCGGCGAAACCACATGATCGATACCTCGGGCATGCCCCGACCCTAGGCGGGCCGGGCCGCTCAGCCTTATCCCAGCCAAGGTGACGGTCGGGCTCCGCCGGTGACGGTCGGGCTCCGCCGGGCCGCTCAGCCTTATCCCAGCCAAGGTGACGGTCGGGCTCCGCCGGGCCGCTCAGCCTTCGGGTATGGCGACCGGGATGGACAGCACGGCGCCGAGGG
>Ga0136612_10000271_pt1 | contig 17005 bp, 17 predicted proteins | sample AntDryUQ224A2306_2_FD_106644 | JGI IMG/M metagenome (GOLD analysis project Ga0136612, IMG submission 106644) | Polar desert sand microbial communities from Dry Valleys, Antarctica - metaG UQ224A (23.06) | ecosystem: Environmental > Terrestrial > Soil > Desert | place: Antarctica: Dry Valley... | reverse complement strand
TTCATGTGCATAGCCTAGGTCTCATCTGTGACGAAGGTGTGACGCTGCCTTCATCGTCGCACGGGTGGTCCGCATCTGCTCATCCGGCGGCTTGGCGCAGCGGCCAACCTGCTGTAACCGCCGCTGAGCGGCGCTATCTCAGAGCGGGCATGCCCGCCGCGTCGCCCAGGAGGTCGTGGTGGTCGCCCATGCGCATCCGGCGCCTGTGGGCGGCGATACCCATGGAGGACCTGCAAGGGGATTCGCTGATCGAGGTCATCCAGACTTCTCGGGCTCAATTCGCGCCGCTGAGCGGCGGTGCCAAGGCCCAAGGAGCCGCCGACCAGCACACGCAGCCGCCGAACGGCGCCAGAGCGAGGCCCGGGGGCTCAGTGGCGCCACTCAGCGGCGATTCGGCGCGCTCGACCGCGAACGAGCTCGTCCATCCCACCACGACCCGGACGAAGCGAGGTCAGCCCGGCTCCTCGCCGCGGACGGACGCGTGCCACGGGATCAGGATGCGCTCAAGCGCCACGATCACCAGGTAGAAGGTGATCCCTGTGATCGCGGCAAGCAGGATGGCCGCCCAGGTCACGTCGAACCGCAGTGCGGAGGCGGACTGCACCACCACCCGGCCGATGACGGTCGATGAGCCGCCGAAGTACTCGCCCACGATGGCGCCGATGAGGCTCAGCGTGGTGGCCACTTTGAGCGCCGTGAGGAAGAAGGGCAGAGCGTTCGGCAGGCGCAGCTTGCGGAGGATCGTCCATTCGGACGCTGCGTACGAGCGCATCAGCTCCACCGCCGCCGGCTCGACGGCGGTCAGCCCGCGCGTGACATTGATCATGACGGGAAAGAAGACGAGGAGCGCCGCGATCATCATCTTGGAGACCGGGTTGGTGACGCCGAACCAGGCGTTGAAGATGGGCGCGATGGCAATGATCGGGATCGCGTTGGCGGCGACGGCGAAGGGCAGCACGGCGTCCCGCGCGTTCGCCCAACGCGCAACCGCGAACGCGATCACGACCCCTACCAGCGTGCCGATGACCAGCCCGCCGACCGCCTCGAAGAGCGTCGTCTGCGCCGATTGGAAGAGCGGCCAGCGCCCGGCGCCCCAGTTGTCGACCAGCGCCGCCGCGATGGCCGATGGCGCGGGCAGGATGAAGGCGCGAACCTCGAAGATCCGGATCAGGAGCTCCCAGAGGCCGATCCCGGCCACGAACACGACCACCGCCGGCAGGTAGTGGCGAAGGGTGCGCCCGACGCGGCCGACCCGACCGGGCGGCGGCGGGACCGGGACGCCGACGGATGCTGCTGCGGCGGTCATCCGATGCCGCCTTCGGCCGCCAGCCGCTCCTCCGACCCGACCAGCGGCGGCTCGCCGCCCAACCCGCCATCGGCCCGCAGCGCCTCGCGGACCTCGGTGACGACGCGGAAGTAGCCCGGATCCTCGCGCGTCTCGTCGTTGCGTGGCTGCGGCAGCGGCACGTCGACGATGCGGGTGATGCGGCCCGGCCGCGCGCTCATCACCACGACGCGGGTCGAGAGGAAGACCGCTTCGGGGATGGAGTGCGTGACGAATACGACCGTCGTGCCGGTGCGCTGCCAGATGCGCAGCACCTCGGCGTTCATCCGCTCGCGGGTCATCTCGTCGAGCGCGCCGAACGGCTCGTCCATGAGCAGGATGGCGGGCTGGAGCGCCAGCGCGCGGGCGATCGCGACGCGCTGCTGCATCCCGCCGGAGAGCTGATAGGGATGGTGGCGTGCGAAGTCGCTGAGCTCAACCAGGGCGAGCATCTCCCGAGCGCGCTCGTCGCGGTCGGATCGGCTCATGTCGAGCAGCTCGAGCGGCAGCTTGACGTTATCCTCGACGCTGCGCCACTCGAACAGCACGGGCGCCTGGAAGACCATGCCGTACTCGCGGCCCAATCGGGCGGCGTGCGCCGGCTTGCCGTTGACCTCGACGCTCCCGGCGGTCGGCGAGGTCAGGTCGCCGATGAGCCGCAGCAGCGTGCTCTTGCCGCACCCAGATGGGCCGATCAGGCTCACGAACTCGCCGCGGCCGATGGTGAGGTCGATCCCGGTGAGGGCGGTGGTCACCGGCCCGTCACGACTGCCGAACTGCTTGTCGAGGCCGATGACCCGAACGACGGCGGCTGTCGAATCGCTCATGCGGCGTCCGGCAGCGCGCCTCGACGGCGCAGCGTGAAGAGCTCCGCGGCGCGGATGAGGCCGAAGAACGCGATCCCGAGCACGGCGCAAGCGATGATGGTCGCCCACAGCTTCTCCGGTCCGCTGATGTACTGGTTGTTGAAGTTGATGATCGCCCGGCCGAGTCCATCCCGAATCTGGCCGGGTCCCTCCCCGACGATCGCGCCCACGATGCTCGCCGTCGCGGCGACCTTGAGCGCCGTGAACAGGTAGGGGAGCGAGGCCGGCATGCGGAGCTTCCAGAAGATGCTGCGCCGGGACGCGGCGTACGAGCGCATCAGCTCGAGGGCGCGTGGGTCGGGCGAGCGCAGGCCGCGGATCATGGCGATCGTGACGGGGAAGAAGGTCAGGTAGGTGGCGATGATCACGACGCTGAGGACGTCGGGTCCGAATGCGAACACGATCATCGGGGCCAGCGCCACGATCGGGATTGTCTGGCTGGCGATCACGTAGGGCACCAGCGCTCGCTCGAGCAGCCTCGAATGCACGAAGACCGCCGCCAGACCGATGCCGATGATTGTCCCCACCACGAAGCCGATGGCCGCCTCACGCCAGGTGTAGAGCGCGGCACCGACCAGGAACTGGGCCAGCGACGCGTCCGAGCCGCGCTGGACCGGGGCGGCGAGCGCACCGGCGATGTCCCACACGTGCGGCAGCAGCAGGTCGCTGGCGAACCAGATCTCGAACGGCGGATCCCAGGTCCATCCCTCGCCACGCCACGGGTCGCCGCCGATGAGCTTGGCACCCTCCCACGTGATGACCACGAGCGCGGCGAAGGCGACGAAGATCGCGACGCGCCGCCGCCAGCCGCGCTCAGGTGAGCGCGGCATCGGTGATCTCGAGCGCGCGATCGATGATCGCGAAGCCTTCGGCCAGCTCCTCCTCGCTGATCGTCAGCGGCGGGTTCGTGAAGAAGGTGTTCCAGCGCACGAACGTGTAGAGGCCCTCCTCGCGGAAGCGCTTGCCGAGCGCCACCATCTCGTCGCTCGTCCCGTTGAAGGGCGCCATCGGCTCCATCGTCTCGCGGTTGCGGACCAGCTCGACGATCCCGAACAAGCCGATGCTTCGGACTGCGCCGACGCTCGGATGCTTCGCGGCCAGTTGCTCGTGGTGGACTTTCAGCCGCTCGCCCATGCGCGCCGCGCGATTGATCAGGTCCTCGTCCTCGTAGACCTGGATCGTCGCCAGCGCCGTGGCGCAGGCGAGCGGGTGTGAGTTGTAGGTGAGCCCGCCGTAGAACACGGTGTTCTCGAAGTGCTCGGCGTACTTGCGCCGCATGCCGAGAGCACCGAGCTGGATGTAGGCGCTCGTCAGCCCCTTGGCCATGGTGATCAGGTCCGGCACCACGTCCCAGTGGTCGATCGCGAACCACTTGCCGGTGCGACCGAAGCCGGCCATGACCTCGTCGGCGATCATGAGGATGCCGTATCGGTCACAGATCTCGCGGACGCCCTGGATGTACCCGTCGGGCGGCACCAGAATCCCGTTCGTGCCGGTCACCGTCTCGAGGATGAACGCGGCGATCGTGCTGGGACCCTCGAGCTGGATCGTCTCCTCCAGGTTGGCGAGCGCCTGGTCCGCGGTATCCCATCCACGCTGGATGCCGTGGTACGGGTCCATGACGCGCACCACGCCGGGGATGCCCGGCTCGGCCGCCCAGCGGCGCGGGTCGCCCGTCAGGCTGATGGCCCCGGCCGTTCCGCCATGGTATGACCGATAACGCGCCAGGATCTTGTGGCGGCCCGTGACGAATCGGGCCAGCTTGATGGCGTTCTCGTTTGCCTCGGCACCGCCATTGGTGAAGAAGAAGGTGTCGATGTCGCCCGGGCACAGCTCGGCAAGCTTCTGTCCGAGTCGGGCGCGTGGCTCGGTGGCCATGAATGGGTTGGCGTAGGCGAGCGTCTCAGCCTGGCGCTTGATCGCGTCGATCACCGTCGGATGGCCATGGCCGATGTTGGTGCACATCAGCTGGCTGTTGAAGTCCAGGTAGCGCTTGCCCTCGGGGGTCCAGAAGTAGACGCCCTTGGCCCCGGCGACCGGGATCGGGTCCACCTTCGACTGCGCCGACCACTCGAAAAGGGTGTGGCGCTTGGTCAGGGCGACGATCTCGTCGCCGGTCATGCTGCCTCGCTCGGTCTCGATCGCCATCGGTTCCTCGTCACTCAGGTTCGCCGGAAGGGCCGATTACACCACAGGCGTCGAGCCCGGACGCACTCGGCGCCGATCCCGGTCCGCCCGAGGTGCGGGCTTACGCTCATCGGGCGGCGCCGGGCGTACACTCGGACGATCATGCGCCTGCCCGCGGCACTCGGCCATCGCACCCCGTACGGCGAGGACGCCGAGGCGGCAGTGCGTGCCGTGCTTGGGTTGACCGCCGGCGTCGGCGGGCTCTCTGCCGCGGTGGCGGCTGCGACCGACCAGGTTCCGTTCACCGCGCTCCCGACCCTGGTGCTCGTGGCGTGTCTGCTCGGCGGCTCCGCCTCGATCCTGGTTGCTGCCTATGCGGCGGCGAGCGTGTGGCTGATCCTGGCTCCGGCCGCATCGGGTGAGGCGCTGCTCGTGCCGGTGGCGATGATCGTCCTCTGCCTCTCCATCGCGCTCGGGCCGGAGCGCCTGCTCTCCTGGCTGGCCCGCGATGCCGCGCCGACGGCTGATCGAGCGGCCGGCGAGGGTTGGATCGAGGAAGATTCGCGCCGGATCGGCTGATCTGCCGACAAACCGGTCAGGCCCGCGCGCAGCGCAGGATGGCGTCCACGGCGAGGTCGGCATCGGCCTCGGTGGTGGACCAGTTGCTGACGCTGATGCGCATCGCTGCCATGCCATGCCAGGTGGTGCCAGACAGCCAGATCGTGCCGTCCTCCTGGATGCGGCGGATCACCTCGCGCGTGTGCTCATCGGCATCACGCCCATCAGCCAGCGTAAAGCGGACGAGCACCTGGTTGAGCGCCACCTCGTTAAGGACCTCGACGCCGGGAGACGCGGCAAGCCGGTCGGCCATCCGCCGTGCCAGCGAGCAGCAGCGCTCGATCATGTCCCGAACGCCGGCGCGGCCCAGGGTGCGCAGGGCAGCGTAGATCGGGAAGCCGCGCGCCCGGCGTGAGAACTCGGGGACCCACGCCATCTGGTCGCGTTCCTGCCCGTACTCGAGGTAGGCGGCGTGCGGTGGCGCCATGGCGGCTGCGTGGGCCCGCGCATCGGCGACGAAAGCGAGCCCGGAGTCGTACGGCACGTTGAGCCACTTGTGCGCGTCGGTGGCCCACGAGTCGGCTTCGCGGATGCCGTCGACGTGCGCGGCCAACTCGGGGCTGACCGCGGCCCACAGACCGAAGGCGCCGTCGACGTGGACCCATGCTCCCTCGCGTTCGCGCACGAGTTCGATGGTCTCGCGGAACGGGTCGAAGGACCCCGTGTTCACGTTGCCGGCCTGGAGGTTCACGATCAGTGGCGCACCATCCGGCACGCTCGCCAGCGCCTCGGCGAGGCTCGCGGTGACGATGCGGCCCTGGTCATCGGTCTCGACGGTTCTGACCCGATCCCGGCCGAGGCCCAGGTACTGCAGCGCGGTCAGCAGGGTGCTGTGTGCCTCGGCCCCGACGATCACCTCGATCTCCGGGGCGCCAAACAGGCCACGCCCGGTGACGTCCCATCCGGCGCGCTCGAGCACGGCGTGACGGGCGGCCGCAAGACAGGTGAAGTGCGCCATCTGGCACCCCGTCACCAAGCCGTAGCCGGTGTCCGGCGGAAGCCCGAACAACCCGATCAGCCACGCGCCGACCGCCTCCTCCACGACCGACGCGGCCGGGCCCGCAACATAGAGGCCCGCGTTCTGGTCCCAGGTCGAGGTGAGCCAGTCGGCTGCCAGTGCCGGCGGCAGGGAGCCACCGATGACGAAGCCGAAGTAGCGAGGGCCGGCCATCGCCACCGCGGCCCGTCCGCCCACCTCGGCGAGGTGCTCGATGACATGCGTCGGATCCTCGCCGGTCTCGGGAAGCTCGGTGACGAGCTCGCTGCGCAGATCGGCGACTGCCACGTGGGACGTAACGGGTCGCTCGGGCAGGGTGTCGAGGAAGTCGCCGGCCAGATCGGCCGTTCGGCGGAGGAGGGCTCGGGTGTCGTCGTTCATGCCGCCGATCCTACAACCCGGCGATCAGGCCGCCGTCAACCGCGATGAGCTGTCCGGTCACGTACGACGCCCGCTCGGATGCGAGGAAGGCGACGAGTGCGCCAAGCTCCTCGGGTCGTCCGTAGCGGCCGGCCGGAATGGTCGCAAGGTGCGCCGTGCGCACCGACTCCTCCGTCCATCCATCTCGTTCGGCGCGACCGGAGTCCAGCTCGTGGATCCGCGGCGTGGCGATCCGGCCGGGCATCACGCCATTCAGGGTCACGCCCTCGGCGGCGATCGTCCGCGCCGTCGTCTTCAGCCAGGCGGCGAGCGCCGAGCGGCCGGCGTTCGAGTAGACGAGGTCGCCGATGGGCTGCCGGATGCCGCTCGACAGGATTGAGATGACGCGGCCCCAGCCACGCTCCCGCATGCCGGGCAGCAGCCGGGAAACCAGCTCGATCGGCGTGGTCGCCAGGAGCTGGAGCGAGTGCTGCCAGGCCGCCGGATCGGTGGCGGTCGGATCCACGGTCGGTGGCCCGCCCGCGTTCGTGACGACCACGTCGATCTCCCCGAAGGCTTCGGCGGCCGATGCGACCGTGGCGGCGGCCTCGGGAGATGTTGCATCGGCGGCCACGAACGCAACGTCGACGCCATGCGCGGCGCGAATCTCCTGTGCGGTGGTCGACAGGCGATCCTCGTTGCGCGACCAGATGAGGAGACGGCAGCCCTCGGCCGCCAGCGCGTTCGCCGATGCTCGACCCAATCCGGAGGTGGCGCCACCGACGACCGCGGTCCGTCCGCGAAGCTCGAGATCCATCGGCTCAGATTGGCACGGGTGCGTCGCGGACGCGCCTTCGTTGCAGCACGTGCACCGCCAGACCGACCACGATGGCTGCCAGGCCAACGGCCACGAACAGCGGATCCGTGTAAAGCAGGGCCAGCGCACCGCCGGCCATCAGCACCCGTTCGGGCCATTTCGCCGGGCCCAAGAGCCAGCCGCCGGTCGCCACCGCCAGCGCGCCGACGGCGACCACCGCCACCGGGATCACCCACAGCATGGCAGCCACCGGGCCGCGCAGGAGCAGCGCCTCACCGGCCGGGGCGAGCACGAAGACGAAGGGCACCAGGAAGGCGGGAAGGGTGTAGCGCCAAGCCATCAGCATGGTCCGCGTCGGGCTGCCTCCGGTGATGGCCGCCGCCGCATAGGCCGACAGCGCGGTGGGCGGCGAGACCTCGGAGAGCACCGCGTAGTAGAAGATGAACATCAGCGAGGCGTAACTGGGGACATCGAAGGCATCGAACGCCGGCTTGATGATGACTGCGGCGATGATGAACGAGGCCGTCACCGGCACCGCAAGTCCCAGCAGCATGACCGCCAGGCCCGAGAAGAGTGCCGTCAGCGCCAGGTTGCCGACCGCCAGGGCGACGATGATCGCCGCGAGCTTGAGACCCAGGCCGGTCAACGTCACCACTCCGACGATGATCCCGGATGCAGCGCACACGGCAACGACCGGAAGCACGCCGATGGCGCCTGCCGCGAGCGCATCCCAGAGTCGGCGCGGCGTCAGCCACTGGCTGCGATCAAGGAAGCTGAGGGCGAAGGCCAGGCCGGTCGACAGGACCACCGCGCGGAAGGGGGTCATGCCGAGGACCATGAAGATCACGATCGCGAACAAAGAGCTGAAGTGATACCCGTAGCGCAGGAGCTGCCGTCCGAGCGGTGGCGCCTCGACCGCCACGGCATGCGTCCGATAACGTCGCGCGTCCAGCTCCACCGCCAGGATGATGCCAAGGTAATAGAGCATCGTCGGCACGGTCGCCAGGAGCAGCACGACCAGGTATGACTCGCGCAGGAACTCGGCGATGATGAAGGCCGCGGCTCCCAGCGTCGGCGGCGACAAGATTGCACCGATGCCGGCCGCTGCCAGCACGCCGCCACCCTGGGCCTGGGGGTATCCCGCCCGTTTGAGCAGCGGCCAGGACACGCTACCCAGCGTCACCGTGGTTGCCACGCCCGATCCAGACACGGTCCCCAGCAGAAATCCCGCAAGGGCCACCGTGCGCCCTGGTCCCGCACTGGATTGACCGAACGCCGCGAAGCTGACGTCGAGAAAGAACTTGCTCGCCCCGGAGTACTCGAGCACCGCGCCGTAGATCGTGAACAGGATGATGTAGGTGGCGGCGACCTGGAGTGGCGTGCTGAAGATGCCCGCCGAGGTCAGGTACTCGTGGCCGATGAAGCGCGGAAGCGCGTAGCCACGATGCGCGATGACATCGGGCAGGATCGGCCCGAAGTAGGCGTAGGCGATGAACAGGCCGACGACGATCACCATGATCCAGCCCACCGTTCGTCGAGTGGCCTCCAGGATCAGGATGACGGCGAGCAGACCCATCGCGACATCCAGCTCCGTCGGCGCAACCGCGCGTCGGCTGAACTCCTCGTAGAAGACGATGGCGTAGACCATCGGCACCGCGGCGAGGACGGCAAGTATCCAATCCACCGGGTGCGGGTTGTCCGGCCGGCCCTCCTGGACGGCAGCCCTCGGGCGTCCCCAGCCGCGATAGACGAGGAATGTCATCGCCAGCGCGACTGCCGCGAAGGCGGGGATGTAGATGTTGGCGGTGATGGTGCCGAACCACGCGAGGACCCAATAGATGGCGTAGAGCGACAGGCCGACGCCAAGCGCCCACACAACCCTTCTCGGCCAGCCGGACAACGTCCGCGCCGGCTTCTCCGCGTCGTACTCGGCGATGAGGGCGGCATCGCGCGCCGCCAGGTCGCTCACGGCTCGGGCTCGATCGACAGGACGACGAGCATGTCATCTCGGTCGGCGACGAGGCGCCACAGCGAGACTTCCTCCTCTGACGTCAGCAGCGTCCGTTCACCGAGCGCGGTGGCCTGGATGCGCAGCGGGAGCTCGATGGGCGGACGCTCAACGCCGATGCGCCAGCGTAGCCCGGAGCCCGGGTCGGCGCGCGTCGCTCCGACCGCCGTGTAGTACTCCTCCAGCACGGCGAGCTCGTCCGCTTGCAGCTCCACCAGCTTGAGATGATCGCCGGTGACCTCGAAATGCTCTTCGGCGACCGATTTGTAGACGGAGTTGCGATAGCGCAGGGCGAGCTCGTTGGAGCACGGCAGCGGGGCCCGTGTCAGCTCGGCGCCGGCGCGATCGCGCACGACGATCCAGCGCGTGTCGTCCTCCCGGGCCATGGCGGCCGCGCCGGCCATCGCGCCGGCGACGAGGACGAGCGCGGCGAGGCCGGCCAGTCGCCGGCCTCGCCATCGGTCCATGAGGTCAGGAACCGAAGAAGGTCTGCGCCCCCGGACAGACATCCATGAATTCGACCTCGTCCGCCGTCTCCTGGTCGAGCTCCTCGGCCGCCGGATGAACCGCGACAAGTGCATCCTTCTGCTCGAAGAGGAGCGCTGTGAGCTGCTCCTGGAGTCCCTCGTCCATGCTCGTGTTGACGACCAGGACGTTGGGGACGCCGACGACCGAGACCGCATCGCCCTGGCCCTCGTAGATATCGGCCGGGATCTCGGAATCCAGGTAGTAGGCGCCGAACTCGTCCTGGAGATCGGCAGCAAACTCCCCGGTCGGGACGAGCACCATGTCGCCGGTGCTCGCGTAGTCGACGAGCGCGCCGGACGGCAGTCCGCCCGACCAGAAGCCCGCGTCGAGAGTGCCATCACGCAGCGCGTCCACCGTCTCAGCCACGCCCAGCTGCGCACGCTCGATGTCGGCATCGGGATCCAGGCCGGCAGCCTCCATGACACGCATCCCGATGATCTCGGTGCCGGATCCGGCCTCTCCGAGCGAGACGCGCATGCCCTCCAGGTCGGCAACGCTGGTGATGCCGCTGTCCGCCGACGCCACCAGCTGCGTGAAGTTCGTGTACAGGATGCCGATGGCGCACGCGTCGATGGCGCCACCCTCGAAATCGCCGGTCCCATTCACCGCGTCCGACGCCGTGTCACCCAGGACGAACGCGATGTCCGAATCGCCGGAGCCGATGAGGTTCATGTTGTCGACCGACGCATTCGTCTCTTCGGCGGTGGCGGTGTAGCCCGCGATGTTGTCGGTGATGAGATCCGCGAGCCCACCGCCGAGCGGGAAGTACACGCCTCCGGTGCCGCCGGTCGCGATCGACAGCCGTCCGGTGTCCGCGCCACCGCCGCTGCCACCCGCAGTGACCTCCGGATCACCCTCGCCCAGCGGTTGGCATGCCGAGAGCGCAAGCGCGGTCGCCGCCAAGAAGGCGCCTGCGGCACGGCTGCGCGGCAGGAAGCCCTGATCTGGTCCAGACATTCGATGCTCCTCACTCTTGGCGGCGGCTCCCTCCGCCTGGCCGCCGCGAATGATTCGCCCGGGTCGTCGTAAGGAGGTAAGTGTAGCGATGCCGTCGAGCGCAGGACGCCGTCTCATTCGTGCTGGAGCTCGAGCGGCCGCAGCGTCCCCAGGCCCTCCGCCACGACGACCGCGTCGTCGCCATCCTCCAGCCGGAAGTCGGTGGGTGGGTTCGTCATCGAGTGGCCGCCGCGCGTCACCGCCAGCAGCGTTGCCCGGTGATCGCCGCGCAGCTTGGCCGACAGCTCGTCGATTGAGAGTCCCACGTAGCCGTCGGGCAGCATGACCCGATACAGCTCGGAGCCTTCGCCGCCGGAAACGATATCGGTCACCAGCTCGGAGAGCCCGGGATACAGCGCCGAGCGCGCGAGCAGCCGGGATGCCAGCCGCGAGGTGACCAGGATCTCATCGGCTTCGGCGCGCCGGAAGTGGTCGACATGCATCGGGTTGTTGGCCTCGACCACAGTCCGCACGTCCGGCGCGATCGACTCGATCGCCATCACCGCCAGGATCGAGCGCATGTCGGCCTCGTTGGACCGATCCGATGGAAAGACGATCGCGGACGATGCCTCGCGGATCCCGGTCCGTCCGAGATCCTCGGTGCTCGTGATGTCGCCGCGCACGAAGTACACCCCATCACCGGCGGGGTTGCGCTCGGCGTCGTGGAGCACCACGACCTTGGTGGTGAACTCGTCGCCCTTGAGCTCCTCGATGAGGTCGCGGGCGGTGGTGTTCCAGCCGCAGACGACGATGTGACCGGTGTAGCCCGCGGCGCCCATGCCCTGGCCCTCCTTCAGCAGGATGTCAATGAAGAAGCCGACCACCGCGCCCGTCATGGCAGCCACGATGGCAACCCCGAAGAACGCCAGCACCCAGCCGATGACGAAACCGCCGGGCGAGCTCACGTAGCTCGCATCCCCTGAGCCGATCACGGTGGTGATCGCCCAGTAGAACGAGCTCCCGAAGCCGGCAAGGCTCTGCTTCTCGCCCTCGAGCAGCGTGATGACGATGGCCGCCACGATGACGAATCCCACGACCGCCGTGATCAGCGAGGTGAAGAAGTGGCGGTCCATCTCGCCACCGATGCGCCGGGCATGGAACCCGATGCGCCGCAGAAACGGTGCGGCGAAGATCGCCTGGAGTGGCCCCGTGATCACCGATTCCTCCGTGGCAGCGCGGTCCGTGCGCTCGGACGCGCTCGGGGACGCATTCTGCCACTCGCGACCGGCCGTTGAGAAGGCCCTCGCCGCGTGCACCCTCAAGGTGCGAGGGACCGATTGAACGGCCTCAGCCGAGGGGAGCGCTGAGCTGTCCCTCGACGAGCGGCTCGCCGACGATCCCGGCCAAGCGCTCGCCGATCACCCACCAGTCGAAGTCGGCGGTCACGCTTGAAGCGGGCACGCTGACGCATCGGTCCTGGGAGAGGTATACGGGCAGGATGCGGTCGAGGATCGACTCGATCTCGTCGCGGAAGGCGTCGTTCGTCGAGCGTACGCCGTCGGCCAGCAGGTCGACGTCCGGGAGCAGGCGCACGGAGAGGTCGTAGGACGATGCCCAGCGCCGGATGAGTGGCTCCACGCTGAACGGGTCCTCCCCTCCGGTGACGCGCAGGTAGTACGCGAAGTTGTCGACGACGGACCGATCCGTCACGAGCACATCGGCCCGTTTTGCCAGCTCGAGTTCCTGCTGGACCTGCGCCATGAGCACCCACAGCTGCGCCTCGGGCGATGCGCCCTCGTTCAGGCCGAGCGGGTTGAACCGCACAACCTCGCGCCCGACCTCCACGGACCGACCCGCGCGCCCGATGGTGGATGCGAACGCATGCACGGCGTTCGACTTGCGCACCGAATGTGAGCCGATGAACGCAATCTTGGCGTGGCGAGCCCATGGCATTGCGGAAGCCTACAGGCAGGCGCCGGTGTCGACCGCGGCCGTCGAGCCGAGAGCCGGCCCGAGCCGCTCGAGCGCCTGGTCTGCACCGATGGCGTACCCGACCTCCGGTGCCACTCGAGAGGCGCCGAACACGACGGCGCCGACCACGCCCGGCGCGATGACGAGCGGGCCGCCACTGTTGCCGCGCTCGATGCTTGCAGTCATCTCCACGACGCTCCGCTCGCCGCCGGCGTCGCCATAGATATTCGGGCCGCCGGCCCGATATGCGGCCGTCACGGCGGCGGGCGATGTCGCCAGGTCGCCACCACCTGGGTACCCCAGCGTCACGCCGGTGGTGCCACGCGCCGGCGCCGCCTCGCTCAGCTGGAGCGCCGGCGCCCCGGCATCGGGAACGCTGAGCAGGGCAAGATCCGCATCCGGATCGAACGCAACGACGGTGGCCGCATGCACCGATCCACCGATGGTGATCGTCGTATCGGTGGCGCCGGCGACGACGTGTGCGTTGGTGACGACGTCGGTCGGGGTTACGAAGAATCCGCTGCCGACCGCCAGGCCAGCGCCGCACCCGGTGCTTGCGATCCGCGCCGTGCTGGCAAGGGCGGACTCGGCCAGCGCGCGCGCCTCGGCGTCGGCGGGCAGATCGACCGGCGCCGCCGGCACGGGCTCGAAGCCCGCGAACAGCGGCGGCAGGTCGGTCGTGTCGAGGAGGGCAATGAGGCGGCCCGCCACCGCTGTCGGCGGTGGGACCCGCTCGGTGACGATCCGCAGCGCCGCCGAGTCGCGGGCGGCAGCGCCGAGGCCGGGCACCACTCCGAGCGCGAGCATGCCGCCGACGAGCCACACGAAGAGCGCGACATGCGCCGCGCCGACGACCGCGCCACCCACCGCGTCGAGCGGCCGCAGCACGCTCCGGCGGATGCTGAAGCTCATACTGGAGCCGGCGGTGCTCCCGATCGTCTCGCCGAGGATGACGAACGCGCCGAGCATGATGAGCGTGGCGATGGCGCGCGCCGGCTGCTCGATCAAGCCGAGCTGTTCGCGAAAGACGGTGACCAGCAGGAGGGCGAGGCCAAACCCGACCGCGGCGCCGAGGAGTCCGAGCACCGGACCGAAGTATCCGGCACGGATGCCGGATACGACACCGATCAGGAGCAGGACGAGCACGCCCGCATCGATGAGATTCATGGGGTGCGCAGCCTAGCGGCTACGCGGATCGGCGGCGAAACGCGTACCAGGAGACGCCGATCACGCCACCCCCGACGAGCGTGATCGCCGGGCCGCGGCGAGAGTCGCGCAGGAGGCAACGATGACGGACAGCAGGCGTCGATCACGCATGGGGCCCGGTGTAGAGTATCGGCTTCCATTCAGACGTCACTGAGAGCCGATCGGGTTCTGCGGAGGGTTGAACTTCATGGCGCGAAACGTCCGGGCGGCGCTGCTCCAGGCGGAGTGGACCGGCGACAAGGAATCGATGATCGAGAAGCACGTGGTGTACGCGCGCCAGGCCGCCGAGCAGGGCGCCAAGGTGATGTGCTTCCAGGAGCTGTTCTACGGCCCCTACTTCTGCCAGGTCCAGGATCCGCAGTACTTCAGCTACACGGAGCACATCCCGGATGGCCCGACCACCAAGCGCATGCAGGAACTGGCTCGCGAGACCGGCATGGTGCTCATCGTGCCGATGTACGAGGAGGACGAGCACGCCCAGGGGATCTACTACAACACCGCGGCGGTCATCGACGCTGACGGCTCCTATCTCGGCAAGTACCGCAAGACCCACATCCCGCAGGTCAAGGGCTTCTGGGAGAAGTTCTACTTCCGCCCGGGCAACATGGGCTACCCGGTCTTCGACACGGCGGTCGGCAAGGTGGGCGTGTACATCTGCTACGACCGCCACTTCCCGGAGGGCGCGCGAGCGCTCGGCCTCAACGGCGCCGAGATGGTCTTCATCCCGTCCGCCACATCGCGCGGGCTGTCCGAGTACCTGTGGCGGATCGAGCAGGTCTCGCACGCGGTGGCCAACGGCTACTTCGTTGGGACCATCAACCGGGTCGGGATCGAGCCGCTGGGTGAGAACGACTTCTACGGCCAGTCCTACTTCGTCGATCCGCGCGGCCAGTTCATCGGCGATGTCGGTGATGCGCATGCCGAGGAGCTGATCGTGCGCGACATGGACCTCGACAAGGTGACGGAGGTTCGCCAGCTCTGGCAGTTCTACCGCGACCGCCGCCCCGACGCCTACGACGACCTCGTCCGCCCGTAGCCGCGCTGCTACCGGCAGGAGCATTACGACCGCCGGGCTCTCGGATTCACGCCGATCCGTCAAGCCCACCGGTCATAGTCCGCACCCGAGTAGCTGGACGACCGATGAACACGAGCGCGACGGTCACAACGCTACTGTGAGTAACAGACGACCCAGCCCGACGGAGGACGAATGAAGTTCGGGATCACCTTGAAGCCGGATCATCGGTTCGACCGAAGCGTCGACCTGGCGAAGCGTGCCGAGGCCAACGGCTTCGGGTATGGCTGGATGTTCGACTCGCACGTCCTGTGGCGTGACCCGTATCCGCTGCTCACCCTTATGGGCGCCGCCACGACCGAGATGCGGCTCGGCACCTGCGTCACCAATCCGGCGACGCGCGACATCACCGTCACGGCTTCCGCCCTCGCCACGCTGAACGAAATCACCGGCGGCCGGATGGACCTCGGCATCGGCCGCGGAGATTCAGCACGACGCGTCATGGGCAAGAAGCCGACGACGGTCGCCTACCTCGAGGAGTGCTGCCGGGTCGTCCGTTCCCTGACCGCCGGCGAGAAGATCGCGCTCGACGGCACCGAGATCCAGATGCCGTGGGTGACCCAGGGGCCGGTGCCGATCTGGGTTGCCGGCTATGGACCGATGGCGCTCGCGGCCGCCGGCCGCGTCGCGGACGGGATCATCCTGCAGCTCGCTGATCCTCACATCATCCGTTGGTGCATGGGCTTCGTCCGCGCCGCTGCGCAGGAGGCCGGCCGCAACCCCGACTCGATCGAGGTGATGGCCGCCGCCCCCGCCTACGTGAGCGACGACGTCGCAACGGCCCGCGACCGGGTGCGCTGGTTCCCGGCCCTGGTCAGCAATCACGTCGTCGATCTGATCAACAAGTACCCGAAGGACGAGCTGCCCGAGGCCCTGTGGAAGTACGTCGAGAATCGGGAGGGCTACAACTACCTGCACCACGCCGAGGTCGGCAGTGACAACGCACGTTTCGTGTCGGACGAGATCACGGACCAGTTCGCACTCGTCGGTCCGGCCGCCGCGCACCGCGAGCGCCTGGAGCAGCTGCGCGAAGCGGGCGTCACCCAGTTCAACATCTACCTCATGAACGGCGAGGAAGAGGAGTGCCTCGACGCCTATGGACGCGAAATCGTCGGCGAGTTCGCGGCCGCATCCGCCTGAGGCAGGCTCAGTCGGCGCGTCGTGTGCGCAGGGCGGACCCGACCGTGGCCACCGCCCAGGTCACGGCGATGAAGCCCACGAGGATCGCGACTGCGTACAGCGCGACCACGCCATAGCCGCCATTCGCAGGATTCAGGAATGGATATGGGTACCAGCCGTCGATCGCGCCGCGCAGCAGCGTGAACGCCGTCCACACCAGGGGATAGGCCAGCCAGATCAGCGCCGGCCGGAACGCAATCGGTCTCCGCGGCGGATCGATCAGCCAGTCGACGACCACCACCACCGGCATGAGCCGATGCAGCACGGTGTCGACCCACACGACGTTTGTCTGCAACTGCTCCTGCAGGTCGGACAGCAGGACGGCGAACACGAGGTACGTGACCGTCATGTACACCACGGCTGCGCCGCGGACCATGTCCGGCACGGGCGCTGCGCCGATCAGCTGACGCCGGCCTCCCTCGATCAGCACTCCCGCGGCGAACAGGTTCGAGAGCACGGTGAAGAACGCGAAGAACCGCGTGGGGTTGAACACGCCCTGGTCGGTCAGCACGCTGATCTGGAAGGCGAGCGCGGCGATGACCAGGAGCCCGAAGGCGATGCGCGCGATCGCGAGCAACCGACTGTTCACGGGAGGCAATCTAGCATGCACCCGACGACCGACAGATTGTGACGATGAGGTCCTGATGAAGATTGGGTTCGTGGCCGGCTTCGGCCCGATCATCCGAGACACCGATGCGGCCCACGCGTTCTGGCGCGACGGCCTCGGCATCGAGTTCGATGAGCCGGCACCCGGCTACTTCACGAACGGCGATGTGGAAGGCGTTCGCCATGTGGCCGCTCTCGCAGGCCGCGGAGGCGACCTTCGGCTCGCCCGTTTGGCCGGCCGACCTCCCGACACCCCAGGCCTGGATAGAGCTCGACGTGGAGTCAGCCGAGGCGGTCAGCGCGGCAGTGGAGGAGATGAAGGCCGCAGGTCACCGCGTCCTCCGCGATGCCCACGAGGAGCCCTGGGGCCAGACGACTTCGCGCCTGCTC
>Ga0136612_10000270_pt1 | contig 17017 bp, 17 predicted proteins | sample AntDryUQ224A2306_2_FD_106644 | JGI IMG/M metagenome (GOLD analysis project Ga0136612, IMG submission 106644) | Polar desert sand microbial communities from Dry Valleys, Antarctica - metaG UQ224A (23.06) | ecosystem: Environmental > Terrestrial > Soil > Desert | place: Antarctica: Dry Valley... | reverse complement strand
TCGTGCCAAGGGGACGCAGCGCCCGATCGGCGGCGCTGGGCGTGACAGTCCGGCGCACCCCGACGACAACGCTCAGCTCACGTGGTGGGGGCCCGCTTCGCCGGCGCCTCGCGGTGGGCTGCCTCGTGCTGCTCTCGCTCATCCTCATCACGCTGTCCTTCCGCTCCGGCGACGATGGCCAGCTGAGCGGCGTCCACTCCGCCGGCTCCACCGTCCTGAAGCCCTTCGCGGTGGGGTTCGAGCGCCTGGCGCAGCCGTTCCGGGACGCGTACGAGTGGACCGACAGCCTTCTGGCGGCGCGATCCGAGGCCGAGCGCCTGCGAATCGAGAATCGTGAGCTCCGCCAGCGGGCGATCCAGAGTGAGTTCGCACTACAGGAGAACGACTATCTTCGCGCGCTGCAGGACTACATCGACGGTCCGCGCTTCCCAGGTGACTTCGAGCCGATCTCGGCTGAGGTGATCGGGCGGCCCGCGGGGGCGTTCACGCAGGCGATCGTCATCGCGGCCGGGTCGCGAAACGGCGTTCGCGTCAACGATCCCGTCGTCACGGCCGACGGCCTCGTCGGTCTCGTCACCCGCATCACGCCTCGGACGGCACGTGTGCAGCTCCTCACCGATCAAGGGGCTGCGGTATCCGCGGTGAACCTGCCGACCCGCGCCGAAGGCATCGTCCGCCACGCACGCGGAACCCGTGAGACTCTCGTTCTCGACCGCGTCCGCAAGCAGGACGTGATCAAGGTCGGCGACGACGTCGTGACCGCGGGCTGGCGCGCGAGCGGCTTGAGCTCGCTCTACCCGAAGGGGATTCCGATCGGCGAGGTCTCGAGCGTCGGCCAGACGGACACCGATCTCTTCCAGCAGGTGCAGGTCGACCCGTACGTCGACTTCGGCTCGCTCGATGCCGTGCTCGTGCTCGTGCCGCTGGAGCGCCCATCGTGACCGGCGGAGCGGTGGCCCGTGCGTCGGCCGTCGTCTTCGTCGCGGCAATGCTGCAGGCCGTCATCGTCTCGTCGCTCGTCATCGGCGGCGGAGCGCCCGATCTTCTGCTCATCGTCGTCATCTCTGTGGGATTGCTGCGGGGATCGATCCCGGGAGCGATGTACGGCTTCGCCGCCGGCCTCGTCGTGGATCTCCTGACGCTCGACACGCTCGGGATCACGTCGCTGGTTCTCACGCTCGCTGGTTTCTGGGCCGGCCGCTACGTCGAAACGACCGGCCGTGGCCGTCGTCTCGCTCCGCTCGTCGCCGTCGGGGTAATCACCGTGCTCGCCGCCGCCTTCGCGTACGTGTTGCACTACATGCTGGGAGCGGAGGTGGTCGCGCGACATGCTCTCGTCATCTCGCTGGCGCCAACGCTGCTCCTGAATCTGCTGTTGGCGCTGCCCGTGTATGTGCTCGTCCGGGCGAGCGTCCGCGAGCCCGACAGGCTCGAGCGGTCGCCGGAGGTCGAGGTCCTTGTCTGACGGGGGCTACAACGAGCGCCGCTCCTCGTCCGAGCGCTTTCTTCCGCCAGACCCTAGGGTGCGCGAGCCGCACCGGCTCACCCCGGCTCTGGCGCTGAGAGTCGGCGTTCTCGGCGGGGTCGCGCTCCTTGTGTTCGCCGTGCTCTTCCTGCGACTCTGGTCGCTGCAGGTCCTCTCCGGCGACGAGTACCTGAACGCCGCGCAGAACAACCAGCTCCGCCTCGTCCGCGTCGAGGCGCCCCGCGGGCCGATCGTGGATCGCCAGGGTCGCGCAATCGTCAGCAACGTCCCGGGCACGGCCGTGCGTCTCTGGATCGGAGACATGCCCAACGAGGGCAGGCGCAGGATCGCGCAGCGACTTGCGGAAGTCCTCAATGTGCCTGCCAGGGCGCTCGTGCGTGAGGTGGAGGAGGGCCGTGTCGATCCACTGACTCCGATCACCGTGAAGACGTCGGTCGGCGAGGAGCAGGCGTACTACCTGTACGAGCACCGGGCCGAGTTCCCGGGTGTCGAGATCGCGCAGATCTACCTTCGCAACTACGAGTACAACACGCTCGCAGCTCACATCCTCGGCCACGTCGGGGAGATCTCGCCGGAGGAGCTCAAGCGGCTTCGACGTGACGGGTACCGCGCGGGAGACCGCATCGGCAAAGCCGGGATCGAAGCGGCGTTCGACACGTACCTCCGAGGCGAGGACGGCCGTGCCCAGATTCGAGTCGACTCGCTCGGGAACCAGGTGAGCGACATCGAGCTCCGCCGCGAGCCCCGGGCGGGCTACGCGCTCCGTCTGACGCTCGACATCCGGCTGCAACGTGCGGCCGAGGAGGCGCTCCGGTACGGGATCGACCTCGCGCACCAGAACGACAACTGGGCGGCGGACGGTGGTGCAATCGTCGCGCTCGACCCCGACGACGGTGCGGTCCTGGCGATGGCCTCCGCGCCGACGTACAAGCCTTCGGTATACGTGGGACGCGGCGATCCGAAGAAGCTCGAGCCGCTTCTCGTGGAGGAGGCAGCCGAACGCGCGAACTCACCGGGTCTGAATCGCGCCCTCGCAGGTCTCTACCCACCCGGCTCGACCTGGAAGCCGGTCACCGCGCTCGCGGGCATGCAAGAGCACGTCTTTTCGGCTTACGAGTCGTTGCAGTGCTCGCCCGTCGCGTACTACGGACTCGACCGCCAGCGCTTCCAGAACTGGAACCCGTACGTCGATCGCCCGATGACGCTCGCCGAGGCGCTCGCCGAGTCCTGTGACACGTATTTCTACGAGATCGGAGATCGCTTCTACCAGCGTGGGAAGGACGGACGGACGCGCATGCAGCAATGGGCCCGCCGCTTCGGCTTCGGTGCTGCGACTGGGCTCGACATCGGCGGCGAGGAAGAGGGGCTGCTCCCGACCCCCGATTGGCGCTGGAAGACCTTCGAGAGCGACTGGGACCGTGCCTGGAACCCCGGCGACTCGATCCAGCTCTCGATCGGCCAGAAGGACCTCCTCGTGACGCCGCTCCAGATGGCGTCGTTCTACGCGATGCTCGCCAATGGCGGAGACGTGGTCACGCCTCATGTCGTCTCGGGCGTCGAGCAGCCCGGCGCAAAGGGCTCGCCCCGGGTCGTCCTCCGCCGCTTCGCGCCACAACCTCGGCGAGGCTCGGGGCTCGACTCGGGCGCACTCAGCGCGGTTCGTGACGGCCTCTATCTGGCCACCCATTCGGCGAGTGGAACGTCGTCCGGCGTCTTCGCCAACTACGCGGTGCCGATCTCCGGCAAGACCGGAACCGCCGAGAAGGTCGTGCAGCTTCCCGGCTATCCGAGCGACCATCTCGAAGACCAGTCGTGGTGGTGTGGATGGGGACCTTCCGAGGACGCCAAGATCGTCGTCTGCGCGCTGATCGAGAACGGCGGGCATGGGTCGACCGCCGCCGCTCCGGCTGCTCTTCGTGTGTTCGAGACGTTCTTCAATCAGAAAGCGCCGTCGACCGTGCTCCGGGAGACCGACTGATGCGCCCCTTCGGGAAGCGCGCATGATCGAAGCTGCTGCTCGTCCCCGGATCCGTCCCTCCGGGCTTCGCGCCGAGTCCCACCCCCTCGCTTTCGCGCGCAGGCTCGACTGGATCCTCCTTGCGACGGCGGTCGCTCTGGTCGCGTACGGACTGTGGGTCGTCTCCGGGATCACCCGCTTCGCCGTTTCGGGAGACGAGAGCTACTACCTCGTGCGCCAGGCGATCGCCGCCGGGATCGGGCTCGTCGCGCTCGTCGCCGCGACCATCGTTCCCATCGATCTGGCCCGGCGCCACTGGCGCTCGCTGTACGCAACGACGCTTGCTCTGATGTTCCTCGTCTTCCTCGTCGCCGAGACCATTCGAGGCTCCAAGCGCTGGATCGACCTCGGCTTCATCCAGTTCCAGCCGTCGGAGCTCGGGAAGGTTCTGTTCGTCCTCGCTCTCGCGGGCTTCCTCGTCGAGCGCGCAGGCCGGGTGACACGGTGGCGGACGATCCTCTACGCGATCGGCCTCGGGGCCGCCCCCATCCTGCTCGTGTTTCTCCAGCCGGATCTCGGAACGGCGCTCGTCTACGCGGCTGCGCTGTTTGCGCTCCTCTTTTTCGTGGGCGTCCGTTGGCGGCAGCTCCTCACCCTGGTCGTGGTCGCTGTCCTCGCGATCCTCTCTGTGCTCTGGTTCCTGCCCGCGGCGGGAGTCGAGGTGTTGAAGCCCTACCAGACCGAACGACTGACGGGGCTCGTCGACCGCGATCGGGATCCGGGTGGGCTCAACTGGAACATGAACCAATCGATCACGGCGGTCGGCGCAGGAGGACTGACAGGCCGGGGGACGACGGACGCGAGCCAGACGCGCCTCGGCTACCTCCCCGAGAATGAAACCGACTTCGCCTTCGCGTCGCTCGCCGAGCAGCGTGGCTTCGTCGGCTCCTCGATCTTGCTCCTGCTTTACCTCCTGGTCGTCTGGCGCGGGCTCAGGGTGATCACCGTCGCGGGCGATCTGTACGGCGCCGTCGTCGCAGGCGGCCTCGTCTTCGCCCTCGTGTTCCAGGTCTTCGTCAACGTCGGTATGACGATGGGCGTCGCTCCGGTGACCGGAATCCCGCTCCCGTTCGTCACGGTGGGGGGAAGCTCGATGGTCGCGAACCTGCTGATGATCGGCGTCCTGCAGGGAATCCATGCCCGTGGAGCTGCCGTTCGGAGATCGCTCTCGTGAGGGCCGGGCTGACCGCCGTGGCGCTCGAGGTACGCGAGGCGCTCCGAACCGTGCAGGACAAGAAAGCTCGGGATCCGGTCGGAGCCGTCGTCGTCAGTGGGACACTTGCGGAGCAACTCGCTCGCGAGCTCGGCGTGGGCGCCGAGCCGGGCGCCGTAGTGGTCAGAGAGCCTCCGAGCATCGTGGGCGCCGAGGTGATCGTGCGGGTGATCGCCGGTGATCCCGGCGAGGCCGAGGACCGGCTCGTCCGTGCTGCGGACGCCGTCGGGACGCCCGTCGTCTTCGTCCAGCTCTGGCCCCAGGCGAACTGGCGCGCGCCGTTCGTCCTCTCGCCCTTCGTCGTGGAATGCCGCGCCGGAGAGGGCTTTCCGGTGGCGGACATCGCGAGGATGATCGCCCGTTCGGTCGCCAACCCCGAGGCCCTTGCCGGGCGTGTACCCGTATTGGAGCGCCCCGTCGAGTCGAGTGCCGTTGCTACCGCGCTCGCTCGCGCCGCCCTGCTCGGTGTGATGGGCGCTCGCAGGAAGGCCCCGGCCCGACCGCTCATCACACTGACGCAGCTCCGGATGCTGTCGTCGCTTCGGGCAGCCGAAGGCTCGGAAGGGCGGTCGGAGCTTCCTCCCGCCGCCGTCGCGGGCGCGACCCTCGCGGCCAGCTATGCCCTCCGTGCCGCTGCGCGCGCGGCGGGGCGGGTGCTGCCGACGCCCGTCGCAAACGCGGCGATCGCGGCCGGGGGGACGTGGGCGCTCGCGGAGCTCCTACGCAGGATCCAGGCTCGCGGCCGAAGCTCTCCGTAGAGAACAGCATCCGCTCCGTCCGGTCCGGGACCTAGCATGCGCCCGGACTGACCATGGGAGGGACGATGCCGGACACCGAGTTGGCCCAAGAGCTGCTTCAGCTCGAAGAAGCCGACGCGTGGTTCGAGTACCTCGAGTCGACGCGCGGCCAGACGGAGAAGCGATACGGAGAGGTCGAGCCGTGGGCGTGGGCGCGGCTCTCACAGCGCCTCCGTGCCGTAAGGGCTCGCCGGTCGCGCCTGAGGCCCGCCGCGGCCTAGCGGGGCAAAACCGGGCCGGCAGGTACACTGCGGTCAGGTCCCATGACCATGGTTTTACACATTCGCAGCGCGACCCCGGAAACGCCGTTGGCGTTCGCCCGATCGCGCGCGATCACACGAGGAGATTCACACTTTGCCACGACGTTGGTTTCGCTTTGGAAAGAAGGAAGAGGAAGCTGCGGCTCAGGAATCCGCAGCTATGGAGGAAGAGACACCGCCTGAGGTAGTCGAGGCGCACGAGGCTCCGGAGACTGTCGAGGCGAAAGACGCTCCGGGAACCGCGAGGAAGAAGCGCCGCCGCGGCAGCCGCGGAGGGCGCGGACGGAAGAAGCCCGTGACGTCGACCGACGTTGCCGCGGAGGCGTCGACAATCCACGAGGCCTCGGGTGAGCCCGCCCAGGGGACAGACACGGAGCGCAAGCCCGAACGGAAGCCGGGCGAGCGCAAGGCCGGTCGAGCTCCCGCAGACCGAAAGTCGCAGCGGGCCACACGTCGACGGACACCGACCAGGCGCGCGCCGCTCCCTGCGGCGAAGCGCGAGCTCCTCATCTCGGTCGACGTCGGCGAGCAGCGCGTCGCCGTGCTGGAGGACGACCGCGTCGCCGAGGTGTACTTGGAACGGCCCGAGCGGCGCTCGATCGCCGGGAACATCTATCTGGGAGTGGTCGACAACGTCCTTCCCGGGATGGAAGCGGCCTTCGTCGAGATCGGCCTCGAGAAGAACGGCTTCCTGTACGTCGACGAGATCGTCGGCCCGGAGCTCGAAGGTCGCAAGGGAGCGCGAAAGATCCAGGATCTGATCAAGCGCGGCCAGACCGTGCTCGTGCAGGCGGTGAAGGATCCGATGAAGTCGAAGGGCGCCCGTCTGACCACCGAGCTTTCCCTCCCTGGACGCTTTCTCGTCTACGTGCCCTACGGGGAGGGAATGGGGGTCTCCCGCCGGCTGGAGGACCAGGAGCGCACCCGCCTCAAGGAGATCGTCAGAGAGCTCGACGCGAAGGGCGGAGGCATCATCGTCCGCACCGCCGCCGAGGGCGCGTCCGCGGAGGACATCGAGCGCGATCTCGTGTTCCTGCAGCGCCTCTGGAAGACGATCCAGGCCAAGGCGGAGGGGTCCACCGCGCCCGAGCTCGTCTACGAGGAAGCCGAGCTCCCGCTCCGCATCGTCCGCGATCTCTTCGCCGGCGACTTCGTCGGGGCTCAGATCGACGACGACCGCACCCACCGCCGGATCGTCAGCTACCTGAAGAAGACCTCGCCGCACATGATCGAGCGCGTCCACCGCTATCGCGAGAAGACGCCGCTCTTCGAGACCTCAGGTGTGGAGCAGGAGATTCGGTCCACGCTCGCACGTCGGGTCGACCTGCCGTCGGGCGGGTATCTCGTTTTCGACTACGCGGAGGCGTTCACTGTCATCGACGTCAACACCGGACGTTTCGTCGGCTCGCGCGGCAAGTCTGCGGGAGGCCGGCTCGAGGACACCATCGTGAAGAACAACCTCGAGGCCGTGAAGGAGGTCGTGCGCCAGCTCCGGCTGCGCGACATCGGCGGGATCATCGTCATCGACTTCATCGACATGGCGAACCCCAAGAACCGGTCGACCGTCGAGGACGCGCTTCGCACGGAGCTTGAGCGTGACCGGACGAAGACCTACGTCGTCGAGATCTCGCCGCTCGGGCTGGTCGAGATGACGCGCCAGAACGTCACCGACGGCCCACGGGAGATCCTCACCACCAAGTGCGTCGTGTGCGCGGGCGACGGGTTCGTCGTGTCGGAAGCGACGCACGCGCTCGAGATCGAGCGAAGGCTGCGCGAGATTGCGAAGGGGTCACGAGTCCAGGCGTTCCAAATCGCCGTTCATCCCAGGGTTCTCGCCCTGCTCGCCGGTCCCGGCGGACGTCGCCTCCAAGAGGTCGAGGCGGTTGCGCGGCGCCGTTTCTTCCTCGTCTCGGCAGCAACCGAGAACGGCCACGTCCATCTCGATCACTTCGAGGTCTTGACGCAGGGGAAGCTCGAGACGCTCCAGCCCGCGGCTTCCGTCGACGAAGGGGCGTCATTCGAGCTGAAGCTCGTCGAGGTCGGGCTCTACGACCCGGCCGCTGGCGTCGGCAAGGTGGACGGCTCGGAGGTCGTCGTCTCCGGCGCGGCCAAGCTGGTCGGCAAGAAGGTCTCCGTCACCGTCGGACGCGTTCTCGACGGCGTGGCCTACGCATCGCTCACCGACTCTGCCGACGCGCCGACGCCGATCACGTTCGAGGCCGAGGCGGAGAAGCCCACCCGCGCGCCCAGCCGAAGGAAGGCACCTGCCAAAGGCATCGCCGACGAGGAGTCGGCTGCGGTCGAGGCCGACGAGGATGCCCAGGCCGAGGCCGACGAGGATGCCAAGCCCGAGATCGACTCCGATCTCGAGGTCGAACTCGAAGTCGACGCGGACGACGGAGCCGAGGATGCGGTCGGAGTCGCATCGCCGAGCCCCGGTGGCGAAGCGCCGAAGAAGAAGCGCACCCGTCGCGGCACGCGGGGTGGTCGAGGTCGGAAGCCGGCGACGGCTGACGCCGTTGCCGACAGGGACGTGACCGAGCCGAACGCCACCGGGCGAAAGCCCACGCCGAAGATCCACGTTCCCTCGGCCGAGCCCGCGCTCGCGTCGATTGCCGAGCCTGAAGCGATGTCGGAGCACGAGGCGGACGCCGACCCACAGGTCGACACCGCGGTGGACGGCCAGCCGAAGCGCAAGCGCTCACGGAGGGGCACGCGCGGGGGCCGCAAGCGCAAGAAGCCCGCGACGAACGGCGCCGCGGCCGAGGTCGAGCTTCCCGAGACCGAAGACGACGCAGTCGCGATGGCAGAGCCCACAGGGATCACGGACGTTCCGGTCGCGGTCGCCGACGACAGCCCTCCCGCCGAGTACGTGCCCATGTCGGAGTGGATCGAGGACTTCGACTCGCGCTCACGAGGCCGCTAGCGGGCTCTCCCGAGAGACCGCTAAATCGCTATCATGCTGCGGTTCGCGGGCGCTCCTGCCCGCGTTTCCTACGCGCGGAGACAGACGTGACCTACGCGATCATCAAGGTTGCCGGAAAGCAGTACCGCGTCCGCGAGGGCGAGCGGCTGCTGGTGGACCGGATCGCGGAGGACGACGGCGCGACGTTCACGCCCACGGTTCTCCTCGTCGGTGGTGACGGGTCGCCCGTGCTCGAGCCGAGCGATGCCAAGGTCACGGCCAAGGTTCTCGGTGCTGTGAAGGGCCCGAAGATCCGTATCGGGAAGTACAAGAAGCGCACCGGGTACCGAAGACACACCGGTTTCCGGGCGTCGCTCACCCAGATCGAGATCGAGTCGATCGGCGGCACGAAAAAGCGCGAGGCGCCGAAGGCAGAAGCAAAGACCGAGCCCAAGGCAGAGCCAAAGACCGCGACGGCGGAAGAGACGCCCGAGCGGGTCAAGGGCATGCCCACAGGCTATGAGGACATGACGGTGGCGGAGATCAAGGCGGCCGCACCGGAGTGGAACGCGCCGATGCTCGCGGCAGCCCTCGAGTACGAGCAGGCCGAAGGCAAGCGAAAGGGCGCAGTCGCAGCTCTCGACTCCGCGATCGCCGCCAAGGAGGATGAGTCCTAATGGCGCACAAGAAAGGTCTCGGTTCATCCCGCAACGGTCGCGACTCCGAGTCGAAGCGTCTCGGTGTGAAGATCTTTGCCGGCCAGCCCGTCAAGGCCGGCATGATCATCGTCCGCCAGCGTGGCACGAAGTTCCGCCCCGGGCCTGGCACCGGCCTCGGCCGCGACGACACGATCTTCGCGCTGCGTGCCGGCACGGTCGAGTTCGGCCGCTCGGGCGAGAAGCGCTTCATCTCGGTCACCGCAGACTCCTAGCGGCCGCGGCGAGTCTCTAGGCTGGTCGCCGTGTTTCACGACAGGGCGTCGCTGCACGTCGAAGCCGGGCAGGGCGGACACGGCGGGCTCAGCTTCCGACGGGAGAAGTACGTGCCGCGAGGCGGGCCGGACGGTGGCGACGGGGGTCGTGGCGGCGACGTCGTCGTCTCCGCAGATCCCGCGCTCCGTGACCTCTCGGCGTTCCGTCGCGTGAAGGTTCTGCGCGGAGGCAAGGGCGGCAACGGCATGGGTAGCCGAAAGCACGGCGCAGATGGAGAAACGGTCAAGGTGCGTGTTCCCGTCGGGACGCAGATCCTCGACCCGGAGGGCGGGCTCGTGGCCGACCTCACCACCTCCGACACGCGCTTCGTCGCAGCGCGAGGTGGACAGGGCGGCCGTGGAAACGCTCGTTTCGCAACGCCAACACGACAGACTCCGCGTTTTGCCGAGACTGGCCTCCCCGGAGACGAGGCGGAGATCGTCCTGCACCTGAAGCTCGTCGTCGACGCCGCGCTGGCGGGGCTACCGAATGCGGGCAAGTCCTCGCTGCTTCGGCGCATCTCGAACGCCAAGCCGAAGGTGGCGGACTACCCGTTCACCACCCTCGAGCCCGTCTTGGGGATCGTGGACGGTCCCGAGAGACAGCTCACGATCGCGGACGTGCCCGGCCTGATCGAAGGCGCGGCGGACGGAGCCGGCCTCGGGCACGAGTTTCTGGCCCACCTCGAGCGCGCGCGGTTGCTCATCCATGTGCTCGACGCCTCAGAGAGCGACCTCGAGGAGCGGTTCCTCACGGTCGATCGTGAGCTTTCTGCGTACGGAGCAGGCCTCGACGAACGCCCGCAGCTCATCGTGCTGAACAAGGTCGACCTGCTACAGAGCCCGCCGTCCTTCGAGCTCCGAGACGAGCGCATCGCGCGAGTCTTGGCGACCTCGTGCGCAACGGGAGCCGGTATCGACGAGCTCAAGGGCGCTCTTTTCGAGCTCTGTTCGACGGAGAGCCTCGCACCGGTCGTCGACGAGTCGTTGCCCGACTTCCTCGAGTACCGTCCGAAACCGAGTCGAGGCCCGAGATTCCGCATCCTCCGCACCGACCGCGGCTACCGCGTCGTCGGCACCCCTCCGCCCGCGCCGGAGCTCGAGGAGGCGCTTCGTCGGGCTGGAGTCAAGCGCGGCGTTGAGGTCGAGGTCGAGGGCGAGACGCTCGAATGGCAGTAGGGGCCCCCTTCACGGTCATCGGCCATGCCGCGATGCGGCGCCGGACGCCGTGATGCGACGTCCTCAGTCGCGCCGATGTCAGCTGATCTGGACGCTTCCTGCGTCCTTGCCTCACGACGTCACGCATCCGCCTCGCGACGGGCGATCACCGTGACAGGAGCCCTCGGAATTCTCGGCGGCGCCTTCGATCCCCCGCATATCGGCCATGTGGCGCTTGCCCGCGCGGCGCTCGACGAGCTCGATCTCGAACGGCTGCTCGTCCTCGTCGTCGCCGACCCGGGACACAAGAAGACGATCGCACCTGCGGGCACGCGCCTGGAGCTCACGCGACTGGCATTCGAAGGTGTCCTCGGTGTCGAGATCGAGCTCGATTGCTACGGCCGTACCGTCGACTCCCTCGAGGCGCGACAGCCACGCGACGCGGTGTTCGTCATCGGTGGTGACGAGTTCGTCGACTTCTGGCAATGGAAATGCCCGGACCGCGTGCTCGAGCTCGTCCGTCTCGGCGTGGCGATGAGGCCCGGTGTCCCCGACGACCGTGTGGGCGAGGCGCATGCTCGACTCCCGGCGCCCGACCGCATCTCGTACTTCCGTCTGACACCGATTCCGGTTTCCTCGTCCCTCGTTCGTGAACGCGTCGCACGGGGCGAGTCGATCGACGACCTGGTTCCCAGGAAGGTCGCCGAAGCGATCCGACGTCTCGGTCTGTACGCGCCGGCCGAGTAGACTGAAACAGAGGCAAGAAAGGCGCACACCGACTGAACCCACTCGAGCAAGCACGCCGTACCGCCGCTCTCTGCGAGGAGAAGCTGGCAACCGACGTCACCATCCTCGACATGCGAGGCGTCTGCGACTTCACGGACTTCTTCGTGATCGTCACCGGCCGCAATCCGCGGCAGACGAAGGCGATCTACGACGAGGTCGCCGGCATCTTGAAGAAGGAGCAGAAGTTGATCGCGCGCGCGAGTGCGGGGCTGCCCGAGGCCAGTTGGATCGTCGCTGACTACAACGACTTCGTGTTGCACATCTTCACGCCGGAGACGCGCGGCTTCTACCGCCTCGAAGATCTGTGGAGCGACGTGCCGTCGGTCGAGGTCGAGGCGCTCGCCGGCTAGCCTCGCTCCTCGTCGTCCACTGCCCACACGTCGCGCACCTCGTCCGGCGGCGCCTCGAGCGCAACGGCGCCGGCCGAGCTGGGGCGGAGCGGCCTCCGAGGCTCGCGCACTCCGAGGCCACCTTCGAGATCATCCTGTGGATCGTCATCGGGATGGATCGGCGGTTTGCTCGAGAAGAGCTCGCGAACGGACTGGACGGCACGCGCAGCTTGGCGGCGCACTTGTCGACGCTCACGCTTTCTATTCGGCCTTCTTCCTATGACAGTCAGCGTATCTGAGCGTCGTCCGGATGCACAGCTAACCTCTGTTGGTGCCGAAGCTGACAACAGATCAGAAAGGCGCGATCGCCGAGGCGGAGGTCGCGGCGGCGGCCATCAAACTCGGTGTAGGCGTCTTCAAACCTCTGTCCGACGGGGAACGGTACGACTTGATCTTCGACCTCAGACCACGGCTCCTCCGAGTGCAGTGCAAGACCGCAGTCCTGAGAGGCTCGGTGCTCGCGGTCCCGTTCTACTCGGCGCGCAGGAGCCGAGACGGCTTCGTGAAGAAGTTCTACTCGGCGTGCGAGATCGACGCCTTTGCCGCGTACAACGTCGATCTCGATCGCTGCTACCTCATCCTGTTCGGTGAAACACGAAACCGTGCATATCTCCAGCTTCGACTTGATCCCTGTCGCAACAACCAACAGGTCGGAGTCAACTGGGCAGAGGACTTCGACTTTGTCGCTAAGCTTCGGACCCTTCTGGGGCCATAGCTCAGCTGGGAGAGCGTCGGCATGGCATGCCGAAGGTCGCCGGTTCGATCCCGGCTGGCTCCATGAACACGTTCATCTGCGTGACGTGCGGGACGCAGTTCCCGCCTACCGACGAGCCGCCGGCCACGTGTCCGATCTGCCTCGACGAACGCCAGTACGTCGGTGCTGACGGGCAGCAGTGGACGACGATGGGCGAGCTTGCGCGCGACCATCGCAACCGCGTCGAGGAGCAAGAGCCGGGGCTCCTCGGCATCGGCACCGATCCGTCGTTCGCGATCGGCCAACGCGCACTTCTGATCGACGGTCTCCTCTGGGACTGCATCACGCTGCTCGACGACGAAACGTTGACCACGGTCGAGGGGACGGGAGGCATCCATACGATCGCGATCTCCCATCCGCATTACTACTCGACCATGGTCGAATGGGCGGAGCGCTTCGACGCGCGTGTGCTGCTCCACAAGCGTGACAGCGAATGGATCATGCGACCGTCGGAGCGGATCGAGCTCTGGTCGGGCGATCGACGTCGCGTCAGCCCCGAGCTCGAGCTGATCCGGCTCGGTGGGCACTTCGAAGGTGGCACCGTCTGCCTCTGGAGTGACGGCGCACACGGCCGCGGGGCGCTTCTCTCGGGCGACATCGTCCAGGTCGTCCCCGATCGGAGCCGGGTCAGCTTCATGTACAGCTATCCGAACCTGATCCCGCTGCCCGTCCGCGAGATCGAGCGCATCCGCGGAGTCGTCGAGACGCTCGAGTTCGATCGTATCTACGGCGCGTGGTGGGATCGGGTCATGTCCGAGAACGCCAAGGCGAACGTTCTTCGCTCGGCCGACCGCTACGTGTCAGCGCTCGCCTGACGTCTACAGTCGCCTTCGTGCCAAGACCTCCGGACCGCCCGATGCAAAGGACGCGAGTCGCCTCCGCAGACCTTCGCGCCGCATGGAACCAGGAGGCGGCGAATTGGATCGCCTGGGCTCGGACACCGGACCACGACAGCTATTGGCGCTTTCATTGCGATCAGTTTCTCGAGCTCGTCCCGCCGCCCGGCCGGCGTACGCTCGACCTCGGCTGCGGCGAGGGGAGGCTCTCCCGCGATCTGAAGAAGCTCGGCCATGAGATGGTGGCCGTCGATCTGTCACCCATCATGCTCGCCGCAGCGCAGGAGGCGGACCCCGAGCTCGAATCACATCTCGCCGACGCTGCGGAGCTCCCCTTCGCCGAGGATGCGTTCGACTGCGTTGTCGCGTTCATGTCGCTGCAGGACGTCGACGATCTCGAAGGAGCTGCACGAGAGGCAGCGCGCGTACTCGAGCCCGGTGGCCGCTTGTGCATCGCCGTCGTTCACCCGCTGACCTCCGCCGGCGGGTTCGGCGGCGAGGAGGCGAACAGCCCGTTCACGATCGCCGGCTCGTACCTCGATCGTTCGTTCTACGCCGACGAGATCGTCCGGGACGGTCTCGAGATCACCTTCGTCAGCGCCCACAGGCCGCTGCAGGCGTACGTGGAGGCACTCTCCGAAGCCGGCTTCCTCGTCGAACGCCTACGCGAGCCGGCTTTGCCCGAATCTGCGATCGTCGCGCTGCGCAGCCGGCGCTGGCAGCGGATCCCGCTCTTCCTGCACGTCAGGGCAGTCAAGCCCGGTGCGTAACGACTGCAGATCCTGTCGACTGATTGCCGATCCGTTCGTCGTATCGATAACGCCGATGAGATTCGGCATAACCCACGGTCTCAGTGAGTAACGGCCAGGCGGTCGAGCTCGACCGCAGACAACGATGAAAGGAGCGAGATGGCAGGACAGATGGTTCACCTGGAGATTCCGGCGGGTGACACGGCGAAGGCCCGTGAGTTCTGGGGAGGACTCTTCGGCTGGCAGTGGCAGCCCTTCGAGGGCTCGCCCTCCGAATACCACATGACGCGGTTCTCCGAAACGACGGGCGGCGCAATCTACGAGGCCGACGGCTCGAAGCGTGGAGCTCGCGTGTACTTCGACGTCGACGACATCAACGACGGTGCAGCCCGCGTGCAGGAGCTCGGCGGCGAGGCCGGGGAATCCATGGCCGTCCCGAGCATGGGTTGGTTCGCGATCTGCAAGGACTCGGAGGGGAACGAGTTCGGTCTCTGGCAGACCGACGAGAGCGCCGCGATCCCGACTGCGTAACCGAGCCTGACGAAGACGGCAGGCGGCGCCGCGTCGATCCGGCGCCGCCTGCCTCGGCCCCGTTCCCGTACCCTCGAGGTAGCTACCGACCAAACGAGACCGAAGGGACGGCCATGCCTTTCTACCAGCGTCGCGGCGACGTTCCCCGCAAGCGGCACATCGTCTTCCGGGAGAACGGAACCCTGCTCACCGAAGAGGTGATGGGGCTCGAGGGGTTCACAGGCAACGAGTCGATCCTCTACCACCTGCAGTCGCCCTGCCGGGTGAAGGAGCTCGGCACGTTCACGCCGATCGAGCGCGAGGAATGGGTTCCTGACACCCACGCGCACCGTCTGATGACGACGTACGAGATCGATTCCGAAGGCGACGAGATCTCGGGCCGGCGCACGCTGATGTGGAACCAGGACGTCGAGATCTCGCTCTGCCGCCCGGACTCGTCGATGGACTACTTCTTCCGAAACGGCGAGGGCGACGAGCTGATTTTCGTCCACGAAGGCCAGGGAACGCTGGAGACGACGTTCGGCGAAGTGCACTACTCAGACGGCGACTACCTCGTCATCCCGCGCGGCACGACCTACCGTTTCGTTCCCGCCGGCCCCCAGCGCCATCTCGTCTTCGAGACGCCGGGCCTGATCGAGATCCCGCGGCGCTACCGGAACCAGTACGGCCAGATCCTCGAAGGCGCTCCCTACTACCACCGCGACATTCACCCGCCCTCGGAGCTGAAGACGTACCGGGAGCGCGGGGACTTCCTCGTGAAGGTGCGCGTTCGCGGGGGGTACCAGGAGTACGTCCTCGACTACCACCCGTTCGATGTCGTGGGCTGGGACGGCTACCTGTATCCGTGGACGTTCTCGATCCACGACTTCGAGCCGATCACGGGGCGGATCCACCAGCCGCCGCCCTCCCACCAGACGTTCCAGGGCCCCAACTTCGTCATCTGCTCGTTCTGTCCGCGGAAGCTCGACTTCGACCCGGACGCGGTACCGCTCCCTTACCACCACTCGAATCTGCAGTCGGAGGAGATGATCTATTACGTCTCGGGCAACTTCGGTTCGCGCAAGGGGATCTCGGTGGGCGCGATCACGCTCCATCCTTCCGGTCTTCCGCATGGGCCGCAGCCCGGTCTCGCCGAGAAGGCGCTCGGCGTCACCGAGACGACGGAGCTCGCCGTCATGTGCGACACATTCCGGCCGCTCAAGCTCTCGGCGCTCGCGCGCGACCTGGACGACGGCAAGTACGCGCTGTCCTGGTACGAGCCCCCCGCCGAGGATCAGAGCCTCGCCGGCGTGACCAGCCACCTTTAGATGCCTGCTCGGGAATTCACGGCGGGCCGGATGACGGCCACGACACGTCGCCGGATCGCCACCTTCCCTCGCCGTCCAGGCTTACCAGCCTGCACGACGAGTGAGTGCGTCGCCCGACTTGGTCGTGACCGCCCCCGGCTGCGCGTCAACTCCCGAGCAGGCATCTAGAAGAATGGACGCCGACCGCTTCCTGCGTGAACTTCCGGCTCTCTTCGAGGACTTTCCGTCCTCGGAGCATCCTCGTGACCGTCGCCTCGCCCCGATCGCGGACGAGATCGAGAACCTCGCGCGCGAGAACAACTTCGCACTTCTCAACCTCGCGGCATCCTGTCTCGGCCCCGACGAGGCCTACGTCGAGGTCGGCGTCTTCCACGGCGCGAGCCTGATCTCGGCCATGCTCGGGAACGAGGGCGGCCGCTTCATCGGGATCGACAGCTTCGACTTCCGCGATGCGAGCCTCGAGAAGGTCGAGCAGAATCTGGAGCGGTTCGGCGTCCCTCGACCGGAGCTCCTGGTCGGTGACGTCTTCGAGCTCATTGGCGATGGCAAGCTGAACGGGGTCTCGGTCGGCACCTGGTACTACGACGCGCTCCACACGTACGAGGCACAGCTCGATGGGCTGCGCATCGCCGAGCCGTTTCTCGCTCCGGGCGCGCTCCTGATCGTCGACGACACCGACTGGGAGCAGGTCGGTCGTGCCATGGACGACTACCTCGCCGCCCAGCCGCGAGCTCGCCGGGTCCTCACGATCGAGGGCAAGGATCGCGGGCATCCCCAGTGGTGGGAAGGGATGCAGGTCCTGGTCTGGAACGCCCGGTGAGGTGAGCGCCCTGGCCGCAAGCGGTCACTTCAGGGGTTT
>Ga0136612_10000269_pt1 | contig 17039 bp, 21 predicted proteins | sample AntDryUQ224A2306_2_FD_106644 | JGI IMG/M metagenome (GOLD analysis project Ga0136612, IMG submission 106644) | Polar desert sand microbial communities from Dry Valleys, Antarctica - metaG UQ224A (23.06) | ecosystem: Environmental > Terrestrial > Soil > Desert | place: Antarctica: Dry Valley... | reverse complement strand
GTGTCGCGGACGATCAGGACCTGCGGGCGATCCACGCCGGCACGGCCCGTCGCCGCCCGGGCGAGGCGCAGCGCGAGCTCGGCGGTGAGGAACTCCCCCGCGACCCCGCGGACGCCGTCCGTGCCGAAGAGGGTGCGGGTCAAGCGCGTTTAGCGCTTGGAGAACTGCGGCTTCTTGCGGGCCTTCTTCAGGCCGGCCTTCTTGCGCTCCTTGGCGCGGGCGTCGCGCGTGAGGAAGCCGCGGCGCTTGAGCTCGGAGCGGAGGTTGGGATCCGCCTCGAGCAGCGCGCGGGACACGCCGTGCCGGAGCGCTCCGGCCTGTGCCGAGACGCCGCCGCCGTGCATGAGGGCCACGACGTCCATGCGATCCTCGTAGCCGACCGTCTCGAGCGGCTGGCGGATGTTGCGCTGGAGCGTGAGGCGCGGGAAGTACTCGTCGAGCGACTTCCCGTTGATCACGTAGGCGCCGGTGCCCGGCTTCAGGATGACGCGGGCGACGGCCGTCTTGCGCTTGCCCGTGGCGCGGTAGCGCGCGCCGGCGGCCAGGTCGATCGACGCCTCGGCGATCGGCTGGGAGAAGACGTCCTCCTCCGCGGCGTCGGAATCGGCGTCGTCGTCGAGCAGCTCGCCGTCGGGGCCGCGCAGGGCCTCCTCGCCCTCGGGCACGATGTCGACCTCGAGGTCCATGCCCGGGATGGCGGGTTTGACGCGCGGGGTCGCCTCGGCGTCCTCCTCCAGGTCCTCGACCGCGGGCTCGGGCCCGGCGGTGGGCGGGCTCGCCGGAGCGGTGCCGTCGGCGGGCGATGCGCCCGCGGCGTCCGGGGATGACGGCGCGGTGGTCTCGGCGATCAGCTGCTCCGACTCGGCGACGGGCTCGTCGACGATCGCCTGCTCGCGGTCGAGCTGGCGCTCGGTGGGCTGCTCCGCGCCACCGACGACGTCCTCCGACGAGATCTCCGGCTGGGGATCGACCTCGCCCTGGGCGGAGTCGTCGCGAGGGATCTCATCGTTGCGATCGTCTGAGCTGCTCATCGGGTGGTGATCTCCAGGACTTCCGGCTTCTGCGCGGCGTGGGGGTGGTCGGGGCCGGCGTAGACCTTCAGCTTGGTGATCTGCCGGCGGGCCAGGCGGTTCTTCGGGAGCATGCCCTTCACCGCGATGCGGATGACCTCCTCGGGGCGCCGCTCGAGCATCTCCGCGAGCGTGCGGGACTTGAGGCCTCCCGGATAGCCCGAGTGCCGGTAGTAGCGCTTCTCCGAGCGCTTGTTGCCGGTCACCGTGATCTTCTCCGCGTTGACCACCACGACGAAGTCGCCCGTGTCCACGTGCGGGGTGTAGGTCGGCTTGCGCTTGCCGCGCAGCGCGTCTGCGATCTGCGTGGAGAGCCGGCCGAGGTTCTTGCCCTCGGCGTCCACGACGTACCAGGAGCGCTCGCGGTCGGTGGGGGTGGCGACGTAGGTCTTCACAGCGGCCAGACACGATAGCGGCGCGCCACTCGCCGCTCCCGGGCGGCGCGGTCACCGGGGGCGTGTGTATGCTGCCGCGCGTTCATAACGCTTGCCGAGTCCGTCCGGGTCATCCTGGGCGGAGCGGGGGAACCGAGTGAAGGTGGGGCGAATCCGGGCCGGCTGGTCCGGTAGCGCGAGCTGCGCGAGCCCGTCAGCTAACCCCGTAGGCGGTCGCTCACATGAGGTGGCTCGTTGGCCCTCGCTCGTCGCCGGACAACCGCATACGCGTCGGTCTTCGCCCAGCGTCGTGGCTGGCTCGCGTGCGGGCTCGCCGCCGGGCTGCCCGCCCTCGGGGGCGCCGGGGCCGCCGCGGCCGCGACCCCGGGCGGCGTCGAGGCGGGCGCACCGGTGCCGACGCCGGTGGCCGCGCCGCCGACCGGCGGTGCGATCGGCGGCCCGCCCCCCCGGGTCACCCGGGTCACCTGCCGGGTCCGCTGCGCAGGCCCGACGACAGCCCTCCCGCGCGCGACCCTCGACCTCCGGGGCCGCAACATCGCCGGCGTCGACTCGGTGAGCTTCCTGGGCGGATCCGGCGACGCGGACGACCTGACGGTGGCCCCTGCACGCGTCACCCGCGGGCGCGTCCTCGTCCGCGTCCCGGCCTTCGCTCGCAGCGGGCCGCTCGCGGTGACCGGTGCGGACGGCACCGAGTCTCCGCCCTCGCGGGCGACGCTCACCGTCCAGGCTCCGGTCGCCGACCCGACGCCCGGGCTCGACGTCGCGGTGCGCTCGCCCAAGGTCTTCGTCGACGGCGCCCGCCGGGCGGCCGTCGCCTTCGCACTGCGCGGCACCACGGCCGAGACGGTCGACGTCGAGCTGCGGCGCGAGGCCGACGGCGCGACCGTCGAGCGCTGGACCCCGGGCCTGCTCCAGCCCGGCGCACCGCAGACCATCACCTGGGACGGAACCGCCGAGGGACGCGTCCAGCCGCCCGGCCGCTACGCGTTCCGGGTCAGCGTCCGCACGGGCGGGGCCGCTGCCGCCGGCACCGCCGTCGCCGCCCAGGTGCCCGCGGCCGAGACCTTCGAGCTGCTCGACCACCAGTTCCCCATCCGCGGCGCACACCGGTACGGGACGGGCGCCGGGACGTTCGGCGGCGGCCGCGGCCATCAGGGATATGACGTCTTCGCCGCCTGCGGCACGCCGCTCGTCGCCGCCCGCGGCGGACGGGTGAAGTTCGAGCAGTTCCACTCGCGTGCCGGCCACTACCTCGTCATCGACGGCGAGCAAACCGAGGTCGACTACGCCTACATGCACCTCCGCGAGGCCGCGCTGGTCGACGAGGGCGATCGCGTCCGCACCGGGCAGCTGATCGGCTACGTCGGCGCCACCGGCCGCGCCTCGGGCTGCCACCTGCACCTGGAGCTGTGGTCGGCGCCCGGGTGGTACGACGGCGGCAGGCCGGTCGACCCCCTCCCGCACCTGCGGGCCTGGGACGCGACGAGCTAGTCGCCCAGCTCGTCGAGCAGTTCGCGCTCGACCTCGACGGGATCTGGCGCTCGGGGGACCAGAGCGGGCGCGGCCGTCGCCCTCTGCCGGGCGCACGGTCAGAACGCGTAGAGGTCCACCCGGTACCCGTCGGGGTCGACGACCTGCACCCGGGTGGGGCCCTGCTCCTGCCACTCGGACTCGACGACCCCGGCGGCGCGCAGGCGCTCACGAGCGGCGCGTACGGCCGCGGCGCTTCCGAGCCGGAAGCCGAAGTGGTTCGTGCGCGGAAGCGCCGCCGCTGCGGGTTCGCCCTCCGAGAGCGCCAGCAGCGCCCCGCCGCCGATGGCGTCGATGATCAGCAGGTGCGGGTCGTCATGGATGCGCTCGGTGAGCCCGAGGTGCGCAGCGTAGAAGCAAGCCGAGCGATCGCGGTCGACGACCGTCAGCGCGACGTGGTCGAGTCGGGCGCCCATGGGCCGCTCAGCCGAGCACGAACGGCTTGCCCGGGGGTGGCGCCTCCCGGCGCGGCAGGTTCACCAGGACGCCGCGGGCCTCGAGCTCCTCGTCGGCCACGAGCGCCGAGGCGGCGTCGAAGACCGGCACCGGGTCCAGCCCGAGCTCCCGGAAGGCGCGGTACACGGCCATCGCCTCGCGCTCACGAACGGTGCTCGGCTCAAGCGCGGTCATGGAACTCCATCACTCCCACTCGATGGTGCCGGGGGGCTTCGACGTGATGTCCAGCACCACGCGGTTGACCTCGCGGATCTCGTTGATCATCCGCGACGCGATCTGCTCGAGCAGGTCGTACGGGAGGCGGGCCCAGTCGGCGGTCATCGCGTCGTCCGACGTGACCGCCCGGATCGCCACGAGGTAGCCGTAGGTGCGCTCGTCGCCCTGAACGCCGACCGTGCGGATGTCGGGCAGCACGCAGAAGGACTGCCACAACTCGCGGTAGAGCCCGGCCTTGCGGATCTCGTCCTGGAGGATCGCGTCGGCGTCGCGCAGCGTGTCCAGCCGCTCCTTGGTCGCCTCGCCGCCGACGATCCGGATCGCGAGGCCGGGTCCCGGGAAGGGCTGGCGCCAGACGAGCCGCTCGGGAAGGCCGAGCTCGGCGCCCACCGCGCGGACCTCGTCCTTGAACAGCGCGCGCAGCGGCTCGACGAGCTCGAACTCGAGGTCCTCGGGCAGCCCGCCGACGTTGTGGTGGGACTTGATCGTCGCCGCGCCGGTGCCGCCGCCGGACTCGATCACGTCGGAGTACAGCGTGCCCTGCACCAGGTAGGCGGCGCCCTCGAGGGCGAGCGCCTCCTCCTCGAAGACGCGGATGAACTCCGCTCCGATCGCCTTGCGCTTGGCCTCCGGGTCGCTCAACCCGCGCAGCCGGGCGAGGAACCGCTCCTCGGCGTCGACCGCCACCAGCGGCACCTTGAAGTGGTCGCGAAAGGCGGAGATGACCTGCTCGCCCTCGTTGAGGCGCATCAGGCCGTGGTCGACGAACACGCAGGTCAGCTGATCGCCGACCGCGCGGTGCACGAGGAGCGCGGCCACGCTGGAGTCCACGCCCCCGGAGAGCCCGCAGATCACCCGCCCGTCCCCTACCTGCGCCCGGATGCGGGCGATCTGCTCGGTGACGATCGACTCCGCGCTCCAGTCCGTCGCGCACTCGCAGACGTCGGTGAGCCAGCGGGTGAGGATCTGCTGGCCGTACGGGGTGTGCACGACCTCCGGGTGGAACTGGATCCCGTACAGGCCACGCTCTGGGTCCTCGACGGCGGCCACGGGCGACTCGGAGGAGGAGGCCAGCGCCGTGAAGCCCGGCGGCGGCGCGTACACCGTGTCGCGGTGCGACATCCAGCACGTCTGCTCTGCCGGCAGTCCACCCAGCAGCCGGCCGCCGTCGCCCGTGACGGTCAGCCGCGAGCGTCCGAACTCGCCGACCTCGGCACCCCTGACGTCCCCACCCAGGCTGAGCACCAGGGCCTGCATCCCGTAGCAGATGCCCAGCACCGGGATCCCCAGCTCGAGCAGCGCGGGATCGAGCTCGGGCGCCTCGGCGGCGTAGACCGACGCAGGGCCGCCGGACAGGATCAGGCCCTTGGGCGCCCGCCGGCGGACCTCGTCGACCCCGACGTGGTGGGGCAGCAGCTCGGAGAAGACGCCGCACTCGCGGACCCGCCGGGCGATGAGCTGGGAGTACTGCCCGCCGAAGTCCAGCACCACGACCTCGTCCGTCGCCAGCGCGCGCTCGGGGGCGAGCTCCTCGACGGGTTGATCGGCCGGCAGCGCCGAGCCGTGGCCCAGCGAGGTGAGATCGGTCACCGGGCCGGGCTCAGTTGGAGACGAGCTCAGGCATCTGCGCGACGCCGCCCTGCGAGGCCATCCCGATCTGCTGCTCGCGCTGGAGGTGCTTGCCCTCCGTCTGCAGCGCCGGGGCGACCATCAGCTCGGCCCGATTGAACTCGGCGATGTCCTGATAGCCGCAGGTGGCCATCGAGGTGCGCAGGCCGCCCATGAGGTTGAAGGTGCCGTCGTTCTCGCGCGCGGGCCCGACGATGATCTCCTCGAGCGAGCCGTTCTGCACCGTGGCCACCCGCGCGCCGCGCGGCAGGGTCGGGTGGAAGGTCGCCATCCCCCAGTGGAAGCCGTGGCCGGGCGCCTCGTAGGCGCGCGCGAGGGGGGAGCCGACCATCACCGCGTCCGCCCCGCAGGCGATCGCCTTGGCGACGTCGCCGCCGTTGCGCATCCCGCCGTCGGCGATCACCTTGCAGTACTCGCCCGTCTCGAGCATGTTCTGGGAGCGGGCCGCCGCGACGTCGGCGATCGCCGTGGCCTGCGGGACGCCGATGCCGAGCACGCCGCGCGTGGTGCACGCCGCCCCCGGGCCGACGCCGACGAGGACGCCGACGGCGCCCGAGCGCATGAGGTGTAGCCCGGTGTGGTAGCTCGCGCAGCCGCCCGCGACGACCGGCACGGGAAGCTCTCCGATGAACTCCTTGAGGTTGAGCACGTGGCCCTGGCTGGAGACGTGCTCGGCCGAGATGACGGTGCCCTGGATGACCATGATGTCGAGGCCGGCGTCGAGTGCGACCTCGTGGTACTGCTCCACCTTCTGCGGGGTGAGCGAGGCGGCGACGACGACGCCCTGCTCCTTGATCTCCGTGATCCGCTGCCGCATGAGCTCCGGCTTGACCGGCTCTGCGTAGATGTCCTGCATCTCGCGGGTGGCCTCGTCGCGGTCGAGGTGGGAGATGCGCTCGAGTTGCGCGTCGGCGTCCTCGTACCGGCACCAGATGCCCTCGAGGTTGAGCACCGCGAGGCCACCGAGCCGCCCGACGATCCCGGCCGTCTCGGGCGAGACGACCCCGTCCATGGCCGAGGCGAGGAGCGGGAGGTCGAAGCGGTAGGGCCCGAGCGTCCAGCTCACGTCGACGTCGTCAGGGTCCCGCGTCCGGCGCGACGGGACGATGGCGATGTCGTCGAGCCCGTAGGCGCGGCGCGCCTTCTTTCCACGTCCGATCTCTACTTCCATGGCACGCTTCCTCGCGGTCGAAGGGGGCCCTCGGGCCTGGCTGAGAAGCTAGCAGTGGCACCGGCAGGAGAATCGCATCCGGCGGCGTCCGCGCGCGACCCTCAGCCGACCTCGGCGGGGATCGCCGGGCGCTCGACGACCACCTCGGCGAGCATCCGCTCCAGACGCCCCGGATCGACGATCCCGGCCCCCAGGTGCTGGGTGGACTCCACGCCCACGGCGACCCCGTAGCGGAGGCATTCCGCGGGTGCGCGACCCTGGTACCGGGCGGCCACGAACCCGGCCAGGAAGGCGTCGCCGGAGCCCACCGTCGCCCGCGGCTCGAGCTTCGGCCCCCGGACCCGGTAGAGCGCCGGCCCGCCCGTGAGCCCCTCCTCGCCCTCCATCAGGGCGAAGCAGCCGTCGTCGACGGTCATGATCGCCTCACGCGCGCCGAGCTCGACCATCTCGCGCACCGCGATCGCGTGGTCCTCCTCGTCGTTGAACTCGTGGCCGACGAGCTCCTCGGCCTCGAGCACGTTCGGGGAGATGACGTCCGGCTCGGCCCGTACCGCGCGACGCAGCGGATCGCCGTCGGTGTCGATCAGCGTGCTCACGCCGAGCCGGCGCAGCTCGGGGATCAGCCGGGCGTAGACGTCGACCTCGACCTGTCGCGGCAGCGACCCCGCGAACACGCACATCGAGGCGCCCTGGGCGAGGTAGAGGAGCTTCTCGGAGAACGCCTCGATCTCCGGGAGGGTGACCGCCGGGCCGCGCTCGTTGATCTCGGTCTGCTCGCCCGTGGTGGGATCGATCACCGCCGTGTTGGTCCGGGACTCGTCGCGGATGCGCACGAAGTCCGACAGCACGGAGAGCTGCGTGAGCTGATCGACGATCCGCGCGCCGGTCGCGCCGCCCGCGAAGCCCGTGGCGATGACGGGCTGGCCCAAGGTCTTGAGCAGGCGCGCGACGTTGACGCCCTTGCCGCCGGGCGTCGTCGTCTGCTCCACGGTCCGGTGCCGGCGGCCCAGACGGAAGTTCGGCACTGCCAGCGTCTTGTCGACCGCCGTGTTGAGCGTGACGGTGATGATCATGCGGCCTCCACTTCCGAGCGGGCCGTGCGCGTGGCGCCGGATCCCCGCGGCGCGGTGCGCCGACGTACCAGGATCGTACCGGCTGCGGCGAGCCCGAGAAGGGCGGCGAGGAAGCCGAGCGGGCGGGTGAGGTAGTCCTTGGTCCGCTGGGTGACCCCCGCCTCCGGCACCGCGGCGCCGGCCACCAGCGCGACCGTCCCGACCCGCTCGCGGCCCACCAGGAGCTCCGCCCGGCCCAGCCGTTGACCACGGCGGATCGGCCCCTCGATCTCCTTCGGCGCCCGGAGCACCCTCGTGCGGGGCCGCGGGCCGCCCCGGCGCAGCACCCGGCGTACGGTGCGGGCGGCGACGAGGTCGAGCTCGGCTCCCCGGCGGTAGGTGATCGGCACCCGCTCGAGCACGGCCCCCGCCCGGGCGACCCGGCGGCGCGAGTACCGCCGCGAGCCGTACCTGAGCAGCCGGAGGGTGTCGGCGTTGCGCGCGGCCTCGCTGGCGGCGCCCAGGACCACCGAGACCAGCGTCACCCCGTTGCGGCTGTAGGTACCGACGAGATTCCAGCCCGCGCGGTTCGTGTGGCCGGTCTTCACGCCGCTCACCCGCGGGTCGGCGCGCAGCAGCGTGTTGCGGTTGCGGATCGTCCGGGGCGCGTCGCCCGACTCCAGCGTCGTCTCCGAGCGGTTCACGGTGCGCTTGAAGAAGGGCGAGCGCCGCAGCTCGAGCGTGAGGCGCACGAGATCGCGCGGGCTCGAGCGGTTGCCGGCGTCGAGCCCGATCGGATCGGTGAAACGGGTCCTTCTGAGCCCGAGCTCGCGGGCCCGGCGGTTCATGCGGCGCACGAACACCCGCCGCGAGCCGCCCACCGCTTCGGCCAGGGTGGACGCGGCGTCGTTGGCCGACTCGAGCAGCAGGCCGCGCAGGAGGTCCGCCCGGGAGAGGCGTTCGCCCGGGCGCAGCGACAGCCGGGACTCGACGGCCGAGGCGCGGTACCGGCTGGCGGGCACCTCGCGGCCGAGCCGGCCCGCCTCGAGCGTGAGCAGCGCGGTCATCAGCTTGGTCACCGAGGCGAGCGGCCGCGCCCGATTCGCCCGGCGCTCGAAGGGGACGTCGCCGGTCGAGGGCTCGACGAGCATGGCGCTCGGCGCCGAGACGGGGGGCGGGGCCGCGAGCGCCGCGGGCGCGGCGGCGAGCAGGCCGAGGACGATCGCGGCCAGGCGCCCGGCGACCCGACGCCTCACCTGAGCTTGAGCTTCGCGCCCGTCTGGAGCGCCTGGGCGTCGAGGTCCGGGTTGAGGTCGAGCAGGCGCGCGACGGGAACGCCTGTGCGCTCGGCGATCCCCGAGGGGGTGTCGCCAGCCCGGATCGTGTACGTCCGCCGCTTGGAGCGCTTGCGCCGGGTCGTGCTCGAGGCCGGCGTCCCCTCCTCCGTGGTGCGCGTCGCCGACTCCCGGGGGGGTGCGGCGTCCGGCCCCGCCCCGGTCCGGGTCACCACCGTGAAGAGGGCGACGCTCACTCCCGCCAGCGCGAGGACGGCCAGCACGCGGGCTGGGAGGCGGCGGTCCATCGCGGGGGATCATAGACCCGGCTCGGCCCCGGCTCAGGCCAGTTCCCACGTCGCTCGGCGGAGCCGCTCGGCCTCGGCGCGCGCCGCCCCGGCCGGCTCGGCACCGCTCGCCCGATGGGCGCCGACGATGGAGCGCGAGGCGGTGACGAGCCCGCCCGCACGACCCGGCGCGAAGGCGGGCGCGAGCGCCTCGACGCTGCCGCCCTGGGCACCGACGCCGGGGAGCAGGAACGGCGTACGGGGCATCAGCTCGCGCATGCGCGCGAGATGCTCCGGGGCCGTGGCGCCGACCACCGCGCCGACGTCGGAGAGGCCGGAGGCCGGCCCGCGCCCGTCGCGGCCGAGGGCGTCGATGAGCCCGGCGATCCGCTCCCACAGGCGGCGACCGTCGGCGAGCTCTGCGTCCATGAGGTCCGCGGCGCCCGGGTTCGAGGTGCGCACGAGCCCGAAGACGAGGGCGCCCGTAGCGCGGGCCGCGGCGATCAGCGGGGCGAGCGAGTCCTCGCCGAGCAGGGGGTTGGCGGTGATCGCGTCGGCCCGCAGGCCCTCGACGGCGCCGCCGGGGGCCGGCGTGGCTCCGAGGAGGGCCTGCGCGTAGGCCGCAGCCGAGACCGGGACGTCGCCGCGCTTGGCGTCGGCGATCACGAGCAGCCCGTGCTCGTGCGCGGCAGCCACCGTCTCTGCGAGCGCCTGCCAGCCCGGGGCGCCCAGACGTTCGAAGCACGCGAGCTGCGGCTTGACCGCCACGACGGCGGGCGCCACCGCCTCGATCACCGCGCGGCAGTGGGCGGAGACCGCTCGCCCCGCGAGCCCGGCGGGCGGACCGGGCGTGGGGCCGGGCGCGCCGGCCGGAGCGGGCCAGAGCCTCGCGGGATCGGGATCGAGCCCGAGGACGATCTGCGACTCGCGCCGGGCCACCGCCGCAGCGAGCCGGTCGCCGCCGCCGGGCCTAGGCGCCGACGTCCCTGCGCCGGCGCCCGACACGTCCTGCGTACCCGCCGCTACTTGACCGCCTTCTTGAGCCCGGAGCCCGCCGTGAAGCGCGGCACCTTGCTCGCCGCGATCTGCATCGACTCGCCCGTACGCGGGTTGCGGCCCTCGCGTGCGCCGCGCTCGGCGACGTGGAACTTGCCGAATCCGGTGAACGAGACCTCTTCGCCCGACTTCAGCGCGTTCTCGAGCTCACCGATGAAGGTGTCCACCGCAGTGGTCGCGTCCTTCTTGCTCAGACCGCTCGACGTAGCGACCTTGTCGACGAAATCAGACTTCGTCATATGGCTCCTCCTCAGGGGTGCAGCGGGTCAGGGTGGCGGCGAAGCTAACAAGGGTCCCGGACGCCGCTTGCCCCCGTACGCCGACAAACCCGCAAACTGCGGAGTTCCGGAGAGCTCAGTGGGCGATCAAACCGCGCTGCGCCGCGGAAATCACCGCATCGGCGAGGTCGCCGGGCAAGTCGGACACCGGCGCCTCCGGCTCCACCGTGCGGGCGCCGAGGTCGCGCAGGGCGAGCCGGAGGTCGTGGCGGGCGAGCGCGGGCAGCGCCCTCGGACCGCAGACGACGACGATCGTCGAGCCGTCGCCGCGCGCGGCGAAGACCGCGCCGTCGCGACGGATCGCCTGCCCCTCGCGCGCCTCGCCGAGAGCGGCCAACACGGCCGCCGCGGACCGGGCCAGCCGCGCGGCGCCGGCCACCCGCGCGCCGGCGCGGTCCAGGACGATCCCGGCGCGGAGGTCGGCCGACAGCTCGCACAGGCAGTCGAGGGCGAGCCCGGGAGTCAGCACCGCACCCATCTGGTCCGCCGACGATACTCCCGCCGCGTGGACCTCGTAAAGCTCGGCTGGCTCGTCACCTTCCTCGTCTGCGTCGCGGCCTGCGTCGTCCTGCTCGTCTCGGGCTACCAGGGCTACGCGGGCGTGCTCCTCGCGGTGGCGCTCTCCGCCGCGATCAACCTGCGCTGACCGGGAGGAGGACCCGCGCCGTGCCGCACCAGGCCGTCCTACTCTCCGGCGGACTCGGGCCGGACCCGGTCGGCCGGCTCGAGGTGGATGAGCACGTCGGTGCCTGCGAGCCGCTCGGCGATCCGGTCCTGCAGGGCGTGGGCGGCGCCGTGGGCCGCCTCGAGCGAGGTGCCGGAGCGGAACTGGACGTGCAGGTCGACGTAGCGCCGGGCACCGGCCCGCCGGGTGCGCAGCTGGTGGTAGCCGACGACGCCGCGCCCGTCGAACGCCTCGATGGCGGTCCGGATCGCCTCGAGCTCATCCGGCGGCAGTGCCTCGTCGACCAGCACCCGCCAGGAGCGAGCGAGGATCCGGTAGCCGGTGAACAGGATGACCACGGCGAGCAGGAGCGCGACCAGGGGGTCGATCCACATCTCGCCGGTGACCTGCACGAGGACGAGCGCGGCGAGGACGCCGAGCGAGCTCCACGCGTCCGTCCGCAGGTGCGTGGCGTCGCCCTCCAGCGCCGCGGAGTCGGTCTCCTTCGCGCGGCGGAAGAGGTAGGCGGAGACGGTCAGGTTGACGAGGACGGTGAACCCGACGACGACGAGGCCGAAGCCGATCGACTGGATCTCGACGCCCTGGACGAGGTTGCGGACCGCCGTGTAGACGATCACCCCGGAGCCGACGAGGATCAGCATCCCCTCGAAGCCGGCCGCGACGTTCTCGAACTTCTCGTGCCCGTAGCGGTGTTGCGCGTCGGCGGGCTGCTCGGCCTCGCGTACGGAGAAGAACGCCACCACCGAGGCGATCAGGTCGATCGAGGACTGGATCGCGTCGGTGATGATCGCCACCGAGCCGGTGACGGCGCCGGCGACCAGCTTGAGGAGGATGAGCAGCGTGTTGGAGGCGATGGAGACGAGCGCGGCACGGCTGCGGGTACCCGGCGCCCCGCCCCCGCGCGGGTTCAGTGCGACGCCAGCCACGCCCGCAGCGCCTCCGCCGCCCGGCCGCGGTGGGAGATGGCGTCCTTCTCGGCCGGGGAGAGCTCGGCCATCGTGCGGCCTGCGCGCGGATCCTCCTCCGGGAGGAAGACGGGGTCGTAGCCGAAGCCCTCGACGCCACGCGGCTCGGCGGCCAGCGTCCCGCCGCAGGTGCCCTCGAAGGTCGCCTCGTCCCCGGCCGGGGACGCGAGGGCGATGACGCAGACGTAGCGCACGGCGCTGCCGGCCGGGGCCTCGGCCCTGAGCTTGGCGAGGTTCTCCGCGTCGGTGGCCCGCGGGCCGGCGTAACGGGCGGAGAGGACGCCGGGAGCACCCCCGAGCGCCGCCGCCTCGATCCCGGAGTCGTCCGCGACGGCGGTGCGCCCCGTGGCGCCGGCCGCGGCGCGCGCCTTGATCAGGGCGTTGGCGCGGTACGTCGTGCCGGTCTCGGGCGGCAGTTCGACCTCGGGGGGCAGCGGGTCCAGATCGACGTCGCCGCCGAGCATCCGCTCGAGCTCGGTGAGCTTGTGGGCGTTGCGGGAGGCGAGCACGAGGCGCATCCGCGCCCCGCTCACGCGGTGGATCGATCGGGTCGCCGCCGCGTGGGCGTCGGGGTCTCGAGCGGCTTCATGCGCCGGCGACGGCGGCGGCCTGGGCGGTGCGCAGCTCGCCGATGCCCCGCTCGGCCAGGGCGAGCAGGTCGTCGAGGTGAGCCCGGGAGAGCGGCGTGCGCTCCGCGGTGGCCTGGACCTCGACCAGGCCACCCTCGCCGGTCATGACGACGTTCGCGTCCACTTCCGCCGAGGAGTCCTCGGGGTAGTCGAGGTCGAGCAGCGGGACCCCGCCGACGATCCCGGCCGAGACGGCGGCCACCGAGCCGGTGAGGGGGACCGCCGGCAGCTTCCCCTCGGCGACGAGCCGCCGCAGGGCGAGCTCGAGCGCGACGTAACCGCCGGTGATCGAGGCGCAGCGGGTGCCGCCGTCGGCCTCCAGGACATCGCAGTCGACGTAGACCGTGCGCTCGCCGAGCGCCTTGAAGTCCACGATGCCGCGCAGCGAGCGGCCGATGAGCCGCTGGATCTCAACCGTCCGGCCGTCGGGACGACCCTGGGTGACGTCGCGCTGCCTGCGCTGCCCGGTCGACGCGGGGAGCATCCCGTACTCCGCGGTGGCCCATCCCTTGCCCCGGCCGGCCATCCAGCGCGGCACCGACTCCTGGATCGACGCGGTGCAGATCACCCGGGTCTCCCCCGCTGAGATGAGCGCCGAGCCCGTGGCGCGGCGCACGAAGCCCGGCTCGATGGTGATCGGCCGCAGGGCGTCCGGCGACCGCCCGTCCGCCCGTGACCGGCTCACGCCGCCACTCCCGCGCCGAGCTCGACGTGGACGATCTCCGAGAGCGGCATCTGCAGGAAGCGCGTGCCGAGGGCCCGGAAGGCCTCGGGATCCCCCGTGCAGAGGAAGTCGTAGGCGCCTTCGCCTGACCGCGGCGAGTCCAGCCCGCGACTCTGCAGCGCGCACTCGACCCGCCGCGCGATCGCCGCGCCAGGAACGATCAGGGTCACCCCAGGGCCGAGCATGCGCTGCAGCATGGGCCGCACGAGCGGGTAGTGCGTGCAGCCGAGGATGACCGTGTCGACGGCCGCGGCGCGCAGCGGCTCGCAATAGGCGCGCACCGTGTCGACGACCTGCTGGTCGTAGGGGAAGCCGCCCTGGATGATCGGCGCGAGGTCCGGACAGGGCACCGCGTGCAGCCGCAGGTGCGGGTCCGCCGCCCGCAGGGCGTCCTCGTAGGCGCCGCTGGCCACCGTCGCCGGCGTGGCCAGCAACCCGATCCGCCCGGTCCGGGTGGCGACGACCGCCGCCTGCGCCTCGGGCGTGACCACGGCGATCACGTCGATCCCGCGCTTGAGCTCGAAGTGCTCGCGCAAGGCCGGCAAGGCCGCCGCGGCAGCCGAGTTGCAGGCCACGACGAGGAGCTTCGCCCCGCGCTCGACCAGCGCTTCGCCGATCTCGAGCGCGAAGGCCTCGAGCTCCGCCGCAGCGCGCAGGCCGTAGGGGAAGCGCGCCGTGTCGCCCAGGTACAGGAAGTCCTCGTGGGGCAGCGCGACCAGCAGCTCGTGCAGCACGGTCAGGCCGCCGACGCCGGAGTCGAACACGCCGACGGGGCGGCGGCGCAGGGCGTCCGAGGCGGGCGCGGTCAAGGCGGAGGCGGCCACGGCGCCAGTCTCGCAGGCGACGAACCGTCCGCCGACGGCGGGATCGGCTCAGGCCGGCCCGACGGCGGCGCCGGCCGGGCCGGCCGGCGCCACGCTCGCGACGGGTGGGCCCCACCGCCGCCGCCCCTCTCACCTGCTGCCCACGTCGGCGATCGCGTCCTTGAGCTTGCCGACCACCGCCTTGGCGATCGACTTGTCGTCGGAGAAGCCGCCCGACGCCTTGACGACCCCGGCCATCACCACCGCGATGAGCAGGATCAGCCCGACGTACTCGACCGTGCCCTGCCCGCGCTCGCGCCCGAACGCCAGCCAGCCCGCGTGGATGCGTCCCATCAGCTCGTAGCCCATCCGTCCCGTCTCCTTCTCCAGCGTTTCCCCGCGTCCGCGGAGCCGGGATGGAGCTTCGATCCGAGGGCGGCGACGGGACAAGACGCGCTCGTCACGGATCTGCGACAACCCTGCGACGTTCCGAATGCGCGCCCTGGTCGTCACCAACCTGTACCCGAGCGAGGCGCGGCCGGCGCTCGGGCCCTTCGTGCGCGACCAGGTCGAAGCGCTGAGAAGACGCGACGACGTGGAGGTCGAGCTCTTCACCTTCCCACCCGGCCCACGCCACTACGCCCCCGCGGCGCGCGCGCTGCACCGGCGCTACCGGAACAAGCGCTTCGACGTCGTCCACGCACACTTCGGACTCTGCGCCTGGCCGGCACTCGCCGCCCGCGCAGGACCCGTCGTCGTCACGCTGCACGGCAACGACCTCTTCCACCCCGTCTCGTGCCGGATCACCCGCGCCGCACTGCCCTTCGTGGCCCTGCCCGCGGCGGTCTCCCGCGAGTTCTCCGGGCTCGTGCCGGGCGCGGGCACGAGCCGGTCGGTCGCCATCCTCCCCGTGGGCGTCGACCTCGGCCGCTTCCGGCCCATCCCGCGCCGCGAGGCCCGGCGGCACCTCGGCCTGACTCCCGACGGACCCCTCCTCCTGTTCCCCCACGACCCTGCGCGACCGCTCAAACGCCACGACCGGGCGCTCGAGGCCGCGGGCGGGACGCGGTTGGAGACCCTCGGCGGCGTTCCTCCCGAGGAGGTCCCGTACTGGATCAACGCGGCCAACGCCGTGCTGGTGCCCTCGGAGGCCGAGGGCTTCGGCCTGGCGGTGATGGAGGCGCTCGCTTGCGACGTGCCCGTCCTCGGCACGCCGGTCGGGATCCATCGCGTGGCGCTCGAGGGGATCGAAGGGGCGCTGTGCGCAGAGTGGGATCGGGACAAGTGGCGGGCCGCGCTGGCGCCGCACCTCGCCGACGCCGACCCGCGGGTGGAGGGCCGGGGGCGCGCCGAGGCGTTCGGGGCGGATCGCATGGCCGGGCGCGTGGTGGCCGCCTGGGCCGACGTGGCGGCGGGCGGATCGCATCCGCGTGGGCTTCTGAGCGGCCGTGGCCTCAAGCGGAGCGGACGTCGACGGCTCGGCTGAGCGAGCGAGGCAGGCGGCTGGGGTCGTGCGCTCGGCGGCGGTGTTCGGCGACCGTCACCTCGACCGTGCACTTGCGCGCCACCTCGCGGGGAACCGGGAGAACGGGAACCCTCCCGGCGCGCCGATACCCTCGATCGCCGGATGTCCCCGCTCCTGCGACGCAAGCGCACGCCTGAGACCGACGGCGCAGAGGCGCCCGAGCCGCGCACCGAGGTCCAGGCCGCGGCGCTCGAGGACGTGCCGCGCCCGGGTCCCGCGGGCCTCGCCCCGGAGGAGGACATCGGCGTCCGGCCCGACACGCGCCGGCGAGGCCGCCTGCGCCGCCGGCTGAGGCACGTGCGCCGGGTCCGCGAGCTCATGCTACGCGACATCGGCGGCCTCGTCTACGAGATCCACCGCACGCAGGACGGCACGGGGGCCCAGGCGCACCAGAGCGAGCTGGTGCGCCAGAAGCTCGACCGCCTCGTCGAGCTCGACCTGGAGCGCCGCGGGCTCGAGGACACGCTCGGCGATCAGCGGGACACGACCGTGCTGCGCGAGCCCGGTGTCGGCGGCACGTGTCCCAACTGCGGCGCGTACTTCGCTTCCGACGCCCGCTTCTGCGCCCACTGCGGCGTCCGCGCGGGCGGTCGCGGGACCGTCGACGCGGGCGAACACCCGGGTGGTGGAGCGCCGCGGGAGGCCGAGCTCCACGGGACGGCCGAGCCCGTCGGGACGGCGGAGCCGGCCGGGGCGGCCGCCACCGCCGGGACGGCGCAACCCGCCGGGACGCCCGAGCCCGCCGGCCAGCGGACCGACGCCACCGGGCGAGCCGCTCCGGGCGCACCCTCCGCTCCGGCCGGGACCGCCCGATGACGGTGCGGGATCCGTACGCCAAGGCCGGCGACGCCGACGGGGACCGGGCGGCGACGGAGGCCGCGGCCACCGCCCGGTCCGCCGGCGCGCCGGCGCCTTCGGAGGCCGCCGAGCCGGCCGTCGCCGCGCCGCCGCCGTGCCCGCGCTGCGGCACGCCGCTGCGCGAGGATCAGGACTGGTGCCTGAACTGCGGGGCGGCGGCCACCACCCGCGTGGCCGCGCCCGCCGGCTGGCGGGCGCCGCTGGCCATCGTCGCCGCCGTGCTGGCCCTCGCCTTCGCCGGCCTCGTCGTCGCGTTCCTGGCCGTCTCGAACGACTCCGACGAGCTGGCCCGCCTCGGCGCCCAGGCCACGACGAACCAGGCGGTGCCCGCCGCCCCGACGCCGGCTCCGCCGGCCGCCGCGTCCGGGACGGTCTGCCCTGCCGCCGGGGGCGTGGGAGTCGGGGTGGCGGCCGGCGACGATGCGCTGCCCGGCCT
>Ga0136612_10000268_pt1 | contig 17040 bp, 16 predicted proteins | sample AntDryUQ224A2306_2_FD_106644 | JGI IMG/M metagenome (GOLD analysis project Ga0136612, IMG submission 106644) | Polar desert sand microbial communities from Dry Valleys, Antarctica - metaG UQ224A (23.06) | ecosystem: Environmental > Terrestrial > Soil > Desert | place: Antarctica: Dry Valley... | reverse complement strand
GTACCCGGCTTGCGCGTCGGGGACCTGGCTGGACGTCAGGCCGCCACCGGTACGGAAGGGCAGCCCGAAGTGCCGCGCGATCTGCCCGGTGCACAGCAGACCGATCCCGGACTCCGGCGTGCCGAAGGTCGGCGACCCCGACTGCATGTCGATGTTGGACAGGAACGAGCCGAAGATGATCGGTGCCCCCGGCCGGATCAGCTGGGTCAGCGCGATCCCGGACAGCGCCTCGGCGATCTGCTGCACCAGTGCCGCCGGGATGGTCACCGGCGACATCGCGCCCATCAGTATGAACGGCGTGACCACCACCGGCTGGGCGGCCTCGACGTACTCGAACATCGCGTCGAGCATCCGGTCGTCCCAGCGCAGTGGTGAGTTGCAGTTGATCAGCGAGATCGACACCGGGTTGGCCTCGATGGCCTCGCGGCCGCCGAAGAGGATCTCCCCCATGGCGATCGTGTCGCGGGCGTTGACGCCGGAGACCACGTTGCCCATATAGATCTTGTCGGTCAGCGTCTGCAGCGCGTACGTCATGTCGAGGTGCCGGCTGTCGAGCGGCGCGTCGTTGGGTTCGCAGATCACGCCGCCGGCGGAATCGAGGACGTCGAAGGACTGCGACAGACGGGTGAAGTTGCGGAAGTCCTCCATCGTCGCATCGCGGCGCACCGCTCCCTCGCGCACGAACGGCGGCCCGTAGACGGCGCCGAAGGCCATCGTGTCGCCACCGATGTGCACGGAGTGCGCGGGGTTGCGGGCGGTCATGTCGAACTCTCGTGGCGCCTTGGCCGCCTGTTCGAGGACGAAGTCGGGGTCGAGGAACACCGCGTTGCCGTCGACCCGCTGACCGGCCCCGCGAAAGAGGTCGAGCGCCCGATCGGAGAGAAACTCGACGCCGACCTCACTGACGAGCCGGCGCCAGCCGCCGTCGAGCGTCGCCATCGCGTCGTCCGAGAGCACCTCGTAGCGCGGCATCGTGTTGATGAACATGAGTGCCTCCCGCCTTGACCCTCTCGCGGACGGATCCTATCCTCATCATGTGGGAGCGCAATGCCACATCATGGGATCCTGAGACGAGAGACTGGCATGACGACGACCGGTACGCAAGCCATCGACCGAGCGGCGGCACTGCTGTCGCTCGTCGTGCACGCCGAGGAGCCGCTGTCGTCGCGCACGCTCGCCGCCGAGACCGGCCTGACCCGCTCGACCGCGTCCCGGTTGCTGCTGGCGCTGGAGCGCCAGCAGCTGCTCGAGCGCGACGGTGACGGGAGCTTTCGGCCCGGTCCGCTCTTCAGCGGCTACGCGATCCGGCACGACCCGGTCGACGCCCTCGTACGCGCGGCGCAGCCGGTGATGGCCCGCATCGCCGAGCGCACCGGCGAAACCGTCAACTTCGCGGTCCCACACGGCACCGGCGTCACCCAGGTTGCCCAGATCGACTCGACGTACCTGCTGGGCACCACCAACTGGGTGGGAGTGGACGTCCCGCCACATTGCTCGGCCCTCGGCAAGGTGATGTACGCGTACGGCGGCTTGCCGCTGCCCACCGAGCGGCTCCTGCGCCGGACACCGCACACCATCACCAGCGTCGCCGAGCTGGCGCACGAGCTCGCCACGGTCCGGCAACGCGGCTACGCGGTGACGCACGGCGAGCTGGAGGTCGGCCTCGACGCGGTCGCCGCCCCGGTCCGCGGCCGGGACGGGTCGGTCAAGGCCGCGATCGGCGTCTCCGGGCCGAGTTTCCGGCTCGAGACATCCCATGCCCAGATCGGTGAGCTGCTCATCGCCGAGACCAGATCGCTGTCAGGTGGCACCGACAGCTCGGCACGAGAGGAAAGGGACGCTTGATGACGCCCGACGAGATCCTGCAGGGCCTCTACGACCTCACCCTGGTCGGCAACGCCCCCGCCGTCCTCGAGCTCACCCACGCCGGCCTCGCAGCCGACATGACACCGGAGACCATGCTCTTCGACGCGCTGATCCCGTCGCTGGAGGAGGTCGGCGCCAGGTTCGAGCGTGGTGACTTCTTCGTGCCCGAGATGCTGATCGCGGGCCGGGCGATGAGTGGCGCGATGGCGGTGCTGCGTCCGCTGCTCGCCGAGACCGGCGCGCAGACCGTGGGCACGTTCGTCATGGGCACGGTCAAGGGGGACGTGCACGACATCGGCAAGAACCTCGTCAACATCATGCTCGAGGGCGCAGGTTTCAACGTCATCGACCTCGGCGTGCAGGTGGCACCGGAGAAGTTCGCCGACGCCATCGTCGAGCACAAACCCGACATCGTCGGCTTCTCGGCCTTCCTTACCACCACGATGCCGATGTTCAAGGCCAATCTCAACGTGCTGCAGAAGGCCGGGCTGCGCGACTCGGTCATCGTCATGGTGGGCGGCGCCCCGGTCACCCAGGAGTACGCCGACGCGGTCGGTGCCGACGCCTACGCGGCGGACGCGTCCGCGACGGTCAAGAAGGCCAAGGACCTCATCGCCCGCAAGCGCGCCGCCGTCCCGGTCTGATCCACGACAGGAGCCTGTGTGCACACCACCGTCCTTCGCTCGGCCACCCGAGAGGTCACGCTCGGGCACGACCGCCGGTTCTGCGTCATCGGCGAGCGCATCAACCCGACCGGCCGGCGCCTCTTCCAAGAGCAGTTGCGGGCGGGTGACCTGTCGGCCATCGAGCGCGACGTGGCCGCGCAGGTGGCCGGTGGCGCCGACGTCCTCGACGTCAACATGGGTGTGCCGCTGACCGACGAGCCCGACCTGCTCGGCCGGGCGATCAGGCTCGTACAGTCGTGCACCGACCTGCCGATCTGCATCGACTCCTCGGTCGTCGAGGCTCTCGAGGCCGGTCTCGCTGCGTACGAGGGGCGCGCGCTGGTCAACAGCGTGACCGCCGAGGACGAGCGGATGGAGCTCATCCTGCCGCTGGTCAAGAAGTACGACGCAGCGGTGATCGCACTACCCAACGACGCCGACGAGATTCCGATGGAGTCCGCCAAGCGGCTGAGGCTGGTCGACAAGATCGTCGAGGTCGCGACGAGCGAGTACGGCATCGCGATCGCGGACATCGTGATCGACCCGCTGGCGATGCCGATCGGCGCCGACCCCACGGTCGTGTGCTCGTTTCTCGAGACCGTCGAAGGAATCCGCACCAAGCACGGGCTCAACACGACATGCGGGGCATCCAATGTGTCCTTCGGCATGCCGGAGCGCCACCAGCTGGGCGCCGCGTTCTTGACGATGGCGATGGGCGCCGGTCTGACCAGCGCCATCATGGACGCCCGTACGCCCGCGATCGTCGAGGCTGTCCGGGCCGCCGACGTGCTGCTCGGCAACGACGAGTGGGGCATGGCCTGGATCGGTGCGCACCGCGCCCGCCAGGCCGCCGCCGCGGCGGCCCCGTAGATGGAAGCTCGTCCGCACGACAGCCCCTCACATGACGGCCCCGCTCATGACGGCAGTGGGCGGGTCCGGCTGCGCTTCACGCCCGCCGAGCGCGAGGTGCGTGTGCCGCCCGGCGTGATGGTCTTCGACGCGGCCAGCTGGAACGGAATCGCCATCGACTCCACCTGCGGCGGCCACGGCACCTGCAAGAAGTGCAAGATCCAGGTGACCAGCGGCGAGGTGCCGATCTCCCCGCTCGACATGCGCGCCTTCGACGCGGCGCAGCTCCGGGCCGGGTGGCGACTGGCCTGCCGCACCAGCGCCGTCGAGGATCTGGTCGTCGAGGTGCCGCCGCTGGAGACTCGCCCCAAAGCGGCAACCGTCGGTGTCGGCCGCCAGGTGATCCTGCGCCCGGCCATCAAGAAGCGCTACGTGGAGCTGGCCACCCCGACGCTCGCCGACCAGCGGTCCGACGTCGACCGGCTCACGGCCGCCATCGACGACCTCGAGCTGCGCGTCGACCTGCATGTGCTGCGCCGGCTCCCGAGTGTGATGCGCCAGGCCGACTTCCACGTGACGGCTGTCATTGTCGACGACCTGCTCATCGACGTCGAGGCCGGCGACACGACAGCCGAATGCTTCGCGATCGCGTTCGACCTCGGCACGACCACGGTGGTTGCCACGCTGCTCGACACCGGCACGGGAACGCCGCGTGCGGTCGCGTCGATGCTCAACAAGCAGCAGCCCTTCGGTGGGGATGTCATCACTCGGATCAGCGCAACCATGCTCGACCCTGAAGCGCTGGGCACCTTGCAGTCGCTGGCGCAGGAGACCCTGCGTGAGCTGGTCGCCGAGGTCTGCGCCGAGGCGGAGGTGGACCCGGGCCAGGTCTACGAGGTAGCGCTGGCGGGCAACGCCGTTATGACCGCGCTGGTGCTGGGGATCGACCCCGAGCCGCTCGGCGTGGCGCCGTTCATCCTGAGCTCGGCGACGATGCCCGGCGTACGCGCGGTCGACCTCGGCCTGCGCGTGCACCCGGCCGCGCCGGCGGTCGTGCTGCCGTCGCTCGGCGCGTACGTCGGGGGCGACATCGTCGCCGGCATGCTGGCGTCGGGCATGGACCGCGACAAGCGCTTGCGGCTGTTCATCGACGTTGGCACCAACTGCGAGATTGTGCTCGGCGACGGCGAACGGATCCTCGCGACGGCGGCCCCTGCCGGGCCGGCGTTCGAGGGCGGGGCAATCCGCTGCGGCATGCGGGCATCCGACGGGGCCATCGAGGTCGTCCGGCTCGACGACGAGGTGGTGCTGCAGGTCATCGGCGACGTGGCCCCGGTCGGGCTGTGCGGTTCGGGTCTGGTCGACGCCGTTGCCGAGCTGGTACGCGTCGGGATCCTCGATGCCAGCGGGCGCTTCGTCCCCGAGGAGACTGCGACCGAAATGGTGCCGAAGCTGGCGAGCCGGTTGACCAGGATCGGCAAGGAGCGGGTTTTCGTCCTGCACTGGGCCGGCGCCGAAGGGGACCTCACCGACGCCGTGTACCTGTCCCAGCGCGACGTCCGCGAGCTGCAGTTCGCCAAGGCTGCCATCGCGACCGGCTGGTCGCTGCTGTGCGAGGAGCTGGGCGTCGAGCCGCACGAGGTGCAGCAGGTGCTGCTGGCCGGGTCGTTCGGGTCGTACCTCTCGGCGAGCAGCGCGGTGCGGATCGGGCTGGTGCCGCGGTTGCCGGTGCTGCGGATCGTCAGTGCCGGCAACGTCGCCGGCGAGGGCGCGAAGATGACGCTGCTCAGCGTGCCCGAGCGGGCCGGCGCCACGACTCTGCTGGAGGAGGTGCACTATGTCGAGCTCTCCGACCGCCCCGCGTTCAACGACCGCTTCGTCGACCAGCTTGCGTTCCCGGCCTGAACCGGCGTACTCCCTCGTGGTCGCCTGCGGCGCGATCGCCGCACCCATCACCGACATCGTCGCGGCTCGGGGCTGGTCGGCTGACGTCCGACCGCTGCCACCCCTGCTGCACAACGCACCGGCCAGGATCGCCGCTGCTGTGGAGTCGGCGGCACTGCCGCTCGCCGAGCACTATGGCCGGGTGGTCGTGGGCTACGCCGACTGCGGCACCTACGGCGTGCTTGACGAGGTCTGTGCCCGACACGGCTGGACCCGGCTGGCGGGCCTGCACTGCTACGACTTGTTCGGCGGTGCGGGGCGGGTACGACGCCTCTTCGAGGATCAGCCGGGCACGTACGTGCTGACGGACTTCCTGGTCCGGTCCTTCCAGCGCAGTGTGCAGGTCGAGCTCGGCCTCGACCGGCACCCCGACCTGCGCGACGCGTACTTCGGTCACTACACCCGGGTCGTCTGGCTGGCCCAGCAGCCAGACGACGAGCTGCGCCGCCTGGCATCCGATGCTGCAGCGCAGATCGGTTTGCCGCTCACCGAGATAGCAACCGGCACGACGGGGCTGGAGCGCGCACTCGCCGCCGCCCTGGCGGTCGAGATCGCGGTGTAGGTCAGCCGACCAGTGAAGGGTCTTCGGCGGTCAGCAGGCGCTGTCGCCACCGTTCCACCTCGGCCACCTGGTTGAACGTGAACAGGTGGAGGCCGGTGACCAGCGACTCAGGCGCGGTGAGAGTCGCGGCGGTCTTGTCCAGGAACCGTTCCGGGCTGTAGCCGGGCGAGGCGATCTTGGCGACGTTCGCCTTGTTCTTGGTCAGGAACCGCGTGGACTCCCCCACGCCGATCTTGGTGGCCATGGCCAGCAGCTTGGTGCGCTCGACCGGGCCGGCCAGCCCGACGAGCACCGGCAGCGTGATCCCGCGCTTGCGGATGCGGGCGATCCAGTGCCGCAGCGCACCCGGGTCGAAGCACATGTTGCTCACGATGTACGTGGCGTACCGCCGTTTGTCCCACATCGACTGCACGGTGACGTCGTCGCCGATGGTGGGATGCGACTCGGGATAGCCGGTCACGCCGACGTGTCCGAACGGTGAGCCCAGGGCCGTCAGGTCCTCGAGCAGGTCCACCGCACTGGAGTAGTCGCCGGCGATGGGGTCGGCGTCCCCCGCCGGCACGAACACCGTGTCGATGCCCGCGGCGGCCAGCCGCTCGCTGATCTCGGTCAGCTCGGACCGCCCGCTCACCATCCTCGCCGCCAGGTGCGGGACCGCACGGTAGCCGGAGCCCGCCAGGCGCTCCGCAAGCTCGAGCGTGGCCTCCAGTCCCCGGTTCGGGGATGCGGTCACGGTGATGGTCCGACCCGCGGCGACGTTCTCGGTGATTCGCTGCTCGGCGGTGGGGGTCGGGAGCACCTCCAGCCGGGCATCGCGCAGCAGCGGCGCCAATGACTGCCGGCGACGCTTGCTGCGCATCACGCCTCCTCTACGAGCGAATATGCGTATCGGCTGCTACGGCAACCTCAATGCATCATCTCTCGGCGGCGGCGAGGTTCTCGGCGAGGGCCGCGAGGAACTCCTCGGTCGTGAGCCAGCCCTGGTCGGGTCCGACCAGCAGGGCCAGGTCCTTGGTCATGCTGCCGCTCTCGACGGTCTCGACGCACACCTGCTCCAGCCCTTCGGCAAAGGCGGTCACCGCTGGCGTGCCGTCGAGTTTCCCGCGGTGCTTGAGCCCGCCGGTCCAGGCGAAGATCGACGCGATCGGGTTGGTCGAGGTCGGCTTGCCCTGCTGGTGCTGGCGGTAGTGCCTGGTGACCGTGCCGTGCGCGGCCTCGGCCTCCACGGTCCGTCCGTCGGGTGTCATCAGCACCGACGTCATGAGACCGAGCGAGCCGAACCCCTGCGCGACCGTGTCGGACTGCACGTCGCCGTCGTAGTTCTTGCAGGCCCACACATAGCCGCCCTCCCACTTCAGCGCGGCAGCGACCATGTCGTCGATGAGGCGGTGCTCGTACGTCAGCCCTGCCGCCTCGTAGTCGGCCTTGAACTCCGACTCGTACACCCGGGCGAAGATATCCTTGAAAGCCCCGTCGTAGGCCTTGAGGATCGTGTTCTTGGTGGACAGGTAGACGGGGTAGCCGCGCTGCAGCCCGTACGAAAGCGACGCGCGGGCGAAGTCCTCGATAGAGGCGTTGAAGTTGTACATGCCCAGGACGACACCGCCGTCCTCGGGCATCGAGACGATCTCCATCTCGACCGGGTCGGTGCCGTCGGCCGGGGTGTACGTCAGCGTCACCGTGCCCGCGCCGGGAACCTTGAAGTCGGTCGCCTTGTACTGGTCGCCGTGCGCGTGACGCCCGACGATGATCGGCTTGGTCCACCCGGGCACCAACCGCGGGATGTTGGAGATCACGATCGGCTCACGGAAGATCACCCCGCCGAGGATGTTGCGGATCGTGCCGTTGGGCGATCGCCACATCCGCTTCAGGCCGAACTCCGCGACCCGCGCCTCGTCCGGGGTGATCGTCGCGCACTTCACTCCGACGCCGTGCTGCTTGATCGCGTTCGCCGCGTCCACGGTGATCTGGTCGTCACTGGCATCCCGGCTCTCGATGCTCAGGTCGTAGTAGAGCAGGTCGACGTCGAGGTACGGCTGGATCAGCCGCTCTTTGATGAACTGCCAGATGATCCGGGTCATCTCGTCACCGTCGAGCTCGACGACCGGCTTCTCGACCTTCACCTTCGCCATGTGCTGCGACTCCCGACCGGGTGACTGGACCGAATTCCCCGACACTGAGGTCGTGTACACAACCTCCATGTCGGGAGGTCCCTAGTCTCGCACCCCGTCGAGACCGATCTCCCGACGGTGACGTCGCAGACACGGCCCCAACGTCGGGAGATATGGGTTTGCTAGCGTCCGGCATCCCCCTCGGACCAGCCCAGGAGCGCGTAGTGAGCCCCAGCCCAGTCAAGGTCGCGGTGACCGGAGCCGCCGGTCAGATCGGCTACAGCCTGCTGTTCCGCATCGCCAGCGGGGCGCTGCTGGGACCCGACACCCCGGTGCAGCTGCGGCTGCTGGAGATCACGCCGGCGTTGACGGCGCTCGAGGGCGTGGTCATGGAGCTCGATGACGGTGCCTTCCCGCTGCTGGCCGGGGTCGAGATCTCCGACGACCCGGCAGTGGCCTTCGACGGCGTGTCCGTCGCGCTGCTCGTGGGTGCCCGCCCACGCTCCAAGGGTATGGAGCGCGCAGACCTACTCGAGGCCAACGGTGCGATCTTCACCGGCCAGGGCAAGGCGCTCAACCACCACGCAGCCGACGACGTCCGGGTGACCGTGACCGGCAACCCCGCCAACACCAACGCGTTGATCGCGATGTCCAATGCTCCGGACATCCCCGCCGAGCGGTTCAGCGCCCTCACCCGCCTCGACCACAACCGGGCTCTCGCCCAGCTAGCCGCCAAGACCGGCTCGTCGGTCAACGACATCAGACGGGTCACGATCTGGGGCAACCACTCGGCGACGCAGTATCCGGACATCTTTCATGCGCAGGTGGCCGGCAATGACACCGCCGAGCTGGTGGCCGACCGGACCTGGCTGGAGAGCGAGTTCATCCCCACCGTCCAGCAGCGCGGTGCCGCGATCATCGAGGCGCGGGGCGCCTCGTCAGCCGGGTCTGCGGCGTCGGCAACCATCGACCACGCCCGCGACTGGCTCCAGGGCAGCAAGGACGGGGACTGGGTGTCGATGGCGGTGCGCTCCGACGGGTCATACGACGTCCCGGAGGGCCTGGTGTCGTCGTTCCCCGTGACGACGGATGAGGGTGGGTACGAGATCGTGCCGGACCTCGAGATCAACGACTTCTCGCGGCAGCGGATCGACGGCAGTGCACGCGAGCTGGCCGAGGAGCGCGACGCTGTACGTCAGCTGGGCCTGCTGGGCTGACGTACGGCTACGGCTGCGGTGGGACCACGATCGCCAGCAGGACGAGTGCGGTTCCGAGCAGCAGCAGCAGCAGGGCATCGCTGGAGCGCCGGCGGACGCGCAGCAGCCCCGACATCCGGTCCGGGATGAGCACGCGGGCGACGCCAGCCATGAGCATCGCCCCACCACACACCCCAGCACCGGCGCGCCACCGGCCAGCGGCGACGAGCACCAGCCCGGCCGCCAGTGCCACCAGCACCCCCGCGTACACGGCGGTTCCCAGCGACAAGGGCCGGGAGCGGCTCATCCGCTGGCGCAGCGGCGCTCGGCGGCCTCGACCACGTTCGTCAGCAGCATCGCCCGGGTCATCGGGCCGACGCCACCCGGCATGGGCGCGATCCAGCCCGCCACCGTGGCGGCATCGGAGGCGACGTCGCCGACCAGCCCAGAGTCGGTGCGGGAGATCCCGACGTCCAGCACCACAGCCCCCGGCTTGAGCAGGTCGCCCGTGACCAGGCCCGGCACGCCCGCCGCCGCCACCACGATGTCCGCCCGCGCCACCTCGGCGGCCAGGTCGCGCGTCCCGGTATGGCAGAGCGTCACCGTTGCGTTCTCGCTGCGCCGGGTCAGCAGCAACCCCAACGGCCGGCCCACCGTGACACCGCGGCCGATCACACACACCGTGGCGCCGCCGATCGGGACGTCGTAACGCCGCAGCAGCTCGACGATGCCCCGCGGGGTGCAGGGCAACGGTGCCTCCCGGCCGAGCACCAACCAGCCGAGGTTCGTCGGATGCAGCCCGTCGGCGTCCTTGACCGGGTCGACCCGGCCGAGCACGGCGTACTCGTCGAACCCCCTCGGCAGCGGCAGCTGCACGATGAAACCGTGGCATCCGGGGTCGGCGTTGAGTCGGTCGACCTCGTACTCGACTGTCTCCTGGGGCACGTCGGCGGGCAGCTCGACGCGGATCGACTCGATGCCGACCTGGGCGCAGTCTCGGTGCTTGCCGGCGACGTAGGCGAAGCTGCCCGGGTCGTTGCCGACGAGAACAGTCCCCAGACCAGGGACCACTCCGCGCTGGCGGAGCGTCGCCACCCGATCGGTGAGCTCGGCGCGGATCGCAGCCGCGGTGGCCCTGCCGTCGAGCGTCTGGGCCGTCACGGGGTGGAAGTCTGCCACGGGGTCAGCCCGCGGTGGCGCAGGTTCGGAACCGGGGCGGCACGACCTCGCGCACCGCAGGCACCACCGCAATCTTGCGCCACTCGGGAGATGGGGCGGCCGGGGCCAGGCATACGCCGAGCCGCCAAGCTCCGGTGTCAATGTAAAAAGTGGCGGGTACCGGTCAGGTACATCACCACACCGGCCTCGCGGGCAGCGGCAACGACCTCCTCGTCGCGGATCGAGCCGCCGGGTTGCACGACCGCCACGATGCCGGCGTCGGCGAGCACCGCCAGGCCGTCGGGAAACGGAAAGTACGCATCCGAGGAAGCCACCGCCCCCCGGGCCCGGCCGCCCGCGCGGGACACCGCCAGCCGGGCCGCATCGACCCGGTTGACCTGCCCCATCCCGACCCCGACCGTGGCGCCCCCCGCAGCGAGCACGATCGCGTTCGACTTCACCGACCGGCAGGCCCGCCAGGCGAAGTCGAGGTCGGCGAGCATGTCGCCGTCGGCGGAGGCACCGCTCACCAGCCGCCAGGCCGCGGAGTGGTCGCCGTCGGCCTGCAGTCGGTCAGCGACCTGCGCCAAAGCGCCCCCGCTGATCGGGCGCCACTCGACGGCCGACCTGGGAGGCACCGGGCACCGCAGCAGCCGGATGTTCTGCTTCTGCTGCAAGACCTCGAGGGCGTCGGCGTCGAAGTTGGGGGCCACCACCACCTCGGTGAAAACGTCGGCAACCTGCGCCGCCATCACCGCGCTCACCGCCCGGTTCGTCGCGATGACGCCGCCGAACGCTGAGACGGGGTCACAGGCCTGCGCCTTGGCATGGGCGGCCGCGACATCGTCCGCGACTGCAATGCCACACGGGTTGGTGTGCTTGATGATCGCCACGGCGGGCCGGGCGAAGTCGTGGGCCGCCCGGTGTGCGGCCTGCGCATCGACGTAGTTGTTGAACGACATCTGCTTGCCGTGCAGCTGCTCGGCCGACGCGAGGCCGGGGTCGGCGCCCGGTTCGGTGTAGAGCGCCGCGCTCTGGTGCGGGTTCTCGCCATAGCGCAGCACCGCACGCCGCTGCAGGGCGAGCCCCGCGAACCGCGGCCACCGCTCACCTGGTTCTCGCACCAGATCCTGCGCGAACCATGCCGCGACGTCCAGGTCGTACGTCGCGGTGTGCGCGAACGCCTCGGCGCCCAGACGCTCGCGCTGCGAAAGCGTGAACCCGCCGCCGCGTACGGCCTCGAGCACATCGTCATAGTGCGCCGGAGACACGACGACCGCCACGTTTGCGAAGTTCTTGGCGGCAGCGCGGACCATCGCAGGCCCCCCGATGTCGATCTGCTCGACGCACTCGTGCGGGTTCGCACCGGAGCGCACCGCCTCGCGGAACGGGTACAGGTTGGACACGACCAGGTCGAACGGCTCGATGCCGAGCTCGTCGAGCTGGTCGCGGTGGCTGTCTCGCCGCAGGTCGGCCAGGAGCCCCGCATGCACCGCCGGGTGCAGCGTCTTGACCCGCCCGTCCAGGCACTCCGGGAACCCGGTGACGTCCTCGACCCGCGTCACCGGAGCACCGATAGCCGCGATCCGGTCGGCGGTCGAGCCGGTGGAGACCAGTGTCACGCCGGCGCCGTGCAGCCCCCGGGCCAGGCGATCGAGGCCGCTCTTGTCGTAGACCGAGACCAGGGCGCGGCGCACCGGCCGCCGCTGCTCGTCGTCGCTCATCCGATCCGGACCTTCCTGCCCTCGATGGACCAGCCCTCGCGGACCATCCGGCCCACGGACTCGACGAGCATCGTCTGCTCGACGGTCTTGATCCTCTCGTGCAGCGTGGCCGCGTCGTCGTCGAGGTGCACAGGCACAGCGGCCTGCGCCACGATGGGACCGGTATCGACCCCCGCGTCGACGACAAAGAGTGTTGCGCCACTGACCCGCACCCCATGCGCCACCGCATCAGCGGGCGCCTGCATCCCGGGGAACGCCGGCAACAGCGCCGGGTGCGTGTTGACCGTACGACCGTCGAAACGGGCCAGGAACTGCGCTCCGGTCAGCTTCAGGAAGCCGGCGAGCACGACGAGATCGGGGTCGTACGACGCCACTCGGGTCGTCAACGCGGCGTCCCAGGCCGTCCGGTCGGAGCGGTCTGCGACGCGGAGGGTGAACGCCGGGACCCCGTGGCGCTCGGCCCGGGCCAGCCCCTCGATACCGTCGCGATCGGCGCCCACGGCGACGACGCGTGCCCCGTACGCCGGATCGCCGGACGCGTCGAGCAGTGCCTGCAGGTTGGTGCCGCTCCCGGAGACCAGCACCACGAGGCGAGCCGGTCCCGGTCCCGCCCGGCCGTACCTCCGTCTCACTGCTCGATCGGCGGGTCGCTCGCCTCAGGATCGGGGGGCCGAGACCCCGTGAAGCGAGACGTCCAGCCGGCCGGGGACGATCGGCGCACGAGACGTGCTCCGGTCCCACCGAGCAGGCCACCAGCCGCCATTGCGGGAACGGCCACGGCCACGCAGGCGAGCACCGCGGGGCCGACGTCGGACATCCGGCCAGGCCCGATGCTGCCGCCGCTTGCGGCCACCAGTGCCGCAACACCGGCTCCGGCCAGCCCACCGGCTAGCACTCCTCGCCAGGCCGCCTGGCGGTAGCCGGCCACCGGGGCGCGGCGGACGGCCACGACACCAGCCGCGACTCCGCACGCGATCGGCAGGGCGGTCAGGCCGGCCACCCACAACGGTGGGGAGCCGGGGCTGGGGACAGCGGCGAACCAGGGCACCGCCGGAACCGCTCCCAGATGAACCGCGATCACGTTGACCGAGGTGCCGGTCCCGAGGGCGAAGCCGGGACCCAGCAGCACCGAGACCGTGAACAGCGCCGCATTGGGCAGCACCAGGACGCAAGCCACCAGGAGCACCAGACCGGCGACGAGCCCGAGGTCGAGCGACGACAGCATCCGCTGCAGCGCCGACAGATGCAGCATCACTGACGCGACCAGGATCAGGGCTGCCGCACAGAGCAGGGTGGCGACTCCCGCTACGGCTCCACGCAGCGCGAGCTGGACGTCCTCGGGCAGATGGTCCAGCCATGCCCGGGCGGTGCCGCCCACCGCGGCGGCGCCGAGTCCGGCGATGCCGCCCGTCAGCAACAAGGCGATCGGCACCGCCTTGTACCAGGACACCGACACGGCCGGCGCCGTACTCACCACCGCGACTACCAGCACGGTTACGGCGTAACCGAGGCCGACCGCGGCCGCGATGCTGGCGGCGCCACGCACACTGTCCCCGGCGCCCGAGACGCGAGCCGCCCACCGTCCGGCGTACCAGCTCAGCGCGACCACAACGAGCGTCAGACCGAGCGGGACGACAGTTATGGACGCCCGTGGGGTGGTGATCCCGCTGCCGTGCCCGAGCAGCCAGCCGGTCGCACCGGCGCGCAGCGCACCGGTCACCGAGCCACCGTCTCCGGACAGCCAGGTCAGCACCGCAAGGCCGAGGCACGACAACAACCCGGCTCCGGCGATGGCCACCCCGGCCGCGGCACCGGGGAGCCAGGCCGGCGGCGGCGAGGCCGCGGGGGCGGGCTGTGTCACCGGCTCGGCGCGGCTGCTCAGCAGGTCAGTCATCGTCGAGCCATCGTCGCCCATGCCCCGCGCCCGCCGCGACAGGCGCACCGTTGCCGCGGCTCAGCGGCTGACCGCTCAGCCGTGCGACGTGATGATGTCGCGCATCAGGCCTGCCGTCTCCGACGGTGTCTTGCCCACCTGCACATCAACGGCCTCAAGAGCGACCTTCTTTGCCTCGGCGGTGCCTGAGGAGCCGGAGACGATCGCCCCGGCATGGCCCATCGTCTTGCCCTCGGGGGCGGTGAAGCCGGCGACGTACGCCACGACCGGCTTGGTGATATTGGCCTCGATGAAGGCGGCTGCTCGCTCCTCGGCGTCGCCGCCGATCTCGCCGACCATGATCATCGCGTCCGTGTCCGGGTCGTCCTGGAAGGCCTGCAGGCAGTCGACGTGCGTCGTGCCGATGATGGGGTCGCCTCCGATGCCGACCGAGGTGCTGAAACCGATGTCCCGCAGCTCGTACATCATCTGGTACGTCAGGGTCCCCGACTTGCTGACCAGACCGATCGGGCCCGAGGTGGTGATGTCGGCGGGGATGATGCCGGCGTTGCTCCTGCCCGGAGAGGCGATCCCGGGACAGTTGGGCCCGATGATGCGCGTCCTGCCGGACGCCTGAGCACGGGCGAAGAACGCCGCTGTGTCGTGCACCGGCACGCCCTCGGTGATGACGACGACGAGGGGCATCGCGGCCTCGATCGCCTCCACGACAGCGTCCTTGGTGAAGGCGGGTGGGACGAACACGACCGACACGTCGGCACCGGTTTCGGCCATGGCCTCGCTGACCGAGCCGAAGACGGGCAGCGCGGTGCCGTCGACGTCCAGCTCGGTGCCGGCCTTGCGCGCGTTGACCCCACCCACCACGTTGGACCCGGCGGCCAACATCCGGCGGGTGTGCTTGGTCCCCTCGGAGCCGGTCATGCCCTGCACGATGATCGTGCTGCTGTCGTCGAGGAAGATCGCCATCGCCGGGGCTCCTTATCTCGCAGCCGCAAGCTCGGCCGCGCGACGGGCGGCGCCGTCCATGGTGTCGACGTGTTCGACGCCCGGCAGGTCCGCCTCCTCGAGGATGCGTCGGCCCTCTTCGGCGTTGTGGCCGTCGAGGCGCACGACGAGCGGCTTGGTCACCGGCTCGCCGCGGTCGGCGAGCAGCCGGAAGGCAGAGACGATCCCGTCGGCGACCGCGTCGCAGGCGGTGATCCCGCCGAAGACGTTGACGAGGACGCTCTTGACGTCGGTGTCTCCGAGGACGATCTCGAGCCCGTCCGCCATGGTCTGGGCCGACGCGCCACCGCCGATGTCGAGGAAGTTCGCCGGCTTCACACCGCTGCCGTGCTCACCGGCCAGCTCCTGGCCTTCGTACGCGACCACGTCGAGCGTCGACATGACGAGCCCGGCGCCGTTGCCGATGATGCCGACCTCGCCGTCGAGCTTGACGTAGTTGAGGTCCTTGGCCTTCGCCCGAGCCTCCAGCGGGTCGGCCGCGGCCGTGTCCTCGAAGTCGGCATGGTCGGCGTGCCGGAAGCTGGCGTTGGCGTCGAGGGTCACCTTGCCGTCGAGCGCCTCGAGTGACCCGCCGCCGAGGCGTACGAGCGGGTTGACCTCGACCAGCGTCGCGTCCTCGCCGATGAACACGGTCCACAGCTTGCGCAGCATGTCGACGGCGTCGTCGGCGAGGTCGTCGGGAAACTCGGCAGTCGCCACGATCTCTCGCGCCTTGGCGTCGTCGACACCAGTGACCGGGTCGATGCTGACCTTCGCCACCGCGTCGGGGTTGGTCCGGGCGACCTCCTCGATCTCGACGCCGCCGGCAACGCTTGCGATCGACAGGTACGTCCGGTTGGAACGGTCGACGAGGAACGAGAAGTAGTACTCCGCGGCGATGTCCGCGACCGGCGCGATCAGCACCCGACGCACGGTCAGACCCTTGATCACCATACCGAGGATGTCCTGCGCCCGGTCGCGTGCCTCCTGCGGCGTTTCCGCCAGCTTGACTCCTCCGGCCTTGCCGCGGCCACCGGCCTTCACCTGGGCCTTGACGACCACTCGTCCACCGAGCTGCTCGGCGGCGGCCTGTGCCTGCTCGGGCGTCTCGGCGACGACCCCTAACGTGACGGGTACGCCATGTCGGGCGAAGAGCTGCTTTGCCTGGTACTCCATCAAGTCCATCGTGGCGCCCGTCTCGTGCTGGTTCGACCGGTCCGCGTCTGCCCTCATCTCAGGGGCAGTGGGACTCTAGCCGTGCCGGGCTCGACGCTTCCCGGGAGGACCTCGTGCACGAACCCGCGATGCCTTCGGCCGCCGTGGCAGCTGTGATGGCGCCGATCGCAGCGGCGGCGGCACTGCTTCCGCTCGATCGGGTGCACTTCGTCGCAGTCGACGGCGTGGACGGGGCCGGGAAGTCGGTGTTTGCCGGCGGGCTCGGCGTGGCGCTCGCGGCGGCCGGCCGAGCGACGGTACGCGTCAGCCTCGACGGATTCCATAACCCCGCGACCACGCGTCACGCACGTGGTCGCTACGACCCTGACGGTTTCTACGAGGACTCGTTCGACTATGCCCGGCTCGACGAGGTGCTGCTGTCACCGCTGCGAGCGGGCGGTTCCCGGCGAATCCGCCGCGCGGCGTACGACGTCGACACCGAGACCCCGATCGACGCCCCGCTCGAGCGGGTCCCGCTTGGCGCCGTGCTCGTCGTCGACGGGCTCTTCTCGCATCGACCGCAACTCACTGGCCAGTGGGATCTGAGCGTGTGGATCGACGTGCCGTTCGAGGTGACGTTCGCGCGAATGGCCATCCGCGACGGCCGCCCCTCCGACCCGTACCACGCGGCAAACACGCGGTCTCTGCTCGGCCAGCAGCGGTATCTGCTCGAGTGCACCCCGGCAGGTCAGGCGACCTGGGTGGTGGACAACGCCGACCCGTCTCGGCCGCGACTGCTGGCCGACCGTTCAGGCTGAGGCTGTCGTGGCACCGTCGCGCGCGTAGCCGTTACTTCCAACGGCTAACGGGCACTCCCAATGGGTTCCACCCCATTGGGAGTGTCCCTATCCCATGTGAACATGGGATAGGGACAG
>Ga0136612_10000267_pt1 | contig 17090 bp, 13 predicted proteins | sample AntDryUQ224A2306_2_FD_106644 | JGI IMG/M metagenome (GOLD analysis project Ga0136612, IMG submission 106644) | Polar desert sand microbial communities from Dry Valleys, Antarctica - metaG UQ224A (23.06) | ecosystem: Environmental > Terrestrial > Soil > Desert | place: Antarctica: Dry Valley... | reverse complement strand
GCTTCGTTGGCGCTCCTCGACGATGTCCCGCATCGCCTGCGTCGCGCCGCCTCGCATCTGACCTCTCGCCCCCGCAATAAAAGGCAAGGGATTAGTGAAACACTACACTAGCGTCTCACGGAAACAGTCGTTGTCTGACGGACGACGTTCCCTCTGTCATCGACGCCTTCGGCGCGGATGTCTGCCTCGACGCTGCTGCTGAACACAGCATCGATGGCATCCTCGCGCGGGTTGAAGCTGTAGCGGACCGTGGAAGATGCTGGAACGACCGGCGAGTAGTCGCGGCCGCGAAGATAGGCTGCGTCATACGTCTTCGTAAAGACGGGAATGCTGAGCGCTTTCAGCTCGAGGTACAAAGCTGTCAGCGTGACCGTCCGCCCGCCGGTCTCAGTCAAGGCAACCTCGAAGGGAAAATCGTACGTCCTTGATGTTCCCGCTACTTTCTGAGCAACGATCGGATTCGGAGTGACCACCACGCGAAGGGATCCCCGTCCGGGAGTGGTCGGAGTGTCGCTCTCCCCTCCACAGCCGGCCAACATCACAACAATCGACGTAAAGGTCACAAGCAGTGGACCATAGGTTTTCATGGCATACGAAAACGGCAACGGTCCCCTGCCCCATTCCACTCGACGAACGCACGTCGACACTCAATTCGCAATAACATAAATGAGTTTTTGTTCTCTCCCCGATGCCATCCTGTAAACGCCAGCCCCCCTACCGAAGTCCAACGTAAAGCGAGGAACGACGTATGAGACGCGAAAACCGGGTTTTGCTGCTGGTGGCGGTACCGCTTTTGTCGCTTGGCGCTGGTCCGAAGGAGTCGTGCCCGCTAGGGGGCTCGGCAATCGAGTCGCCTCAGAAGCAACAGACTGCGATCTATCGCGCGCTGTCCGCAAACGCCGAGCTCGTATCGAATGCCACCGCCACAAGGCATCGCGGCGTCAGAGCTCCGGCCGCTCCCGTCGCACCTCAGATCCCCCAGATCAACTTCATCGACACGCATGTCTTCGCGAAGATGGCGAGGGACGGAGTGCTCCCGACCTCACTGTCATCCGATGAGCAGTTCCTCCGGCGTGTCACGCTCGATCTTACCGGTGTCATCCCCGACAGCGCGACCGTCACCGCGTTCGTCGCAGACAAAGGAACCGACAAGCGTTCGAGGAAGATCGATGAGCTGCTCGCCTCGGACGCTTTCGTCGACCGCTGGACGATGTGGCTCGGCGATCTCGTACAGAACGTCAGTGCCGCGACGAACGTACGGCTTTACTATCAGGGTCGTAACGCCTATCACGCATATCTCAAAGACGCGATCCGCAGTGGAAAGCCATACGATCAGATCGTCCGAGAGCTGCTCTCCGCAAAAGGTGATAGCTGGGCGGTAGGAGCCGCGAACTACGTAACGCGTCAGATCCAGAACAACGGACCTCCGCAGGACACGTATGACAACCTGGCCTCGCACTCCGGTGAGAAGTTCCTGGCCATGCCTCTGGTCTGCCTCTCGTGTCACGACGGTTTCCGCCATCTCGAGCAGGTCAACAGTGGACTGGCATCAAAGAAGCGGAGCGAGTTCTGGGGGATGGCCGCATTCTTCGCGAAGACTCAGACACGCGTGATCAACAACGCCGACCCGAACAACCCGAATGCGCGGAAGTACGACGTCATCGACAACCCTGCCGGGACCTACCGGCTGAACACGACGTCCGGCAACAAATCGCCGCGCGCGCCAGTGACCGGACAGTCCAGCATCGTTAGCGCCGCCTACATGTTCAACTCCGAGGCACCGAGATCGGGTGAGCTGGCTCGCGATGCTTACGGAAGGATTCTGACTGCTGACCGGCAGTTTGCGCGCGCAACGGTCAACTACCTCTGGAAGGAAATGTTCGGGTTGGGGATCGTCGAGCCGGTCAATGCCTTCGACCTGGCGCGGCTGCTCCCGAGCACTCTGCCGGCCGGATCGACGATCCAGCCGACACATCCGGAGCTTCTCGAAGAGATGACCACGACATTCATCGCGGGGGGATACAACCTCAAGTCCATGCTACGGACGATGGCGAACTCGAGCAGCTATCAGCTCTCGGCGCAGTACACGACCGGAGGGTGGAATGAAGCGTGGGTCCCCTACTTCGCACGACGCTACCCGAAACGGATGCAGGCAGAGGCAGTCCTCGACAGCGTGGTGAAAGCGACGGGAGTCGGGATCACGATGCCAGTCCTGGGGCTCGGAAATATCACGAGGGCCATGGCGCTGCCCGATTCAGTCGAGCCGATCCGTCGGGCCGAGGGCAACTTTCTCAATCAGTTCGGGCGGGGCGATCGCGACGATATCGTTCGCAGCTCTGAGAGTTCCATCACGCAGGCGCTTTCCGTCATGAACGACTCGATCGTCACTACGCGTATCCGGAAGGCAACCCCGAACTCGACGATGTCCAGGATCCTCGCTTCAACGCAGGACCCGGGCGCGATCACAGACCAGATTTACCTCGCCACACTCTCGCGCAGTCCGACCGCGTCCGAGCGGCAGCAGGGAATCGACTTTCTCCGCGGAGGCGTCCTGAATCAGCGCTCCGAGGATTTGCAGTGGGTCCTACTGAACTCTCTCGAGTTCCTGTTTTACTGAGGGGAAATCATGGCGAAGAAACAGCCTTTGAGAAAAGTGGATTGTCTGACGTGTGATGAAGGCGGAGGCTTTCCCGTAAGAGGGGACGGTTTTTCGCGCCGCAATTTCCTCCGCTACGCAGGCACCGGACTCGTCGCTTCGTACTTTGCCGACGTCCTCAATCCGAACCTCCTCTACGGGGCAACGTCCGCGGCCGGTGTGGTGGCGTCACTTCACAACACGGCGAAGAACTGCATCTTCATCTTCCTCGCCGGCGCGCCGAGTCACGCGGATCTGTGGGACCTGAAGGAAGGTTCCTGGACTCCATCGGACTTTGCCCCGGCCAGCTACGCCAATGGCACGATCCGATTCCCGCGGGGCCTCATGCCGAAGACGGCCGAGCAGATCGACAAGATCTCGTTCATTCGCAGCGGGCTGGCCTGGGCGGCGGTGCATCCGCTCGCTCAGCAGTGGACTCAGATCTCACGAAGCCCGACTGGCGCAACTGGCGCGATCGCGCCGCACATCGGCGCCGTCGTCGCGATCGAATCGCAACTCAAGAGAACGCCGGCCGACGTGCTTCCTGCATTCATTGCATTGAACTCCGGCGGCATCCCCACGTCCGGCTACCTCCCCGCGAGGTATGCGCCCTTCGGAGTCACCACTGCGGCGACCGGCCTTTCCTTTCTCGATCACCCCGAAGGAGCGGCTCGTTTCTCGACGCGCTGGAATCAGCTCCACTCCGTCGACACGAATCGAACGACCGGAGGACTGGGAAAGAAGTCGACCGACATGAATGATCTGTACGACCAGGCAAAGGGGCTGATGGACGACCCGGGCGTCGACGCCCTATTCAGTTTCAACGCCGCCGATCGGATGCGCTACGGCAGCTCGACGTTCGGCGACGGTCTTCTGGTCGCGAAGCAACTGGTCGGCGGCAGAAAGGGCGCCCGCTTCGTACAGGTCACCTCCGGCGGCTGGGATCATCACTCCGATATCTACGACAAAGCAGTTCCGAACTCGCTTTACGGCAAGTGCGCGGAGTTCGATCCCGCCTATGCGGCGCTCCTCGCTGATCTGTCGACAACCCCCGGTGCCACGCCGGGAAAGACGCTCCTCGATGAGACTCTGGTCGTGGTTCTCGGGGAGTTTGGCCGGACAGTCGGACAGCTTTCAGGACAGGGAGGGCGCGATCACTTCCTCCGCTTCTCCGCGATGATGGCCGGAGGAGGCGTGAAGGGCTCGCGCGTCATCGGCAAGACCGACAGCCTCGGCGACAAGGTTGTCGAACATGGATGGAGTGAGAACCGCGACGTCCGACCCGAGGACATCACCTGCACCATCTACTCCGCGTTAGGCGTCGACTACACCATCATGAGGACCGACGACCCGCTCGGACGTGGCTTCGAGTATGTGCCGTACGCAAAGGACGGCGGCTACAAGCCGATCGAAGAGCTGTTCTGATCGCGCATCCGGAGCGCCGCCTTCCAGGCGGCCGTATCGCCGGCTTCCAGCCGGCAGCTATCTCGCGCGCACGAGCCGGCAAGATGCCGGCGGTACGGCCGGCTGGAAGCCGGCGCTCCGAGCGCGTCCACGGAGGCTTCATCACTACTTCCACGGCGCTTTGCGTCGTTGACAGGCTCGTGATGACAAGCTCCGGTTGTCCACTTTCGCCGTGTGGAACGCCGGGAAGCGACTGCGCAGGATTCCGGTACGGGCGGAGCAACTCCACACTAACGCATGAGCTTCTGATAGAGACGCGTGAGCTCCGCGAAGGCAGCGTTCAGCGGAACGCAGGGCCTGCCGTTTAACTCTCGAACAGGCGCCAGGGTGGTCAGACTCCCTGTGAAGAAACTCCCCGCGGCGATCTCTGACTGGGATGGTGCGCGTTCTTCCACCGCCAGGCCGATCGATGCCGCTGTCGCGATGACCCAGGCGCGGACAATGCCTGGAAGGATCCCGGCGGCTACCGGAGCTGTGATCAACCTCGTCCCCTTCATAGCAAACACATTCGTGGCCGATCCTTCAAGGACCATCGAGTGGCGATCTGTGAAAAGTGCTTCGTCGGCACCTCCAGCGACGGCATCGCGAAGCGCAATCGTGCAGACGGCGTACGACGTCATTTTATGGGTCGGCAGAGAGCGCGCGATCGACGAATCGAGAGTGACCGCGCGGCCGCGCTTGCGACGCGACAGAGTTGCCGCAGGAATGGGAACTGTTGACGCGTGCAGCAACCACTCATCGGTGGCGGAGCAGACTCGAACAATTCGCAACGCACAGTCGTGCTCCCCGCTCTGAACGGCGTTTATGGCCGCCTCCCGGAAGGTCGATTCATCGAGCGGCGGAAACCCGAGGGTCAGGCAGGACTCGGCCATGCGGATGTAGTGATCTTCGAGCTGTACAATCGATCCATTGACAGCGAGCATGGTTTCGAACAGGCCAATACCTGCCGCGACCGCCGGCGATTCGGGACTAAGCACGGTCATCATTCCTGCTCCTTGACGTATTCAAGGAACGCGGCCGCCTTGGCGCGACACTCGTCGTCCTCCGCATCAGCCGCGGAGTCCCAGACGATGCCTCCTCCGGTGTGATACCGCACTCCCCTGTCGTCCACGACCGATGTTCGAATGGCTACACTGAGCGTAACGCCCAGCGCGCTGACCATCCCGATTGACCCGCAGTAGACCCCTCTGGAAAGCGGCTCGAGATCGCGAATCATCTCTACCGCCGCTCGCTTCGGTGCACCGGTAATGGATGCCGCTGGCGAGAGTGCTGCCACGATGTCGGTAACGCCCACCCCGCCAATGCCGGCAGCACGAACAGTCGACTCGAGATGGTGCAGCTGTTCCAGCGTGCGGACGGTGCGAAACTGCGGGACCGTTACCCGACTGGGAGGCGCGATCTTCCCGAAGTCGTTCCGGACAACGTCAACAATCATGAGGTGTTCGGAGTTGTCCTTCTCGCTACTGAGCAAAGCGGCGATCTCTGCCGCGTCGTCGCCAGTTCGACGAATGGTCCCTTTGATCGGTCGTGACTCTGCTACGCCGCTGGCCCGATCGAACCTCAAAAACAGTTCAGGCGAAGCACTTACAACAGACCAGTCCCTTCCTCGGATCATCGCAGAAAACGGAGGGGGGTTAGCCCCGGTCAATGCTCGATAGAGTCCCTCCGGATCGCACCAGCCCTCCGAAGACAACGACCGGGTCAGATTCACCTGATAGACGTCGCCATCGCGAATCGCCTCGCGAATGCGCCCCACCAGGCGTCCATGGAGTCCATTCGCTAGTGAATCCTGCAGAGACGAGTGCCTTGATTCTACCCGCGGCCGCGCTGGCAATCGATCATCGAGCATCGATGTGTAACGGTCCTCCGAGCCCGGAGGCGCGAAGAGGAATGCCACGCCGTCGGGAGCGACTGCAACACCCGCTCTGTGTCTGGCGAAGAACAATGGCGGTTCCGCGGGATGAGTATCCCGCGGCGAGACCGCCTCCTCACACGCTGCTGCCTCGTACGAGATGAATCCCACCCAGCCACCAGCGAAGGGTAACTGGGCGGACGCATCCTTCACGACCTCGTCGTCGAGATCGCGCAGCACCGACTTCCAGTCGCGAGCCGTTCCCCACGACAGCTCGCGGACCTCCTCCGGCCAAGGCAGGATGATCTGCCACCTGCCGTCGTCGCTCCATCCCTCCATCAGCGCCGCGCCAACGCGATTCGAACGGAGAGCGAGGTCTACCCCGGGTCGATTCCTCAGTTTGATGATGCGAGGCAGTGGCGCTTTCGTCACGGCGGAATCATAACGGGATGAAGTCACCCCCTCCGGCTGCGTAATGATCGATTAGTTCTGCGTTCCGGGTCAGACGTTATCTTACGAGGGCTCACTCCGTCCGAAAGGGTCTTGAAGCTCCCAATGCTCCAGCTGCCGTCAGGCAGCGACACAATTGTAGCTCCCGGCTTCAGCCGGGAGATCGGAGCGTGTACGACAATCGTCGAAGTCCGCGTAGCGGGCGACAGAGGTCGAGCCACCTGGACTGACTGCGGGAAATTGCTTCGACCCGCCGACAGACAGGAGTGTCTGTCCTGCATTCACATCCTCTTCATCAGCCGCGGCTATCATTCGGAGGTGCATGCGCCGCGAATCCTCGTCGTCGAAGACGACAAAAAGACCAGTGCCTCCATTGAGATGTACCTTCGTCACGAGGGATACGAGACCGACATCGCATTGACCGGTGACGACGGTCTGGCACGCGCAACCAGGTCGAGACCCGACCTCGTCATTCTGGACCTCATGCTCCCTGGCATGAACGGCTTGGAGATATGCCGTGCACTGCGGTCGCAATCGGCGGTGCCGATCATCATGCTCACTGCGCGGTCAACCGAGGACGATCTGCTGCGCGGGCTGGATCTGGGGGCTGATGATTACGTCACGAAGCCGTTCAGTCCCCGCGAGCTGATGGCCCGTGTGCGAGCTGTCCTGCGACGAAAGGAGCCTGCTGACGGGCCCCAGAAGAAGATCGTGGCAGGAGACCTCGTCCTCGATCCCTCCTCGCATGAGGCAGTGGTCAGAGGCCAGGCCGTCGTCCTTACCGCATCCGAGTTCCGGATTCTCGAGACGCTGGCTCGAGCGCCGGGGCGCGTGTACAACCGCGAGGAGTTGATGCAGCGTTCATTCGGAGATTCGTACGATGGGATGGATCGAACGATTGACGTTCACATCAAGAACATCCGTCGCAAGATCGAGAGCGATCGCAACAAACCGGCTCACATCGTCACGGTGTTCGGGGTCGGCTATAAGTTCGTGTCATGAGCCGCATCCGCTGGAACCTGCTGTTCGCAATGATGGCCATTGTCGCTTTCACCATCGGCCTCAGCGCCCTGTTCACACGGCGTGTAACACAAGAGCAGGTCCGTCGCCTGCTGGTGGCGCGTCCCCTGCTTGACCTTCAACGCGCCGCTGCGCCACTCGAAGAACACTATCGTCAGTCCGGAAGCTGGGATGGCGTTGACGCCGCCGTCGAGCGAGCGGCGAAGCAATCGCAACGGCGGGTCGTTCTGACCTCACCTGAGCGCAAGGTGATCGCCATCTCGCGCGACCTCCGAGGTTCGGCGGTTCGAGTCGAGCCTGGCAACCGGGTCCGCGTCGACACGCCGGTCCCTGCACGATCGCCTCGATTCCGGCAGGAGTCACGCAGACGACTGCTCCACATGCTCATCGCTCTTCCTCCTGTGAAGCTGCACGACGGAGGTGGAAGGAACGTCGGCTCCGTCTATTTTCTCCCCGTGGAAAAGGGCGAGCGAACAGTGGAATTGCGCGAAATCGCAATTCTGGATCGCAGCCTCATCCTGACGTTTGCATCGGCCACGCTCATTGCGATACTCCTGACGTTCCTGATTTCGCGGAGGATCACGCGGCCAATCGAACGGCTCACCGCGGTGGTCGACGAGATGGGGCTGGGCAAGCTCACATCGCGCGTCCCAGTGACCGGAGACGATGAGATCTCCCGCCTGGCGCGCTCATTCAACGCCATGGCAGATGCGGTTGCCAAGCAGGAGGAGCTGCGGAGGCGCATGGTGGGCGATGTCGCCCATGAGCTCAGGACGCCGCTGACGAATCTTCGTTGTGAGATCGAGTCGATTCAGGACGGTCTGGCGACCCTCGACGCAACCCGCCTCGGATCGTTGCATGATGAGGTGCTGCATCTGAGCCGCCTGGTCGATGATCTGCAGGAGCTCGCGGTGGCAGACGGTGGCGGCCTGCAGCTTCATCTGGAGAGGCTTGACCTCGCTCCGGTGGTTGCCCGGGTCGTGGAGCTCTTCCGTCACGACGCGCGTCTGCGCGAGATCGCGGTGGATTTGTCTGCCGATGACAACATCTTCATCATGGGCGACGCTGTGAGGATCAGCCAGATCGTTCGCAATCTTCTCAGCAATGCCATTCATCACACCCCTGACCGAGGATCGATTCATGTCCGCGTGACGGGCGCAGCAGGTGACGGACTCATATCGGTTGCCGACAGCGGTCGCGGCATCCCTGAGGTTGAGCTCGAGCGGGTTTTCGAAAGGTTCTACCGCATCGATGAATCGCGCACCCGTCAGGACGGAGGCGCGGGGTTAGGACTCTCGATCGTACGCAGGCTTGCCGAGATGCACGGAGGAAACGTGCGCGCCGAGAGCGTGGTAGGACAGGGTGCGAGGTTCGTCGTTACGATACCTCTCGCGAGCGAGGCGTAAGAAATGCGGGTTAGGATCGCGCTCCCGATTCTCTCTTCATCAGCGCTTCACAACCCCTCGCTAATCTTGCGCTCATGAAAACGCTAATCGTACTTCTGACCTTCGTTCTAACGACGTCGAACATCACCGCACAGCAACGCAAAGTCGTACGCCTCGGTGGCGGCGGACCCGACGCCACCCGCGACTGGCCGCAGCCGGACATCCGGTCCGGACTGGCACCGAAACAGATCGCCGACGCTGTCGCGGCATACGCGCAACGGTTGGCCGATGCCGATCATTTTTCGGGCGTCGTCCTCCTCGCGAAAGATGGACGACCGCTGCTCAACCGCGCCTGGGGGATCGCCGCCGCGAATTCGAAGCTCCCCAACTCGCCGGAGACAAAGTTCAACGTCGGATCGATCAACAAGATCTTCACGAAGGTCGCCATCGCGCAGCTTGCCCAGAAAGGGAAGCTGTCTCTCCACGATCCGATTCGAAGACATCTGCCGGACTTTCCCTCCCCCGCCGCGGATCGCATCACCATTCAACAACTGCTCGATCACAAGTCGGGATTGGGCGACACGTTCGGTCCCAGGTACGACAGCGCGCCCCCATCATCCCTTCGCGAGCTAAGCGATTTTCTGCCGCTCTTCATCACCGAGCCACTGCTCTTCGAGCCCGGAACTTCTCAGCGATACTCGAACGGCGGTTACATCGTGCTGGGTCTCATCATCGAAAAGCTTAGTGGCCAGACCTACCGCCACTACGTCCAGAAATCCATCTTCGAGCCGGCCGGGATGAAGAGCAGTGGGTTCTGGGCCGTGGACGAAAAAGTCAGCAATCGCGCCAGTGGTTACACGAAGCGTAGTCCCGACGGACCTCTCCCCGAGCGACGATCGAATCTGGCCGGGCTTCCCGGGCGCCCCTCGTCAGCCGGCGGCGCATTCGCCACAGCTGGAGATCTCCTCCGCTTCACCGAATCACTCCAAGACGCGAAGTTGCTTTCGCGGAAGTGGACGAACTGGATGTTCTCTGACTCGTTCGAGGTCCAGGCCCGACCGGCCCTCGGCATTGCCGGCGGTGCTCCCGGCTTGAATGCGGCGATCGAGATGGACCAGGGATGGACCTTGATCACGATGTCGAACTACGACCCTCCCTCTGCCACCGCGCTCGCCGAGGGTGCAATGAAGATCGTCCGAGGTCGGAGTGAGGAGGTCAGCGAGAGGGGCCGAGCGATCAGACGGCGAGGACCTTCCCCGCCCGACAAGGTCGAGATGAAGGGTTCGGCGGTCGTGCCGATCGTCATGACGGATCACCTACCCACTGTCGAAGCGAAGGTCAACGGCAAGGGTCCGTTCAGGTTCGCGCTCGATAGCGGCGCGGGCGGAGTTGCTCGCATCAGTTCTGAGCTTGCAAAGACTCTCGCGCTCGAGGAAATCGGGGAAGTGCTCGCGGGTGATCCGAGCGGGAAGAACAGCGTACGAGTCAGCATCGTTCGCGTAGATTCGATCGAAATCGGCGGCGCACGCTTCAGTGGAATCGATGCAAGCACCGGCGACCGACCACGTCCGGGTGCGACGGATGGAGTCATCGGTCTCGCACTCTTCAACGGTCTCACTGCAACCATCGACTACCCGAACCACCTCTTGACGCTCACGCGCGACGCGCTGCCCGAGAACGGAGCCCATGTCGTTCCCTACACGAAGGAACACGGCGTACCGGAGATCGAGATTGAAGTGGCCGGCATTCCGTTGCGTGTTCACGTGGACAGCGGGAGTCCTGCGCTACTCACCATTCCGACTTCGTGGGCCGCACAACTGCCGCTCGGCGAACAGCGGGTTACCGGACGCGGACGCACCGTGGTGAATGACTTCGAGATCCGGGCAGCAGAGCTGCGAGGTGATATTCGCGTGGCCGGCTTCGCAGAGAAGTCTCCTACGGTCGATATCGTCGAAATCTTCCCTATCGGACACATCGGATCGCGGTTTCTTCGACAGTACGCTGTCACATTCGACGTGGCAAACAAGCGGATGAAACTAGAAAAGCCTTAAGAACGTCGGTGTGGTCTGACCGATTGGCGACGCGTCGACAGGTTGAACCGGTGGACGCGGTGAGGGCTGATCGGTGACCGCTGCTTTGTGTGCTGCCTGAGGCTGGAATGCTTCACTCCCCCCCGAGCGGGTTAACAGCGGGAAACGCTGTTTGAAGAAGAGATGACACCAGCTCGTAGGCATTGAAGCGCCGCCTTCCAGGCGGCCGTATCGCTGGCTTCCAGCCGGCTGCGATCACTGTAACTAGCCTAGCAAACAGCCGGCAAGATGCCGGCGGTACGGCCGGCTGGAAGCCGGCGCTCCAATGCCGAACCTTTCGCCATTCACTGACGGTGTCATTAGAAGCGGGAGAACAGCGGGGAACAACGACGCTGATCTGATCCAGGAGCTTCCGTTCCTGCGGTTCCGGACGGCAGGCAGGAGGCGCGGCCGGGAGCGAGGGGACCGTCACGGCGCGGAAGTTGCTCCACTCGTCAGCGACTCCCGGAAATCTGACCCACCGCTTCATGACTGCACGGAGGACGAGAACCATGTCTACTCGCGGCAAGGCCCCAAAACACATCACCTGGATTATCTGTCTGGTCCTTTTCATCATCGCGCTGGTCTCACACTTCGGTGTCGTGAATTTAGGAAACAACCTCGGGGACTGGGCGTGGATCGTCGGATTCGCGCTTCTCCTCATCGCCGTGCAGGTTCGCGACCTGTAGCGGCGAACCATTCACGATTCGGTGCCGGGCACACGGCTCATGGACAGAGAGACCGGTGCGTGGATGATTTACGGCGCTACCGGATACACAGGCGAGCTGATCGCTCGTGCCAGCGCAGCTGACCGTCCGATCCTGGCCGGCCGCAATCGCACGAAAGTGGAGGCTCTCGCCACCGAGCTTGGCTGTGTGCCGCGCGTGTTCGATGTCGATCGGCCGCAACTGCAGGGCGTCTCTCTCGTTCTGCACTGCGGCGGACCATTCATTCACACCAGTGCGCCGATGGTCCGGGCGTGCCTCGATGCCGGTGTCCATTACCTGGATATCACCGGCGAGATTTCCGTCTTCGAAGCAATCATGCGTCTCGATTCGGAAGCAAGAAAGCGTAACGTCACATTGCTTCCGGGCGTCGGCTTCGACGTCGTTCCGACGGACTGCCTGGCCTCAATGCTCAAGGACCGACTCAGCGATGCGGACGAATTGCTACTCGCGTTCGAAGGAGGGGTCGGCCTGAGCGCGGGCACGATGAAAACGATGATTGAAGGAATAGGAGACGGTGGTGCGATCCGTCGAGACGGAAAGATCGTGAGAGTCCCTCAATTCTTTGACGTTCGCGAAATCCCGTTCCCCTCGGGGAATCGGACTGCGGCGACGATTCCATGGGGTGATGTCTCGACCGCGTTCCATACGACGGGGATTCCGAACATCCGCGTGTATCGGTCGATGTCACCGAGGTCCATCATCCGGATGAAACGCATCCGGCCTCTTCTCCCGTTAGTCGCATTCCCACCCGTCAGATCGTTCATGAAATGGCTCGCATCGCGACAAGCAGGCCCAACCAGAGAGGCGCGAGATCGCGGCAGGATGCAGATCTGGGGACAAGTCTCGAACCGTGAGGGGCGCAACGTATCGATGTCGATGACGACGCCTGAGGGTTATGCACTTACTGTTCTGACTGCACTTGCGGCGGTGAAACGTGTACTCGACGAGCCTGTGCAGGCTGGCAGCTTCACACCCGCGAAACGATTCGGGGCCGATTTCATTCGCACAATCCCTGGTGTGCAATGAAAGCCGGCGATCATGTCCCTCGTGTAGCGCAGGCGTCTCGCCTGCCTTTGGAAATGAAAACGCAGTGTGAATGGACGCACACACAAGGCAGGCGAGACGCCTGCGCTACACGAGGGAGACCTGCCAGTGTTAGCGGCTTTGCTGAGGTGTCATCCCGAGCGTGCTAACAGCGGGGAACGCTGTTGAAGAAGGGATGACACCAGCTCGTAGCCGTTGGAACGCCGTCTTCCAGGCGGCCGTATCGCCGGCTTCCAGCCGGCCGCGATCAACTCTAACAAGGAGCCGGCAAGATGCCGGCGGTACGGCCGGCTGGAAGCCGGCGCTCCAAACCGAACATTCACTTGAGCTGCGCAACGATTCGGTCGGCGAGCTCGGCGAGGGCGCGGCTGATGCCCATCGCGATCTGAGCGCTATCCAGACTAGGAACGTCGATCGCAATACGCTCATGTCGTGAGCTGTCGGGCTGTCCCGGTTGTCTCAGAGTCCAGCGGGCGTCGAGGACAAGGACGCGTTCGGGACCGGGAGCGAGCTCGGCAACAAGCACATCGATCGAACGTATCGGACCGGACGGTTTCGCCTGTCCCGGAAGAATGACCGTTCCAGGCCGCAGTCTGCTGGCGAGATCGAACGCCAGAGTATGAAGGGCCATCTTTTCCAGCGAGGCCGACCACTGTTGGGAGCTGCGAACCTCGAGACGGCGGTCGGACTGCCGAACGACGATCTCGCGCCGGTCGAAGCCGGGAGGAAGCTCCAGAGCGTCGATGGCAACCGGAAGTCCACTCAGATTCGATACCGCAGCCGAAGGCGCAATCTGTTCGAGTGAGTAGAATTGACTCTTGCTGCGAGAGAAGAGCGAGCAACCAGTGAGCAACATCGACAGAACGAACGCGATCGCGAGGCGCCTCTTCATTTCCCTCTCCCCTTGAGCAGCGAGTCCGGATTCTCCTCGAGATACAACGCCAACGCCCGCACTGCTTCCGCCGCACGGGTCAATTCCTTGATCAACTCACCGAGATCATAGTTCTGGAGCTGCGAACTGCCGACCAGTTGTTGCGCGCTCTTCGCCGCACCCTCGGCGGCATCGGCCGCACTGCGAAGGGTCTGCGTGAGGGGGCCGATGTTCTCTCTAGTGATGACGGCGACTTTTTCGATCTCCGCGAGCGACGAGTTGAGACGAGTCAGACTCTTGTCGATACGAGGGTCGTTGACGACGGAGCTTATGCCCTGTGCGGCGTTTCTCATGTCGGCCGCGACCTCTCGCAGAGGAAGATTCGCGATCCGGTCCGCGGCCTGCCGCACCGATGAGAGTGCACTGTCCACGCCGCTGCCTGCCGACCCCGCCGGAATGATCGGCGGGTCACTGGTCAGTACGAGCCGCCCCGTATTCGGGGCCGCGATCGTCTCGAGATTGATTCCGCTCGCTCCGGGCAGGACGAGACTCGACGCCAGGGTGGCGCGCATCCCCTTCTGCACCAGCCTCGCCAGAACGTCATTCATCTCAACACGCAGCGCTTCCCTGGTCATGGAGTCGCTCACCGGGATCTCCAGGAGCCGCGGATCAATCTCGATCATCACAGGAGTCTCGAGGCTGGCAGTGGCAGCAACGTACCGAAGTCGAACTTCTCGCACGCGGCCTACACGCACCCCTTTCATCTGGACGGCGGAACCCGCGGTCAGCCCGCGCACAGGCTCAGGAAAGTACGTCAGGTAGGTGAGGTGAGGACCGCCCGCAGTTGCCATTGCCGCGGGTTCCGATTCGTGGAGGTCGAAGCGGGTTCCGTTCGCGACCTCTTCTCCAGCCAGGACTTCCGGCGTGTAGAACGCGACCGGCGCATTGAGCAGTGAACCGAGCGAAGCACCACCGACAGAGAGACCACCCCCGGAGAGCGAGACCAGGAGTCCTCCAGTGCGCCAGAACCGCGTGCTCTGTCGTATGTGTCCGGCGAAACGCTGTACGACGAAAGCATGGACTGCGGTGAGGCGTCGCGCTTCATCGTACTCCGCGCCGAGGATACGGCCGACGCGCATCCCCTGAAAGAGTATGGGCGTGCCCACGGCGAGCGAGCCGAGGCCTTTCGCCTCGAGGATCACGGTCTTTCCAGCTTCCGGAGCGGAAACGACCGGGCCGTACTCCTGTCCCTTGAACTCGCGGGTCTCCTCCCCTCCTCCCGGCGCGATGCCGACGTAGGTACCCGAGAGCAGACCGCCGAGACCGCCACCTTCGATCCCGGGCTCCACGACCCAGAAGCGCGTGCCCTGACGGAGGGCATGATTCATCGAAGCATCCATCGAGATCCGGACGACAACCTGCTGGAGCTTGTCGTCAATCGTGATCTTCTGCACGGTGCCGACCTTGGCTCCGCGAAATCTCACGGGACTGTAGCGATCCAGCCCACGAGCCTCGGCGAAACGCACGGAGATGTCGCCGCCGCCGAAGAAGCCGTAACGCACGATGAGATATCCGGCGAAAAAGATCGCCAGCGCCGGAACGACCCAGATCCAGGGCGACCACTTCGCGAAATGCACGTTGGCCTCGGGTTCGCGGTGCGTTCTCCGCTCATCGTCGAGATGATCGTACTCACTCATGCCGCTTCTCCCGCAGTCTTCCACATATGTTTCGGCTCGAACATTCGAACAGCAAACATGAGCAACGCAATCAGCATAAACAACGGCGTAGCGCCCGGACCGGAGACGATGTCATCGATTCCCCTGAAGTTGACGATCGGCGCCGCAATTGCGGTGATGAACGGAAGGATCATCGGCCATCGTGCCAGCCGGCGCAGGATCCTGTATAGCCGCGTTCGTATGATGAGGCCATTCCGGTTCGGGAAGCGGACGCGCGCAAGCAGCCAGATCAGACCGACCAGTTCGATCACCGGAATGCCGACAGCAGCGATGAGAACGACCACTCCTATCTGCCAGTAGCCTCGATCGGCAAGCAACTGGATCGTGCCGGTGACAGTGTGCTCGAGAACGCCGGTGAGTTGATCGTTGACCATGATCGAGGCGCCGTACGCGGGAAGACATAGCGGAATCGCAGCTGCCACCGCGGCGACGGCCGGAATGAAGCGTGGTGCGATCTTACGATCGAGCCTGCTGCCACAGCGAGGACAGTGATCTCCCGACCGGCGCGAAGTCACGGTCATTTCGCAGACGTCGCATGACGCGACATGATGGTCGGGGAACGAGGATCTGTCGGGCAGAATCGCATTCCAGACCGCGCGACGGTCGAGCGAGCGGTCCCCGATGACAGCGAGGATCGCGACGGCGATGTAGCACCACGCGCCGACCCGCACGATCACCTCGGCCGGAATCGAGGCACGAGAGTACGCGATGATCCCGGCGATCACCACGACATCGGTCATGCTCCACATCCTCAACTCTTCGCTCCAGCGAAAGATCCGACCTCTCTGCGAGACCTTCCATCCCGATCGGATCGACAAGAAGACCACGATCTGAAAAAGCGCACGCAGCGCCGGGAAGAGAAAGGCGAAAAGCAGAAAGCCGAAGGCAAACGGAAACCAGACCTCGGTGTAGATGACCGACACGCTCGAAACGAGCCGGCTCTCCTGGAATACGAGATTCTTGATCGTCGAATCCATGAGCGGCATGAACACCGCGGGCGGAATGAGGATGAAGATCGCCATCGCGCAGGCTAGCGTTAGATCGAAGCCCGTACGCGAGCGTCGCCCCAGCAGGCGATGGCATCGATGGCAGGTCACACTTGCCCCGGGTGGAAGGGGCGGCAGGACCTGCATCGCGCCGCAATCGGCGCAGGTGATTGTCATGGGTCGTAACGATCAGCCACTAGCCCGCATTTCTCACAAACCTTCGCCGCGAGACGACGGATTGCGGGCTAGAGATGACGATTATGGCAGATTGAGGCTCAGGACTGCGTGGGCGCGGGGCAAGCGATATCTGATCACCACAGCCTTATAGCGCCGTCACGTTCACTTTTCGAGCAGCTCGGTCCAGTTCTGCACGAGCGTGACCGGTTCAACCACCCGCTGTTCGATGGCGCGGTTGACCAGGATGCGATTGCCGTCCGGAGAGATCGCGTACTGCATCCCATTCCCTGGCCGGATCCTCGGATCCATAAGCAGCCGCGGGACCGACGCGACGAGCTCCGGAGTCCGCTCGATGTCGGCTACCATCAGCTTGTCGTCCGGAGACAGGAAGAGGATCTCGCGATCACCGCGACTCCACGTCGGCCGAACACCGCCGTCCGTCGAAATCTGCCACTTCCCGCCATCGTCTCGGAGTGATTGCGCGTAGATCTCAGTCCGGCCGGACTCGTTCGAGTGGTAGGCGAGCAAGCTTCCGTCGTCAGAGAGCGCCGGGGCAGTTTCATTGAACGGGGTCTGTATGAACACGCGCATCTTCCCGTCTGCGAGGTTGAGAATCGAGATGTCCAAGCCCGTCTTCTTTGCGATGTTGTTCGTCACGAGAGCGCCGGTGCTG
>Ga0136612_10000266_pt1 | contig 17098 bp, 9 predicted proteins | sample AntDryUQ224A2306_2_FD_106644 | JGI IMG/M metagenome (GOLD analysis project Ga0136612, IMG submission 106644) | Polar desert sand microbial communities from Dry Valleys, Antarctica - metaG UQ224A (23.06) | ecosystem: Environmental > Terrestrial > Soil > Desert | place: Antarctica: Dry Valley... | reverse complement strand
CCGGTCTCCTGCTCGGGACCAAGGAGACGAAGGTGTCGGCGACGAAGCCCGGCACGGTGCTCAGCCAGACGCCCGAGGCGGGAGCCGAGGTCGAGAAGGACTCGGCCGTCAACGTCGAGGTCGCGGTCTCGGGAGGCGAGAAGACGAACGTCCCGAAGCTCACCGGCCTGACCTACCCCGAGGCGACGAAGAAGCTGCGCGCCGCCCATCTCACGAAGGGCGCGGTGTCGGTCAGCCCGCCCGACCTGAAGGCGAAGATCGCCACGTCGGACCCGCCGGCAGGCGAGCGTGTGGAAGCCGGCACCCCGGTGGACATCTTCTATGGCGACGCCAAGCCGGGCGACAAGCCCGGCGACAAGTCGGGGGCCGGGCCCAGCGGCAAGAAGGGCGGCGACATCGCCGTACCGAAGCTCGATCCGCCCGAGGTGGCTGGGTACATCGCGACGCTGACGAAGCTCGGCCTCGCGCCGGGCACGACCGAGAAGCAGATCAGCGAGGCGGCGCGCGGGACCGTCTTCGCGACGCAGCCGCCCGTGGGGACGAAGGTCGCGAAGGGCGCGAAGGTCAACCTCCTCCTATCGGCGGGCTTCCCGCTGATGGCGTTCGACACGAAGGACAACGTCGTGGTCGTCAATGCCGGCACCGGCAAACGCAGCAGCCCCGCGATCGCCAAGTCCGGACGCGTGGAGAAGGATGCCGCCTGGTCGCGCGACGGCGCGCACGTCGTCTTCACCTCCGGTGGGCAGTTGCGGATGGCCGATCCCGACAAGCGCGAGCGCCCGGCGATCCCGCTGCGTCCCGAGGACGAGCTCTACGCCGACATGTCCTTCGCTCCGACGCCCGACAAGCTCGTGCTCGCGGCCGCGCGCCGCGTCGGCGACGACCGCGCGAACACCGACCTGTGCATCGGCCGCGTCTCGCTGGATCGCTACACGCCGAGGTGCTTCAAAGACGACCGCTTCGCAGTGCGCGACAGCCACTGGTCGCCGAACGGCAAGACGATCCTCGTCAGCGCGGTCAGCGGCAAGGAGAACGCGATCGTCCGCTATCACTCCGACGTCCCGTTCTCGACGAGGAAGTCCGACTGGGGCAAGGGCGTGTTCGTCACGCCGCGGTCGCCGGAGGGCGGCGTGATCGAGACGGCCGTCTCACCGGACGGCAAGCGCCTTGTCGCGATCGCCAACCTCGACAGCACCGCGCCCGTGATCTACCTCACGACGCCCGACGACCTGACGCTCGAGAAGGCGGAGAAGCTCCAGGTGCAGGCGTGCAAGGTCACGTGGATCGACAGCCGCTGGTTCGCGGCGGTGAAGCTCGGCGCGGCCTGCGGGCAGGACACGGGCGAGATCGTGCGCCTGTCGGTCGACGAGCCGACGGAGGCGACGACGATCACGACCGATGGCGACAACCCGACGTTCCAGCCGCTGACCGCCGGGGGCTAGGCAGGTGCTATGCGCGACGTGCCGCCGCCAGCTGGCGTCGGCGACGATCTGCGGCACGTGCGGCACGCCGGCTCCCGGCGCGAGCGCGCCGCTCGAGCTCGCCCTGGCCGACGACACGCACGTCCCGATCGTCGGTGAGCTGACGATCGGTCGCTCCAAGGCCAACGCGCTGGCGCTCGACGACCCCAGCGTGTCGCGCTACCACGCGCGCATCGTCGCCGGATCCGCGGGCGAGGGTCCGCTGCTCGAAGACAGCGGCTCGAGCTACGGCACGTTCGTCGACGACGTCCGCATCGATGCCCCGACCGCGCTGCGTGCCGGAGCGACCGTGCGACTGGGCAACCAGACGCTCGCCGTGCGAACGCAGCGCGCAGAGCACGAGGCCGGGCGGACGATCGTCGTTCCGGTCGGCGCGAGCCTCCTGCTTCCCGCCGCCGGCGGTGCGAGCCTGCAGCACGGCGCGACCGCGCACGGCTTGCGCCCGCGGCTGCGCTCCGGCTACGCGGTCAAGCGCCTGGACGCCTCCGAAGGGGCGCAGCGGTGGGTCGTGCGCGACCTGCAGGGCGAGGGCTTCCTGCGCGTGAGCGACAGCGACGCCCGCCTACTCGTGCTGCTCGACGGCTCGCGCTCGCTCGCCGACCTCGTCGCCGAGGCCGAGAGCGCGCACGGCGCGCTCGGCGTCCCGCGGCTGGCGAGACTGCTGGCCGACCTCGGCGAGCGCGGGATGCTGGCCGGCGTCGAGGGGAACGCCAGTACCGGGGACGCTGCTGCGCAACATGGCTGGCGGCGGCTGCTGCGTACGCGGCAGCGATCGTTCGGCGGGATCGGGACGGCGTTCGAACGCATCTATCGCCGCGGTGGCTGGGTGCTCTTCACGCGGCCCGCGGCGATCGCGCTCGGTGCGCTCGCCGCCGCCGGCGTCGCGGCCTTCGTCGCGCTCGTCGTCGGGCGCTATGGCACGCCGTTCGTCGTCGCACACCGGCTCGTACTCGGCGGCCTCGTGTTCCTGCTCGGGCGCGGGGCACTCGTCGCCCTGCACGAGCTCGCGCACGGCCTGGCTATGGAGGCCGTCGGGCGTCGCGTGCACCGCGCGGGCCTCAAGCTCGTCGTGATCTTCCCGTATGCGTTCGTCGACACGTCGGAGGCGTGGTTCGAGCCGCGCCGGCGGCGCGTGCTGGTCACCGTCGCCGGACCGATCTCCGACTTCACCGTCGCAGGCGCGTTCGCGATCGCCTGCCTCGCCCTGCCTGAGGGGACGCTGCGCGACGTGTCGTTCCAGGTGGCGTTCGCGGGCTATGTCGCGGCGTTCTTCAACCTCAACCCGTTCCTCGAGCGCGACGGCTACCACATCGTCGCGGATCGGCTCAATGTTCCCGGCCTGCGTGCGCGCGCACGCGAGGAACTGCGCCGCCGGCTGTCCGGCGAGGGATCGCACGACGGCGATCCGGCGCTGACGCGCTACGCGTTCGCCGGTCTCGCATGGTCGTTCGTCGCGGCGATCGGCATCATCGCGCTGTCGCTGCGCTACCAACCGACGATGACGATGTACGCGTCCTCCACCGTCGTCTGGATCGTGCTGGCGACGCTCTGGGTCGCGCTGCTGGTCCCCGTGCTGATCGTCATCGGCCCGCCACTGCGCGCGCGACTACGCAGGCGTGGGCGCGTGAGAGAATCGAGCGGCTGACCAATGGCCACCGACGACGCTGACATCGCCGCGCGGGTGATCGAGCGCCTGCTCGCCGACCCCGCTTTTCGCGCGGACTTCCGCCGCGACCCGGTCGCCGCGTGCCGTCAGGCGGGACTCGACGGGGTCGCCGACGAGATGGCGTACGGCGCCGGCAAGGCGATGCAGACGCTCGACATCCGCGAGTCGCGCTCGAGCCTCGCGGGGGTCATGATGGCCGCCGCGCTGGAGGGCGTCGGCGTGTTCGGGATGATCGAGCACGTCATCCCCGCCGCGGCGGCGTCGCCCGGAGTCGTGGGCGACGTGCTCAGCCGCCTGAACCTGCCGAAGGTCGATGGGCTGCAAGGAGCCCTGGCCTCCGGTCCGGGCGGGGCCCAGGCGGCCGCGGGTGTCCCGCAGACCGCCGATGCGGGCGCCAGCGGCGGTTCGGCGGCGACGAGCGCAGCGCCACAGGGCCCGGCCGTGGCGCCTACCACGCCGGTCCCGGCGGACGCCCCCGCCTCCGGCGACGATGCAGCGGCGCCAGACGCAGACGATGCGATCGATCAGGGCGCCCCGGAGCCTGACACCCACAGCGCCGCGCCGCAGCCGCCGGCCGACCCGCCGCCGAGCGTGTCCGGCGATTCCGGCGCGCCGATCGACCCTGCGCAGTTCGGCATGGCCGGTGGGGGCGGAACACCGAGCCCCGAGGCGCTCGCCCTGCTGGACAACAAGAACATCGTCCTCGACCCCAACGGCATCGCCGACGTCAAGGCCGGCCGCATGGACCCGCGAGCGGTCGCGCTCCTGACGAAGCTCTCCGAGGAGCACAAGATCGCCGTCAGCAGCACCTCCAGCGACCACCAGCAGCACACGGCCGGCGGCTCGATCAGCAATCACTACTACGGGCGCGGCTTCGACATCGCATCGGTCGACGGCCGGATCGTCAACGGCGACAACGACGTCGCGCGCGAGATCACCGGCAGCCTGTCGGACCTCGACCCGGCGTACCGCCCCAACGAGATCGGCTCGCCGTGGGCGATCAACGGGCCGGGCTACTTCACCGACCGTGGGCACCAGGACCACCTTCACGTCGCCTTCAAGCAGGCGATCGACTCGTCGTGGAAGCCGCCCGCGGACGTGGCCGCCGGCGGCGCGTCGTCGTCGGGTGGCGCGACCGCCGCACCGGCCGCTCGGGCATCCGACACGCTCTCCATTACCGTGCCGAGGTCGGCCGCGGATCTGCCTGCGAACAGCTCGACGGTCCAGTTCATGCGCGCCGTCCGGCCCGAGGAGGCGCACAACCTGCGCAGCGTCGCCGCCGCGGTCGAGAGCGCCGCCCCGGCGAAGGTCGCGGGGTCACTGGACTATCCCGGCGACGACGCCTCCAAGCAGCAGTACGCGGCCTGGCTCGCCGCGCACGCGCAAAAGGCCGGCCTGCCGCCCGAGCTGCCGGTGATGGCCGCGCTCGTCGAGTCCGGCCTCGCGAACCTCAACCATGGCGACGCGGACTCCGTCGGCTTCTTTCAGATGCGCGTCGGGATCTGGAACACCGGCGCGTACGCTGGCTACCCCGAGCGTCCCGAGCTGCAGGCAAAGTGGTTCATAGACAACGCGGTCGCGCTGAAGAACAAGCGGATCGCCGAAGGCTACGACGACTTCGGCAAGGACCCGTCGGCATGGGGCAACTGGATCGCCGACGTCGAGCGGCCGGCCGAGCAGTACCGCGGGCGCTACCAGCTGCGCCTCGACGAGGCGCGAGCCCTACTGCGCCGCAACGCCTGATCGGATCGCGCACGCGGACTGAGTCGTATGTCACACATCGCCGGCCTCCGCGCTGGCATACTTGAGTCGGCATTTCTTCAAGGGAGGTCGAAACCGTGGCACCGATCCCGTACATCCCCACGATCGATGGCCCGACCGGCGACGACCGGCCGATCCCGACCGGCGTCAACTACTACAACACGCCGGCGATCTACATCAACAACCCGACCACCGGAACAAAGGGCGCCATCGCCCAAGCCGAAACAAACCAGAACGTGGTCGCCGAGATCGGGAACCTCGGCGACACGGCGGCGGCGGGCGAGCTCATCGTGCAGTTCTGGGCCGCGGGCTTCGGCACCACCTCCGGCTTCTCGGCGTCGCTGAGTTCCGAGCCGGAAGGGGTGACGGCTGCCGCTCCAGCGGTTCCGGCCGGAAGCACGGGCGTAGAGGTCAGCGTCCCGTGGCGACCTCAGACCGACGAGCTCGGGGGTCTGGCCGAGAAGCACTTCTGCATCAGAGCGAACGTCTTTCTCGCCAGCAGACCCGGCGACAAGCTCAACGACGGCAACCTCGTGGACGTCCCCGCTGAGAAGCGCCATGGGCAGAAGAACATGACGCTGGTGCCGAAGGGGACGGTCAAGAAGGACTTCATGTTCGAGCTCGCAACGGCGAACCTTGACCCCGAGCAGCCGCAGGAGTTCGCGCTTCAGATCGTCGAGGTCACCGGACCACTCGAGCCACCCGAGATCTTTCACATCCAGAACAGCCCATGGGTGCTGCGCGCCGACGAGCGCGACGGTCTCATACTGCGCGACTCCGACGGTAGGATCGAGGTGAAGCCCGCGATCGATCGCCCCGACGCGCGCATCAGCCTCACCCTCGGAGACGACACCGGCAGCCGCCTCGAGGCGTACTACGAGCCGGGCGAGGAGCGCCCGATCACGATGCGTGTCATCTTCGGCGACAACGACGACGACGAGGACGGGCTCCTGCGTCGCTTCGACATCGTCCAGCACGGTTCCGACGGCGTGGTCGGCGCAGCCCGCGTCATCACGATCTCGGTGCCCGAGGACATGCTCGAGCCCGCGGGCGACAAGCCCGGCAAAGCGGCGTACTGAGCCACGATGCGCGCGCTCGCCTGCCTGGTCGTGCTCGGCTGCCTCGCCTCGCCGAGCGCGGCCCTGGCAGGCGACTCGTGGACCGCGCCCTCCGATCTGTTCTTCCAGAGCACCGAAACGGACAACACCAGCTCCTACGGGGAGGAGAGCTTCGAGCCAACCGCGGCTCGTTCGGGTTGCCCCGCGCTCGGCAAGACCGCGTGGTGGCGGATCGCGGGCAACGGGCAAAGCATGACGTTGTCGACCGCGCTCGCGCCGACGAGCTTCGACACCGTGGTGTCCGTTTACACCGGGACGCCGCCGGCACCGACCTTCGTTGCATGCAACGACGACCTCGAAGGCGACCTGCTGAACCGCTCGCAGGTCACCTTCGCCACTCAACGCGGCACCTCCTATCTCGTGCAGGTCGGCGGCTGGGACAGCTGCGCCGGGCAACTCCCGGACCCGTGTCCGAAGTTCGGGGCTCTCGCGATCCGCGCTACGAGCCCCCTCCGCCCCGCCAACGACGATCGCGCCGACGCGGCGCAGCTCGTCACCGGCGCGCCGGCGCAGTCCGACAACACGGGAGCCAGCTATGAGCGCGGCGAGGACGCCGCGTGTGACGGCGTGCCCTTCGCAGGGACGGTCTGGTACCGCTGGAGCGCGCCGGCGGTCGGCGCCGCTAGCTTCTACGCGAGCGCGGCGTTCCCCGACACCGTAGTGGCGGTGTACCGGGCCGATACCGGCGCACGCGTCGGCTGCAACGACAACGCGCCCGGCTCCGCGGGCTCGTCGCGACTAGACCTCCGAGTGTCTTCTGGCGACTACCTCGTGCAGATCGGCGCTCGCGGCGCGGACGGCTCGAACACCGGCCAGGGCAGCGTCGTGGCCCGCACCGACTTCGTGGCGGACCGCGACATCGACAACGACGGCGAGCTCGCCTCCACCGACTGCAACGATGCCGACCCGACGATCCGCCACGACATCGTCGACGTTCCGGACGACGGGATCGATCAGGACTGCTCGGGCGCGGACGCGATCAACCTCGACCGCGACGGCGACGGCTTCAACCGTGGCACCGGCGGTCTCGGGGACTGCAACGACGCCGATCCGAAGATCCATCCCCAGGTGCGTGACATCCCGGGAAACAAGATCGACGAGGACTGCACCGACGGTCCGGCGCCGTATCCACGTCTGGCGTCAAGCGTGGCCTTCGCGCTCAAGACGCCGTTTCGCTTTCTGAGGCTGCGGATTCGGCGCGCGGTCGCGGGGAGTCGCATCGAGCTGCGCTGCAAGGGCGGCGGTTGCTTCAAGCGCAAGGTGATCCACGTGCGCAGGTCGCGGGCGGCCCTGTCGGTGTCGCGGTTCGTCGTCAAAGCGCGTCCCAGGCGCGGCGCCGTCGTCGAGGTCCGCCTCACGAAGCCTGGATCGATCGGCTTCATGAAGCGCTTCACGTCGCGCGGCGGGAGGAAGGACCCGAAGGTCGAGGAGCTGTGCCTGGCCGAGGGGACGAGCAAGCGGCAGAAGTGCTGATCGCGGCGTCCGCGGCGGCAGCACGCGTCGCTGCGTGGCCATCCCGTCAGCTGCCGCCATCTTCGCCGATGATCGTCGATGGCGGCGGGGGCCGACCTGCGGGAGGCGGGGTGTTCGAGGGAGGCGGGGTGCTCGCCGGAGGCGGGGTGCTCGCCGGAGGCGGAGTGCTCGCCGGAGGCGGAGTGCTCGCCGGAGGCGGGGTGCTCGCCGGAGGGTTCAGCTTTGCGGGCCGCGCGGGCGGTGCAATCTTCGTCGCCGAAGCGCGAGGCAAGGGGTTCGTGTATCCGACGGTCTCGAGCGTCTCGCTGACAGCCTTGATCTGCCTGTCCGCGCGATGCAGCGACTGCCTGGCGAGGCTCTGCGCGTGCCTGTCGTCTTGTGTGATGGCCCGCTCCAGTCGCGTGTATCCGGTGACGAAGGTCTTGAACACGTTCGCGAGCTTCGCCGTCAGTCCCCGTTCGACGGGAGTGAGGCCGTCGAAGAAGTCCTGCTGTCTGGCGGTTCGCTCGCCGCCGATCGGACTGCCGATCGCCGCCGCGGCGGCCTGGAAAGCGTTCGCGAAGCGCGCGGTCGCCTGGACGATGCCCTTGGTCCTCCCGGCCTTCCTGACCTGGATGTTCAGCGCCTTGATACGGGCGTCGAGCGTCGCGAACGCCTTGTCGAGCGTCGCCGTGTAGTCGGCTGTCGGGCGGGGTGCCAACGCGTGGGCCGACTTGAGCCTCAGCGTCCGCGCGATCGCGTCGCATGCCTGCGTAACGGTCCCCGCCATCGGCCCTGAGCTGCCACATGCGACGGTCGCGACGCCCTGGTCGGTCTGCACGGTGTACACCCGCAGAACCTGTTCCAGGCGCCGCGGCCGCAACTTGTCGTACCGCAGAGCCGACAGGTTGTTGAGATCGATGGGGCTCGGACTGAGCTTGCGACTCTTCAACGCTTCAAGCAGCTTGCGCGGCAGCAGCGATGGCTCGGGCGTCCCGGTCACGAGCGTGGCGGCGATGTAGCCGTCGGCGCCCGGGGCGGCCGCGATCGCGCGCTCGGCGTTGATGCCGGGAATCTCCGGGACCTCCGCCAGCGCGTGCCAGGAGGCCGGCAGCGTCAGCGCGAGGTCTCCGTTGCTCAGTGAGAGAGCGCGCGCGGGCGGCTTGGCGGGCGGCGGGACGGAGTCGCCCGCGCCACCGAGGACAACCACGCCCAGGACGATCGCGAGAACGCTGGCGGCCACGCCCAGCACCAAGCGCCTGCGGCGGACCTGCGGCGATAGTGGTGTCTTCCGCGCGCGTGGCGTAGTGGCGGCGGCGGGCGGCTCAGGAGCCGTCGAAGGTTCGGACACCGGCGTCCTGGCGCGCGCGGCGATGGCATCGGGCATGACCGTCGCTGCGTCGGCGTCCGTGTTGTGGGCGACGACCACCGGCTCACTGGTCGGCGTCGGGTTCGGCGCGGCCGTCGCGTGCTCGGGAGCCGGCGTCGGAACCGGCGCCGGAGCGGCTGGCGCGCTCGGGGGCGGCGCAGGCGGCGCGGACGGGGGCGCACCGGCGCGCCGCCGGCGGGGCGCGGACGTCCGGAACTGTTCCTCGCCCGCCGGCGGGAGCGGCTCGACCGGCGGCTCCGGGGCGACCGGGTCGGCCTTCCTCGCGGGCCGAGCGGAGGTCGGCGGCGCGGCGTCTGCTGCAGGCTCGACTGGGAGATCGAGTGGCTGCGCCGGCGGCGGCGCCGCGCGTGCAGATGGCTCGACGGGTGGACGCGGCTCGGCGACTGGACCCCGTTGTGCCTGTGCACCCGGCTCGGCGGATGCATGTGCCGGCGCGGGCTCGACGACGGGGCCCGATGAGCCGAAGGTGACGAAGTCCGCGTTCGAGTCGGCCGTGGACTGCTTCTCCTCCGCCTCCAGGGACGGCGGCGGGGTCACTGCGTCGACGCGAGCGGACGACGCCCGCGCCGGCTCAGGTGGCTGGGACGTGTCGGGTGAGGGGCCGTCCGACCGTGCCTGCGGAACCGGGGTCGCATGATCGGCGGCGGTGAACGGCGCCCGCGCCAGCGGCTGCGCGGCCGGCTGCTGCCCCGTCGACACGAGCCGCGCCTCGCGCCGCCAGCGGGACCCCACCAGCCGCAGCACGATCGGCTCGAGCTCGTCCCAGGCCTCCTCGGCGGACTGCGGGCGCAGGGCCGGATCCTTGATCAGCAGCCTGTCGATCCAGTCCGACAGTGCCTGGTCGAGCTCCGGGTTCACGGCCCGCGCCGGCGGAATCTGCTCGTTGACGTGGCGCAGGATGATCGCCATCGGCGTGACCGTGTCGTGGAACGGGACGCGTCCGGCGAGCAACTCGTACGCCAGCACGCCGACCGAGTAGAGGTCGGTGTACGGGCCGAGCTCCTGCGCCATCGCCTGCTCGGGAGCCATGTACGTCGGCGTGCCGACCGTCGTGCCGGCCGCGGTGAGCAGCGCGTTGCTGTTCAGCGTGCGGGCCTTCGCGATGCCGAAGTCCGCGACCTTGATCTGGCCCTGGTCGGTGACGAGCAGGTTCTCGGGCTTGAGGTCACGATGCACGATGCGGTAGCGCTCCGCGTGGTCCAGCGCGGCCAGCAGCCCCTCGAGCACGCCCGCTATCTGCGCGATCTTCAGGCGGCCGACCCACGGGCGCAGCGAGCCGCGTTCGAGGTACTCCATCGCGATGTACGGCGTGCCCTCGTGCTTGAAGTACTCGTGCACGGTGACGATGTTCGGATGGCTCATCGACCCCGCGACGCGAGCCTCGCGCAGGAAGCGCTCCGCCAGCCAAGGGTCGTCGGGAGCCTGGAACATCCGCAGCTCCTTCAGCGCCACCTGCCGATCGAGGTCTGTCTGTCGCGCAAGGTAGACGACGGCCATCCCGCCGTAGCCGATCGGGTCGAGCAACTCATAACGGCCGACGAGCTTCACAGGCTGGATCATCGCAGCGCGGGCTCCATCCCGAAAAGACCTTCAGGTTCCGTGCGGGACGATCTTGCCTGCCCTCGCCACGGAAAGTGGTGTGGGTTTGTCGCTCAACGGCAGTGGCATGTGACCGTCACGGATCAGATGAGCCCGTCGCGCACGGCGTGCGCCACCGCCTGGGAGCGGCTACGGACGTTGAGCTTCGTCACGATGTCGTGCAGGACGTTCTTCACCGTACGCTCGCTGTAGCTCAGCTGCTCGGCCACCTCGCGCGTCGGATAGCCCTCCGCGATGAGTCCCAGCACCCGCTGCTCGCGATCGCTCAGGCGCGGCACCGGAAATCGCACGGGCTCGGTGTCGATGTGCAGCGACGAGCTGCGCAGCATCGCACCGAGCATGTCGGGTCCGACGATCACCGCCCCGCCCTCGGCCGCCTGGATCGCAGCCTGCAACACGTCCTGCGTCAGGGTGTCCTTGCGCAGGTAGCCGACGGCGCCGGCCTCGACGGCGATGATCACGGAGCGTTCGTCGCACTGCGAGGTGCAGGCGATGATGTGCGCATCACTGCCGGTCGCCATCGACTCGATGAAATCGCGTCCGCCGGCGATCGAGATGTCCAGGATGACGATGTCGGCATCGCCCAGCGCTGCGTGCTCGCGGGCGTTGTGCACGCCGTCGGCCTGGTCGACGCGGTCGACGCGATCGAGCAACTCAAGCGACGCGACGAGTCCGCGACGATAGATCGCGTGCGAGTCAACCACGAAGACCTTCATAGAGCTGTACCCCCTACCCCTTCCCGTCGCGCGCCCCAGCCCAAACACCTCATTTGCAGGCCGGTGGACACGCCGAGCATAATCGATACCCAGCGGTGTGAGTGCTTTTCGAATGGTGGCCCCGGAGGGCGTCGCTGTCGCAGGGTAGGTCGCCCGCGCGCCGCGTTTCGTGCGATTGGACACACATCAACCAGCCCTCGCGAGTTATCGTCTGGACGTGACGAAGTCCGCGACGTCTGGCGTCGTCTCCGAGACGTCACCCGCATGTGATCGCGCCGCGGCAGGTCCCGCGCCGGTCAACACGGACGTTCCAGTGGCGTTCAACGACGGCACCGGCCTGCTGTCGCTCTCTGCGGGTGCACCCGGAGCCTCCCGGCGCGCGGCGGTGCTCGCGCTGCAGCGCGTTGCCGGCAACCGGGCGGTCCAGCGGGCGGCATCGTCGGCGCGGGTGACACGGTTGCTGCAACGTGACGAGCCGGCGGTCGCGTCCGCGCCGCCCTCTGCGAGCCCACAGTTGCCGCAGGGTCAGGATTTTCAGTGGGAGCGCCGCGGCATGCGCTTTTCGGTTCGAATCTCAAAAGCATGGCTTCTTGGGCGCGGGGTCTCGCCGGACGCAACCGAGATCAGCGACAAGGCCATCGTCAAGCAGCTGCTCTCCGGCCTCACCGCGGTGGCGCCATGGGCCGACATACCGGCACTGCACGCGAACATCAAGGCGTTCACGCCGATGAGGCTCCTCCCCAATCTCGGCGCACAGCCGGCGACGATCGTGGTCGGACTGACGGAGGTCCCCGTCTCGCTGATCGGATCGCCCCCGGGGGAGGACGTCGTGGTTCAGCTCGACAACGCGGGCGCGGTGGTGTGGGTGAGCAGCGACCTGGTCCGGCCGCATCTGTCCGGCCCGAGCGCACAGGAGATCGCCGACGCGGGCTTCTCGACGCGGCTGTTCTCGGCGCTCGAGGCGGCCCTCGGCCTGCAGCTGACCACCAACCGCGACCCGGGCTTCCGCGCGACGTTCTACGCGACGTTCCCGTGGCACCTGCCGACGCCGCTCGACAAGCTCGGCCGGTCGGCTCCGTTCACGCTGGACGCCGACGACCTGACAGACCTCTTCGGCGCGGATTGGCTGGCACGCGCGCGACAAAGCGCGCCCCAGGACGCCGGCCGCGTGAAGGGGTTGTCCGTGTCGTTGCCGCCGGCGCTGCGCGAGCAGTGGCCACAGATCCTCGCCGTGTTGAAGGAGATCGCCGGAGCGCCGTCCGGGCCGAAAAGCAAGAACGAGCCTCGCGCGACGATCTCCGAGCGCGATGCGCTGCTGCTGCTGCAGATCGCCAAGAGCCCGCTGCGTGCGAAGATCGTCGCGCGCCTGAAGGCGACCGGTGGCGGCGACAAGAGCCGCAGCCTCTCCGACGTGCTCGAGAACGTCATCGAGGAGCAGGAGCTCAAGGATGTCCGCCGGCGACTGGACCTGAGCGACCCGGGCACCGGCGGCGAGGAGCCCGTCCTCAAGCGCCCTGTGCACGGCGACATCGTGCTGACGGGCGGGCGGCCCGTCCCGGGCAAGGAGGCCGTGTTCACGTTCGTGACGAAGGACGACGTCGACGCGTACCGCGCGCCGCTGATCCAGATCCAGTGGTTCGCCTACGTGAAGAACCGGCCCGGGTGGATCATGGAGAGCGAAGTGAACATGTACTCCCCGCTGCGCGACCAGGGCCGGATCAACGACAAGCTCTTCGAGGTGACGTTCCCGTGGGCGGGCACGTACGTCGTCGAGGCGATCGTCAACCACAACTTCTTTACAACCGCCCACTTCCGCACCGAGGTCAAGGTGCTGACCGAGCAGCAGGAGGTCGACTTCCAGGAGAAGGGTCCCCTTGCCGGCTTCGCCGCGCCGACCGGCGCCACGACGAAGAAGCACGACTTCGACGTCGGCGGGATCACGAGTGCGATCACCGACTACGAAGAGGGGACGATTACCCGCGGCAAGCTCGATCCGCCCTTCAAGGCGCCGACCCTTGCCGACCGCCTGAAGGTCGTCGACAGCGAGGTCACGCGCGTCGACGCGCTCGCGAAGGTCTATGCCAAACGTCCCGGCGACGAGGCGGCGGCGGTGCGCAACTGGGCCGAGGAGTACCTCAAGACGCTGCGGGAGGGACGTTCGAAGGTCGAGGCGGACGGCAAGGACAGCCAGCTCATCCCGTGCACCGGCGTCTATGTCAGTCGCAGTAAGAAGGCGCCGTCCAAGGCACTGGACCTCGTCTGCCTGCAGAAGCGCACGCCCGACGGCTACCGCATCAGCCTGCACGACCTGTCGCAGGTCTACGAGGCCGAGAACTACCACTTCGAGGTCGACAACCCGACCGCCGAGGGGGCCTACGAGGAGATCTTCGTCGAGCACGCGGAGTCCTACCCCGACGGCACGCTGTCCGTCGCCTTCCAGGGCTGGAACGAGAAGCGGCAGGCGCCGACGGACTCCTACGTCAAGTTCCGCAAGGTCACCGACACCGTCGGCAAGGACGTCAAGTCCAACGTGTTCGATCCGGCGGTCAATCTCGTGGTCAATATCACCGCCGCGGTGATGATGGTGATCCCGGGCCTGCAGGCGGTGGGCTTCGCCCTGGGAATCGTCTGGAACACGTCGCAGACGCTTGTCGAGTTCGAGGAGAAGAGCGCCAAGGGCACGCTGAAGGACAAGGACTTCGAATACGCCGGTGCGAGCTTCGCGCTCGATGTGCTGCCGGTCATCGGGGCGTCGAAGCGTGTCGTCAGCCTCGGGCGCAAGGCGTACTACGTGATCGAGGGCGTGCAGCTCGCCGGCCAGGTCCTGCTGATCACCGTGCAGGGAGCCGAGCAGATCGAGAAGGTCCGCAATGGCGTGATCTCCAAGCTGGCCGCACTGAACGAGAAGATCGCGGCGCTCGAGCGCGTCAACCCGTCCGACCCCGAGCTCGACAGCCTCCGCGCCCAGCAGGACCGGCTGATCAAGGATGGCCAGGACGCGGTCATCTCGGTGTACGGAACGATCGTCGCCGAGCAGGCGGTCATGATGGTCGGCGGCGCGCTGATCGGGCAGGCCGCGACGAAGAAGTTCGCCGGCCGCGTCGGCGAGCTCGAGACAAGCGGCAGGTTCCACCACCAGGCTGGCGAGACCGTTCGCTACGACTACGCCGAGCGCGCTATCGTCGGTGACCGCCAGACGATGACCCAGGCGCAGTTCGAGAAGGTCGAACGCAACGCGGGGCTCGCGGAGAGGCTTGAAGGGTCCGTGCCCGACCCGCAGATACGCCAGCGGATCGTCGAGACGATCGCCGACGGCCCGATCGACATCGTCGTCGGCGCCAAGAAGACGGTGCTCGAGATCGAGGGCGATCGTCGCGTGCTGAACATCGCCGACGGCGCGACGCCGAACCAGATCCTCGCCGAGGCGCAGCGTGCCAAGGCGAGCACCGCGCCTGCGCGGCGTGCGGTTCCCGGCGAGGACATCGATGCCGCCGCGCACAACGCGGGCTTCCCCGATGCGGCAACCGCTCCGGGGCATTACTACGAGCGCCGTCCGGACGGCAGCTTCGAGCTGCGCCAGCGCGCCGGCTCGAAGGACCCGCCGATGGTCGTGGTCGACGAGGGCGCCAAGAAGGTGCTGCGTCCCGCCGCCGGCCCGTCAGGCAACTCGCGTTTCGGACTCGACGCCCCGCAGGTCCAGAAGCTGCTGTCGGCGGTGAGTCCCGAGCAGGCGACGACGCTGCACGACTTCCTCGGTCGCGACTACCTCGGGAAACTCACCAAGGAGCAGCCAGACCGCATCAAGCGCGTCGCCGATGCGCTCGACCGAGCCCGCGTTGCAGCGGCCGATCCGCAGGCGGCGGCCGGGCTCAAGCGCCTCGGCGGCAAGGATCACGCGAAGGCGCAAGCGATGACGCCGCTGACGGTCGCCAACCTGCTCGCGGAGGTTCCGCCGGGCCGCATGGAGGTCTTCCTGCGCGTCGCCGGCGATCCCGCGCTGGCGCACCCGCGGGCGATGGGCCCGGAGAAACTGGGCAAGCTCGCCAACTCGATCGACGAGCTCGGGTTCATCAGCGAGCACGGTGCTGCCGCCTACAACGAGGTGCGCAAGGCCGGCGCCCTGGACCCGCTGCTGGAGAAGCTGCGCGGTTTGGAGCCCGAGGACGCACGGGCGCTGGTCGATGCGGTGCGCAGCGCCCGGACGCCCGCGGCGATGAAGAAGGCGGTCGGGATCGAGCCGCCCGTGCGGCGCCCGAGGCGCGCCACGGGCCGCGCCGTCGCCGACAAGAAGGATCCCGGCTGGCCGCGTCACGTCGAGCGCGCCCAGAAGTTCGCCGACGGGCGCCGCGGCCTGCCCGACCGCTCCGGCAAGCCCTACGACGCGACGCCCGACCAGATCGAGATGCTCGCCACGATGTACCAGATCTTGGAGAACGCGGCAGGCAGCCGCCGGCTTGGCCATGACAAGCGCATCCAGCTGCTCGACGAGTTCGACGCGCTCGGACGGTCCGCGGGACTGCAGACGCAGTGGATCAACAACTACCGCGGCGGTCTCAGCGAGGCATTGTTCGCCCCAAGCGGTGGACGCGACAAGATGCGCCTCCCACATCCCGCCGGCGGCCACACGATCCTCGACTACGCCTTCAAGCCCAACGAGCGCGCCGGTTCCAAGACCGGCCGCAAGGAATGGGTGGAGCAGAAGTCCGACCTCATCACCGCGCCGGACGGCGAGGAGGTCTTCCGGCCGGCGGTCGACCGCGCCAGGCGTTACGCGCTGGACGCGGAACTCGACAAGGCCGCCTTGCGCGCAAGCCCGGACACCGCTGGTGACACGATCCTGATCGAGTTCGTGCGCTCTCCCGGCAACGACGCCACGAAGCAGGCAATGCTCAAGACGCTGTTCGGACCGACGAGTCCGATCCAGGCCGTCAAGTTCGCCGACGGAGCCTGGATCGAGCGCGCCGCCTTCCCGGCAGTGCCATAGATCCGGCGACGGCGCCGGTCAGCCGGTCGCAGCCAGCAGCGGCGCTGACCCTTGCTGTCCGAAGCGGATCGGCCTAGTCGCGTAGCCGGGCGAGCGGGCGACGGCAGGACTGCTGCACCGTCTGATAACTGATGTGAAATCCGGGATAGTCGAAGGTCGTGCTGCCGTGGGCATGGTCGTGCTCGGCCATCTTCCTGGACGAGCCTTCGTAGCGGGTCATGACCCCGATCGTGCCCTGCACTCCGTCGCACAGCTTGTTGCGGCGCGCAAGCTCGCGGGTGGTGATGAGATGCTCTTCGACGGGCGGCTGGGGTCCACCCCGGGCACGCCCACCAAGCCTTGCCGCGACAGCTCGGCCCCGGGCGCCAACGCGATGCCGAGTGCCTCGAGCGCGGCCGTGGAATCTCCGTCGCCGGTCACCGTGAACCCTGCGCCGGTTGCAGCAAACGTGGATGCCTTCGACGCCGCGGCAGGCTGCTTGTGAGTCGCTGCAGCGTTCTCCGCGGACGGCTTCTGAGATAGCAGCACGACGAGGACGACGACCAACGCAACGAGCAGGACTGCGAGGCCGCCCAATTTGAGTACGCCTGCGCGCGCACCGGGTGTTCGCATGTCGTTCATGATGCGCTCGGGTTCGGCGACCGGCAGCGGCCCTGGTTGCTGCAGGCCAGGATAGCGTCCGAAACGGCGGCTCGGACGCATATACGACGGCTGTGCAACCGCTAGCCGGAGGTCGCCGGCTCGCCGTCGGTGGGGATGCCGGGCATGGCGTCAGCGCCGTACTCGGGATCGTCGGCCTGCTCTTCGCCGACGCCTCCCAGCGGCGTGGGTTCCGCTTCGCCTTGCCCCGGCATTCCCGTGGGATCGCCGTCCTGATCGCCGGCGCCCCGCGTCTCGTCGTCTGATTCGCTCATGGCTGCGGGCTACCCGG
>Ga0136612_10000265_pt1 | contig 17104 bp, 18 predicted proteins | sample AntDryUQ224A2306_2_FD_106644 | JGI IMG/M metagenome (GOLD analysis project Ga0136612, IMG submission 106644) | Polar desert sand microbial communities from Dry Valleys, Antarctica - metaG UQ224A (23.06) | ecosystem: Environmental > Terrestrial > Soil > Desert | place: Antarctica: Dry Valley... | reverse complement strand
GCGCGTGACGATCGAACCCGCCGCCTTCCCGTCAGGGCGCCCGTTTACCCCGGCACAGCGACTGTTTCGCGCTTGAACGGCATTTCCCATGGCCAACATCTAGCGACATGACCGACCTGCTCGACTGTCTGCGCCCCGTCCTGTCATTCCTCGTGCGGCACGGATGGCCTCGATCGACGGCCAGGTTCGATGAGTTGGTGGACATCACGCGCGTTTCGAGGATCAGTGATGGATGACGTCGAGCGGATGTACCGGCATCTGGTGCACATCATACGGACGAAATTCACGCCGATGTTGTCGCAGCCGTTCGAGGTGGGTGAGCTGTTCCAGACCATACTTCCTTATAGACTGCACCGTCGCGAGCTGGGCCTGCAGTCGAATCAGGATTACGAACTGGCCCTGCTGGAGCTGCTCGGCGGCTCGCGCGGCTATCTCGTGGTCGACGACCGGATGCGGGATGCGCTCGCGGCGCAGTTGGCCGCGCCGGTGCCCGACCCCTCGGTGATCCGTGAATTCGCCACGGCACACGTGGCGCTCGCGCCGGAATGGCTGCAGCTGCTCGAATCGCAGGCGCGCGCTTCAGGGGCGCAGGGCACGGTAGGGACGCCCACGCCCGCTCGGTCTCCAACGTTGCACCGCACCGGGAGTGGATCGTTCCCCACCGCCGGGGTGCCGGCGGCGAGTACCGCAGCTCCGTTCGAGACGGGTCCGCGCCGCACTGCCAAGCCGATCCCCGTTGCCGAGGGAGATCTCTGCACCTTCTGCAATGGTGAGTTGCCACCGGGGCGCGACATCAGCTTCTGTCCGCACTGCGGCCAGGATCTGACGGTGGTGCACTGTCCGGCCTGTGGCAGCGAGCTGGAACGAGAGTGGAAGTTCTGCGTCACCTGTGGACGGTCATCCGGCGACAGGTGAGCACCGTCAGGGCACAGCGGCGCGTCGCTTGCCACAGACGGCCTCGGTCCGCAGTCCTCACGTACTCCACCCCGAAATCCATGGATCGCTCCCGTCCCCGTCTTTTCCGGCTCCCGCGTCTCGCGCTCGCGGCGCTCGTCCTGTCCGGCGCATGTGCCGGTGGTGTTGCACCCTCCTCCACACCGGCTCCGGATCCTACGGGGACGCCTCGCTCGTCGCCATCGAGTCCGATGCCACTCGTCGATGCGGCCTGGCCGACTCGGATGCGAGAGCACGTGGATCTGTGGCTGCACGCGTACGCCCTGCTGACGCCGGATACGACGCTCGTGCCCTACTTCCGCCGAGGATATGTCGAGCGTGTCGCCGGCGTGCGACGACAGCGCAATGTGACGACGCAACTCGACGCCAACCGGTCGACACTCGTGGAGCGCTTCGGAGTGAATCCGTCGCTCGCGACGAGTGGCCAGTTTCTGCCTCTGTATTTCGAGTCGTGGGAGCAGATGCGGGTGGAGATCGAGCGGTTCATTCGCGCGGGCGGCAATCCCGGCGCGGCGACCGATCCGAGCGCCCGGAGTTACCTCGCGCTGCTCGGCGCCATGTTTCCGACCATCGCCGATCGCGAGTGGCTTCGGCTCTTCTCCGCGAGCGTGGACGATGAGAGCCGCCGCTTCTATCACGACTACTGGACGGCCGAGACACGTGCACGTGCATCCGTCGGCGGGCGCGTCGACACGCTCTGGCAGCGGCAGTGGCGACCGGCGCTGGCGCGCTTCCTCAACAACACGCAGCAGCAGAGCGGCGAGCTGTATCTCTCGCTCCCGCTCGGCGGTGAAGGCCGGACGATTCACTTCGGGAAGCAGCAGAATGCGGTCGCCGTGCCTTTTCCCGAGGAACGCGACCAGGCGGACGTGGTCCTGTACGTGTTCGCGCACGAGATCGCGGGCGCGGTCGCCAACGCGGCCATCGACGACAACACGACGCCGGCTGATCGCCGCAGCGGCACGACCTCCCGCTACGAGCAGTCGGCTGCCGTTCGCGCCGGCGCGCTGTTGCTGGAGCGAACCATTCCGGCCGTCGTCCCGGGGTACATGCGGTACTACCTCCAGCAGACGGGACGCACGCCGCCCTCGGACCCGCGGACGTTGTTCGCACAGGTGTTCGCGGTGCCGGAGTCGGTGCGCGACGCGATCACTCGGCAGCTCGAGGTCATCCTCGGCGGGATCTGACGATTCTCGCGCATTAGCTTTCGTGAATGCCCGAGTCTCGTTCCAACCTGCCCGCCCGGATCGACCGCGCTGCGGTCGATCGCATCCTGGCGCGCGCGCTGGAGCTCCAGGCTGACATTCCGTCCGATGGCCAGGGCCAGCTCACGGAAGCGCAGTTGCTCGATCTCGCGAAGGAGGTGGGACTCGATCCCGCGAACCTCCAGCAGGCGCTGGCCGAAGAGCGCACGCGCGTCGCGGTACCCGAGGAACGAGGACTCCTCGCCTCGCTGTACGGCGGCGCGGCGGCGAGCGCGCAGCGGACGGTGGGGGGAACGCCCGCACAGGTGCTCAAGGCGCTCGACGACTGGATGCAACGGCAGGAATGTCTCGCCGTGCAGCGTTATTTCAGCACGGAGCGCGTGGTATGGGAGGCGCGGCGCGGGATGATGGGCAGCCTGCGTCGTGTGGTGAGCGGCCAGGGTCTCGCGCTCGCGCGTGCGACCGACGTGTCGGCCACTGCCATCGCCGTCGATTCCACTCACGTGCTCGTGCGGCTCGATGCGCGACTGGCCGGCTATCGCAGCCTCATGTTGAACCAGAATGTCACCGTGGCTGGTGCTGGCGTGGTGGTGGGCGGCGTACTCACGGTGCTCAGCTTTCCCCTCCTCGCCGCCGCCGCGCCCGCACTCCTCCTTGCCCCGGCCGCGTTTGCCGCCGGGCGCGCCTCGCATCAGCGCACGGTATCGCGCGCGCAACTCGCACTGGAGCAGGTGCTCGATCGGTTGGAGCGTGGGGAAAGGGGCCGGCCTCCGACGCTGCTCTCCATGCTCGCCGCGGCGGTGTCGCGTCGGCCGTAACGCGCGCGCTACCTGATGCCCGCGACGACGAACGGGCGTCGCATCGCGCGGTCGGCCAGCCACCCGAGCGCGCGATTGCTGAGGATCAGCATGAAGCCGATCACGGTGAGCGACTTCACCTCACGGCGCGAGATCTTCACCACTTCGCGCCGGGCCAGCGAATACGGCGCTCGCGTCAGGTCGCGCAGGGTGGCGCAGGCGAAGAGGAGCGGCAGCACGCAGAACAGCCGGATGGCGACCGCGCGGCGAGGAATGAGCAGCAGGTACGTGCGGGCGCCCTCCAGGTCGCGATGCGCCAGCGCGACGAGCGTCACGATGGCCGCTCTCGTTCCTCCTGCGCGCTCGGCATCCAGGATCTCCGCGTGACTGCTGCCATGCTCTCGCAGCAGCGCCTCGGGGATGTAGATCGAATTCTCATGCTCCGCGTCCGTCGCCACGTCCTTCAGGATGTTGACGGTCTGCAGCCCTTCCGCGAACGCACGGCACCACTCGCGCAGCACTCGATATCGTCGCTCGCCGATGCTCGGAGCGTGTTCGTGCCACAGGTCGGTGAGGAGATACCCGACCGTGCCAGCAACGTAGTAGCAATACTCGCGGTACTCCTCGATGGTCTGGATGCGAATCCCGTGCGGGTAGCGGAGCACGAACGTCCGCATGCCGGCGATCATCTCGCCCACCCATCGGCGCACGTGCGCCTGCGTCGCTACCGGCAGGGATCTGTAGAGCGTGAATACGAGGTGGCTGTTTCGGGTGAGCCGCACGTGGGCGGGCTCTCCGGCGATCGAAACCACGCGGGATGGAAACGCGTCCGCCGCCGCCGCATCGTCGAAGCAGCGCAGCAACTCGTCCAGCAGCGCCGCTTTTGCGCCAGCAGGCGCCACCGGCTCATCCTCGAGCGTGTCGGCGATTCGACACAAGAGGTAAGCCGCGAGGACCGCTCGGCCGAGCTCACCCGGCAGCACGCGAATGCTCAGCGCGAACGTGCGCGACACCTCGGGAAGGATGTCTCGCCCGAAGCGCTCCGCGTCCGCCAGTCGATCGGCATCCCGCGTCGTCGGCTCCTGCATTGGCTCCTTCCCCCGCATTAGACTACTCGGCACCAGTGCAAGATAACCCGGGCGTTCCTGCTCCCCTACCGTCCGACGGATATCGCGGCGTGTTTCGCGACGATCCGTCGGCGCGCGCGGTCTACAGCGAGGCGGCGGGAATCGCGAGGATTCTTCCGCGTGCTGTCGCCGTCCCCGTGGACGCCGACGATGTCGTCGCACTCGTGCGGTGGGCCGCGCGCTCTGACACTCCACTCGTGCCACGCGGATCCGGCAGCAGCATGGCGGGCGGCGCGATCGGCGACGGCGTGATCGTGGACCTCAGCCGCTTCATGACTCTCGGTCCCGTGGACGTCGCGACGCGCACCATCCGCTGCGGCCCCGGTGCGTTGCGCGACGCGGTGGATGCGAGGGCGCGCGCGGCCGGCCTGTGCTTTCCCGTCGATCCCTCCAGTGGTGCGTACTGCACCGTCGGAGGCATGGCCTCCACCAACTCGGCGGGGGCACACACCCTTCGATACGGCGCCATGCGTGGCTGGGTGGAAGCGCTCGACTGTGTCTTCGCCGATGGGTCGCGCGCGCTGATCCGTCGCGGCAGCGCTCCGCCGGACGTCGCGCCGATCCGCCGGTTCCTGGCGCAGTCCAGAGCGCTTCTCGCGGCCGAAGCGCGGACTCCCTCGACGCACACTGGCGTGCGCAAGGAATCGTCGGGTTACGGACTCGCCAGCTTCGCCCACTCCGGCGAGTTGGTGGATCTCCTCGTGGGCAGCGAGGGCACGCTCGCGATCATCGTCGGTCTCGAGCTGAGGCTGATGCCGCTCCTCCCCGCGACGTCGAGCGTGCTCGGCGCGTTCGCGACGCTGGACGATGCCGTCCGCGGTGCCGGCAGCGCGCGCGTGGCCGGCGCGAGCGCCTGCGAACTGCTCGATCGCACGTTTCTCGACGTGGCTCGGCGCGGAGGCGCGCCCGTGCCGGTGCCGGAAAGTGCGGAGGCCGTTCTGCTGGCCGAGGTGGAGGGCGCCAGCGCGGATGAGGCGCATGCAGTCGCACGGGAGCTGGCCGCGCAATTCCGCACGGCGGGCGCGACCGACGTGGTGCTCGCACTCGACTCTGCCACGGAAGCGGCGATGTGGGAGCTCCGACACGCTGCCAGTCCGATCCTCAGCCGCCTCGACCCCTCGCTCAAGTCGATGCAGTTCATCGAGGACGGATGCGTTCCGCCCGAGCGTCTCGCCGACTACGTACGTGGCGTGCGCGCCGCGCTCGATCGGCAGGGAATACGCGGAGTCATCTTCGGGCATGCCGGCGATGCTCACGTGCACGTGAATCCGCTCGTGGACCTGCGCGATCCGGACTGGCGCATCCGTGTCGATGCACTGCTCGTCGAGGTCACGGCCCTCTCGGCGAAGTTGGGCGGCACCCTGGCGGGCGAGCACGGGGATGGACGACTGCGCGCCCCGCTTCTCGCGCAGGTCTGGCCACCAGAGACGCTCGAGCGATTCGCGGCCGTCAAGCGGGCGTTCGACCCGCACGTGTTGCTCAATCCCGGGGCGAAGATCGCGACGCCGGGAGCCCGCGCGGTGGATCAGGTGAAGTACGATCCCGCCCTGCAACCGCTGCCGTCCGATGCGAGACGCGTGCTGGCTCGCGTGGAGCACGAGCGGGCATACGCACGCTTTCGTCTCGAGCTCCTCGATGACGCGGGCGATGCGGAGGCGCCGCGGCTCGACTCCCGATCGAGCGACGCCTAGTTTTCGCGATGCCTAGCTGGTGCTCGCAACCGAGTCCTCTCGCCGCACACATGACCGCTCCTGCCGCCATCGCCCCGCGCCTGTTCCACGAACCCCGCATCACGGTGCTGTCCCGGCCCGCATTCACCACGCCCGAGCACCTCGCCGTCGCGTGGACCGGCGAGAGCACCGACGGAGAGCGGCTCGCCGAGTTCGCCGGGCGACTGTGCTACATGAGCCAGCACAACCCCGCCAACCGCTCGACGAGAGACTACCTGGAGAACATCAAGAAGCAGGGCCACGGCAGCGTCCTCGAGCACGCGAACTACTCGTTGCTGCTGGAGGGCGTCAGTCGCTCTCTCACCCACGAGCTGGTGCGCCATCGCGCGGGCTTCGCCTACTCCCAGCTGTCCCAGCGTTACGTGGACGAGAGCGAGGCGAGCTTCGTCGTTCCGCCAGCTGTGGCGGGAGATGAGGCGCTCGAGTCGGCGTGGCGATCCCAGATCGAGAGCGCGCAGTCGGCGTACGTGGCGCTGGTGGCGCAGCTCATGGAGCGATACGGCTGGGTCGCGGACAAGGTCCACCGCCGGAAGATGGCGCGGGAGGCAGCGCGAGGCGTCCTCCCCAATTCCACGGAGACGAAGATCGTCGTCACCGGAAACGCACGCGCGTGGCGTACGATGCTGGAACTCCGCTCCAGCGAAGGAGCAGAACTGGAAATTCGCCGCGCTGCCGTCTCCATCATCCGCATCCTCCAGGGGGAAGCGCCGGGCTTCTTCTCCGACTTCGAGGTCTACATGGCTGCGGATCGCCGAGAGGCTGCGAGGATCGGCTACCACAAGGTTTGAAAATTTCTTCGTGAAGCGGAGAGATTTTCATTGCGCGAAAAATCTCGCGTCCCTATCTTCGCCCCACGTCGTGCGTGGCGTAGCTCTTGCCCGCGTGCGTGTTCAACGGAGTGACCGCACCGAGCGGTTTCGCTCCCCGCCGCGGGACCCATCACAAGGGACGGGATGACGCGCATCGGTTTCGCGTACAATCAGAAGCCCGAGCCAGTGGCTACGGCGGCGACCGAGCCGGCGGGCACGGAGGAGGAGCCGCCCAGTAGCAACGGAGCCGCGACACTCGTCGCCCCAGTCTCCGCCCCCGACGACGAATACGCGGAGTGGGATTCGGTCGAGACGATCGCGGCGGTCGAGCGGGCACTCGCTCGGCACGGCGAGGTGATCCGGCTCGAGGCGACGGACGACTTCCCCCAGCGGCTGCGCGATGCGCGCCCCGACATCGTCTTCAACATCGCCGAAGGATTGCGCGGGCCGAATCGCGAGGCCCACGTCCCGGCGATCTGCGAGTTCTACGGAATTCCCTACTCCGGAAGCGACCCGTTCACGCTCGCCCTCTGTCTCGACAAGTCACGCACGAAGGAGGTCCTCCGTGCACACGATGTCCAGACCGCCGACTGGTGGCTCGTGCGATCGACGAGCGACCTCGAGACGCTCGCGGCACGTCCGCTGACTTTTCCGCTGTTCGCGAAGCCAGTGCACGAGGGATCGTCCAAGGGGATCACCGAGCGCAATCTCGTCGAATCGGCCGACGCGCTCGCGCCCATCGTGCTCGAGCTGCTGGAGCGATATCAGCAGCCCGTCCTCGTGGAAGCCTTCCTGCCGGGAGCCGAATTCACCTGCGGCGTCCTGGGCAACGGGAGCGAGGCCGTGGTGCTCCCGCTCGTCGGTCTGAATTTCAAGGCGCTTCCCGCTGGCGCGCTGCCGATTTACGGCTTCGAGGCGAAGTGGCTGTGGGACCGACCCGAGAATCCGCTCGAGATGTTCCAGTGTCCGGCTCCCATCCCGGATGCGCTGCGTTCGGAGATCGAGTCGGTCGTCCGGCGCGCATACATGGCGCTGGGCTGCCGCGACTGGTCACGTGTCGATGTGCGGCTCGACGAGTGCGGAGTGGTGAACGTGGTCGAGGTGAACCCGCTCCCGGGTATCCTGCCCGATCCCGCGGAAAATTCCTGCCTGCCCAAGGCGGCTCGTGCGGCGGGTCTCGAGTACGATGAGCTGATCGGCGCTTGCCTCAGGGCGGCGGCCGAGCGACACGGCGTCGCCCTGGTCGGACGCGCAGCGTGAAGATCGGCATCCTGTTCGACGGTGCGAGCGCTTCGTCCCCCGATCAGTTGATCGTGGAGACCGTGAACGCCGTCGCCGCTGAACTGGCGAGCGAGGGCAACGAGATCATCCGCATTCCCGCGAGTCCGGATGCTCGGTGGATCGACAAGCTGCGACGCGCACGCGTCGACCTGGTCTTCAACCTCTGCGAATCCATCGACGGCGTCGCCGCACTCGAGCCGCCCGTCATCTCCGTGCTCGAGCTACTCAAGGTTCCCTACACTGGAAGCTCGAGCTGGACCACGTCGCTCTGCCTTCGGAAGCATGTCGCCAACGCCGCGCTCGAGCGCGCGGGCCTGCCGGTACCCAAGTTCGCACTCGTGCGTCGGGGCGGCGCCGTTCCGGCCGTCGGGTTTCCGGCGATCTGCAAGCCCGCCGCCGAAGACGCGTCGATCGGCGTCGAGCAGCGATCCGTGGTGCGCACCACCCGTCAGCTCACGGAACGCGTGGGCGCCATGCTCGAGCGCTGGGACGAAGTGCTGGTCCAGCGGTACGTCGAGGGGCGCGAAGTCAATGTCGCGATCCTGGGTGACGCTGTGCTTCCGATCGCGGAGATCGACTTCGGCCGCATGCCCAAGGGGATGTGGCGGATCGTGACGTACAAGTCCAAGTGGGAGACCGGCTCCGACGAGGATCTCGGCGCCGCGCCACGGTGTCCCGCGCGCCTGCCGGCCGGCGTCGCCGCACAACTGCGTCGTGTGGCCGTGGCCGCATGGCGGCTCGTGGGCGGATCGGGGTATGGTCGCGTCGATATGCGGATCGACGATCGCGGTCGACCGTGGATTCTCGAGGTGAATGCCAACCCCGACATCGCGCCCACGGCGGGCTTTGCGCGCATGGCGCGCATCGCCGGCATCGAGTACGGCGCGCTCGTGCGCCAGATCTGCGAACTCGGGCTCGAGCGCTCGCGCCACGAAGGGACGACCGCGGAGCACTGGGCGATGGCGCAGCGCCTCTCGGGCGTGACGATGGCGCCGGTGGGTCTCGATCTCTTCGCCGGCGAGGCGTAGCGACGATGCACATCGGCAGGCTGCGAGTCGGCGACCGTGCGCGCCTGGCCGAATTGCTGGTGGACACCGGTGCCTTTCACGCCGACGAAGTGGACGTCGCCCTCGCGTTGTTCGATCTCACGCATGGTGGGAGCGCCAGTGGCGCGAACGATGCCTCGGTCGACTACGAGTTCGTTGGGGCGTTCAAGGGGGACCAGCTGCTCGGGTACGCATGCTTCGGAGCGACGCCGGCCACGGAGGGGACGTACGACCTCTATTGGCTCGCGGTCGATCCCGTCGCGCAGGGACGCGGTGTCGGACGCGCGCTCGTGCGCGAAGTGGAAACGAAACTGGCGGGCAGGGGTGGTCGTCTGCTCGTCGTCGAGACGTCGTCACGCCCCGACTATGACGGCACCAGGACATTCTATGCGCGCCGTGGCTACGTGGAAGCAGCTCGCGTGCGCGATTTCTACGCTCCGGCCGACGACCGGATTCTTCTCACCACACGGCTCACCACACGAGACGGCGGAGTTGCGACGCAATGAGTGACTGGCAGAAAGTTCTGAAGGACGAGAGCATCAGCACGCTCGAAGGACTTCGAGCGTACGTCGCCGAGCGGTTCGGCGAGGATGCCGCGGAACGGGAGATCGACGTGGAGGCGCTCCGCCCCGCGTTCGACAATTTCCAGATGCGCATCACGCGCGAGTCCCTCTCGCAGATCCGCGAAGTCGGGGACGCGAACTGGAATCAGTTCATCCCATCCGTCCAGGAACTCGAGATCGTGGACGGCGTGATCGATTCGCTCGACGAGGACGGCGACTCGCCGGTGCCGAACATCACGCACCGCTATCCGGACCGTGCCCTCTTCCTCGTCAGTCCGGTGTGCGCGAGCTACTGCCGCTTCTGCACCCGCCGGCGCAAGGTCGGTGACCCCGAGAAGATCTCGCTGCGGGAGTACGAGTCGGCGTTCCAGTATCTCGCCGCTCACACCGAGATTCGCGACGTCATCCTCTCGGGCGGCGACCCGATGATGCTGAGCGACTCGCGGCTCGAGTACATCTTCCAGCGCCTGCGCGCCATTCCGCACATCGAGATCATCCGGCTGGGCAGCCGGATCACCTCGCACCTGCCGGAGCGCGTCACGCCCGAGTTCTGCGAGATGGTGCAGAAGTATCACCCCATCTTCATGAACACCCACTTCAACCACCCAAGCGAGCTGACGCCCGCCGCCGTGGCCGCGCTCGATCGGCTCAGCCGAGCGGGGATTTCGCTCGGTTGCCAGACCGTCCTCCTGAAGGGCGTCAACGACGATCCGCACATCATGATGGCGCTCATGCACGCCCTGCTGCGAGCGCGTGTGCGGCCGTACTACATCTACATGGCCGACCAGGTGGCCGGCGGCGAGCATTTCCGCACGACGGTGCAGAAGGGGCTCGAGATCATCCAGGCGCTGCGGGGCTGGACGTCTGGACTGGCCGTCCCGCAGTTCGTGATCGACGCGCCTGGCGGCGGTGGCAAGGTGCCCCTGCTTCCGGAGTATGTCGAGGAGATCACCGAGGACGAAGTGGTCTTCCGGAACTATGAAGGCAAGCGTTTCACCTACAAGCAACCCAGACAGCTCGTGCCGGAGTCGGCGCCCGGCATCGCTGCCGAGGCGCATGACGTCGTGCCGATCGCCGCTGGCAAGGCGGCCAAGAAGAGTCGCGCCGCGCGCCAGCGGAAATCGATGAACGGATAACCGGACGGACATCGGCACTTCGAGGGGCACTCCGCGACGATCGCGGAGTGCCCCTCGCCAGATCTGCTTACGAACGTCGTCGTGCATCGACGACGCGCAGCCGGTGCTCCACCTCGTCGATCGCCTGATCGGGAATCCCGTAGCTCTCGTCCGTGGACGGAAACTCGCGGCGGCGGACGTCGGCCGCCCAGCGCCTCACCGCGTCGAGGATGGTATCGCGTGCGGCGGCGTACTGCCGGACGAAGCGCGGCAGCCGTCCCTCGCCAAGACCCAGCAGGTCGTGATAGACGAGAACCTGGCCATCGGTGGAGGAGCCCGCGCCGATACCGATCACCGGAATTCCGACGCGGCGCGTGATGATTGCCGTGAGACGTGCCGGCACGGCCTCGACCACCAACGCGGCGCACCCCGCGGCAGCGAGAGCGTCGGCATCGGCGAGAATCTCCAACGCCTGCTCGACATCCCGCCCGCGGGCGCGATAACCATCGGGCGACGTCACCGATTGCGGGAGCAGACCGACATGACCGATCACCGGAATTCCGGTCGCGATGATCGCGCGTACCCTGGAGACGATCGGGCCGGCCCCTTCCAGCTTGACCGCGTCGCACCCGGCGTCGGTCACGAATCGACGCGCCGTCTCGACGGCGAGCGCGTCGCTCGGTTCGTAGCTGCCGAACGGCAGGTCGCCGATCACGGGCACGCGCGTCACGGCACGACGCACGGCGCGCGTCAGCATCAGCAGCTCGTCGAGCGAGATCGTGCGAGTGGTGTCGTAGCCAAGCACCGTCATTGCGGCTGAATCACCCACGAGCACCACGTCCACGCCGGCCTCCTCCGCCACGCGTGCGGACGGAAAATCGTACGCCGTGAGCATCACGATGGGCCGACCCGCCGCTTTCAGCGAGGTCAATGACGGGAGAGCGTCGGCTCCCGATGCGGGCAATGTCACGCGCGTGGCACGCCCGGATCCACGAGCGCGTTGTCGATCAGCCGTATGCTTCCGAAGCGCGCGGCGAGGGCGATGAGCGTTTCGCCCGCGATCACGTTCACCGGCTCGAGTGCATCCGTGGACACGGCCGCGAAGTATTCCGGAGCGATGCCCGCTGCGCGGAGCACTGCCGCTCCAGCGCCGAGCGCGCGAGTGGCGTCCCGCTCCCCCTCCGCCACCGCGTCCACCACCGCAGTGAGCGCCCGCGCGAGCGCTGGAGCGCGACGTCGGTCATCCGGCATCAGCAGCACGTTCCGGCTCGACATCGCCAGGCCATCGGGTTCCCGAATGGTGGGACACACCTCGATTCGAACGGGCAGGTCGAGGTCGCGCACCATCCGCCGAACGAGCAGCGCCTGCTGCGCATCCTTCTGCCCGAAGAATGCGTCGTCGGGCTGTGCCATGTTGAAGAGCTTCGCCACGACCGTGGCCACGCCGCGGAAATGCTCGGTGCCCCGGACGACACCCTCGAGCGGTGCCGAGACGCCGAGGACCTCGACGTGCGTCGAGAAGCCGGGTGGATAGACGTCGCGGTCCTCGGGCGCGAAGAGCACGTCCGCGCCGGCCGACGCCGCGAGAGTGGCGTCGAGCGCCTCGTCGCGCGGATAGCGGGCGAGGTCGCCCGGATCGGTGAACTGCGCCGGATTGACGAACAGCGATACGATGACGCAGTCGCACAGCTCGCGGGCGCGTCGCATCAGCGAGAGGTGGCCATCGTGAAACGCACCCATCGTGGGGACGAGGCCGATGCGTCCCTGACCTCCACGTGCGGCGGCGACAGCGGCTCGTAGCTCCGCCACGGAGCGCAGGACGATCATGCCGGCTCGCTCCGGGTCATCGTGCGCGCGAGCTCCCGGGTTCCCGCCGTCAGCGCGTCCCAGAGCGGCAGCAATTCCGGCGTGGCCTCGGCGACGGCCTCGCGCTGCCGGCGGACGGTCTCCGCATCACCGCGCACGATCGGCCCCGTGAGCGCCGCGCGCGCACCGCTCGCGGCCCAGTTGTCCACCGTCGCCCGCACGAGCGGTACGAGCGCGTCCCGGTCGAGACCCGCGCGCGCGGCGAGCCGCTCCGCCATTCCTTCGATCGTCACGAGAAAGTTCGACGCCGCCGACGCAGCCGCGTGATACAGCGCGCGATCGACGTCCCTGATCACGCGCGCATGCATGCCCAGACGGTCAGCGAGCGCGCGTGCTGCAGCGAGCGATCGGGCGGAACTGCCATCCACGGCGCAGGCGGCGCCGGCGAATCGCGCTCCGGCTCCGACGACGCTGAGCAAGGGATGCAGGGCGAACCGCTCATGCGGGACGAGCAGCTCGAGCGACGCCGACGCGCTGACGTGCCCGACGAGTGCACCGGGAGCCACCGCGGTCGACGCGCTGACGATCTCGCGCTCCGGCACGCACAGCAGCACGATCGATGCGCCCGCGCCGTCTGCGCCGCGCCCGAGCGGACCGCGTACCGGAACGCCGGCATCGCTCAGTGCGCCGGCCAATGCCTCGCCCATCCGCCCCCGGCCCACGATGTCACACCAGCCGGCTGGAAGCTCTCGTACCGCCACGTCGCCGTGGGGGTCAGGATTCGCCATGGTCACGTGCGCGGAATATAGCGCCCTCACCAGAGCGAGCCCGCCCTGCGTCTCGCGCTAGTGCGACGCGGCCTCCTGCTCCTTGGTCGCCTGCGCCACGACCCGTTGTGCCGCTTCCGGCGGCATTTCCTCATATCCACGGAAGTGCCGCTGGAACACTGCGCGCCCGTGCGTCATGGACTGGAGTGCGCTCGCGTAGAGGTGCAGCTCCGACTGCGGAACCACTGCGCGCACCCGCGTTCCTCGAGCGCCCTCCGCCGCATCGGTCCCGAGTATGTGTCCGCGTCTCGACGAGAGATCACCCAGCACGTCCCCGAGCGACTCTTCCGGCGTGACGATCTCGAGCTCGTCGAGAGGCTCGAGCAGCACCGGCTTGCATCGTGGCGCGACCGCCCTGAATGCCTGGATACCCGCCATCCTGAACGACATCTCGTTCGAGTCGACCGTGTGATATGAGCCATCGTAGAGTTCCACCTGGAAATCCACGAGAGGGAATCCCGCCAGGACACCGCGTTCCGCCGCCTCGTGGATTCCCTTCTCTACCGCGGGGATGAACTTGCTCGGGATGGCGCCACCGACGATGCGATCCTCGAACCTGATGCCGTCGCCCCGGATGGCGGGAGCGATGCGCACCCAGCAGTCGCCGAATTGCCCGCGCCCGCCTGACTGCTTCTTGTGCCGGCCCTGCCCTTCGGCCTGGAGTCGGATCGTTTCGCGATACGCGATCTTCGGCCTGCTGAGCTCCGCGGTGACGCCGAACTTTCGCCGCAGCTTCGCCAGGGCAATCTCGAGATGACGCTCGCCCATGCCCGCAACGATCGTCTCGCGCGTCTCGACGTTGTATTCCACATCGAACGATGCATCCTCCTCGTGCAGGCGATGCAGCCCCGCCTGCAGCTTCTCCTCGTCGACCCGATTCACGGCGTGGATCGCCATCCGGACGAGCGGAAGCGGAAACGCGATGGAAGGAAGCCGGACCGGATGTTCGCGCGTGGAGAGCGTGTCGTTGGTGTGTGTGTGTCGCAGCTTCGCGACGCAGCCGATGTCACCCGCGTGCAGACAGTCGATCTCGAGCCGGTCGCGTCCCTGCGGAATCGCGAGATGGTTGAGCTTCTCGGTCGAGTTGCGAGTCGCGTTGAACACCTCGTCGCCGTTGCGCGCTTTGCCCGACAGGACGCGGAAGAACGACACGTCCCCCACATGCGGCTCACTCTGGGTCTTGAACACGAGCGCCGCGAATGGTGCGTCGTCATCGGCATGAATGCTCACTTCGCGATCGCCCTCGGCGCCCACGAAGGCGTGCTGCTCCTCCATCTCGAACGCGCTGGGCATCAGCTCGACGATCGTGGAGAGGACGGCGCGCGTGCCGTAGTTCAGGGTGGAGGACACGCAGAACAGCGGAAAGAGCTCCATCCGCTTCATCGCCTCCTTCATCGCACCGATCGCTTCGTCCCGACCGATTGCCTCACCGTTCAGGTACCGCTCGAGCAACAAGTCGTCCGTGGCGACGATCGTCTCCATCAATTCGGCATGGTAGCGGTCGAACTGCGGCCGCACCTCGTCGGGCACGTCCGTCTCCTCGTACGCGCCGCTGCGCGCTCCCCGCGCGTACACGTGCGCGCGCTCGTCGAACAGGTTGACGATGCCGTGAAAGTCGGGGCCTTGCCCCACCGGAACCTCGATCGGAATGACCCGGCTGGTGAGGCGGGTCTTGATCTGCTGATAGATCGCGTCGAAGTCGGCGTGCTCCTTGTCCATCATCGTGACGACGAACAGCACCGGGTCCTGCCGAGACACCGCGTCGTGGAACATCCGTTCGGTGCCCACTTCCACGCCCGCGGCTGCGCTCACGACGCAGAGCGCCCCGTCCGCGGCGGCGAGACCGCTGACGGCATCGCCCTGAAAATCCAGGAAGCCCGGCGTATCGAGGAGGTTGATCTTCGTATCCATCCATTCGGCATGTGCACAGCCGAGATTCATGGAGTAGCCGCGCTCGATCTCTTCCGGCGCGGTATCGGTGAGCGTCGTTCCATCCGCGACGTTCCCGTGTCGTCGACTTGAGCCGGACACGAAGGCGAGCGCATCGACCAGTGTGGTCTTGCCGCTCGCCCCGTGTCCGACCACCGCGATGTTGCGGATTGCCGAACCCCGATACTCTCGCATTCGCGTACCTCCGACTGACGTGGTGAGTGGGCCGTCAGGTGCGATCGGGCGGTGTGCGACATGCCGGGGGACGAGGCACGCGGGCGGCGGCAGGAACGTCGCGCTCAGGCGGCGCGTCGCTCCCGGGGTGCTCGTGGTCGTCCGTGAACACGCGCTCGCTCCCGGAGGTCCGGGCCAGCGAGTGGTGAGTGAAGTGCCGTGGCATGGCCCACCCTCCTGCGGTCGGTTGAGAGATGCCGAGCGGATCGCAGGGTGTCAAGCCGGATCGAGGAGTGGAACGAACAGGGGCCCGCCGGAAATGCCGGCGGGCCCCTGGAACTGCGCTGACGTGGCAGAGTCGTCTAATCGCCCTCGTAGTCGTAAGCCATCGCGTCGCCTTCGCGAAGCCGGTCGAGCATCGACTCGAGCGGAGCGAGCACCGGTGCGGTGAGTCCCCCCATGACCGGACCCAGCGAGATCGTGATGTTTCGACGCGAGCCTTCGGGCCAGTCGGGCATGGACAGTCCGGCGAGTAGCCGGCGAATGAGCTGGCCGCACTCGCTCAACAGCTGGGACGCCGTCTTCTGGAGGAGCTCGAGCGGAATCTCCAGGTCGCGGGTGATGAGCTCTCCCGTCTTCGCATCACGCCACGCCGCGTCGCCGACGGCCCCGCGCTCCGCCGACACACCGAGATGCCGGATGGCGTCCGCGTTGTTGTGTCCTTCGCCCGTTCGGTGTGATTCCACCGCCGCCGCCAATGCGAGCGCAAGCGTCTCGGGGCTCGGCACACCGTACAACGTCACCACGTCACGCGCCGGACGATCGGTCGCGAGAGGTGACGGGACGGAATTGACGTGCGCGAGCACTGGCGAGTGATCGGGATTTTCCTCGAGCATCACGAGGATGTCCATGCCCCCTCCTGAAGGATGTAACGCACTCCATCGGACCGACGTAAAGCGGGGCAGTGGCACGTACTGACGCGACGCCTACTGCCGGAAGCGTTTCGCTGTCCCTGACCCCTAACCCAACCATCATCTCCTGCGGTCACGCGCGCATGACGCATGCGTCCCGATTTCGCGACGTCATGGATCGCGTGCAGCACGCCCGCCGTCCGACCCCTCGTCCGCGTCGGAAAAAGCAAAGCGCATACCAGCGATGAGCGCGAGGCCAAGCATCACGTACAGCCCGCGCAATTCACCCACCGCGAGCAGCGCGGAGAGTCCGCCCGGCATTCGTGCCACGACCTCGACGTGTAGCAAGTAGCCGATGAACGCCACGATTGCCGCCGCCACGCTCACGTGCACCGACGGGATCCAGGTTGCGAGCCGAGCGACGGCGAATCCTGCTGCGATGCTCAGTACTAACACCACCAGACCCCCCACCGGCGTCACACTTCCGTGGTAACTCCATACGCCGTCGGCCTGGGCACCCATCGCCGCATGCGCCGCGGCGTTGACCGGCCGCCACCGCGTTCCCGCGCGGCCGCCAATTCCGATGAGCAGACCAAGCACCGTCGCCGCGGCGACGGTGCCCGCCCCCACTGCGCGTAGTGCGGCCGACGGGCGCTTCCTTGTCCAGACGGATGGCTCGTTCACTCGAAGAATTGACGATCAAGAGGGAGAACGTTCACGCCCGATCAACTGGACATGAATCGCGCACGTCACATCCCGGCGTTGCCATCACATCCGCAAAAAATGAACGCGCCCGCCAGACGGCGAGCGCGTTCATGACGGCGTGCGTC
>Ga0136612_10000264_pt1 | contig 17137 bp, 19 predicted proteins | sample AntDryUQ224A2306_2_FD_106644 | JGI IMG/M metagenome (GOLD analysis project Ga0136612, IMG submission 106644) | Polar desert sand microbial communities from Dry Valleys, Antarctica - metaG UQ224A (23.06) | ecosystem: Environmental > Terrestrial > Soil > Desert | place: Antarctica: Dry Valley... | reverse complement strand
CGCTCGGCTGGCTTCCACCGCTCGGCTGGCTTCCGCCGCTCGGCTGACTTCCGACGCTCGGCTGGCTCCCAACGACGCGCATGGAACCGGAGAACTTCTCGATGGTTCCGGACTGGGATGCCTCGTCGTACCGTCGAAGCGCCAGCGGCACGAAGTACGCCGCCCACAGGGCGACGACAGCCGCGAAGATCAGTCCGGTTCCCACGAGACAGAACGGTAGGCGAGCCGGGTGCTGTCAGCACTACACCACTCCGGTGTGTCGCAGGCTAACTTGTGTGACGTATGTGGTTGGTGTGATCAGGGTCCGTGTCCCGGCGTGGCTAGGGTGCGGGCTGGCTGCGGTCCGTCAGCCTGGCGACAACTCCACCAGGTACCTGTTCGGCGGTGATGGCGAACAACAGGTGGTCGCGCCAGTCGCCGTCGATGTGCAGGTAGCGGGGCGCCACGCCCACCTGGTCGATGGCGAGCTTGCGGACGACGGCGAGGCTGGCGGCGTTCTCGGGCCGGACCGCAATCTCGATCCGGTGCAGCCCGACCACCTCGAAGCAGTGGTCGATGACCATGGCGACCGCTAGCGGCATGGTGCCGCGGCCGGCATGCTCGCGCGAGAGCCAGTAGCCGACCTGAGCCCAGCGCGCCGAGCCCCAGGTGACGCCGGAGACCGTGAGCTGTCCGACCATCTCACCGTCGTACGTCACGACGAACGGAAGCGTCCGTCCTTGACCGGCCTGGCGGCGCAGGCCCTGGATCATCTGGCGGTACGTCGTCGCCGCCGGCCGTGCACCCTTGGGCAGCGTCGCCTCCCACGGCGTCAGCCAGTCGCTGTTCTGCTCGTGCAGGCGTTGCCACGTCCCGGCGTCACCACGCTTGATCGGTCTGAGCCCCACCGGTCCGTGCGTCAGCTCGACCGGCCAACCGGCGATCAGGACCCACCGCCGGGGCCGGGACCTCCGCCGGAGGGATGGTCGCCGCCGCGGACCTGGTCGACGGCATGCATCAGGACGGGTTCGAGCACGCGGAGCCCGTCCTTCACGCCACCGGTCGATCCCGGCAGGTTGACGATCAGCGTCTGCTCGGCAACGCCCGCCAGACCGCGGGACAACATGGCGGTCGGGACGCCACCGGCGACACCTTGCGCACGGATCGCATCGGCGACGCCGACGAGGTGCCGGTCCAGCAGCGCCTCGGTGACCTCAGGTGTCTCGTCGGTCGGGCTGATCCCGGTGCCGCCGGTGGTGATGACCACCGCAAAGCGCAGGTCGATCGCCTCACGCAGCGCCTCGGCGACGGGTTCGCCGTCGGGTACGACGACAGGGCCCTCGACGTCGAAGCCCCACGCGGTCAGGCTCTCGGCGATCAGAGGTCCTCCGGTGTCGGCGTAGACGCCGGCCGCGGCCCGGTTGGAGCACGTCACTACCAGCGCCTTCACGCGTCACCCCCGCCAGGCGGGCCCTCAGCCGTCCAGTCACCGCTCCTGCCACCGGACTTGGCGGTGACACGGATGTCACCGATCACAGCATGCTTGTCGACGGCCTTGACCATGTCGACGACGGTGAGCGCGGCGACGCTGACCGAGGTGAGCGCTTCCATCTCGACGCCGGTACGGTCCGCTGTCCGCACCGTGGCGGTGATCTGGACCCGGTCGTCCTGCACCTGAAGGTCGACCTCGACGCCGCTGATCGCCAGGGGGTGGCACAGCGGCACGAGATCCGGGGTGCGCTTCGCTGCCATGATGCCCGCGACGCGCGCCACGCCGAGGGCGTCGCCCTTGGGCACGTCACCTCGTCGCAGCAGGGTCACGACCTCTGCGCTCACGCGTACGTGGCCGGTCGCCGTCGCCGTGCGGTGCGTGACGTCCTTGGCCGAGACGTCGACCATCCGTGCCGCCCCGTGCTCATCGACATGGGTCAGCCCCCTGCCGCTCGCGGTGTGCCCGGCGTCCACGGCGTACCCGCTCAGAAGGACCGGTCGAGGACGAGGACCTTGGCAGTGTCGCCGACGTTGAGTGCGGTCTCGTCCTCCTCGACGACGATCAGCGCGTTGGCCTGCGCGAGCCCGCCGATCAGATGTGAGCCGCTGCCGCCGACCGGGGTGACGCGCGCGCCGTGCGCGGTGACCTCGAAGCGCCCTCGCGCGTACTGCCGCTTGCCCTCGGGAGAGACCAGATCCTCTGCCAGCATCGCCTGCACCAAGGGCCGGCGATAGGGATGCACGCCCATCATCCGGCGCAGCACCGGGACGACGAAGACCTCGAACGAGACGTAGGAGGACACCGGGTTGCCGGGGAGGGTGATGATCGGCGTCTCCTCGTCCCCCACCACCCCGAAGCCCTGGGGCTTGCCCGGTTGCATCGCGACCTCGGTGAACTCGACAGTCCCGAGCGACGTGAGCGCCTCCTTGACGACGTCGTAGTTGCCCATGCTGACGCCGCCACTGGTGATGACGACGTCCGCCCGGACGAGCTGGTCGGTCAACAGGTCGTTGAACTCGGCCGGGTTGTCCGACACGATGCCTACCCGGTACGCGATGGCGCCGAGCGCGCGCGCCGCGGCGGCGAGCAGGTAGCTGTTGGAGTCGTAGATCGAGTCGAAACCCAGCGGGGTGCCCGGCTCGCGCAGCTCGGTGCCGGTCGAGACGATGACGACCCGCGGGCGAGGACGAACCAGGACCTGCGACCGGCCGATCGAGGCGAGCAGGCCGATCTCGCGGGGTCCGAGCACGGCGCCCTCGCCGAAGACCACGTCACCCTCGCTCAGGTCCTCACCCGCGATCCGGACGTGCTGACCGTAGTCGCGGGGTTGGAAGATCGTCACCGAGGCGTTGCCGCCGTCGGTCATCTCGATCGGCACCACGGTGTCGGCGCCGGTCGGCATCGGGGCGCCGGTCATGATCTTTATCGCCGCACCAGGCGCGACCGCCGACGGTTTGCTGGTGCCGGCGGCGGACTCACCGACGACCGCGAGCCTGACAGGGTGGTCCCGGCTGGCGGAGACGATGTCGAGGTGGCGTACGGCGTACCCGTCCATCGCCGAGTTGGTGAACCGCGGTAGGTCGATCGGGCTGGCGACGTCCTCGCACAGCGACAACCCGAGGCACTCGAGCAAGGGTTGCTCGTACGGTTGGAGCGGTCCGATAACCTCCAGGATGCGGCGCAGGTGCTCATCGACCGAGCGCAACCGACCGTCGGCCGGGTCGGGAGAGGAGGCAGCGGACATAGGCCTCACCCTAGCCCCGGCCCACCGTGGCGCCGTCCTGAACTCTCGACGGCGTGCCCGCGTCCTCGAGCACCGCCGCACCCACCACCTGCACGTCGGCGCCGAAGGTCCAGTCGCCGCGTACGGTCAGGCTGTCGGCGCGGACCAGCGACGGGGCGCCGGCGGCGAAGCGCCGGTCGAAGTCGTCGATCAGTTTGTAGTAGGACCCATCCAGGTCGACCCGCGGAGCCTCCCCCGCCGCGTGGAGCGTGCAGTCCGCACCGATCTCGTAGACATTCGAGCGGAGCACGAGCAGGTCGTTGGTGGTCTTGACCGGGAGGAACCGCGACCGATCGACCTCGACAGCGGTGGCCTTGTCGAAGATCTCGACCGCGGCGCCCATCGCGGACTCGATCTGGACGACCTCGGGCGAGCCGGCGTCACCGGGATCGACGGTCTTGACGTTGCGGATCAGGGGTAGCCCGAGCACTCCCGACGTACGCTGCATCGCCTCGGCGAGAGCGAACAGGTCGAACCACAGATTGTTGGTGTGGAAGTAGCGGTGCCTGGTGATGTCGTTCGCCTCCTCGACGTCCGCAGGTGGCGTCTGGGCGGTTTCGCGAAGCACCAGGCGGCCGTCACTGCGGCGGACGACGAGGTAGCCCCCCTTGATGTCGGCCGGCGTGCGCCGGCACACCTCGGCGGCGTACGGGGCGCCCGAACCGGCGAACCAGCCGGCGATCTCGGCGCTCGGCACGGCACCGAGGTTGTCGGAGTTGGACACGCTCGCGTAGCGGAACCCCCGTTCGACGAGCGCCTGCAGGACGCCGGAGACGTGCAGCGCGGTGTAGAGGTCACCGTGTCCCGGCGGGCACCACTCCAGGCTCGGGTCGGCCGGCCACTTGACCGGCGTCAGGTCGTCCGCGCGGAGCTTGGGCTCGCGGTTCTGCAGGAAGTCCAACGGCAGGCCGTCCACCGCGAGGTCGGGGTACGCCGACAGCGCCTCGAGGGTGTCGTCGCGGGTCCGGAAGCTGTTCATGAACAACAGCGGCAACCGGGCGCCGTACGCAGTGCGCAGGTTGCTGACCTGTCCGGCGATGATGTCGAGGAAGGTCCGGCCGTCCCGTACCTCGAGCAGGCTCTTGGCGCGGTCCATCCCCATCGATGTACCGAGGCCACCGTTCAACCGGATGATGGCGGTCGCGTCCAGCGCGGCCCGTGCCTCGTCGGCGGTGACCTCAAGCTCGCCGAGCTTCGGCGGGGCCTCCATCGGTTCGACGTCCGCCTCGGCGATCATGCCGGTCTCGCCGGACTCCAGCTGCTGGTAGTAGTGCGTGAACACGTCGACCGCCTGTGGGTGAACTCCTCCGGCGGCCATCTTGTCGCGCGCCTGCGCCAAGCCTTCGGTGCTCATGCGCCTCATCGTATGGGGTTGGGTTAGCGTCGGCCCCATGACAACAGGTGGGACGTCGTCGTCGAAGGCGACCCTTCGCCGCACGGTGCTGCGACGGCGTCAAGGACTGGACGCGGCGGACGTGCGGGCCGCCGGCGTGGCGATCGCCAGTCATCTGCTCGAGTGGCCGGCGCTCTGCGATGCCCGTGTCGTCGGTGCCTACGTGTCCTTCGGCTCCGAGCCCCCGACCGGACCGCTGCTCGACGCTCTGCGCAAGCGCGGCACCAAGGTGCTCCTGCCGGTCGTGCTCCCGGACCTGGACCTCACCTGGGTCGTGTACACCGGCACCGAGGCGTTGGCCCCTCGGCCGCGGGGTCCGTCTGAGCCCACCGGCAGAAGCCTGGGTCCGGAGGCGATCACCGACGTCGACGTGGTCGTCGTACCCGGTCTCGCCGCCGATGGCGAGGGTCACCGTCTCGGCCGCGGCGGCGGCAGCTACGACCGCGCCCTCGCCCGGGTCGGTGCCGAGGTGCCGCGGGTCATCGCGCTCTACGATGGCGAGCTCGTCGACGACATCCCGCATGACGGCCACGACGAGAGCATCGACGTGGTTGTGACACCGTCCGCACTCACACCGCTCGGCCAGCTCGCGTAACGCAACCGGCGTTCGCGGCCTGACCTGATCACCCATGGCCGCGGTCGGGAGCCGTCAGTCGGCGGAGCCGTCGCCCTCCAGCCGCAGGACATCCGCACCCTGTTCGGAGACCGCCTCAGGTGACCACGCCCACGGAAGCGTCTCCCCGTCCAGGAAGATCTCGGTCTGGTCGACGTAGTTGTCGGCGTAGGCGTGCCCCGACTGTCCCCCCAGCTCGATCCACCGCGACGCGTCGAAGTCGCCGACATCCACCACCATCCGCATCGACGGCATCGCCGTCACCTCGTAGCCCTCGGTCGCGTCCCAGCTGGTCGCGTCGACGAGGCCGCCTCCGCCGCCGAGCTCGTACGGGCCGCGGTTGAAGATCGCCTCGACCAGGGAGACGCCGGACCTCCCGAGGCTCTGGTTGGTCAGCGTCAGCGTGTGCAGCTGCCCCCACGTCCAGTTGTCCGCCACCGGGCCCTCGAGGCGGGTGAGCTCGTCGCGGGCCGCGCGCATCGCCCGAGTCAGGATGTCGTCGCGCTGCTCGACGACGCCCTCGGTGCTGGTGTCGTCCCACCAGGTGCTGGCCGGATCGTCGACGATCTGACGCACCACCTCGAACCAGCGCTCGCCGCCCTCGGGCCGCGCCTCCTCAGGCAGCTGGTCGTCGAACGTGAGCGCGAGCAGGTTTCGCCACACCGCGCTGAAGTACGCCGCCGCCGCCGAATCGGCGTCTTGGTGCAGGTCCCAGCTGCGCAGCAGCTGTTGGCCGTCGCGGTAGTACCGCGTCCCCAGCTCGACCCTGAGCAGGTACGGGACGAGCTCCGCGGCGTTGACGTTGTAGGTGTCCCGCTGCAGCGCCGCGCTGTCGGCGACGCTCAGCCGTCCACCGGCTTCAATCTCGTCGATGATGCGCTGGCTGCGATAGCCCTCGGCCTGACCGGTGCCGATCAGGTACGGGTACTGCTCCCCGATGACCTGCTGGTTGGCGGTGACGGCGTAGCCCTCCTCGGGGTCGAGCACCGATGGCAGCTCGTTGAACGGCACGTAGCCCTCCCACCCGTAGTCAGAGGTCCACCCGGGCACCGGCCAGCGGCCGTCCCCCTTCCTGCGGATCGGGATCTTGCCCGGCGACTGGTAGCCGATGTGTCCTGCGTTGTCGGCGTAGACGATGTTCTGCGACGGCACCTCGAACAGCCGGGCCGCGCTGCGCAGCTCGGCGAAGTCGCGCGCGAGGTTGAGGGCGAAGACCGCGTCCATCGTCCGACCCGGCTGCAACGCGGTCCACTGCAAGGAGACGGCGTACGACATCGCTGGCCTGGCGTCAACGCCCACCCGGGCGGTCTCGTCGTCGACGTCGGAGAGGATCGGCCCATGGAGCGTCGAGCGCACCGTCATCTGGACCGGCTCGTCCTGGCCGGCGACCTCGAACGTCTCCACGCGTGTGCGCAGCGGCCTCATCACGCCGTCGTACTCGTAGCGGTCACCCTCGACCTTCTCCAGGTAGAGGTCTGTGACGTCGGCGTACATGGTGGTCAGCCCCAGGGCGATGGTGTCGTTGTGCCCGATGACGACGCCGGGCATGCCGGAGAAGGTGAAGCCCGCGACGTCGAAGGGGCATGCCGCGGAGACCGTCCGGCAGTGCAGACCCATCTGGTACCAGATGCCGGGCATGGACGGGGCGAGGTGCGGGTCGTTGGCGAGGATCGGTTCGCCCGTCGTCGTCCGGTCTCCCGAGAGTGCCCACGAGTTGGACCCGATGCCGTCGCCGGTGCCGAGCAACGTCGGTAGTGCATTGGCAGCGGAGGCGAAGTCCTCGACCGATGCCAGCGCCGAGCGCGCACCTGCGGACACGGCCGGTGCCGAGGTGTCGCCGCCGCTGCCGGCGCCGAAGACCCCGTCGGTGACGGTGCCCTCGGCGACGATCGGGTCGTTGATCTCGTACGGGAACTGCGGATACAGCTCGTCGACCTGCTCCCGGCTCAGAGTCTTGGTCAGCAGCGTCCGGTCGATCTCGTCACCCATGTTGCTGCGCAGGTCCCAAGCCATCGCCTTGAGCCAGGCCACCGAGTCCGCGCTCGTCCAGGGTTCGGGGACGTACTCAGGGCCGGTCAGCCCGAGGACCGTGTACTCCAGCGACAGCTCCCCCGACGACTTGCCCTCGATGTAGGCGTTGACGCCCGCTGCGTACGCCTTGAGGTAGCGCCGCGTCGCGGGGTCCAGGAGGGCGATCTCCCGCTCGGCGACCCGCCGCCACCCCATCGTTCGCACCACCTTGTCGGTCTCCAGGGCGCTCGAACCGAACAGCTCGGCCAGCCGGCCGGAGGTCACATGCCGCCGGAAATCCATCTCGAAGAACCTGTCCTGCGCCTGCACGTAGCCCTGCGCCATGAACAGGTCGCCCGGGTCGTCGGCGTACAGCTGGGGGATGCCGTGGCTGTCGCGGACGACCTCGACGTCGCTGCTCATGCCCGACAGCTGCACGGTGCCGGCGGTGTCGGGAAACGAGCGGCGCACGTTGATCACGGTGAACGCACTCGCCGCCACCATCACGACCGCAACGAAGCAGGCGATGTAGATGAGGACCTTGCGCGTACGACGAGAGAAGGGCACCGGAGCATTGTGCCGGTCAGCTACTCAGCGCCCACTACCCGAGTCCCGGATCTCGCCGACCAGCTCCTCCAGCACGTCCTCGAGCATGACCACACCGATCACCGTCCCTGACCCGTCCGCGACGCGCGCCATGTGCGCCCCGCGGGACTGCATCGCCCGCAGCGCTTCGTGCAGTCCGGTGGTGTGTCGCAACGTCGCGAACGGGCGTACCCACTTGTCAGCGATCGGAGTGCTGCGCGCCGCTTCGGACGTCTCCAGGACGTCCTTGATGTGCAGGTAGCCGACCAGGTCACCGGCGTCGCCACGGACCGGGAAGCGAGAGAACCCCGTCTGGGTGCAGGCGCGCTCCACCTCCGCCGGCGTCGTCCGGGAGCTGACGGTCACCAGGTCAGCGATCCCGATCAGGACACGTTCGATGGTGGCAGCCCCGAACCCCAGGGCACCCGAGAGCAGACCGTACTCATCGTCGTCCAACAACCCCTCGCGCCTCGACTCCTCCACCAGTGCAGCAACCTCGTCGTGCGTGTACGACGAAGCGAGCTCGCGCTTGGGCTGGATGCGCATGGCGCGAACCACCGCATACGTGAGCGCGTTGAGCGCGACCACGACCGGCTTGAACACCCAGACGGTCGCGAGCATGAACGGTCCGAGCACGAGCGCAGCGCGTTCTGGGACGACGAGCGCGAGGTTCTTGGGTACCATCTCGCCGAGCACCACATGGCACCAGACGACGGCCATCGTCGCGAGCACGAAGGACACCGGGTAGACGAGGCCATCGCGAAGCCGTACCAGCTCGAATACCGGCTCCATCAGATGGGCGAGCGCCGGTTCGGAGATCGCACCGAGGCCGAGGGTGCTGAGGGTGATGCCGAGCTGCGCCGCGGCCAGGACGAGGCTGATCTGGCCCATGGCCCGCAACGCCATCCTGGCCGACCAGGATCCCTCCGCGACCCGCGGCTCGAGCTGGGTCCGACGCGCCGAGATCAGTGCGAACTCCGCCGCGACGAACAAGGCGTTGAGGGTCAACAGGACGATGGTGAGGAGGACGCCCAACGTGTTACTCATCGCGGTCCCCCACCTCTCCGAGCGGTTCGGCGACCATCGACACCCGGTCGATCCGTCGTCCTTCCATACGCTCGACCTGCAGCCGGATCGTGTATGGCGGCGCCGGTTCCTCGTCGACGTCGTGGTCGATCGGAGGCGTGATCTCCACCTCGGCCACGTCGCCGACCTGCGCGAGTCGCCCGAGCCGTTGCAGGACGAGGCCGGCGATCGTCTCGTAGTCGTCGTCCGAGGGCAACGCGATACCCGTCTCCTCGGTGACCTCGTCGGGTCGCAGCATGCCCGACAGCATCCAGGTGCCGTCCCGGCGCAGTCGTAGGCCGGCGGCGTGCCGGTCGTGCTCGTCGGCGATGTCGCCGACGATCTCCTCGACCAGGTCCTCCATCGTGACGACGCCGTCGGTGCCCCCGTACTCATCGACGACCACGGCCATCTGCATGCCCTGCGCGCGCAGGACCGCCAGCAGGGGATCGAGTTCGATGCTGTCGGGCACCACCCTGGCCGGTGTCACCAGGTCCTCCACGCGAACGCTGCGGCGCCGGTCGGGGGCGACTGCGACAGCCTGCTTGATGTGGACGACTCCGATGACGTCGTCCAGACCCCGACCGGTCACTGGAAATCGCGAGTGCCCGGTCTCGCGGGCAGCCTCGATCACATCTGATGCGGTGTCGTTTCCGGTGAGGAAGTGGACCCGGACCCGGGGCGTGCGTACGTCTGCTGCAGTGCGGTCACCGAAGGCGAGACTGCGGGCGACCAGGTGCGCCGTGGGTCTGTGCAGAACGCCCTTCTGCGCCGAACGCAGGACCAACGACTGCAGCTCATCGGGTGACCGAGCCGAGCGCAGCTCCTCCTGCGGCTCGATGCCGACCCGGCGCAGGAGCGCGTTGGCCGCACCGTTCAGGCCGCGGATCGGCCACGCCGTGATACCGGTGAAACCGCGCATGAACGCCTGGGTGGCGTTCGCCGTGCGAACCGGAAGGGCGATAGCGACGTTCTGGGGGATCAGCTCGCCGATCAGCATCGTGAAGAGCGTGCTGAGGATCAGCGCCACGGCTATCGCCACCGCGGACACGCTGGCGCCGGTGACACCGGCATTTCTGAGTACGGGGCGCAAGAGCTCGGCCATGGCCGGCTCGGACAGGTACCCGATCGCGAGGTTGGTGATGGTGATGCCGAGCTGGGAGCCGCTGAGCTGCGTCGACAGTGTCTGCAGGGCGGCGAGCGTACCCCTCGCGCGGCGGTCGCCCCCGTCGGCGGCGCGTTGGATCGTGGCGCGATCGACGGTGACGAAGGAGAACTCCGCGGCCACGAACAACCCACAGGCCAGCATCAACACGAAGGAGGCGGCGAGGAGCAGCCACTCGGTCAACAAGGGGCTCCTGGGGTCTTCTTCGCGCGCACGGTAGGACGATCGTAGCGGGTTGCTCAGCGAACCCCGTGGCTCGGACTTGGCGACGGCAGGGACAATGGAGGAACAATCGTCGATGCGAATCCCGGAGTACGTCGGTGCCGACCTACCAATATGTGTGCACGCAGTGCGGTGCTGGGCTCGAGGCCCAGCAGACCTTCAGTGACGCCTCCTTGACGGTGTGCCCGACCTGCGAGGGTCGTCTGCGCAAGGTCTTCGCTGCCGTCGGTGTCGTTTTCAAGGGGTCGGGCTTCTACCGCAACGACAGCCGCGAGAGCGCGAAGTCAGGTGCGGGCGACGCCGCGAAGTCCTCTGGCGGGGAGGCCACCGCGAGCACGAACGGTTCCTCCTCGGACGCCTCGGCTAAGGCCGGCTCAGGATCGTCGGACTCCTCATCAGGGTCGGGATCGTCGGGCTCGAACGGGTCATCCTCGGGCTCGTCGTCGACGTCGAAGCCGGCGCCGTCCTCAGCTCCCGCCTGATCCGCCGATCGTCGACAGGCCATCCAATTAGGACTAGTGGCATCGACCGGCCGACTGTGGCATGATGCACTCATGGATGCCACGTTGGTCATGGGACAGCAGGGTCGCCTCGTCATCCCGGCGGAGATGCGGGCCGCCCTCGGGCTCGCTCCGGGCGACAAGCTGCACCTCCACCTCGCTGATGCTCGGCTGATCCTGGAACGACCCCGCGATGCCGTGTCCGAGCTTCGACGGCTCGGGGCATCTGTTCCCGATCGGCGATCACTCGTCGAAGAGCTGCTTGCTGAGCGACGCGAAGCCGTCGCGGCCGAGTGACCGTACTCGACGCATCGGCAGTGCTTGCGCTCATCCACGGCGAACCGGGAGCTGATCTGGTAGCCGAGAATCTCCCGGGTGCCCTGATCTGTACGGTCAACTTGGCCGAGGTCGTCGGCAAGCTCGTGGATGTCGACGTCGATCCTCGCCGGCTTCGAGATCTGCTCGTCACCGCCGGTGTCGCCATCGAGCCGTTGCTCGCCGAAGACGCTGTGCTGGCCGGTACGCTGCGTTCGCTGCCCGGTGGGCGGGCATTGTCGCTCGGTGACCGCTGCTGCCTTGCGCTGACCGTACGCACCGATTCGGCCGAGGTACTCACCGCAGATCACGTGTGGGCAGACCTCGACCTACCCGTCCGCGTGCGCCTGCTCCGCTAGCGGCCCGCAGATCACTCGCCTAGAGATGTCCGAGCATCACTCGACGCGGAACTCGTTGCCCTGGACGTCCTGCACAACGACGAGTTCCTCGCCCGCTTGAACTACCGTCCCGCGCAGGCGCTCGAGCCTGGAGACCTCGTCAGCAACCAGCCCAGGCGCCCCCAGTCAGGCGCCTCGACGAATGCCCTGTTCGGCGTCGAGTCCTCGTCGACTTCGACCCGAGGGCGGCGGCCCAGAACTCAGCAGCCAGAGAGCGTCGGCACGCCGGTCAGACGCTCTCGGTGTCGTACCTCGCGCGGAGCCCTGTCAAAAGGTCGATCGTCAGCTCAGTACCGGCCTCGACGGCGTCGTGCACGTCGCGGAAGTACTGCTCGTAGCCAGCAGGGGTGTACATGCACAAGCCCGTCGTCGGCGTGCGCTCGCTTGCGTTACGAAAACCGTGTACCGACCCGCGCGGGGCGTGCGCTACGTCGCCGGCGGTGAGCAGGACCTCACCAGCATCAGTGGCGACGGTCAGCTCGCCGGTGAGGACGTAGAAGTACTCGTCGTGCGCCCGATGAATGTGTGGCCTGGCCCCTACCGCGGCCGGCGGGACGGCGAACTCCTCCAGCCCGAAACGACCGCCGGTGTGGTCGCCGGTCAGCTTGAACAGGTGCTGCACGCCGGCCGCGGTGATCTCTTCTCCCTGGCTCGCCCCGATCACCGTCGCCGCGACACGTTCGCGTGGATCGTTCACCGGCCGAGCATGACACAGGCGCCGCCGCATTGACCTGTGGACGAAGGAGTGCGCACCGCGCTCGAGGGATCTAAGGTCCTGCGGGCATGACCTCATCGCGTACAGGCAAGAGCGCAACGTCGCCACGGCCCCGTCCGCTGCGCTCGATTGTCTCGATCAGTACCGTCCTGAGGCGGGCGGTATTGGCAAGACGCCGAGTGCTTGCCGCGGTGTTTGCGGGCCTTGCGGTGCTGACCGGGATCGGGGCGGTCCGTCCCCCACCCCCACCAAGCGACGCCATCGTCGTCGCGGCACGCGACCTACCTGCCGGCACCGTGCTCGCGGCGCGTGACCTACGCCTGACCGAGCTACCCCCGGGTGCTCTGCCTGACGGCCGCTTCGCCTCCGTCGAGCCCGTGGTCGGCGAGATGGTTGCCGCGCCTGTGCGCCGTGGCGAACCGCTCACCGACGTCCGCTTGGTCCAGGACAGTCTCTTGCAGGGCTACCCCCGTGGGTCGGTGCTGTCGAGCATCCGGATCGCCGACGCGTCGTCGCTGGTCGGTGTGCGGGTGGGCGACACAGTCAACGTCCTGGCATCGGACCCGGCCGCGCAACGGCCTCCCCGCACGCTGGCGGTCGGGATACAGGTGGCATCGATGTCCAGACCGCAGGAGTCGATCGGCTCCAGCGACGCGATGGTGCTCCGGGTCGCCGTGCCCGAGGAGACAGCGCTCGCTCTCGCCGACGCAACCGTCCACGAGAGCCTCGCTGTCGTCGTCGCCGCACCCGAGGACGAGGACACTCCGCCGAGTTCGGCCCACGCCGGCTGGTGATGTGCTTTGCTCGACACATGCTCACAGGATTCAAGGACTTCTTGTTCCGCGGCAACATCGTCGACCTCGCAGTCGCCGTCGTCATCGGCACCGCGTTCACCATGCTCGTGTCCTCGTTCACGACGAACCTCATCAACCCGGTCATCGCCCGAGCGGGCGGCGGGGGTGCCGATGCAGGCGGTCTCGGTGTCGCCCTCGGCGACAGCCCCGCTACCTTCCTGAACGTCGGCGCGTTCCTCACCGCGATCATCACGTTCATCATCACCGCGGCGGTCGTCTACTTCTTCGTGGTCGTGCCGATGAAGAGGTTCATGGAGCGCATGGCACCCCCGTCGCAGGACGATGACCCGACACCGGCATCGGAGGACGTGATCCTGCTCCGCGAGATCAGGGACCTGCTCGGCGCCGCCTCCACCGGGAGCACTTCGGGGGGCGAGCACGCCAGGTGACGTCACCCAGGGCCGTGGTGCGGCGGTACGTCGCGGCGTAGCTCATTGTCGCGCGAGTGGTCATCGTGCTCGCCCCACCCGCGGTCGGACTCGCCGTGGCTGATCTCAGGCAGCAGCTCTCCGAGGAGCTCCGCAGCGCGCTCCCGCCGGCCGGGCTCAGCAGCCGTGGTCTCCGGCGGGTCCGGCACGCTCACCCGCGGCCCGTCGCACCGCGAACGCGGACGAGCTGGCTCAGCCAATGGGGGCCGAACTCGGGTTGATCGGCCTTCCAGCCGGCGCTGCGGGCGAAGCGCTCCGAGCTCACCCGCTGTGAACGGGTCAGCCACTCCAGGCGTTCACCGCCGAACCGCACCACGAGACTGCGGTAGAAGCTGCCTTCCTGTTGTCCGGCAGCCGCCGCGAACGCCGCGACCACCGCGCCACGACGTATGGGATCGGCACCGACATTGAAAGTGCCCGACGGCGCACCCAACGCGGCCACCACCGCCGAGCCGACGTCGTCCGGATGGACGACGTGCATCCAGGATTCTGGGCGGCCCAAGCCGACCGCCTGCCCTGCGCGCGCCCGCGCGAGGCGGCGGTGGGTCATGATGTCGTCGCCGATGATGTTGCCGAACCTCAGCACGACACCCACGCGTGAGTTGTCGGCGAACCGTTCGGTATGCGTCTCGGCGACGACGACCGGTTCGGCTGCGTTGGTCACCGAGATCGGATCGTCCTCGTCTATCCAGCCGTCACCCTTGTCTGCGTAGACGAAGGACACGCTTTCCTGGACGAGACGCCTGATCCCGGCGAGCCGAGCCGCTTCGGCGACGATCCGCGAACCTTCGGACCGGATACGGTCGTTGACCTTCCAAGCACCAGGTCGGAGACCGGACCTGCCGACCGGGATGCTCGTGGCCATGTTGCAGACGACGTCACACCCCTCGAAGGCCGACACCAAGGTCTCGCAGTCGAAAAGGCTGCCGGGGACCGGGCGAACCTGCATTCGTTTCAGCATCTCGGCCCGGTCCGGGTCGCGCGCTAGGCCCGTGACGCTGTGGCCGGCCGCGTGGAGCGCCGTCGTCGCGGCACGTCCCATCACACCGGTGGCGCCTGTCACGAAGACCTTCAACGTCTCGAACTCCGCTGTCTCGGTGATGGTGCGGTCGCCGCCTGACGGTGGCTCATCACGAAATGATAACGGACGCACCCGGGTTGAGCGCACCGTCCAGCCAAAGATCCTCCCCGTACGCCCCGGCTGGTGCCGCGTGCGCGTCACGCGAAACTCATCGCCCATACATCTGGCATTCGGCCTAGTGGCCCCCTGGTCTCCTAGTGTCCGAGGCACTGTCCGGACATGGAGGGGATTTGATGGACAACACCGCAAACCGACCCATACTCACCTTGCTCGATGACGGTCATCGCTGCTCGACTGGCCGAGCCGCCATGACTTGCCACTACAAGTGTGGCAACGCCTGCGCGCAGGACGCGCCGAACGTCTCCGACAACCCGTACTTCGGCGATGTGTTGGGCGCGGCATTCTCGCGTCGCGGGCTGCTCCGCGCCGGCACGGTGATCACCGCTGCCGGGCTCGCGAGCACGGCGCTCGGCGCCGCACCGGTCGCGGCGACGTCTGCCCGGACCCGCGCCGTGCCGGGGCACACCCCGGGCCTGGGCTTCAAGCCGGTCCCGCCCAACACGTTGGACCGGGTCACGATCCCGCCCGGCTTTGTCCAAGACGTGGTCATCAAGTGGGGTGACCCCCTGTTCGAGGGTGCGCCGAAGTTCGACCTGCACAACCAGACGCCGTCGGCTCAGAAGCAGCAGTTCGGCTACAACAACGACTTCCTCGCCCTGATGCCGCTCGAGCGCGGCAAGAAGCTCATGGTGATCAACCACGAGTACACCAGCGACAGCATCATGTTCCCTGACTACGACGAGGAGAACCCGACCGAGCAGCAGGTCAAGACCGCCTGGGCGGCGCACGGCCTCAGCGTCGTGGCGGTCAAGGAGGTCAGCGGGTCCGGCAACCTCAAGCCCATCGTCGGTCACCCCCTGAACCGCCGGTTCCACACCCGTACAGAGTTCGAGCTGACCGGTCCGGTGCGCGGGTCGAAGTACGTACGCACCAAGGAGGACCCGGACGGAACAACCGTCCTCGCGACGCTCAACAACTGCGCCGGCGGCCTGACCATGTGGGGGACGTGGCTGACCGGCGAAGAGAACTTCAACCAGTACTTCGCCAACGCCGAGACTGTCACCGACCCCGTCGACGCCGCACGTCTCGCGCGGTACGGCATCGTCGGTGGCGAGAGCCAGCGCAAGTGGGAGCGTTTCGACGACCGCTTCGACATCGCCAAGGAGCCCACGAGCCGAACAGGTTCGGCTGGATCGTCGAGGTCGACCCGTACGACCCGACGTCCACACCGAAGAAACGCACCGCCCTCGGCAGGTTCAAGCACGAGGCAGCGCAGCCTCGGGTCACCGCGGACGGGCACGTCGCGGTCTACATGGGCGATGACGAGCGGTTCGACTACTTCTACAAGTTCGTCTCGGCCAAAAAGCTGGCAACGGGTACGTCGCGGCGCGCGCGCCGGCACAACGCCACCCTGCTCGACGAGGGCACCCTCTACGTCGCGCAGTTCAACGGCGACTCCCCTCCTGCTGAGATCGACGGGACGGGAACACTGCCAGCGGACGAGGAGTTCGACGGGAGCGGTAGGTGGATACCGCTGGTCAGCGGCTCGGAGTCCTTCATCGACGGGATGAACGCCAACGAGGTCCTGCTGTTCACCCGTCAGGCCGCGGACAGGGTCGGGGCGACCAAGATGGACCGCCCCGAGGATGTGGAGCCGAGCCCCAAGACCGGCACCGTCTACATCGCGTTGACCAACAACACGGACCGCGGCGCAGCCGGCAAGCCCGGTGTCGACGAGGCGAACCCCCGTAAGGCGAACAAGAGCGGTCACGTCATCGAGCTCGCCGAACGCCAGAACGACTCCGGCGCGAAGACCTTCAAGTGGCAGATCTTCCTCGTCTGCGGGGACCCCGACGATCCCAGCACGTACTTCGGCGGCTACGACAAGAGCGACGTCTCGCCGATCTCGTGCCCTGACAACGTGACGTTCGACCCGCATGGAAACCTGTGGATCTCCACCGACGGCAACGCGATCGGCTCCAATGACGGACTGTTCGGCGTCGCGGTCGAAGGTGACTTCCGCGGCCGGACCAAGCAGTTCCTCACCGTCCCGGTCGGCGCGGAGATCTGCGGTCCGCATGTGGACCGCCGACGTGTGCTGGTCTGCGTCCAACATCCGGGCGAGACCGACGACGCCACTTTTGAGAACCCTGGATCTTCCTGGCCGGGAGGAGGCAGCCGGGTTCCACGGCCGGCGGTAGTCGCGGTGTGGAAGCAGGACTAACCCGCTGATCGCCAGTCGCTGATCATTGACCGCGGTCGCACGTCCGACGCCGTACCAGGTTCTCCTGGTACGGCGTCGCTTCACCTGGGTCGCAACCCCGGTGAGGTGACGCTGGGCCAGGTGAAGCGACAGCGAACGCTATCATCCACGTACCGCCGCGCCACCATCCACGTACCGCCGCGCCACCATCCACGTACCGCCGCGCCACCATCCACGTACCGCCGCGCCACCATCCACGTACCGCCGCGCCACCAT
>Ga0136612_10000263_pt1 | contig 17156 bp, 21 predicted proteins | sample AntDryUQ224A2306_2_FD_106644 | JGI IMG/M metagenome (GOLD analysis project Ga0136612, IMG submission 106644) | Polar desert sand microbial communities from Dry Valleys, Antarctica - metaG UQ224A (23.06) | ecosystem: Environmental > Terrestrial > Soil > Desert | place: Antarctica: Dry Valley... | reverse complement strand
CGCCGCGCGAAGCCCGGCGGCAGGGACGCTCTGGACGTGGCCTGAAGGGCTGCTCTACAGAGAGCAGCTGTTTCGTGGCCGGAGCCCGGCTTTGTCAGGGCGGGAGGCCAAGCCGCAGCTCAGAACAGCACGCTGCAGCGAAGGGGGCCCGTGGGGGGAAACGGCACGTTTCCCCCCGCGTCGTTTCCGCCCACGCCTCTTAGCGCTCGACGCCGAACGCGATGTCGACGGTCGTGCGGAACTCGCTGATGCGTTCGCCTTCCACCTGCGCGCTCATCGTCACGACATCGACGCCGCTGATGCCGCGGATCGTCTTCGAGGCCTCCTCGACGGCGGCCTGCGCCGCCTCGGCGAAGCCCTGCGGGGACGAGCCGATGATCCTGACCACCTTTGCGACCTGTGGCATCGCTTCCTCCTCTGGAGTGGGTGTGTGATGTGCGAAGAGGTTCGATTGTCTCACTCCCGCGCTCTCTACACTGAGCGAGATGTTCGACACCCTCTCCGACAAGCTCCAACACGCTCTCGGCGACCTGCGCGGCCGGGGGCGTCTCGACGAGGAGGCGATCTCGCGCGCGATGCGCGAGATCCGCCTGGCCCTGCTCGAGGCGGACGTGAACCTCAAGGTCGTGAAGGAGTTCGTCGCGCAGGTGCGCGAGCGGGCGCTCGGCGCCGATGTCCTCCGCAGCCTCACGCCCGGCCAGCAGGTGGTCAAGATCGTGCACGAGGAACTGACGGAGCTGATGGGCACGGGCAGCTCGAAGCTCGCGCTGTCGGGGCGCCCGCCCACCGTGATCCTGCTGGCCGGCCTTCAGGGCTCGGGCAAGACGACCGCAGCGGCGAAACTCGGGCTCCTGCTGCGCAAGGAGGGACGCAGCCCGGGCCTCGTCGCGGCCGATCTGCAGCGGCCGGCCGCGATCGACCAGCTCGAGCAGCTCGGCCGCCAGATCCAGATTCCCGTCTTCCGCCGCGACACCGAGGATCCCGTCGAGGCCACCCAGTACGGGCTCCAGGCGGCGGTGAGCGCGGGGTGTGACCTCGTGATCGTCGACACCGCCGGCCGTCTGCAGATCGACGAGGCACTGATGGAGGAGCTCGTAGCCGTCCGCCGCGAGGCGAAGCCGACCAATGTGCTGCTCGTCCTCGACGCGATGACCGGGCAGGAGGCCGTCAACGTCGCCGGTGCGTTCCAGGAGCGGATCGCCTTCGACGGCGTCGTGCTCACGAAGCTCGACGGCGATGCACGCGGAGGCGCCGCGCTCTCGGTCAAGGCGGTCACGGGCAAGCCGATCAAGTTCGTCTCGGTCGGGGAGAAGCTCGATCAGCTCGAGTACTTCCATCCGGATCGCATGGCTTCCCGCATCCTCGGCATGGGCGACGTGCTCAGCCTGATCGAGAAAGCCGAGGCCGCGGCCGCCGATGACGACCAGGAGGAGATGGAGCGCCGGATGATGGCCGGCGAGTTCAGCTTCGACGACTTCCTCGCGAGCTACCGGATGCTCAGGCGCATGGGGCCGCTGAAGGGTGTGCTGTCGATGATCCCGGGGCTCGGCAAACAGCTTCAGGGAGTCGACGTGAACGAGCGGGATATGAGCCGCGTGGAGGCAATCGTGCTCTCGATGACGCCGAAGGAGCGGCGCATGCCGCACCTCATCGACGGGTCGCGACGGCTGCGCATCGCCCAGGGGAGCGGCACGAACGTGCAGCAGGTGAATCAGCTCCTGACAGCGCGCAAGCAGATGCAGAAGATGATGAAGCAGATGGGCAAGGGTAAGCTGCCCACCCTGCCGCAGGGCACCGTCCCGGGCGGGGTCGCGCCGCAGTCCGCCGGACACGGGGGCCGTGCGCGGAAATCCAAGAAGGGCCGGAAGGCCGGCAGACGCTGAGCCCGCAAGATCGAGAGGAGCCGTAGTGGCCGTACGACTGAGACTGGCCCGAGTGGGGTCGAAGAAGAACCCGATCTACCGAGTGGTGGCAGCCGACGCGCGCTCACCGCGCGACGGACGCTTCATCGAGATCGTCGGGCGCTACAACCCGCAGACAGAGCCGTCGACGATCGAGCTCGACGAGGAGCGGGTGCGGAAGTGGCTGGAGCAGGGTGCGCAGCCCTCGGACGCAGTCGCGCGCCTGCTCAAGGTCAAGAACGTCCATGCCGGCTGAGCTTCTCACCGAGCTGGCGAAGCGCCTCGTCGACAGGCCGGAGGCGGTGCGCGTGGAGTCGATCGCGCGCGACGGTGATGTCGTCCTGCGCCTCCACGTGGATCCGGACGACGTCGGGCAGGTGATCGGGCGCAACGGGCGGATAGCCCGTGCCCTGCGCACGCTCGTGCGCGTCAGCTCCGCTCGGACACGCGGGCGGACGCTGCTCGAGATTGTCGAGTGAGCCGACCGCGGTCGAGGTCGGCCGCGTCGGCCGGCCGCATGGGCTCGACGGCTCGTTCTTCGTCGAGCGCGCAAGCGAGTCGCCGGGGCGGTTTGCCCCGGGGGCGAGCCTGCTCGTCGACGGCGAGCGCGCCCGTGTGGAGTCGCGTAAGCACTCGGGCGGCCGGCCGGTGATCAGGCTCGACCGGCCCGTCGAGCGCGGCCAGGTGCTCACTGTTCTTCGTTCCGAGCTGCCGCCCCCGGAGCCCGGATCGTTCTACGCCTTCCAGCTCGTCGGCCTCGCCGTCCGTGACGAGCAGGGTCGCGAGCTCGGCTGTATCACGGCGGTCACGCCCGGGGTGGCGAACGACGTGCTCGAGCTGGACTCGGGCGCGGTACTGCCGCTCGTCGACGCCTGCGTGCGCGAGATCGACCTCGAAGGTGCCTGCGTCGTGATCGCCGAGGGCTACGCCGACCCTCCCGAGGCTGCGTAGGGTGCGCGGCCCCGTCGATCGCCTGACGGCCGGCCTCCCCCCGGGCGCCCGCATTGCCGTGGACTGGCTCGTCACGCTCGCCGGTGCGATCGCAATCGTCCTGATCGTGAAGGCATACGTCGTCAACCCGTACCGGATCCCGTCGTCGTCGATGGAGCCGACGCTCCACTGCGCGCGCCCCGCCCAGGGCTGCCTCGCCGACCGCTCCGACCGCGTGCTCGCCAATCGCTTCAGCCTCCACTTCCGCGACCCGCATCGCGGCGATGTGACGGTCTTCCAGACGCCGCCGGCCGCGCAGTTCCGGTGCGGTGCGGGCGGCACCTTCGTCAAGCGCCTGATCGGCCTCCCTGGAGAGACGGTCTCCGAGCGCTCGGGCGTCATCTACGTCGACGGCAAGCGCCTCGACGAGCCGTATCTGCGCGGCCGGCGTGGCTTCAGCAGCGGCGGCTGGCGCGTGCCCAAGGGGCACTACTTCATGCTCGGCGACAACCGGGAGAACTCGTGCGACTCGCGCCGCTGGGGCTCGGTCGAGCGCGACGCGCTGATCGGCCCTGTCTTCGCTACGTACTGGCCCCTTTCGCGGCTCTCTCTTCGCTAGACGATTGATCGAACGAGCCGATCAATCGTCTCTCCAACGGGAAGGTCGAGCTGCTTCTCCGCCGAACTGCTTGACCCGCTGCGCGGGTGGCGGGAGGAACAGTGCTTCGGCACGGCTCGCCGGCGCAGCCGCTCACTTCCGCCCACGCCGCAGGCGGGCATGCCTTTTCGGTGGAGAAGCCGCCCGACAGAGAGGGGCCTTGACGGTTGGTCAAGATCTTCGAGCAACCGTCTAGGTACCGCGCCGCTCGCGACGAATACCGCCCGTGCCGTGCAGGTCGACGTCTTCACCCTGATCCCCCACGCCTTCGCATGGATGACCGAGGCGCGCCCGCTGGCGGCGATCCTCGGTGGTGAGCTGCAGCTGAGGCTCCTCAACCTCCGCGCCACGACCCCGCTGCGGAGCGGGCAGGTGGACGACGAGCCCTACGGCGGCGGGGCGGGCATGCTGCTGCGTGTGGACGTCGTAGCCGCCGCCCTCGATGCCGTCTACGGCGGCGTGCCCGAGCACCGTGTGATCGCGCTGACGCCGCAGGGCCGTCAGCTGGATCAGGGCCTCGTCGAGGAACTGGCGCGTGAGTCGCAGCTGACGCTGCTCTCCAGCCGCTTCGAGGGCTTCGACGAGCGTGTGCTCGCGCACCTCGCCGACGATGCCGTCTCGATCGGCCCCTACGTGCTATCGGGCGGGGAGCTCCCGGCGATGGTGCTCCTCGATGCCGTCGCGCGACGGCTTCCTGGAGCGCTCGGAGACGAGGTCTCGGGCGTCTTCGAGAGCTTCTCCGAGGCGCTCGGCGGTCAGCTCGAGCATCCGCAGTACACGCGTCCGGCGGAGTTTCGCGGGTGGCGGGTTCCCGACGTGCTCCTCTCGGGGCATCATGCCGAGATCGAGCGGTGGCGGCGCGAGCAACGGGCGGAACGGGGGCAGGGATGAGGAATCCGGTCGACCGGCTCACGGCCGGGCTCCCCCAGTCGCTGCGAGTGACGATCGACTGGGTCGTGACGATCGCGGCCGCGATCGGGATCGTCCTACTCGTCAAGGCCTACCTCGTGAACCCCTATCGGATCCCGTCGGCCTCCATGGAGCCGACGCTCCACTGCACCGGAGCCGTCGGGTGCGAGGCCGGTCGGTTCTCCGATCGCGTGCTCGCGAACCGCTTCTCGCTGCGCTTCGGCGACCCCGAGCGCGGCGCCGTTGTCGTCTTCACGACTCCGCCCGCCGCGGAGGTTCAGTGCGGAGCGGGCGGCACCTTCGTCAAGAGGCTGATCGTGCTGCCGGGCGAGACCTGGCGCATGGAGAACGGCGTCGTCTACGTGGACGGCCGCCGTCTCCGGGAGCCGTGGCTCGAGCCCGGCCGCCGCGACGCCGATACACGGGCGTCCCAGCGGGTGCCGGACGACTCGTTCATCATGCTCGGCGACAACCGGACGCAGTCGTGCGACTCCCGGGCGTGGGGTGCCGTCCCGCGGGACAACCTGATCGGCACGGTTTTCGCTGTCTACTGGCCGCCTACGCGCATCTCCTTGCGCTAGAGTGCCGCGGCCGCTACCGCGGCCCTCCGTATGAGCGACGTCATCTCGACACTCGAGCGCGAGCAGCTGCGCGACGGCATCCCCAGGTTCAAGGCTGGCGACACCGTGCGCGTCCACTTCCGCGTGATCGAGGGCACGCGCGAGCGCATCCAGGTGTTCGAGGGCATCGTAATCAAGCGTCAGGGAGCCGGCGCGCGTGAGACCTTCACCGTCCGCAAGCAGTCGTTCGGAGTAGGTGTGGAGCGAACGTTTCCCCTGCATTCGCCGAAGATCGACCGGCTCGAAGTGGGCGCGATCGGCGACGTGAACCGCGCCAAGCTCTACTACTTGCGCGACAAAGTGGGAAAGAAGGCGCGCGTCCGGGAGCTCCGGCCGAGGTAGACCCGTATGCTCGGCCGGGTGGCGGGAAAGCGCACCGGCCAGAAGCTGCTCGGCTTCGACCGAAGGCTCGGAGCCCGCTACGTCGCGGGCGCCGACGAGGCGGGGCGCGGCTCGTTGGCCGGGCCACTCGTGGTGGCAGGCGTCCTCTTCGACTATGCCTGCCTGCGCGACCACCGCGTGCGGCCGTTGGCATACCTGAACGACTCGAAGCAGTGCTCCCCGGCCCGTCGTGACCAGCTCTTCCGCGCCGTGCTCGGGTGCGCCGAGCGCGTCGTCGTGCGCGTCTTCCCACCCGGGGAGATCGACCGCAACGGCCTGCACCGCTCGAATCTCGCGGGGCTGCGGTCGGCGCTCAACGCCCTGGCGCCGCCGGCGGAGGCGTGTCTCGTCGACGGTTTCCGGCTCGGCCCGGCGGCCCCGCCGCACCAGGCGGTGATCGACGGCGACGAGCGGAGCGCTGCCATCGCGGCCGCCTCGATCGTGGCCAAGGTGACACGGGATCGTTACATGCGCCGCGCGGACGCCCTGTATCCCGGTTTCGGCTTCGCCTCGCACGTCGGCTACATCACCCCCGGGCACTCGGCCGTGGTGCGCAGGCGCGGGCCCACGGAGATCCACCGCCGCTCCTTTCAGGCGCTCTGCTACGGATGAACGGAGCGGAGCGTCGGGCTCGGAACCACTACCGCCGGCGGGGATACCGCATCCTCGGGACGAATGTGTGGGCAGCCGGCAACGAGCTCGACGTGATCGCGCGCCGCGGCCGCAGCCTCGTCTTCTGCGAGGTGAAGGAGAAAGGTGGCGACGGCTTCGGCGACCCGACCGAGATGGTGGACGCCGAGAAGCAGCGCCGGCTGCGGCGGGCGGCGACGGCGTGGCTCGCCCGCTATCCGGAGCTCGAGGAGCTCGAGCTGCGCTTCGACGTCGTCGCCGTGCGGCCGGGCGGGCTCGAGCGGATCGCTGACGCCTTCTAACGATCGATCGGAAAGGCGTCGATCGCTCGTCAGGCTCGCTCGGTGATCGCGCCTTCCGATCAGCCATCTAGGGTGGTCGTCGTGGCCGGACGGACGAAGGCCGCGCTCTACGAGCGCCTCGACCACGGGCTCTCCTGGTCGGAGGACGAGCTGCCGCAGGTCGAGCGCACGAAGCACGTCCACGGTCTCCATCCGTATCTCGGCAAGTTCATCCCGCAGCTCGTCGAGGTCTTCCTCGCGCGGCACTTCGTCTGCGGCAGCATCGTCCTCGACCCCTTTGCCGGGTCGGGAACGACCCTCGTGGAGGCGAATGCCAACGGCATTGGCGCGGTCGGCTGCGACATCTCCGCCTTCAACTGCCTGCTCGCCTCGGTCAAGACCGAGCGCTACTCGCTGCCCTCGCTCGAGCTCGCCCTGCGCGGTGCGCTGGCCGAGGCGGTCGCGCAGGTCGACGTCGTCTCCACCGAGTCTGCCGGGCCGTGGCTCGAGGAGTGGTTCGCCCCGCGAGCGCTCGCGGACCTGGTGGCCTACCGGCGCGCTCTCGACAGGCTCGAGGCCCCGAGCGCCGACGTCGCGCGAATCATCCTCGCCCGCTCCGCCCGCTCGGCCCGCTTGACGACGCACTTCGACCTCGACTTCCCCCGCACACCGGCGACGGGCTCCTACCATTGCTTCAAGCACAAGCGCACCTGCCGGCCGGTCGAGGAGGCCGGCAAGTTCCTGCGGCGCTACACGGAGGACACGATCCGCCGGCTCCGCCGCTTCGCGGAGCTCCGTACCGGCGCGCCGGTACGCATCGTCCACGGCGATACGCGCTCGCTCGAGCTCACCTGCGAGGCGCAGGGCATCATCACGTCGCCGCCCTATCCCGGCCTGATCGACTACCACGAGCAGCACCGCTATGCCTACGAGCTGCTCGGCCTGCGCGAGCGCGCCCACGACGAGATCGGCGCCGCGTCGAGGGGAAGCACCCGCGGCGCGCTCGCAGAGTACGTCGAGGCGATGACGCGCGCGCTCGGGAACGCTGTGCGTCCGCTGCGGGCCGGGGCGCCGGTCGTCATCGTCGTCAACGACTCGCATGGGCTGTATCGAGGGATCCTCGAGGGAGCCGAGCTCGAGCTCGTCGAGCGGATCACGCGCCACGTCAACCGGCGCACGGGCCGGCGCAGCGGCGAGTTCTTCGAGGACGTGCTCGTCTGCTCGGCCCCAGGTCAGTAGGCGCACTCTCGTCACAGAGCTGGCACAGACACGTACCGCAGCTCGCCCTAGCGTGATGGGTGGATGCTCGCGCGCGCCGTTACCTACGCCCTCGTCGGGCTCGAGGCCCGGCGGGTCGAGGTGGAGGCCCACCTCCCCGGTGGCCTGCCCGGTTTCACCATCGTCGGTCTTGCCGACCGTGCCTGTCAGGAGGCCAAAGAACGGGTGCGCAGCGGCACCCGCTCCGCCGAGCAGCAGTGGCCGCGCGGCCGGGTGGTCGTCAATCTCGCGCCCGCGGGCCTGCGCAAGGAGGGCTCCGGCTTCGATCTCGCCATCGCGCTCGCGCTCCTCGCCGCATCGCGGCAGCTCCCTCCCGATCGGCTCGCCCGGCACGCGGCGCTCGGCGAGCTCGCACTCGACGGCCGCATCCGCCCCGTGCGCGGAGCGCTCGCGGCCGCGGAGGCGGCGGGCCGGGCGGGGCTGACGCAGTTCCTCTGCGCGCGCGAGTCGGCGCGGGAGGTTGCACTCGCGGGCGTGCAGCCCGTCCCGCTGAGGCACCTGGCCGAGGCTGTCGCCTACCTGCGCGGGGAGGGCGACCCTCCGGCGGGGGCGCTGGAGGAGGCTGACGTTGCGCTCTGGGAGGAGCCGTTCTTTCCGGATCTGGCCGACGTTCGTGGTCAAGAGCGTGCCCGACGCGCACTCGAGCTCGCGGCCGTGGGGCGGCACAACCTGCTCCTGGCGGGGCCGCCGGGCACGGGCAAGACGATGCTCGCGCGGCGGCTTCCGGGCATCCTCATCCCACTCGGCGAGCGCGACATCCTCGAGGTCACGCGCATCCACTCCGTCGCCGGGCTCCTCTCTCACGAGCACCCGCTCGTGACAGCCCCACCGTTCCGGGCACCGCACCACAGCGCCTCGACTGCGGCGCTCGTCGGCGGCGGGCCGGGGCCGCGGCCTGGGGAGGTGAGCCTTGCCCACCGGGGCGTGCTGCTCCTCGACGAGCTGCCCGAGTTTCAGCGGCCGGCGCTCGAGGCGCTCCGGCAGCCGATCGAGGACGGGCTCGTGAGCATCGCGCGGGCCGGAGGGCAGGCGACCTTTCCCGCAGCCTTCCAACTCGTCGCCACCATGAACCTCTGCCCCTGCGGGGCACGCGGAGATCCGGCAGCCGAGTGCTTCTGCTCGCCGCAGCGGCTGGCGGCCTTCCGCGACAAGCTCTCCCGCGCGCTGCTCGACCGCTTCGACCTCGTCGTGACCGTGCCGCGTCCTCGGGCGCACGAGCTCGCGGCCGGCTCGTCCGAGTCCTCGGAGCCCGTGCGCCAGCGTGTCGCTGTTGCGCGTGCCCATCTCTTGACCGGCCGCCTGGAGCGTGTGCCGGAGGCCGGCGAGCTGCTCGATCGCGCCGTCGATCGTCTGCCGCTGTCGGGCCGCGGGCGCCGACGCGCGGCCAGGGTCGCCCGCTCGGCCGCCGCGCTCGCCGGCTCGGAGCAAGTCCTACCCGAGCACGTGGCCGAGGCCCTCGCCTACCGCTCGCCGCGCGAGCTGGCACCGCTGTGAGCGAGCTGACCGTGGCAGCCTTCGCGGCAGAGACGGGTGTGCACCTCGTCGCGGAGCCCCGCAGCGGTCGGTTCGCCGCGTTCGCGCGTCGCTTCGACGCCGCGGGCTACGACGCCGCGCTCGAGCGCCGCGGGCTCCGCTTCCTGCCTCGCTCGGCGCCGGGGTTTCCGCCGCTGCTCGCGGCGATCCACGACCCGCCCGTCGGCCTGTTCCTACGCGGCTCGAGCTGCCTCGGGCTGCTGGGGCGACCGGCCGTGGCGATCGTGGGCGCCCGCGCGTGCTCCCCCTACGGGGCGCAGGTGGCGAGAGACTGCGGTCGGGAGCTTGCCGCCGCGGGGCTCGTGATCCTGAGCGGGCTCGCCCGCGGGGTGGACGGGCACGCACACAGGGGGGCCCTCGAGGCGGGGGGTGCCACCGTGGCCGTACTCGGTTGTGGCATCGACCGCGACTACCCGGCATCGCATCGAGACCTGGCAGCGCAGATCGCCCAGTCCGGGCTCGTCGTCTCGGAGTACGCACCAGGCGTCGAGCCGGCGCCCTGGCGCTTCCCCGCCCGCAACCGGATCATCGCGGGGTTGGCAGCCGTCACGGTCGTGGTCGAGGCGCGGGAGGCGAGCGGCGCGCTGATCACGGCCGACCTCGCGCTCGAGGAGGGGCGGGAGGTCTTCGCTGTCCCGGGCGAGATCACGAGCTCGCTCTCCACCGGCACCAATGCGCTCCTGCGTCTAGGGGCGACACCCCTGACCTCGCCGCGCGACGTGCTCGAGAGCCTCGGGATCGAGCCGCCCGTACCGATCCAGCTGAGCCTCGGGGAGGCGGCGCAGGCAGTGCTGGAGCGGCTTCGCGACGCGCCCGCGAGCGCAGACGTACTTGCCCGTGCGACCGGGCTCGACGCGGGTGCCGCAGCCGCCGCGCTGCTCGAGCTGGAGCTCGCAGGGCTTGCGAGCGAAGCAGAGGGGGTGTACCGGGGAGCGACGTAGAGATCACTAGCATCGACCCTGTGAGCGGCTCTCTCTGGCTCGAGGATGCGCACGAGCCCCTGCCTCGGGCGCGCATCACCGGGAGGGCGGATGTCGCAGTCGTCGGCGGTGGGGTGACCGGTTGCGCCTGCGCGCTCGCGCTCGCGCAGGGCGGGGCGCGCGTTCGCGTCTTCGAGGCGCGACGGGTGGCCGAGGGCGCGAGCGGACGCAACGGCGGCTTTGCGCTGCGCGGGAGTGCGGCACCCTACGACCGTGTGCGGCACGTGCTCGGCGGTGAGCGGGCACGGGAGCTCTGGGGCCTGACGGAACGTGCGCTCGACCGCATGGAGGAGCTCGCCGGTGACGCCCTCGTCCGCAGCGGCAGCCTCCGGCTCGCCGTGGATGCCGCGGAGCGCCAGGAGCTCGAGACCGAGTACGCCGCGCTGCGCGAGGACGGCTTCGCGGCCGAGTGGCGCGACATGCTCGATCCGTCACTGCAATCGCACTTCCAGGGAGTCCTCGTCCATCCGACCGACGGCGCCCTCCAGCCCGCACGGTGGGTGCGGCGGCTCGCGCGGCTGGCAGCGGAGGCGGGCGCGGACATCCGCGAGGGAACGAGGGTCGAGTCGCTGGGCGCGCTCGACGCGGACGAGATCGTGATCGCAACGGACGGGTACACGTCCGGGCTGCATCCCGCACTCGACGCGGCGATCCGTCCGGCGCGAGGGCAGGTGCTCGTGACCGAGCCGCTGCCGGAGCTGCTCTTCCCCCGCCCGCACTATGCGCGCTACGGCTACGAGTACTGGCATCAGCTGCGGGACGGGCGCCTCGTCATCGGCGGCTGTCGCGACGCGAGCCCCCAGACGGAGGCCACGGCGGAGGAGGCGACGACCGAGCTCGTCCAGGGTCGCCTCGAGGCGGTCGTCCGCGGCCTGCTCGGCCGCTTGCCGCGGGTGACGCACCGCTGGTCGGGGATCTTCGGTGTGACCGCGGACAGCTTGCCGCTCGCGGGCCGCCTCCCCGGACGGGACGGAGTGTGGGTCGCGGCAGGCTACTCCGGGCACGGCAACGTGCTCGGCCTTGTCTGCGGCGAGCTCGTCGCCGGGGCGCTGCTCGGCCACCCGGCTCCGGCGCTCGCTGCCTTCGATCCGTCGCGGACGTCAGAGCTCGAAGACGGGCACGTCCTCTAGCTCCGCAAGGCGCTCCTGCGCGGCCAGCGCCACCGCGAGATCCTGGATGGCGAGTCCGGTCGAGTCGAAGACGGTGATGTCGTCGTCGTTCAGCCGCCCCGTCTCGCGTCCGGCAAGGACGGCGCCGAGCTCGGTGACGGCTCCCTGCGGCAGGACTCCAGCCTCGACGGCGTGCACCAGATCGCCGTTGTGGCTCGCCTGATCCCAGTCGTCGCAGAAGACGCGCACGCGTGACAGCTCCTCGACCGCGATCTCCGCCTTGCCGGGGCCGTCGGCGCCCATGAGGCTCACGTGCTGACCCGCACGCAAGGAGCCAGGCCCGAATACGACCTCCGCCCCCGGGGTGACGGTCGCGACGACGTCGGCAGCCAACGCCTCCTCGAGGCTCGACGCGACCGTCGCCCCGATCTCCTCGGCGACAGCTCGTGCCCGTTCCGGATCGAGATCCCAGACGAGCACGGGGCGCCCGCGGGCGACGAAGGTGCGGACGACCGCGCGCCCGTTCACCCCCGCGCCGATCACCGCCGCGACCCCTGCGTCCGCGCGGCCGAGCGTCTCGGCCGCGAGCACTGCCGCCGCGCCCGTCCGCAGCGCGGTCACGGCTGCCGCGTCGAGCACCGCCCGCAGCGCGCCCGTCGCCGCGTCTGAGAGGAGCACGAGGCCGGTCACGGTCGGAAGGCCGCGCGCGGGATTCCCGGGAAACGAGGTGACCCACTTGAGCAGCGCGTGCCCCGCCCCGAGCGCAGGCATCGCGCGGAAGTCGCCCGCCGGATACGCCGGCACGTAGACCTTGGCCGGCATCGACCACTCGCCGCGCGCGTAGGCGATGAACGCCGAGCGAACCGCCTCGACCGCCCGCTCGGGCGACACGGCGGCCTCCACGTGGCGCCCGCTCAGGAAAGGGATCACGGAAGCGAGCCTAGTGACTCAGGCCGAGCGGCCGCGCGTGACAAAGGGGGTCTGGACACGAGGTGTCGATCCGGAGACCTGACCCGACCTTGGTGCACTAACGCAGTTGACGCGCAATCGCAGATTGCGCGTCCTGCGTATCGAGATCAGAGGCAGCTGGAGGCCGACCGCCGCGTCAGCCCGGCGGCAGGACGCTCTGGACGTTCGCCTTTGGTGCTGTACCTCGAGCAGCTGCTCCTGGCCGGAGCCCGGCTTGCCCGGGCGGGAGGCCACGCCGCAGACACGGAACAGCACTCCGTCAGCGAAGGGGGGCCCGTGGGGGGAAACGGCACGTTTCCCCCCACGTTCGTCTCACCCGACGTTCTTGAGCGCGCCGATCAGGTTCGCCACCGACTCTTTGGCGTCGCCGAAGAGCATCTGCGTCTTGGGGTCGGTGTAGAGCTCGTTGTCGATGCCGGCGAAGCCGGGGCTCATCCCGCGCTTGAGCACGACCACGCTCGCCGCCCGGTCGACGTCGAGAATCGGCATGCCGTAGATCGGGCTCTCGGGCGAGGAGCGCGCCGCCGGGTTCGTGACGTCGTTCGCACCGATCACGAGCGCAACGTCCGTGCGCGGGAACTCGGGATTGATCTCGACCATCTCGGCGAGTTGCGGGTACGGGACGTTCGCCTCGGCGAGCAGGACGTTCATATGCCCGGGCATCCGGCCGGCGACGGGATGGATCGCGTAGCGCACGTCGACGCCGCGCGCCTCCAACAGGTCGGCCAGCGCGCGCACATCGTGCTGCGCCTGCGCGACCGCCAGCCCGTAGCCCGGGACGATGACGACGCGCCGCGCGTAGGCGAGCATGATCGCGACGTCGTCGGCACTCGTCGCGCGAACGGTGCGCCCGTCGGGGAGCGCCGCCGCCGCCGCTGGGCCCGCGACGACCGAGCCGAAGGCGCCGAAGAGGACGTTCCCGATCGACCGGTTCATAGCCCGTCCCATGAGGACAGTGAGGAGCGTGCCCGAGGCGCCGACGAGTGCCCCGCTCACGATCAGCACGTCGTTGTGGAGCACGAAGCCCGTGGCCGCCGCCGCGAGGCCTGTGAAGGCGTTCAGGAGCGAGATCACGACGGGCATGTCGGCGCCGCCGATCGGCAGCACGAAGAGGACGCCGAGCAGGAGCGCTCCCCCCATGAGCGCGAGCAGCAGGCCGTCGCGTTGGGTGCCGGACAGGATCAGGATCGTGAGCGCGAGCAGCCCCGCCAGCAGCAGCCCGTTCACGAGCTTCTGGCCTCCGTAGACGATCGGCCGGCCCCGGATCAGCTCCTGGAGCTTCCCGAACGCGATCAGGCTGCCCGAGAAGGAGACGGCGCCGATGAGCGCGGAGAGGAGGATGCTGACGCCGACGCTCGCCTCGATCCGGCCGGCCGCGGGTGCCAGCTCGTGGAACTCCGCCAGCGCCACGAGCGCCGCCGCCCCGCCGCCGACGCCGTTGAAGAGCGCGACCATCTGCGGGATCGCGGTCATCTTCACCCGCTGCGCGCCGACGTAGCCGACGACAGCGCCGACGGCGATGCCGACCGTCATCTGCCAGACGCTGACGATCTCCTGCGCGAGCAACGTCGCTGCCACCGCGATCAGCATCCCGACCGCCCCGATCAGGTTGCCCGAGCGGGCCGTGGCGGGGGAGGAGAGGCGCCTCAGCGCCACGATGAACGTGATCGCCGTGAGCAGGTAGGCGCTATCGATCAGTGTCTCGCGGCTCACCCGGCTCCCGCTTCCTGAACATCTGCAGCATGCGGTCGGTGACGACGAAGCCGCCGACGACGTTCACTGTCGCGAGCGCTACCGCGACGGTGCCCAGGATCGTCGTCACGGTGGCGTCGTCGGAGAGGCCGGCCACGATCATCGCGCCCACGAGCACGATGCCGTGGATGGCGTTCGTGCCCGACATGAGCGGTGTGTGCAGCATCGTCGGCACCTTCGAGATCACCTCGAAGCCGACGAAGACGGCGAGCACGAAGACTGTCAGCTCGGCGATCAGGCTCCTGTCGATGCGGGCCTCCTCTCGGCCACCGGCCGGGCCACGCAGGCCGCGGCCGTGATCTCGTCCTCGGGATCGAGCGTCAGCTCGCCCTCGACGGACAGGTGCTCCAGGAGCGCCGAGATGTTGCGCGCCAGCAGCTGGCTGGCATGCACGGGCATCGTGCTCGGGATGTTCGTGAGCCCGACGAGGGTGACGCCCTCGCGTACGATCTCCGCTCCCGGCTCGGTCAACTCGCAGTTGCCGCCCGCCTCGGCCGCGAGGTCGACGATCACGGAGCCGGCCGGCATGGACGCGACCATCGCGGCCGTGACGAGGCGCGGCGCCGGGCGGCCGGGCACGAGCGCCGTCGTCACGACGACGTCCGAGGCGGCGACGTGGCGCGCGACGAGCTCCTGCTCGGCGAGGTGCTGCTCCTCGCTGAGCTCCTTCGCATAGCCGCCCTCCGTCTCCTCGCCCGCGAGATCGAGCTCCAGGAAGGAGGCGCCGAGGCTCTCGACCTGCTCCCGCACGGCCGGTCGCGTGTCGAAGGCGGAGACGACGGCGCCGAGGCGGCGAGCCGTGGCGATTGCCTGAAGGCCCGCCACTCCGGCGCCGAGCACGAGCACCTTCGCGGGGGCGACCGTGCCGGCGGCCGTGATCAGCATGGGAAAGAAGCGTGGCAGCCGCTCGGCGGCGATGAGCACTGCCTTGTAGCCCGCCACCGTGCTCTGGGACGAGAGCGCGTCCATGGCCTGCGCCCGCGTGATGCGGGGAATCGCCTCGAGCGCGAAGGCGGACACGCCGCCTGCCGCGAGCGCCTCCACGCCCGCAGGGTCGCTCAGGGGCTGGAGGAACGCGATCAGCACGCGGCCGCGCAGGGCCTCGACCTCCGTCGGCGTCGGCCGCTGCACCTTCACGACCACGTCCACCGCCCCCGCCAGCTCTGCGAATGACGGAAGGATCGACGCTCCGGCCTCGACGTACTCCCCGTCGGCCCAGCCGGCCGGCTCACCGGCACCCGCCTGGACGGCGACCTCGTGCCCCGCGCGCAGCAGACGCTGCGCAGCGTCGGGTGTCAGCGCGACCCGGCGCTCGCCCTGCGCCGCCTCCATCGCCACGCCGACCTTCACAGCAAGACCTTAGACGGGCGCGCCGGTCGAGAGAGAGGGAACGCTCCGGCGGCGGTGAACTCTCCCTTGCCATGTCGGGAACGCTCGAGAGAGCAATCGAGAGACGGGATCGCTACGCGCCCGGGCACGCCGCTCGGGTGACGGCGTTGGCCGAGGCGACGGGACGCTGGCTGGGCTGGGACGGGGCGCGGCTGGCTGCGCTGCGGCTCGGCGGCTCCCTGCACGACATCGGCAAGGTCGTGATCTCGGAGCGCGTGCTCGGCAAGCCGGGACCGCTTACCGAGGCCGAGCGTGCCGAGATCCGCCTGCACCCGTCCGCCGGCGCGCGGCTGATCGAGCCCGTGCCTGCCGTGCGAGCCGCGTTGCCGTGCGTGCTGTACCACCACGAGCGCTGGGACGGGCGTGGCTACCCGAGCGGTCGCGCGGCCACGGACATCCCGATCGAGGCGCGCCTGCTCGCGATCGCCGACGCCGTCGACGCCATGACCTCGCGCCGGCCCTACCGACCGCCCATCGCTCCCGCACAGGCACTGCTCGAGCTCGAGCGCTGCGCCGGCACACAGTTCGATCCTGCGCTGGTTCAGGCTTTCGCAGCGGCCTGGCAGACGTCCCACGCGGGCGCCGTCGCCTCGTAAGCAAACATTGAAGATCCCCCTTTCGGAGTAAACCGGCACACGCACTCCACCGAATGAGAGGGCAACTACGGCAGCGACGCACGTCTTCCACTCGCGGCCGGCGACAAAGGAGTGACACGCATGACGGATGTAATGACCTGGGGTGACGTCGACAAGGACGGTGCCCTGCAGGAGGCAACGGCCGGCATCGCGGGCGACAGCCGTGCCGACTTCCTCAAGAAGGCTGCCTTCGGCGGCGGCGCACTGCTCGCCGGCGGCGGCATCCTCGGCGCCCTGCCCGAGATCGCACGTGGTCAGGCTCCGCCTGCCAGCGACGTCGCGATCCTCAACTTCGCGCTGACCCTCGAGTTCCTCGAGGCCGAGTTCTACACCGAGGCGGTACGCCTCAATCGCTTCCAGGGGAAGCCGCGCCTGTTCGCCCAGGTCGTCGGCCGGCATGAGCGGACCCACGTCGCGTTCCTGCGCAAGGCGCTCGGCAGCAGCGCGGTCGCCAAGCCCACGTTCGACTTCAAGGGCACGACGGCCAACGTTGCGACGTTCGGCGCCACCGCTCAGGTGCTCGAGGACACGGGTGTCTCCGCGTACCTGGGACAGGCTCCGCTGATCAAGACGAAGTCGATCCTCGCGGCCGCCGGCTCGATCCTGACGGTCGAGGCACGGCACGCTGGCTGGATCCGCGAGATCCGCGGCAACAGCCGCAATCCGCTGCCGGCTCCGGCGGCGTTCGACAGCCCGAAGACCAAGGCGCAGATCCTGGCCGCGGTCACCGGCACGGGCTTCATCACCGGCTAGTTTCGCCAGGGAGCAAAGCGCGAGCGGGGCAGCTGCAGTCGCCCTGCTCGTGCGCTCTCTACAGCGAGCCCCAGATCTCGAGCTTCATGCGCGTGCGCCGGATGACGTCGTCGGTGTACTCGGTCGTGCCCGTATGGCCGCCGAGATCCGAGGTGCGCACGCCGTCGGCGACCGCCTCGAGGCACGATTCGCGCAGTGCGCGCCCGGCCGTCTGCGCCGCCTCGTCGCCGTGGGTGAGGAGCGCGGCGCCGGCGAGGATCATCGCCATCGGGTTCGCGACGTCCTTGCCTCTCAGGGACGGAGCCGTGCCGTGCGCGGCCTCCGCCAGAAGGGCCACGGGCACGTAGTCCTCGTCGAAGGCGAGCAGGAGCGACTCGGAGCCGGCGATCGACCCGAACAGCGGCAGAACGAGGTCCGAGAGGATGTCGCCGTCGCGGTTCAGAGCGGG
>Ga0136612_10000262_pt1 | contig 17159 bp, 20 predicted proteins | sample AntDryUQ224A2306_2_FD_106644 | JGI IMG/M metagenome (GOLD analysis project Ga0136612, IMG submission 106644) | Polar desert sand microbial communities from Dry Valleys, Antarctica - metaG UQ224A (23.06) | ecosystem: Environmental > Terrestrial > Soil > Desert | place: Antarctica: Dry Valley... | reverse complement strand
GCTCGGGGTCGGGCGCAGGCGGCGGCGGTGCAGGGTCGGGAGCGGGGATCTCGGCCTCGACCTCGGCGACCTCCGTCTGCGCCTCGGCCGGCGCGGGCGGAGCTTCGGGAAGCGGCGGAGGCGGAGGCGGAGGCTCGGCGGCCTCGCCGGGCTCGGGCATGGGCCCGACCCCCGTCGGGGGCAGGGGGAGCGGCATCGCTGCGCGCTCGGTGGTGTCCTGGAACTCGGGCGTCTCGTCGGAATCCGAGCTGCCCGGCTTGGCGGGGTCGGCGCTCACTCCGGGGGGTCTTCCCCGTAGAGCCGATGCCAAATCAGGGTGGCTGCGCGCTGCGTCGCGATCGACGCGAGGGCGCCCAGGCCCGCCAGGAGGCCCGACCACATGAGGCGCTTGACGAGATCCGATTCCATCGCGGGGCGGATTACACCAGACCGCAGCCCCGGGCGGGCTACGCGCTCGCCTCGAGACCACCGCAGACGGTCTCGACCACGAAGCGCTTGGCCTGTTCGTACTCGTCCTCCCCCTTGGGCAGCAGCTCGAAGATCCACCCCGTCAGCACCTGCTCGACCGCGCCGTAGAAGGCCAGGGCGGCGAACTGGGCGCTCACGTCTGACCGGAACTGCCCCGAGTCCTGGGCCTTCTGCACGATGCCGGCGATCCCCTCGTAGGCCTCGCGGATCTTCGCCAGATGCGTGCGGCCGAAGGAGTTCGCCGCGCGCGTGACCTCGACGATGATCACCTTCATCAGCTCGGGGTCGTGGCGGTAGGAGTCGAAGATGAACGACGCGACCTGGTGGAGCTTCTCGCGCGGGGACAGGTCCGCGCGGGCATCGGTCTCGGCGATCATCGCGATCATCACGTCCCAGCGCTCGAGGAAGAGCGTGTCGAGCACCTCGTCCTTGGAGGCGAAGTAGTGGTAGACGAGGCCGTAGGCGACCCCGGCCTCGTCGGCGATGTCCGACACGCGGCACCCGTGAAAGCCCTGCCGGGCGAACACGCGCACCGCCGCGTCGAGGATGAGGCGCCGCTTGTCGGCGGCCGCCTGGCTGCGGGCGGCGGAGGCCACTAGACGGGGACCTCGGTGGGCCAGCGATACGCGCCGGGACGGCGCGAGCGCAGCAGCGGCATACGCGCGCGGACCGCGTCCTGGGCCTCGAGGTCGAGGTCGGCGACGATCGCGCACTCCTCGTCGGGCGCCTGGGCGAGCACCGTCCCCCACGGGTCCACGATGAGCGAGCGCCCGCCCGACTCGTGGCCTTCGCCGCTGGGGCCGATCTGGTTGGGTGCGACGACGAAGCACTGGTTCTCGATCGCACGCGCGCGCAGCAGGGGCTCCCAGTGATCGCGCGTGGTCGGCAGCGTGAAGGCCGCCGGCACGCTCAGCACGCGCGCGCCCCGCACCGCGAGGATCCGGTAGAGCTCGGGAAAGCGCAGGTCGTAGCAGACGCTCAGCCCGAGGCGGACGCCGTCGGAGACCTCTGAGGTGACGATCTCCTCGCCCGGCTGCTCGTGCGCCGACTCGCGGTACTCCGTCCCCGCGACCTCGACGTCGAAGAGATGCACCTTGCGGTAGACGCCGCGCACCTCCCCGTCGGGTCCCGCGTGCACGCTCGTGTTGAAGCCGCGCTCGCCGCCGGGCCCGCGCTCGACGATGGAGCCGGCGACGAGGTCGAGGCGGAGTTCGTGCGCGAGCCCGCGCGCCCAGGTGATGGTGGGCCCGTCGAGCGACTCGGCGCCGGCCGCCGTCTCGGCTGGCGCCGCGAGCCGGTTCCACTTCTCGGGCAGGACGACGAGGCGGGCGCCGCGGGCGGCCGCCTCGCGGACGAGCGCGTCGGCGGTCGCGCGGTTGCGCGCGGCGTCGTCCGTGGAGTTCATTTGGATCGCGGCAGCGCGCATGGGCAGGGCCCCGGAGTCGTGGGCGAAGTTGACTAACGAGTCAACCTCCGACGCGCCAAGGATAGCCTGCGCCTGACGTGAATCCCGACCGCTCCTACCGCGGCTTGACCGCCGGGCGGCCCGCCGGCGTGCCGCTTCCGCCCGCGGTGCTGCCGCTGCGCCGCGCGGGGCGCTGGCGCAAGGCCTGGCGCTACGTGGGCGTGTACGGACCCGAGGTCATGCTCTGCGTGGGCGCCGCCCGCATCGGCCCGTCGGCGCAGGTCTGGTGGGCGGTGTGGGACCGCGAGGGACGGGTCCTGCACGAGCGGACCCGCATGGCGCTCGGGCGCGGCCGCGTGCGCGTCGGCCGCGACCACGTGCACGTGGACGACGGGACGGTCGCCATCGACCTCGTCCTCCACGAGGGGCCGGGGCTGGAGATCGTCACGCCCGATCCCGGCGGGTACGCGTGGACGCGCAAGTACGGCGCGGCAGCGGTGCACGGCACGGTGCGCGCGGGCGGCCGGCGCTGGAACCTCGACGGGCCCGCCTTCATCGACGACTCCGCCGGCTACCACCCGCGTCACACGGCGTGGCGCTGGAGCGCCGGGACCGGGCGCGACACCGCGGGCCGGGCCGTGGTCTGGAACCTCGTGGACGGGGTGCACGACTCCCCACAGGCCAGCGAGCGCACCGTTTGGGTCGACGGCGAGCCGCGGGAGCTCGGGCCCAACGCGTTCGCCGCGGACCTGAGCTCGGTGGCCTTCGCCGAGGGTGGGTCGCTCGCCTTTTCCGCGGAGGCCGTGCGGCGGCGCGACGACGACCTCTGGCTGTTCCGATCGACCTACGAGCAGCCTTTCGGCACCTTCACCGGGACGTTCCCGGGAGGCGTCGAGCTGGCCGCCGGATACGGGGTCATGGAGCACCACGACGTGCACTGGTAGGAGTTCGCGCGCGCGGGGCGAATCACGGGCGCATGCAAGAGCTTTTCTTCGTCATCGCTTTCTCCGCCGGCGTCCTGATCGTGCTGGTCTGCGGCCTCATGCTGACCCAGCACTACCGGCTGCCGTGGCGTGAGGCGCTCATGTACTTCGGCCTCGCCCCGTACCCGGGCGAGGAGCAGCGCCGCCCGCGCGTCAGCTGACCGAAAGGCAGACGACGGTCGCGTCGTCGTCCAGATCCCCGCCGGTCGCGGCGAGGACCGCGGTGTGCACCTTGCGCACCGTGTCGGCGGCGGTGGCGCTCTCCGACTCGAGCGCCGCCTCGATGAGGCGATCGATACCCAGGCCGGCCTTGCCCTTGCCGGGCTTGACAACCCCGTCGGAGACGCGCGGAGCGGGCGCCTACAGCGACAGGACGCTGAGCCAGATCAGCGTGCCCAGGACGGCCGCGCCGAGGTACAGCGCGCCCTCGCGGCCACGGCCCTCCCCCAACCGGAGGAGGCCGAGCACGAGGCCCGCCAGCGGCAGCACGGCGGCGACGGCGTAGGGAAACGCGGAAACCAGGCGCTCCCTGAGCTCGGGCGACATGGGCGGAGCCTACGCGCGCGCCGCGCGCACGCGCTGGAGGGCCTCGCGCAGCAGCTTGGAGTGGATCGCGCCGACGAGCTCGCGCAGCGGCTCGGCTCCGGCTGAGACGATCTCGGCGGCCCGCTCGGGTGCAACCTCTCCGGCCAGGCGGTCCAGCAGCGTGCGGACCTCCTCCTCGACCAGCGGGCCCAGCGCCTCGCGGTAACGCAGCGCGTCATAGACGGTGAAGCCGATCTGCTCGTCGTAGCCCCCGGCGCGGAAGCGGGAGATCGCCTCGACGATCGCCACCTCGTCGGCGTCATAGCCCCGCGAGTTGGGCGAGAGGATCTCGAGGTCCTCGAGACGCTCGAGCACGTTGGCCGGGATGTCGTAGCGGCGGCGCACCTCGGCGCGCGAGACCCGGCCCTGCTCCTGGGCCACGAGCGCGCGCTCGACGATCCGGTCCTCGAGCTCGACCATGGCCCGCGCGCGCTCGGGGTCCTCGTCGAGCACGCCCTTGATGAGCTTGAGCGGCATGAAGCGACCCTCCTGGAGGCGCTTGATGAGCCGGATGCGCTCGACGAACTCGGGGGGGTAATAGGCCATGTTGCGCGAGGTCTTGACCGGCTCGGGGAGCAGGCCCTCGCGCAGGTAGTGCTTGATCGTGCCCGCACTGACGCCCGACTGCTCGGCCAGCTCGGACATCTTCAGCCGCCCGTTGGCGTCCATCAGCCCATGAAGGAGCCGTGGACCCCGGCCGCGGGGCCCGCCACGGCGCCGGCGTCCTTGAGCGCCGCGATCTCCTCGGCGGAGTAGCCCGCCGCGCCGAGTACCGCGTCGGTGTGCTCGCCCAGGCCCGGGCCGGGTGCATGCACCCCGCCAGGGGTGCGGCTCAGCTTCACCGGCACGCCGAGCTGGCGGACCGGCGCGGCGGCGCCCGGCTGGTCGAGCTCCACCACCATCTCGCGCGCCCTCACCAGCTCGGAGTCGAGCACCTCGTCGAGGTCGAGCACCGGCTCCAGGCAGCAGTCGTGCTCGGAGGCAAAGCGCTGCCACTCCGCGCGCGTGCGCTCGAGGAAGATCCGCTCGACCTCGGCGTGGGTCTCCGAGCCCGGGCGCTCGAAGGCCTTCTCCCGGAGGTCCTCGCGCCCCACACCCTCACACCACGCCACCCAGAACTTCGGCTCAAGCGCGCCGAGCGTCACCCAGCCGTCGGCGCAGGCGTAGGGGCGATAGCAGACCAGCGCGCCGGCGAGCTCGGGGTCGCCGCGGTGCGGCACCACGCCGTCGGCGAGATAGCGCCCGGCCACCATCGCCAGCCACGACAGCGACCCGTCGGCCATCGAGACGTCCACGACCTGGCCCTCCCCGGACCGGTCGCGCTCGCGCAGGGCGGCGAGGATCCCGAAGGCGGCCATGAGCGCGCCGCCGCCCAGGTCGGCGATCTGGCCGGCGGCCTGGACGGGCGGGCCGTCGCGGTCGCCGGTGAGCCCGAGCACACCGACGAGCCCGAGGTAGTTCATGTCGTGACCGGAGCGGTCGCGCAGCGGGCCGTCCTGCCCGTAGCCGGTGATCGCGCAGTAGACGAGGCCCGGGTTCTCCTCCTTGAGGCGCTCATAGCCGACGCCGAGGCGGTCGAGCACGCCTGGCCGGAAGGACTCCAGGAGGACGTCGTGCTCGCGCACGAGCCGCAGCAGCACCTCCTTGCCCTCCTCCGACTTGAGGTTCAAGCGGATCGAGCGCTTGTTGCGGTTCAGCGAGAGGAAGAGCGCGCTCTTGGCCGAGTCCTCGACGCCCTCGTGGAAGGGCGGCGCCCAGCGCACATAGTCCCCCATCCCCGTGTCCTCCACCTTGAGGACGTCCGCGCCGAAGTCGGCGAGCATGAGCGAGCAGAACCCGCCCGGGAGCAGCCGCGACAGATCGAGGACCCGGACCCCCTCCAGCGGCAGGCTCACGACGAGGTCTCCGAGCTCTCGATCGGGTGGGTGAGCAGCTCCCGGCGCGTCGGCGTGCCGCGCTTGGGGCAGCCCAGCAGCTCGCGCGCCTCGGCCACCGTGGCCGCGCGGCGGCCGACGTCCTCGGTGAGCTGGCGGGCCTTGGCGATGAGGTCCCCGTTCGAGCGGGCCATCTCCCCGTCGGGCAGATAGAAGTTGTCCTCGAGGCCGACGCGGACGTTTCCGCCCAGGGTCAGTGCCGCCGCCACCAGCATCCACTGGTCGCGCGAGATCCCGATGAGCCCCCAATTGTTCGGCCCGTCGGGGCCGCCGGGGATCTGGTCGGCCATGTGGGCGAGGTTGCGGGCGCTGGGCCGGATGCCGCCGGTGACCCCCATGACGCAGGAGATCTGCAGCGGCTCGGAGAGCAGGTCCATGTCGATGAGCGGGTCCAGGTTGGCGACGTGCCCGGTGTCGAAGCACTCGTGCTCGGGCCGGATGCCCAGCTCGCTGAAGACCCCGAGGAACTCGATGATCGTGTCGAAGGAGTTCTCGAAGACCGCCTTGAAGACGAACTCCTTGCGCCGGCGCGAGTACTTCGCGTAGTTCATCGAGCTCATGTTCAGCGCCGCCACGTCGGGGCGCAGCTCGCGCAGGTAGGCGATGCGCTTCTCCATGGGTACGCCGATCGCGCCGGTGGAGTAGTTGATGATCACGTCATCGACCGCACCGAGGATCGCCTCGGTGATCGCGCGGAAGTCCTCGATCTCGTACGAGGGCACCCCGTCGGGCGTGCGCGCGTGGATGTGGATCATCGAGCCGCCCTCGTCGACGATGCGCCGCGCCTCGGCGCCGTACTCCTCGGGCGTGTACGGGATGGCGGGGCACTGGTCGCGGTTGGCCACCGCCCCCGAGATCGAGCAGGTGATGACGACGGGATCCGCGAGGCTCATGGGGCCTCGCCGGGGGACGTGGGGACGATCTCCAGGTACACGGTGTCGATGCCCAGGCGCTCGCCGCCGCTCTCGTACAGCCTGCGGCCCAGGCCGTAGTTGGCCTGCAGCGCCGCCTCGGCGTGCTGCGCTTCGGCGGCGTCCAGAACGCGCGCCGTCGCCTCCGCCGCGGGGCCCAGGGGCTTGCCGCGCACGGTGCAGGGAGCGACTCGCGCGTGGGCGTCTGCGCGGATGCGCTTGACCTTCCCCACCGACGCCTCGCTACGGGCGTACAGCTTCCCGTCGGCGATGCCGAACCACACGGGCGTGGGGACCGGCGTGCCGTCGCGGCGAAAGGTCGTCAGCAGCGCGTACTTCGCGCGGGCGAAGGCCTCGAGGCCCGCCGCGGTGCCCGGCTGCGCCGCGGCCCGGAGGGCCTGGGGATGGCGCACCCGGCCGAAGAAGCGGTTCGAGGCGGCGGTCATGCGCTCGCCGAGGCTCATACCGGCACCACCCCGTGGCGCTTCCAGGGACGCTCGACGCGCTTTGACTGGGCCATCTCCAGCGCGCGGATGATCGTCGGGCGCGTCTCGCGCGGGTCGATGACGTCGTCGATCATGTCGTTGCCCGCCGCGATGTAGACGTCGATGATCTTGCGGAACTCCTCGATGAGCTCGAGCTTCTTGGCCGCGGGGTCCTCAGCCGCCTCCACCTGCTTGCGGAAGATGATCTCGACGGCGCCCTCAGCGCCCATCACGCTGATCTCGGCCGTCGGCCAGGCGACGATGAGGTCTGGCTCGTAGGCCCGGCCACACATGACGTAGTAGCCCGCGCCGTAGGCCTTGCGGGTGATGACCGTGATCTTCGGCACCGTGGCAGCGGCGACCGCGTGGAGCATCTTCGCCCCGTGGCGGATGATCCCCGCGGCCTCGACCTTCGAGCCGACCATGAAGCCCGGCACGTCCTGGATGAAGACCAGCGGGATCGCGTAGGCGTCGCAGAGGTTCACGAACCGCGCGGCCTTGTCGGCGGAGTCGTTGTCGAGGATGCCGCCGAGGTGCTTGGGCTGGTTGGCCACGATGCCCACCGGCCGCCCCCCCATCCGCGCGAGGCACGTGATCAGGGTCTTGGCCCACTGCGGCTTGAGGTCGAAGACCTCGCCGTCGTCGACGATGCGGCGGATGACCTCGTACATGTCATACGGCTTGCGGTTGGACTCAGGGATGACGTCGAGCAGTTCCTCGTCGCAGCGGTCGGTCGGATCGGTCGCGGCCACGACCGGCGGGCGCTCCTCGCAGTGGCTCGGAAAAAAGGAGAGGTAGCCCTTGACGGCCTCGATGCACTCCTCGTCGGAGCCGACCTCGAGGTCGCCCACGCCGGACTTGCGGCAGTGCACGCGCGAGCCGCCGAGCTCCTCCTGGGTGACGTCCTCCCCGACCGCGGCGCGGACGAGGTGAGGGCCCGCGAGCGCCATCGAGCCGCGGCCCTTGACCATCGGGACGAAGTCGGCGAGGCCCGGGATGTAGGCGGTGCCCGCTGCGCAGGGGCCCATCAGAGCGGCGACCTGCGGGATCACCCCGCTCATGATCACCTCCTCGCGGAACAGGTGGCCCGAGCCGGCGAACAGCGAGCCGACGGCCTCCTGGATGCGGGCGCCGGCGGAGTCCAGCAGCCAGACGAACGGGATGCGCTTGGTCAGCGCCAGCTCGCGCAGGCGGCCCACCTTGAGCTCGCCGGTCATCCCCATGGAGCCGGCTATCACCGTGAAGTCGTATGCGGCCACGGCCACGAGACGGCCGTCGACCTTCCCGTAGCCGGTGATCACGCCGTCGGCGGGCGCCTCCCTGCCGTCCATCGAGCGCGCCGAGAAGTGCGGGCGGGCGTGGATGCCCAGCTCGGTGAACGTCTGATCGTCGATCAGCAGCGCGACGCGCTCGCGCGCCGTCAGCTTCCCGGCGTCGTGCTGCTTGGCGATCTTCTCCTCGCCCCCGCCCAGCAGCGCCCGCGCGCGGCGCTCGGCGAGCTCCTCCACGAGCGGGCGCAGGATCGAGGCGGGCGTCGTGTCGGTGGGCATGCGGCTCCGTGGTTGTGTGAAAAGTGGGACGTGCTACTTCCCACTTTGACGGACGCGGCGGCGCGCCGTCAAGCGCCGCGGCGCTACCCGGCGGGTAGCAGCGGCTCCAGCGCGTCCACCAGGGCCTTGGCCAGCTGGGCGCGCTCGCCCGGGTCGGCGGGCGCCCAGTAGGAGGCGACCTCGAGCCCGATGACCTCGCAGGCCCCGGCGACGGCCTCGAGCAGGTCGTAGAGCTTCTCGAAGGACAGCCCGTCGGGGGCGGGGAACTCGCACGGCCAGATCGAGGGGTCGAGCACGTCGGGATCCACATGGACGTAGACCGGCGCGCCGTCGAGCGCGTTGGCGAGGAAGACGAGCGTCTCCAGCGCCGCGCCGATCACCGTCGCCGGGCCGTGCTCGAGCGCCTCGCGCTCACCCTCGTCCAGGTCGCGCACCCCGCAGAGCACCAGCCGGTCGGGCTCGAAGGCAGCGAGCCCGAGGCCGGGATCCCAGCGCCCGCACGCGCCGGCCAGCCCCATCCCGCCCAGCCAGTCGCTCGGGCTCTCCTCCGGGACGTTGAAGTCGGCGTGTGCGTCGAGCCACAGCACACGGGCATCGGGCCGCAGGCGGGCCAGCGCGGGCAGGGTGCCCATCGCGATCGAGCAGTCGCCGTGGGTCAGGATGGGGAAGCGGCCCGCGCTCAGCGCGTCGTCGACCTGACCGCCGGCCTCCAGCAGGCACCCGCGCCCGTCGCGCAGATCGTCTGAGTGCGGGCGGCGGGGGCCGTCGGCCGGGATCTCCCCGATGAAGCGCGGCTCGGTTCCAAGCCGAGCCCCGAGCGCGCGGGCGAGCGCCTCGGCGCCGTGGGCGTAGGCGACCGGCTCGGAGATACGACAGCGCAGCCCGACGAGAGCGGGCTCGTCGCTCCGCGCGGCCGGTCCCGGGCCGCTCAGCGGCCCCGCCATTCCGGTTCGCGCTTCTCGAAGAAGGCGGTCACGCCCTCGACGATGTCCTCGGTCGAGAGCGCGATCGTCAGCTGCGCGTGCAGGTACTCCAGCGCGTCGGCGAAGGCCATGTCCTGCTGGCGGAACATCGCGTCCTTGCCGAGCTTCATGAGCACGGGCGACTTCGCAGCGAGCTTGTCCGCCCATTCTCCCACGACGGCGTCGAACTCATCAGCCGCGGCGACGCGGTTGACGATGCCGATCTCGCGGGCACGCTCCGCGGAGATCTGCTCGCCCAGCAGCAGCAACTCCGAGGTCTGCTTGCGCGGGACGTTGCGATAGATCAGCGCCATGATCATGAAGGGAAAGACGCCGACGTTGATCTCCGGGGTGCCGAAGCGCGCGCCCTCTTTGGCGACGATGAGGTCGCACGCCAGGGCCAGGCCCAGGGCGCCCGCCAGGACGTGCCCGCCGGCGGCGCAGATCGTGGGCTTGCCCAGCTCGCCGATGAGCCGGAAGAGGCGCGGGAAGCGCTCGGTGCCGAAGTGCTTGTGCACGAGCGGCACCTCGGCCGCGAAGCCCGCGAGGTTCCCCCCGGAGGAGAACACCTTCGGGTGCGTCGAGGCGAGCACGACGCAGCGCACCGCCGCGTCGTCGCGCGCGGCCGTGAAGGCCGTGAGCAGGTCGTCCAGGAGCGCGTCCGACAGCGCGTTTCGCGTGTCGGGCTCGTCGAGGGCGATGGTCGCGACCCCGCCGGCCACCTCGTAGCGAACCGTGGCGAGCTCCATGGGGTGAGCGTATCCGCCCCGTCTCGGGCCGGTCGGGAGGGACGGGACCTCTGCGGCCGGTTCCTTCTGTATAGTCGCCGCTCGGCCGAATCGCCTTTCTTTCAGGAGGGTGATCGGGGGAACCGAAGCCGAGTCTCTTTTCGCGGGGGCGAATCGCGTGCATTGCCGCATGCGTAGCGCTAAGGCGCGAGCCCGTCAGCTAACCCCGTAGGCCGAGGCACATAGTCGCAAGCGTCCGACCTCCAACCTCCGAGGACCCATGCTTCGATTCCGAATCCTGCTCGCGTGCACGCTGGCCATGGCCGCCCTGTCGGCGGCGACACCGGCGGCGAAGGCCGCCCCGGTCCCGCGCTCCGTCGCCATCTCGCACACGATGGTGGCCGAGCTCAACTACGCCCGTTCCCGGCACGGGCTGCCGGCGCTCCAGCCCTCGCGCCTGCTGCGCATCTCGGCCGGCGCGTTCTCCCGCTACATCGTCCGCCGCGACTACTTCGGGCACGCGGCCTCGATCCACGCCTCCTCCCGCTTTCGCCGGCTCGGCGAGGTGCTGGAGATCCATTACCGCCGCGGCTACCGCTTCCGGGGCACCGTGAACGCCTGGCTGAACTCTCCGAGCCACCGGGCCGTGCTGCTGTCCCCCCGCTGGCGCTACGTCGGCGCCGGGCAGACCACGGGCCGCGTCGGTCGCGGGCGCGCGACCGTCTGGGTCGCGCACTTCGGCGCCTAGCCGGTCGCGCGGGAGCGGAAAGTAGGAAGTCCTACTGTTTACTTTGGCGGGCACCTCCGCTACGGTCGCGTCACGTTCTCAAAGCCACGACCGCAGGAGTGACCGACCGTGAGCACCGCCGCCACCGCCGCCAGCGACGACAACGTCCTCAAGCCCGACTTCGGCTCCAAGCGCAAGCACTTCATCTTCAACGAGGAGCACGAGCAGCTCCGCGAGTCGATCCGCTCCTTCGCCCAGAAGGAGCTCGCTCCGCACGCCGAGGAGTGGGAGGAGACGACCTTCCCCGACTCCGTCTTCGCGCGCATGGGCGAGCTCGGGTTCCTCGGCCTCTCCTATCCCGAGGAGTACGGCGGGCAGGGCGGCGACTACTACGCGAACCTCGTGCTCGCCGAGGAGATCGTCCACGCGCAGTCCGGTGGCCTGGCGATGGGGATCGCCGTGCACACCGACATGGCGACGCCGCCCGTCTTCCTGTTCGGGACCGAGGAGCAGAAGCAGGCCTATCTCGTGCCCTCGATCAAGGGCGAGAAGATCTCCTGCCTGGGGATCACCGAGCCCGACGCCGGCTCCGACGTCGCCGGGATCAAGACCCGCGCCGTGCGCGACGGTGACGAGTACGTCATCAACGGCTCGAAGACCTACATCACCAACGGCCACCGGGCCGACTACATCGTGCTGGTCACCAAGACCGACCCCGACGCCGGCTATGACGGCTTCACGCTGTTCATCGTGGACATGGACCTGCCGGGCGTCATCCGCGAGAAGAAGCTCGAGAAGCTCGGGATGCACGCCTCCGACACCGCGCTGCTGGCCTTCCAGGACGTGCGCGTGCCCGCCTCGGCGGTCCTCGGCCAGGAGGGCAAGGGCTTCTACCACATCATGTGGGAGCTCCAGGGCGAGCGCCTGATCGGCGCCGCGGGGTGCGTCGCGGGCGCCCAGCGCTGCATGGAGCAGACGCTCACCTACGCCAAGGAGCGCACCGCGTTCGGGCGCCCGATCGGGAACTTCCAGGTCATCCGCCACAAGTTCGCCGAGATGGCGACGAAGATCGAGTCGGCCCGCCAGATGGTCTACACCACCGCCTGGCGTCACGAGAACGGCGAGTACCCGGTGCGCGAGATCTCGATGGCCAAGCTGCACGCATCGCGGATCGCGGTCGAGGTCGCCGACGAGTGCATCCAGATCCACGGGGGCGCCGGCTACATGAAGGAGTACGGCGTCGAGCGCGTCTGGCGCGACATGCGCCTGAACCGCATCGGCGCGGGCACCGACGAGATCATGCTCGACGTCATCGGGCGCTCCTACGGGATCTAGGCGAGGCCTCGCGTCAATGGGCGCCCGCCTGGAGCACGTCCGCTCCTACTACGAGTCGCTCAACAGCGCCGACGCCGATCGCGTGGCGGCGCACTTCACCGCCGACGCCATCCACTACTACACGCGGCGCGAGCCCCACGCCGGCGCGCGGGCGATCGCCGACAACGCGGTACTGGCGGTGCGCGAGCTCCACGCGGAGTGGCGCCTCGAGCATGCCGTCGAGGGCCCCGACGAGGTGGCGATCGAGTGGTCGATGGCCTTCGACCACCCGCGGACCGGGCGCCGCTGCCTGGACCGCGGCGCCGAGTTCCTGCGCTTCGAGGGCGAGCGTATCTGCGAGGTGCGTGCCTACTACCACGGCGGTGTGGAGGGCAATCACTCGGGCGACCTGATCGGCTTCGATCATGCCGCGCGCGGTCACGCCGTGCTGGATGGCCGCAGCGGCTGAACGCTCGCGGTGCAGGCGGGGCAGCGCCGGGCCTGCGCCGGGATGTCGGTCAGGCACTCGGGGCACTCGCGCTGGGTGACCTCGTCGTCGTCATCCAGGCGCTCGGTCAGCGCGCCGACCGGCTTCACCACGAAGAAGAACACCGCGGCGGCGATCGAGAGGAAGGCGATGAGCGCGTTGATGAAGGCGCCGTAGCGGAACTCCGAGCCGTTGATCGCAAAGGAAAGCCCGGAGAAGTCGGGCTTGCCCGCCACGGCGGCGATCACCGGCGTCAGCAGGTCGCGGACGAGCGAGGTGACGACGGCACCGAAGGCCGCACCGATGACCACCGCCACGGCAAGGTCGACGACGTTCCCGCGCAGCACGAACTTCCGGAACTCCTGGAGCATGGGCTTCCTCTCTCGGGGGTTGGCGCGGCCGAAGCTACCGCCCCGCGCCAGATGATTGATTCCACGACCCCACGCACACGCGGCCACGGAATCAATCATCTAGGCTCGCGCGCGTCATGAGCGACTCCTTCGAGAAAACCGTCGCCGAGGCCTACGCCTCCGAGGGCCCCGCCCTCGAGCTCGGGCGCGGCGTGCTCGACGGAAAGCTCCTGCCCACGGCCGCGGTGCGCATCCCGCTGGCGACGCTGAACCGCCACGGGCTCGTGGCCGGTGCGACCGGCACCGGGAAGACCAAGACGCTGCAGGTGATGGCCGAGCAGCTCTCGGCCGCCGGCGTGCCGTGCTTCGTGGCCGACATCAAGGGCGACGTCTCCGGGCTGGCCGCCCCCGCCGAGGCGGGCGGGCCGGCGGAGAAGCGCATGGTCGAGCTGGGCGTCCCCTTTGCTCCCTCTGCCTTTCCGGTCGAGTTCCTGTCGCTGGGCGGCATCGGCCCGGGCGTGCCGGTTCGCGCCACCGTGACCGACTTCGGGCCCCAGCTCCTGGCCAAGGTGCTCGAGTCCAACGAGACCCAGGAGCAGTCGCTCGGTCTCGTCTTCCACTACGCCGACCAGAAGGGGCTCCCCCTGCTGGACCTCGCCGACCTCCGGGCGCTGCTGACATTTCTGGACTCCGATGCGGGCAAGCCCGAGCTGGAGGGGATCGGCGGCCTGGCCTCGGCGACGGTGGGCGTGCTGCTGCGCGCGCTCGTGGGGCTGGAGACCGGCGGGGGGAACGAGTTCTTCGGTGAGCCCCAGTTCGCCGTCTCAGACCTGCTCCGCACCACCCCGGAGGGCAAGGGCATCATCTCCGTGCTCGAGCTCCCGGCCGTCCAGGACAAGCCCGCGCTGTTCTCCACGACGCTCATGTGGCTCGTGGCCGAGCTCTTCGAGGAGCTGCCCGAGGCCGGCGACCTGCCCAAGCCCAAGCTGGTGTTCTTCTTCGACGAGGCCCACCTGCTCTTCAAGGGCGCCACCGACGCGTTCGTGGAGTCGATCACCCAGACGGTTCGCCTCATCCGCTCCAAGGGCGTCGGCGTCTTCTTCGTCACCCAGACGCCCAAGGACGTTCCCGGCGACGTCCTCGGGCAACTCGGCAACCGCGTCCAGCACGCGCTGCGCGCGTTCACCCCCGACGACGCAAAGGCGCTCAAGGCCACCGTCGGCACCTTCCCGACGTCCGAGGTCTATGACCTCGAGGAGCTGCTGCCCGCCCTGGGGATCGGGGAGGCCGCGGTGACGATCCTCTCGGAGTCCGGCGTGCCCACGCCGGTCGTCCATACCCGCATGCAGGCTCCGGCATCGCGCATGGCCCCGGCCGACGACGTGGAGGGCGCCGCGAACGCCTCCCCGCTGTTCGCCACCTACGGGGCCCGGGTGGACAGCCAGAGCGCCCGCGAGCTGCTGGCCGCCAAGATGCAGGCGCCCGCCTCCGCGCCCGCGCCGGAGACCCCCGCGGCGCCCGCCGATTCTCCCGCGCACATCCCCAAGCCCAAGCCGGCGCCCGAGCACAAGGAGGCCGGCGATGCCGTCGGCGGTGGCGCCGAGCAGATCGGCAAGTTCCTGAAGTCCCGGCAGGGCAAGTCCCTTCAGCGCCAGGTCCTGCGCGGCGTTTTCGGGATGCTGAAGAAGCGGCGCTAGACGACGCTAGGCGGAGGCGGCCGAGCCGCCCTCGTCCATCCGGTCGATCCAGCGCAGCAGCGCCTGGGTCTGCGCGCGCTGTTCGTCGCGACCCTCACGGACCTCACCCGTGACGGCCGCGAGGGAGCGCTCCACCCGCGTGTTGATGTCGCGGATGAAGGCGTGCAGATCGTCGGTGACCTGCAGGTAGCGCTCGGTGACCTGCATGTAGCGCTCGAAGGCCTGCATGTAGCGCTCGAAGACCTCGGTGTTCCGCGCCATGATCTCGTTGCCGCGGACCATGTGCTCGTTGCTCCGGGCCATGTGCTCGTTGCCCTGGGCCATGTGCTCGTTGCCCCGGGCCATGTGCCCGTCGATGCGGCCCATGAGAACGTCCATGCGGTCTCGGAACTCGGCGCGGCGCATGGGTCCCATGGTGACACGCGACCTGTGCCCGGACAAGCGCGGTTCGTGACAGCATCCGCGCCGTGACGACTCTCACCGACAGAGGCCTGCCCGCGGCCGCGGCGCGGCGCCCGATCCCGCCCTTCACGCCCGAGCACGAGGACTTCCGGGCCGCCGTACGGCGCTTCGTGGCCTCCGAGCTCTACCCCCACGCGCGCGAGTGGGAGGCCGCGAAGTACTTTCCCGACGCGCTCTTTCCCCGCCTCGGGGAGCTCGGCTACTTCGGCCTGAAGTTCGCCGAGGCCTACGGGGGTGCGGACGACGTCGTCGCCGACGCGGTCTTCGCCGAGGAGCTGGCGCGCTGCGGGTCGGCCGGCGTCGCCGCGGGCCTGGGCGCGCACGCCTCGATCGCGCTGCCGCCGGTGGCGAAGTTCGGCACCGAGGATCAGAAGCAGCGCTACCTCGTCCCCGGGATCCGCGGCGAGAAGATCGCCGCCCTGGCCATCACCGAGCCCGACGCGGGGTCAGACGTCGCGGGGATCAAGACGCTCGCCAAGCCGGTGGACGGCGGCTGGCTGGTCAACGGCTCCAAGCTGTTCATCACCAACGGGGTGCGCGCGGACTTCTATGTCACCGCTGTCAAGACGACGCAGGAGGGCGGCCACCACGGTCTCTCGTTCCTGCTCGTCGACCGGGGCGAGGGGATCCACGCCTCCGCCATCGACAAGCTGGGCTGGCACGCCTCCGACACCGCGCTGATCGCCTTTGAGGACGTCTTCGTGCCCGAGGAGAACCTGCTCGGCTCCGAGCACAAGGGCTTCTACCTGATCATGGCCAACTTCCAGTGGGAGCGCCTGATGATGGCGCTCGGGGCGATCGGGGGCATGCAGGCCGCCTTCGAGCGCACGCTCGAGTTCGCCAAGGAGCGCACGGCCTTCGGCCGCCCGGTCGGCTCCTTCCAGGCGATCCGCCACAAGTTCGCCGAGATGGCGACGACGATCGAGGCGGGCCGCGACCTCACCTATCACGCGCTGCGTCTCTTCGCCGACGGCCAGGACGCGATCCGCGAGGTCACGATGGCCAAGCTCGCCACCCAGCGCGCCGCCTTCGACCTGATGGACACCTGCCTCCAGATCCATGGCGGCGCCGGCTACATGCGGGAGTACGACATCGAGCGCGCGGCGCGCGACGCGCGCCTGGGCCCGATCGGCGGCGGCACCGACGAGATCATGAAGGAGATCCTCGGGAAGTCGCTGGGGCTCTGAGCCCCTCGGCGTCATAGGCTGCGGCGAGCAGCGGCTCGTAGCGCTCGGCCTCCAGGTCGCCGAGCGGGTCGCGCGTGTGGCGCAGGAGCACGCCGTAGGGCAGGCCGAAGGCGGCGCGCATGGCGACCACCCGCCGGCGGCCAGGCGTGTCGGGGCCCCCCAGCACGCGCGAGGCCTCCGTGAGCCGGCGCACCTGGGCGATCCGGCCGGGGAGCAGCCGCGAGAGCAGCAGGGCGGCCGGGATGCCAAAGGTGAGGACGCCGAGCAGGCGCGCGAGGTCGTGGACGCCCTCCTCCCCCTTGCGCCCGGCGTCGGCGACGGTCCCGCCCGAGCCCTTCCCGCCGTCGCGCAGCCCGTCTGCGAGGTCGCCCCCGATCACCGGCGTCCCGTCAACGGCGTCTGCGGCCGACTCGAAGCCGGAGCGGATCCCGTTCCCCGCGTCGGTCACGCCCTGGCCGAGCACCGCCAGCCGGTCCACCGTGTCGTGGACCTTGAAGCCCAGCCAGGCGAAGAGGATCAGCGCCGCGATCAGCGCGGCGTCGCGGAGCATGGTGGCGCTGCGGCGGGCGGGGACGTCCGGATAGAGGCGCATCGACCTCAGCGGTCTACCCGCCTCCACCGATCGGAGACAACTAGAGTGCCGCGCTCGCAGACTGGCCGGGCAACCAGGAACCTGACAAGGAGACAAGAACGCATGGGAGTACTCGACGAGAAGGTGGCGATCGTCACCGGCAGCGCGCGCGGTATCGGCCGCGCGACCGCGGAGCTGCTCGCCGCGCAGGGCGCGAAGGTCCTGATCAACGACCTCGACGGCGACGTCGCCGAGCAGACGGCCACGGAGATCGAGGGCGAGACGACGGTGTTCGCGGGCGATCTCACCCAAGGCAGCGCTTGTGACGACCTCGTCAAGACCGCCGTGGACGC
>Ga0136612_10000261_pt1 | contig 17161 bp, 25 predicted proteins | sample AntDryUQ224A2306_2_FD_106644 | JGI IMG/M metagenome (GOLD analysis project Ga0136612, IMG submission 106644) | Polar desert sand microbial communities from Dry Valleys, Antarctica - metaG UQ224A (23.06) | ecosystem: Environmental > Terrestrial > Soil > Desert | place: Antarctica: Dry Valley... | reverse complement strand
TAGTTCGACCGACACTAACTGGCAGGGGTGACCGGGAGTTCCTGTCGCCCCCTGAAGGGAGATTCGAGAACCCCGGCGAGTTGGACGGGTCTCGGCTGACACCGACTGCCGCCACAAACTCCCGGTCGCCCTTCGTCAAGACGACCCGCGTGTTCAGGTCGGACGTGTGATTGAGAGTGCCCTAGGCCCAGTCAGTGGTCCCGGCGACCCGGTCTTTTCGTCGTGCCTGGCGCGCGCCAGGCGACAATTGGGTTTATGGCGGAACAACAGTGGAGAGTCTTCGCCGACTGGCTCAGCGGCCAGGTGCAAGATTTCTGTGAAGAGACAGAGGCTGTCTACGCCTTTACCTTCAGTCAGCCGGTCAGTCAGCGCGGCCGCTTCGTACAGACCCTCTACGCGCATGTGGCTCGAGCCTTTTCGCTGCTCGATCGTCTGTCACTGTCCCTGTCGCCCTCGGTAAAACAGACCGTGCGCATGGTGACAACCCTTGAAGATTGGTTTGGAGTGTCGGAAGAGGCGGCGAACGTTTCGGTCAAGCTGTGGCGCCACGGACTGATGCATACGGGAGAAGCGCGGCCCATCACCGAACAGAGTGGTCGAAGGTATTGGTGGCTGCTTCACTGGGGGCTGGAACTTCCGAGGGATCAGCAGTGGACGGTCGTGGACCTCTCACGCGACGAGCGAGTGCTGAATCTGGCGCTCATCCCTCTACTTCAGCAGTTTCGGTCCGTGGTCACCGCGTACGTGAACGCTCTATCGTCCGATCCCCGGCTGCAGCGCGCCGCCGAGGAGGCCGAGGCTCGGCTCGTCGCCGAAGCCGCACGGTTTCACTTCGGGCATCTGCCCGCACGCCGCCCAGCGGAGCGGTAGGTTCTGTTTCCGTGAGGCCAACCTATCAAGGCCCTATCGTGCGTCCGGCGCGCGCGGCAACATGCCGTCATCCTTACTTGGTCTGCACCGCGTTATTGCCGCGGACTGCTAGATAATCGTGGGTCCTGGCGCGTTGCCCCCTCGCAGGGGACGAAGCCGTCGCGCGGATGTGCTGACGCGCGGCGCGTTGTTCGCCCCCGCGCTCCTCGGTGCGCTCGCCCTCATCGCTTCATTGCCAGTACTGATCGCCGCACTTACTGGGCCCGCGCAGCAGGCCTTGGTCGCAGCAACGATTGGTGGCGTTCTGGCGCTGCTTGGGCAGCTTGTCGTGCAATACATACGCGAAGTCCTTGAGCGCCTTAGATATGAGGATCACCGATACCGCCAAGAGATGGGCATGATCGCAGCGCTCTTGATGGAATTGGCCGATGCTCAGATTGTGTTTAGCTCCAATCCAACGCACGAAACGTACCGCTCTGCGTCAACCGAGATGTGGAATGCGACCCGCTTGCGCTTGGGCGAGTTCTGGCGACCCGAGAAGGTATTTCGGCTTGGCGTCGTTTACAACGAGATCAAGTCGACCAACGAAGTCCTCGGCGTCGCTGAACGGCTTTCTGCGGGTTACAGCCAAGAGCTTGCGGATGCCCAGTTGAAATGCGCTGAGGAAATAGAGCGCGCCATCAAAGAGGTAGGTGCCGAGCCAATTCGTGCCGAGTAAGTCGGCGCGTGGTGGTTGCCCCTAGGACGTCGAGCCAGACCCTAAACCGTCGAGGAGGCTGGCGAGGCAGCTGACGAAGAGTCTGGCTACTCGCGTGCCAGCCTGAACCCGACCGCCAGTACCGCTGCCGCGCCTACACACAGGATTCCAAGCAGATGAGTGGCGAACCCGAGATTTAGCCAGGTCGCTTTCCTTGTGTTCGCCTTTCGAGCCGACACCAACTCCTCAAGCCTCACTTCGGCTGCGCGGCGGGAACCGATCGAGCGACCCGCCTGAAAGAATTCGGGAGTCAGGACCCGTCCGAGGCTAATCGCCTTCAAGACGTCGAAGTTCGTCGGCGCATTTGCGCGGTTGCCCGACAGGGCCGTGATTGCAAAGAAGATGGCCGCAAACCCGCCAAACCAGATCGACTCGGCCGGAATCGTGAGCCCAGCACCAAGCAACAGGGGCACCGCTGTCAACGCGAGCCCTGCGGTCGTGCCGGCCGCCGTCGTGATGAAGAATCCTCGCCGCTCGATGCTTCCACGCCTAATCCGCTCGTCGCGGAGCTCGGCCTCGATCAGCTCCGCGTACGCGGCTCCAGCGGTGGCTTCGAACTGCGCCGCCGCGTCCTGCCGACGATGCCACCTCATGCCTAATCTTCCGCGGGCGGACCTACCTCGCGAGTCACCTTTATCGAGGGTCGGTCCTCACTCAGCGGGATGCGCTCGGACCGAAGCCTCCCCGGATCCCCTGTTTCGGACTGCCAGGGTAGCCCGGGCGCGCGCACCTGCGGCTCCGTCGGGAACTTGCCGGGATCTCCGGGCTCCGGTTGCGGTCGCGGCGTAGGGCGATCCTCACTTGGCACGTCGATCGCCCTCCCGCAGTTCTTGTGTCTCAAGGCGTCCGGGATCGCCCTTGATCAGCGGCTCGGTTTCGAGACGGTCCGGGTCTCCGGGCTCGTTCGATGGTGGCTTGGGTTTTTGCTGTTCGGCCATCCTCCGACGATACGCCTGTCGCGCCTGCCGAGGGACCAAACGTCTAGACGCGCCGCTCATCGCGCGCGAGCTACCGGTCGCAACACTCCACGAGGTTGCGGTGCAGAGAGCCCGCATCCATTCCCGTTCGGGCGCGAGTGTGGCGGGCCTTGGCTCGCTACTCGCTTAGCCCCGGTTGACGTTGTCCGAATCCCTCTGGTCGGCGTGCAGGGCGAGGAATCCGCCCAGTAGGATGCCGGTAAAGGCCAATGCCAGCGACAACTGCTCTTCATTGGCACAAACCTGATTGCCGGCTCGATAGGCATCCTTATCGGCGCTTGGGTTGGCTAGGCCTGACCGCCTACGCGACAGTGCGCACGCATATCGATCGGGTGTACAGGAAGTTGTGTGGGAGCAATCGCTTCAGATTGCAACGTGTGGCGCGGACTGCCTGGTTGGAGCGGTCACGCTCGCGTGCCTTAGCCTCGGCCACCACCGCTGGTCGTCATAAGGATTAGCAGTGCGCTGAGCAGCGTCACGACGGCCGCGTAGATGGCTACTGCGCCAGCGAAGAATGCAGCGCGCCTCGGCTGCCAACGTGCTGCGAGAGCAGCGCCGGTCAGCGCCACACTGCCTATGACCGCCGCGATGAACGGCCTCTCGAGAATCGTGCTGCCACTCGTTGGCAGCACGAACGCCAAGCCGACTATGCCCGTGCACGCGACGACAAGAAGCAGACAGGTCCTAGCCAGTGCGTTCGCGCGGATCGGCGCTGCGACGCGGCGCTAACACTCACAGCCGACGCCCAGATGAGCAGCCGTGCGACTTCTATTGGATGTATTGGCAACGGCGCACCCCCTTTCAATTACGCAGGACGCGGCCTTGGGCAGTGTTGCACTCTCGCCCACCGCGCCCACGCCAAAATGGCTCGCTCGCCTATCCCCACAACTGATGATTGCGCACCGAAGCGCAGGACGGGAGTGTTTGGCGCCCTACTGCTGGTTGTTGGAGGGCCGTGCTCTTGTTCAAGCTCCGCGCGCTCGCTCATTCCCCCGACGGGCACCGACTCACGGTCGCAATGCTCGCGACGCTCGTAATGATCATTGCGCTTCTCCCAGCGAACTCAGCGGCTGCCACTGGGCAGTATCCCCGCTCCGAGGCGTTCGTCGAGTCTCCTGCGCGGCAACCAATGGCCGCGCCCATGGCGGTGTGCACGCCTGGCTACCACGCAAGTTGGTACGCACAGAGCGCGTAGGCGTCATCTCGCGTCGCGCCCTCGCCCCACGGTCTGACGCTCACTGGCATCACCCGGCGAAGTTGACGCACGCGCTCCGCGGGTCCGGTCACCCCCATCGCGATCGTTGCGAGATCGTTACGACGACGTCACGTGATCGAGCGCTTGGAGTCTTGACGAGGGGCTTTCGGAGAGAGAATCAGCGCTCAGCTCGCCAGCCACACGAGACAGTGCGGCCAGGATTCAATGCGGGCAAAACCGATGATTCGACGGAAGCAGTCTCGAGCAGTCGGACACGCAGCCGAAGTCAGCCTACGAAGGAGATCTGTCACATCGTGGAAAGGCAACCGAAACTCTACCGCGGCCTACGGCTCGTGGTCAGTGCTGCCCAGACGGCGGCCCTCAGCGCTGTATTCCTCTCGACGTTTCTCGTTGGCGTCGCCCTCGGCCACGGTCCCGTCAACTGGTACATCCCTGGTTGGAACGCCACGTACGATGGGTGGTCGTGCCACATCAACAGGACTTATCCGAGTGACCCCGATCAGTTCAAGTTCTGCATGGGCGCCTACGTCAACCAGAACTCCTCAACGAATTTCGTGTGGGAGCGACTGCGGCTGGACTACGGCGTCGAATACACACCACCTGCCTTCTACGGCATCACGACGATCTACGCGCAGCAAACCGGCGCCGTCATTTGGCAGGGTTACATCGGCGGGGAATGCGCCCGAGTCTACGGTTCTTACAGCCAGGACTTTTACATGAACAGCCAGGCGCGCGATGGATCCTGGGAGCAGTGGTCTGCTCAAGGCGACTGTCACGTCGGGACCATCATCAAGGACTTCATGGGCGTGTTGGGTCTACCGTAAAGTGGAGGATAGATTGTGAAACGCAATCGTCTCAAGCTGCTCCAGCGCAGTGCACTCATCGTGGTGGCTCTTCTCGCTGCAGGTGCGATCGTCGGGACGGTCGCAACAGCGCAACCCGTGATTCTTGAGCGTTTTGTCACCGTCCCGGCCGATGACGTCACGGCGACGGCGATTCTCGGAGGTGTCTTGCCGCTCGTTCGCGAGCTGCCGCCGGGTGTCACGCGTGGCGTTATCTTTGTAGATCCACCCGGACGCCCCATCGGGTCGCGATACGTGCACGTGCCCTACGAATCCGGCGATCGGCCTGTCGGACGGCTGGATATGCGAATCGGCGAGCTTGGGCCCGGCAACGGCACCTGGGTAGATATTCAGGGCGCGCGGATGCTTGTCACGATCAACGACACAAGCGAGGGATACAGGACTGTGAACTACGGGTGGGAAGCGCGAGGGATCGCCTATCGCCTGGGCGTGAAGCTCGTTGGTTCTATCACGCGTGAAAGCGCCGACAGGATGGCGGCGTCCGTGCGATGACGATCTGGGTCGTAGCGCTCCTAGCGATTCTCTTCGGTCCGATCGTTTGGGCCCTGACCGCGGGGGCGAGCGGCGGAACGCCCAACCGAGAGGATGCGCTCGGCAGCACCGGCTGGTTTCACTATTTCAAGGATCGGCATCGGGACCCCCAGCAGTAACACGGTACGCGGGACGGGACCGAGTCGTGCGGTGGCTTCGGTTCGTTCGAACCACGTACCTCACCGTCTTCGCGTGCAGCAAGCATCGCCCCCTTGTTGGGCGGGATCTTGCGGCGTTGCTGAGGGTCCCGATAACGGGCGTCTGTTCGCCACTCGGGACGGCGCAAGAACGTGGCGTGAGCTTTCGCCCTGAGATAGGTTCGCGTGCCAGCGGATGTCGGCGTCGAGGTTCGATGAAAGCCATGAGTGCGCGTGTCGTCTGTGGGATCAGTGCAGGTTTGCTTGTCCTGGCGACGATGGGCTACTCGGTCTTGGCGGCCGATGCGGCCGGCTGCGGCACATTGATCTCCTACAGCGCCCCGAGCGCAACGCGGCCGATCGGACAGGTGAGTCTCAATCCAGGTCCCCGGCAGCCGGTCGGCCAGCCGCAGCTCACGCCAGGTCCCCGCCAGATCGACTTTGCCATGGCTCTCCCCGGCACGGTCACCCCCGCCAACATCACAGGCCTCGGAACAGCACTCAATCCGGTACTTGCCCAATTTCGCGGAGCAATGGGTGCTGATGGCGTGGTTCGTGATTTCACCCTGACCCAGGTGACGAGTTGCCCACCCGTGTCGCTGCCGAGCACCAACACGACTGACCAGGAATCATGGGCATGGTTCGCTTTGGCCGGTGGTCTCCTAGCGGCTCTGGCCGCACGCGCGAGTCGTCACCTGTTCGTGCGCACGCCCGGACCGATCTAGTGCGCAGCCCGCCAGGGCGCTACCTCGCGTTCTTAAGCGCACGTCACTTGACTAGGCGATGCGACGGCGACCACGGCGTCGGGTCAAGGGATCGCTCCAAGGCCGAACCAGTCTGGTCGTCTTGGTCGGCTTCTTCTTCGCGGGCATGGTGAACTCGCCCCGCTTTCGTGGAGCCTCAGGAAGGCAGCCAGTGGAGCGCCTGCATTCGGCTCCTTCCACCTCAACAACGTGGTTGCGGGCACTTACTACATGGGAACGTGGGACCTGCGCAAGAATGCGCCAGGGACCACTCTTCCTCCATCTGGATCTACTGCGGCGGCACTCAACGGACAGGAGGTGGAGCATCGGTCATGTTGGTTTGACAACATCTGGTGCATGGATGGGATCCGCAGCCAACCTCTAACTGGTGGCTTCACCCTTGTGGCTGGAAGTACAACGTACCGTTCCTGGTAAGTGAATCGTCTCGTTCCGGCGTCGGCGATCCTTCTGATGACTCTAATCATCTCTGGATACATCACTGGGATCACGACGTCGGACGGGATGGCCGGCCTGTCTCCCGATAGTCGGCCGACCGCGGTCCAAGCAATTGCGGATGCTGAAGTGTTCATCGACAATCCCATTCAGAATGGCGTGACCTTAGGAATGCGTGTCATTTCTGTCGGCGATGACGCCGGTTGTCGTAGGCTCGATGTCGGAAATCACGGGTACAGCGTGGTTCTGGAGTTCTACTCTGTGTTCGGCATCGGGTATCAGCGCGCGATCGCCTGCGCTGGGGCGATAGATACGGCACCGTTCCGTTGACACAGGTGGCTTCTTTGGCGACTACGACTGCATCGGACCTGCTGAGCGCGCTAAGACGGCTCGCACGAGGTGCTGCGCGTGCTCGGTCGCGGGTGCTGCGAGGGGCCGCATGACTCTCGCGGAGTGGTCAGCGGCCGCTAGTCCGTTAGCTGCGATCGTCGGCGTAGTGGTAGGTGCCGCGCTTACGTATCTGCTCGGCGGTCGGCAGATGCGCGAGAGCGAGGAGCGTTCTCGCGCGCGTGAGCTGCGCGTGGTCCTCGCGCGCGTGCAGGGTCACACCAACCTGCTCTCGGAGCGCGTCCGGCTTGGACCCGAGATGGCGCGCCAGAAGCTCGGCTGGGCGGCTGGCCTGTTGGACCCCGACAACCTGGTGCCGCAGGTCTGGAAGCTCTTCGTCGATGAGGCGCGCGTGGACCTCGACGATCTGCACGCGCGTCTCGACCTAGCCGGCTATGTGTCTCCGGGCCTGCTCAAAGAGCTCCACGAGACATTAGGCATCCTCGAGGACGCGGGCCACCGAAAGACGGAGCACTCATACGTGATCCATTGGTCCGCGAAGTACGTTGCCGCGCTCGACAGGATCGCCGTTGAGGTTGACTCGCGCTTCGACTTCGACACGCGAGTGCGGCGCGGACGTCGGCGAGGGCAGTGGTAGATCGTCCAGGGTAGCTCCGCGTGTCAGCAGCACGTGAACGGCGCGTCAGGTTGTTGCCGATGTTGCTGAAGGACATTCGCGTCCCAGGGCCTCAGAAACTCTCTGGGTCTGGGCTCGAATCCCGTCCGGGCTACTCTCGTGACGTGCCTAGGGGGCACTGGGAGTGAAGATTTGTCGGACGCTCTGATCGGCGTACTAGTCGGAGGAGTCATCTCTCTCGCAGCATCTGTCGGCGCAACGTGGCTCACACAAAGGGCCCAAGATCGCCGGGAACGGTTCGTTGAGGAACGCGCGGTACGCGAAGCCAAGCGGCTTGAAGCACGAACCGCGCGCGACGGCCTCATCGGCGCCTCCAGGCGCATCCTCATGTGCACGACTCGTCTGAGGTCAATTGAGCGTCAGATTCGGAGAGCCATCGCACACGACGACCTGGCTGGTTGCGCGCCCGCACTTGCGGGCACCGATGAGCTCGAGCGAACGCTCGACGAGGAGTACGCGGTGGTCGCGCTCTTCGGGTCCGAGAGATTGCTCCGGGACGCTCGCGAAGTTCGCATGGCATTTGGGATGTATAGGGACGTTCTCGAGTTGCAGGTCGACCGTGACCCGAACCTAACAGGCGAGTTCATTAGGGACCAAACGTCGCCCTTATCCAGAGCCGAATCGCAACTCAAGAAATCGCTGACAGAACAACTCGGACGCTTCGAGGCGGCACCGGCTTGACCTACCGCGGTCAAGTCTCAGGGGGATCGTTGTTCCGTGCGGTGTTGACGCTCCGCCCGGGGACATTACTTCGAATCCCATCCTTAGAGCGACCCCTTGCGCGTGTACAGCGCCGCTGCTGCGCTGAGTCACGCACGTGGAGGAAGTAGTACCTGGCCTACTCGACCTCGCGGGTCTGCCCGACTCGCTCAGCCCGGATGAGTTCTGGTCGTGCTTTGGGAAGGTCGAGCACGAACGCCTCGATTTCAAGGTGCGAGTCGCCGATTCCCTGCAGGAGACGATCGCTGCTATGGCAATGACGGACGGGGGCGTGATCGTTCTTGGCGTCCGTGACGATAGGACCCTGCTGGGGTGTGCAGAGTCGCCGGCCACGATCGACGCTGTCGGGCAAGCCGCAGCAGCATGTGCCGATCCTGTCCCGGTCCGGCGCCGTGGAATCGACGTCGCTGCCGTACCTCTGACCATCGTCCACGTTCCCGCCAACCGCATCGTCACGACCTCTAGCGGCCGACTCCTGCGCAGGAGTGGCAGCTCGAACCTGCCGCTCCGCGGAGAGGAAGCACCAGGTTCGTCCTCAGCCGTCTCCCAGCGCACGTGACGCCTGAACAGTTGGAGGAGGCGATTGAGGAGGCTAAGAGCCACGCCAGTCCCAAACGGGTGCTGATCTCACGACGCAGTCGCGGGTGGCCTGCGCGTCGGCTACCGATCTTCGCCGAGGGTTCGCCCTCCTGGCGGGACGCGCTGTCGCCGCGTCGTTCCATCGACGAGGTGCGCCATGATCGAGTCCAGCCGCATGTTCTCTACCGCGAGGCGCGCCCTCGTCGTCGACGCGCTGCTCTCGAGCGGTGTGCAGGTCTCACGGGCGATGGCCGGTGCGCGACAGGCCGGTGCGACTCACACTCCCGCCGTCACGCTGTTCGCGGATGCGAGTGCGCTGAGGCGCTGCCGCACTGCCGTTAAGGACGAGGTGTTTGCCCTGCGCGAGATCTAGCCGCCCGCGAGCTTCAGTGCCGCAGCGCGGCCGCACCCTCCTCCGCGGGCCTCGCGCCGCAATCCGCGCCGTACATTCGTAAATCGGGCCGCTCGCGCATGCACGCGGGCCGCGACAGACTCCCACGAAAGGGGTGGTCTCGTGAAGTGCCCGACCTGCGCGCAACACTCGCCCGTGCTCGGCCGGATCGCTGAAGCCGGTCCCCCTGCGACCGCAGTGCGGAGTCGAGCGATTTCAGGCCGTTGAACTTGCCACGTTTCGGTACCTGGACATGGGCGCCGAGCACACGTTCCCCGCGGCTCCAGCCCGGCTACTGACGGAGGGTTGGTTGCTGACGGACTCGTAATGTGCTGAGCGCCGACGACCCGCAATGTCGCGACGCTGTGCGAGCGCGAATAAGGAGCGCTCATCACAGGGTTCGCACCTAGCGAGGGCTCATCGCCGGGCGCCGCCAAGGCGACCGAGCGCGGCATCTGGGGGTCGCACGCATGTATCGAGGGCTTCTGGGCATCTTGGGCTCTCTGACTCTAGTCTTCGCCACCCTTGCCGGCGTCAACTATTCGCGCGCTTCGCATATCCCGGAGATTTCCGTGACCGACGTTACGGACAGCTCGTACCAAACGCAGGGATGTCACGGTCCGACCCCCGTTTGGTTCCTTCCGGCCGACGGGTGGACTCGGTCATGCGCGATCGGGGGGTTCGACATCGCGAACGGCAACGCAAGCTCGAATGTGTACGTCCGCGGCTATGTCTGGACAGCCGGCGAGGTTGCAGCGTATTACCCGAACAAGATGTACAGCACCCCGAACGTGGCGTGCGGGACCTTCACGGACAGAATCGAGTACAGCGTGGCGTACTACCTCAACACCGCTGAAGGCCGTGCAGGCATCTCATACCACCACATGGACAACTATCACCAGGCGGTTGGGACCGCGATAACCAATCCGACCCACGTCGGGCAGGAGGCCAACTGGGGCATCCCGGTGTACTACTGCGAGAGGGACACAGCGGCCAGCACCGCACCGCACATTCATGCGGAATCGGGTGGGTATGGCGGTATCACAGACACCTGGGCATTCGGCAGCACCCCTCCCAACTTCCCATACATCAACTACAAGCACCCGTGATAGAGGAGGCTAAGCGCACATGAAATCAACGATCGCTGTATCGCTCGCGACCATCGGAGTGGTACTGCTGGTTGCAACGACTCTCCTGGACATGCCGCGCAGCCGAGACATACAGGCTGGCGGACAGTCTCAGCAGGCCGGACCCACTGTCTCGCCGAGCGCGAGCGCGAGCACGAGCGCGGCGAGTCCCGCTGGAACGGTCACCACATTCGAGAACGCGACACTCGGGTATCGGATCGACCTGCCAGAGCCGTACCGTCTGGTTCAGTCGCGGGTACTCGCGCCGTCTGAGGAATTCGTCGGGAACGCCATCTACACGAAGCGCACCCTCGCCGAAGATGTGCAGACCTGTCTAACGGAACGAGGCGGAAGCGCCCTTCGCTCGCCGGCGAGGGCCCTTGACGTACTGATAGCCGCAACTCGCGACACACGTCGGGTGCCCGCGGTTCAGCTGGCGGCCGAGCGGAAGATGCCGTTCACGAGCGTAAGGCCCATGACGATCAATGGACTGGAAGCAGCCAAGATCGTCCACCAGTCCACAGGCGACGCCGACGTGTTTCTCATCCGCGCTAACGACCGCATATACGAGATCACCCCCGTACTCGCGATCCAGCCGTCGTGGCTCGGAACAGGCTGGCTCGAATCGGTCGCGACCTCATTCGTTGCGATTCCCCCGCAGGAAGCCGCCGGGCCTTCGCGTAACGGAGGTTGTCGCATCTAGTACGGCACTAGGGCCGTAGTTCGGTCCGTACTGGGATAGCAAACAATGACGGAAAGGCCGCATCGTGATGCGGACCAAAAAGGTGGACTCCTGATCATGCTCAAGACGAGCGCATTCATCGTCTCGCTACTGGCACTGATGCTTGTCGGCCCCGCCGCACTTGTCTCCGACGAGGTCGCGCTCTCAGTACCGGCCGCCGCCCAGACATCGACAGTGAGTTGCGGATATGTCGAGGGCGTCAGCACCCCCTTTCCAGCCAGTCCTCATATCAGCCTCTTGTCGGCGGCGGGCGAGCGAATCGGCCAAGCACCGGCGGGACCGCAGCCATGGCCTGCGCGCGGTAGCTACGTATGCGTGACGTTCATCCCAGGCTCGCCGGGCACCTTCCTCAGCTATGTCACGCCGAGCATGCCCGGATACCTACCGGCCACTTCGACCGCGGCCGATCCGGACTCGGTGAGACCGATCGCGCTACTCGCGCTGCTGCCAGCGGCGGTCCTTTGGATTTTCGTCGTCGCCAAGAAGCGCCGTCTGACGTAGCTTCGCCGTCTCGACATCGCGGTTCGATTTGGCACGTCCTGTCCCTTCGCCCTGTTGGACTTCATCGGACCGGCTGTTGGCCTCAGCCGCTTCTTGACGCTTCGCCGTTGAGATCGGAGACCACTCCGCGGTGACCGGTGCGCAGGAGCCGGGCACACCCGGTTCGCCGACCGCGTCCGAGGGCACGCTGGCCGGTTCGGCACGGGACCGCGGGCGGCGCAGCGCTGCTCGCTGGTTGGGTCGTCGCGTACGTCGGCTGGTCTACGGGACCGTTCTCGACTGGCACACACGCCGGGACGTACGGACGTTCCAAGAAGACGACGCGCAGGCCAACCTAGAGACGAGCCCGCCCGAGGACGAGCGCGTCAGGGCGCACTGTGTTTGGGCAGTCGAGTTCTTCGGGCCGACGGAACAGGCTCAGCTACTCGCAGCGCTGAGCAGACTCAACTGGGATCGCTCGGGATTTTGGTACGGCAACGTCTCGCAGTGGATCAGGCAAGCCCGCGAGGGCAGCGGAGGAGGTTGGCTGAATCTAGGAACCATCACCCGCCGCGGCGATAAACGCTGGTTGGGTGATAAGCGCTACGCCAGCCTTCCGCGCGCGTTCGACTTCGCGCGGGGTCGCGTCGTGAACATGAGTTCCGGACTCACTGCGGTGGTCATGCAGTTCGTCCTCCGTGACGAGTTCACGGGTCGGCTAGATCACGCCCTGCGAGCCCGCTACCAGACCTACGCGGCACGAACCGAGCGACGTATCGGGTTCCATCTGCCCCGGAACCAGAAGCAGAAGGCCGTCGGCCGAATCCTCGACGACTACCGCCAGCAGGCCGCGTCGTGGTTCCGTGCTGAGCTGCCAGGCCTCTTCGCCGGCGGCCTGCTGGGCATCCACTTCCCGACCTGTGTCTTTCTGACGACTGATCGGGCTCGACCATTTGATGACGAAGCGGTCCGGTCCCTGGATAGCTACGTCGAGATACTTGGCCTCGGGCATCAGTGGGACATCTGGAACTCGGAGCACCTCACGGGTCTCACCCTTCACGTCTCGCGGTACGACGCGTCTCCAGCGCTCAACCTGATCATCGCTGGCCGATCGGACGAAGTGTTCACGCACGAACGTGGCGAAGGTGCCGGCGGCGACGCTGAGTGGGGAATGGTCTACCGGCTGAGTCTCGATTTCACCGACTCGATCACCTTTCTCGCGATTGAGTCACTGCTGCGGGGTTACGACGCGCGGCTCGCCAGGCTGCGCGACGAGCTCCGCAGCCTCGCGGATCGCGAGGACGAGCGTGCGCTCCGCCGCGTGCGTCGGGAGATTTTGGCTGTCGGCGGGGACATTCAACCAGTGGCGTCCGGCCTTAGCCAATCGCTAGCTCACTGGAGGATTGGGATCGACTTCTCACCAGCGCCAGGCCACCCGTTACCGGACAAGACGATCAAGTTGATGGACGAGCGTCGTAAGCACTTCATCGAGCGCGCGACGCGGCTCGTGGGAACGCAAGCTTGGATGCGGGACGTGCTCAGTGCCGCGGCCAGTCTGAGTGCAGCGACGGTCGCTCTCCGTCTCGGGCGCCTCTCGCTATTCGTCAGCCTCATAGCAACCGCGGCTGCGGTCACCGCCGTTCTAGGCACCTGGCTGAGCTCCCCGAGATGATGGCCCACGCGTGGCGGATCCCGCCGCGAGCACGTGGGAAAACCTGTGGGCCTACCGCGGTATCTACAACGCCGCCAAGCACAACTTCACCCACGAGCCGGGAACGCACCTGTTCTCGGTCCAGGATGCCGTGTTCGCCTAAGTGACAGCCCGTCGTTTGGGTCAACAGCTCTATCCGCTCGCCGCACTCGAGACGGATTGGAGGTTCTTCTAGAACGCGCCGCCAGGAGTCTGGCGCTGGAGGTGTTGCCGCCGCTCCCCAGAATGGCGGCGTGACGCGCATCAAGCACGCGAACCTTCGAACCGGGCGTCCGACCCGCTTCAACACGCCGGCCCAGCGGCTGCGTGGCCGCGCCCTACACGTTGTCTTCCTGAGGCGCGCCCCACGCGTGCATCGGTTCCCACATAACGGTTCCGTCATGTATGAGGATCGTCCGCGCTCTACGGTGCGGGATGTCTCGTTAAGGGGCCACATCGAAGTAGTGGACAAGGCATCGCCCTACGCGAGCACAGGGAGGTCTCATGCGTCTGTCACGCAGGTCAGTGATCAAGGCCGGTCTCGCGACCTCGGCCGCTGCGGCGGCCATGGTGTTCATCCCAGGCGCGATGCAGTCCGTTCTCGCGAGTGGGAGATTGCCCACGAGACTCGTACGAACGTTTGCTCGTGGCGGCAGATCCAACCAAGTGGGCCTGCAGTCGGGCGTGCAGATCAAGCCGGCGGGGCCCCAGTCGCTGCGCGTCAATCCCGACGGCACGTTCGTGCTGACTGACACGATCAACGGGCGTATTCATAGGTGGAAGGATCAGGGGGCAGTGACGACGACGGCAGTACCGCCGTTCGTTGGCCCATACGACGCCTTGGATGTTGGTGGCCGCACGTGGATCCTCGACCGTTTCGGCGACAGAGTCATCCTGGTCGGGGGAGCCAGCGTCATCTCTGAATTCCGTGTCCCTTCACGGCTGCAAGGGAAGATCACGCGCCTGGCAGCCGCTACCCTCACGGCTGTGGAAGCCCACGTGGCCGACTACGCCACGGTGCAGCTTGTTGCGAGCGGCGTCGGCGTTGCTGCCGACCACGATGCATCAGAGAAGGAATTCACGCGAGCGATGCGCCAGCGTGCTGATGAGGAGTATGTGCGCGTTGAATTGGCAGCCTCTCCGGGTGACCGTGGGCAGATTGCCACGGTGGTGCGCCCTCACCGAAGCTCGCTGAAGGTGAGGAGCGTTGGACGTCTCTATAACGCTTGGTACTTGGGTACTGACGCGGCCGACAACACCTATGTTGTCGTTGATCAAGAGCTCGCGGGAGGCCGGCCGAGCAAGACCGTTTGGCGCGCCTCTGGTGACGAGTGGGACGCGATCGCGGAGCTGCCGCTAGATGGGACGATCCACGTTCCGCGCAATCCCATTGCCCTAGCGCCGGACGGGCGCGTATTTGGCACGTACGTGACCGAGGACGCGGTCGAGATTCACGAGTTGCTCTTTGTGAAGTTCTCTTTGGCGCAAGCTCAGTTCGCCTCCTGGAACCCGTCGTGGCTGGGTGCGCCCAGTGCGATGGCCGCCACTCTCGCGCCGCCCGAGCGTGGACTCCAGACCCTTACGCGCAATCAGGCGATCGCATTGGCGGACGCGTACAACAACACGCAGTGGTGGTGCAACTCAGCCAACTGGAACGGCAACTCGGAGGCGCGCGGCAAACCTGCGTTCTTGACAACCTACGACGTGTACTACGACGAGATTCCATACAAGTGGGGTGGCTGGCAGACGATCTCCGGCTTCCTCACCGATATGAACAACAACCTCGACGCCGGCGACGTCACCACGGGGGCTACCCTGAGCGATGCGAGTGGCGTCGACTGTTCGGGCTTCATCCAAAGGTGCTGGGACCTGAACAACTGGAAGCACGCGGACTATCACCTCATCGCTCCCGAATACTGCACACAAATCAGCGATTGGTATGCGCAGCAGCCCGGCGACGTGATGGACAAGTACGACGTGCATATCGCCATGAACTACTTCAACGTCGTGGGCGGCGCATATGTCTACCAAGCTGTCGGCAATGACGGCCGCGTCAGGCTGGACTACTACGACTTCAATTCGTATGCAGCAGCTGGGTACCTTCCGTTCCGCTGCAACATCCTGGCGTGAGCGTGGAGTAAGGCGGAAGGAGTGAGCGTGAGTAACCGAAACCTCAAGATCGCACTGCTGGGCGCCTTGTTAGTCGCCGTCTCCGTAGGCTTCATGCTCACTTCCCCCGCACTCCGAGTGACGACAAACGACGGAGTCACAGCCCAGGTCACGGCAACACCACGGGGCTTCGAAGCGCCGCATGGCTCCGAAGCACCACGGGTCTCGGAAACACCACGGGGCACAGAAGCACCACGGGGCACAGAAGTACCCCCGGTCTTCGTCGGTGCATTCGACGGCTCAATTTCACGCGTGAGCGTTCAGGCGACGGACGTGTTCACCACGGCTTGCTCGGGCAGGCCCGTCATGCTCCTCGCCCCAAGCAAGGCGCGCCTTCTCGCGGCCTGTCGGGGCGCACAGGCGGAGGCTCAAGCCTTCCTGATCGACGTCGTCACTAAGGCGACCAACGTGTTAGCGATCCCCATCATCCCGCGGCAGGATGCGGCGGCTTGGTCGCCGGATGGGTCGCGTCTCGCGTTCCTGGCCAGCTGCGATGGCTGCGGGACACGAGTGATGACTTGGTCAGCCGGCACCACCCAGGAGATCCAGGCAGGTGGAAACGTACTCGCCTCGCTGAAATGGACTCCGTTCGGCCTCACCGTCTATCAGGAACAGCCAAGCGATACCCGCCGTGCCGGCACGTACCGGCTTGATGGGACTGGGTGGACGTGGGTCTCCTCGGATGCGCTGTTCGATGCGACGGACACTGCTCAGCTATTCCAACGCGTCGACCGAACCGGTGAGCGAGCGCGCTTTACGGTCCTTCTGCGCCACAGTGCGGGAGAGAGCGTGCTCACGCCGGCGGGTATCGATGAGCTGCCTATCGGGATCATGCCCGACGGCTCAGTCCTTACCTGGCGCGCAGTCGGAGCCGCCGATCGGGTGCTCGTGCGCTACCGCAACGGCGCCTCTACGGTAGTGGCGCCGGGCTATCGGACGGGACTCTTCTCGTACGGCGACCGCTTTGTAGCTGTCGCAGATGGCACGACGGTGCGCCGCATCGCTGCCGAGTCGGGGAACGCTGAGGCCGCGGTGACCATAAGCGCGCCGATCACCGTCATCGCGGTGATGCCACGCTGACGAACTGACACAAAAAAGGTGTGGTTCAGGCGCATCTCGCGGAGGTTGATACATGCAGCGTCGACACCCGGCGGCACGCCCATGAATGCTGCGGGCTCGTCTTCCGTGTGAGCCGCCGAAGTAGGCGAGCTCGACGGTGGAACAGCCTGGACTGTGCTCCGGGATGGTCGACGGGGTTGTCTGGTCGAAGCAGTTGGATACTATTAGTTGCTTGTGTCGCCACAGCGCTCAACCGCAACGGCATCGCGGGCGGAGCGCCCACAGCACAGACTTTTCGGCCTCGCCGGGCGAGGGAAGCCGGACCCCACCGCGTGACGGAACTCGCGCTGGCAATGAAGGCATCGACGTGCGTGATGGGACCTGCCGGTGACGCAAACCGCATCCGGCCCAGTACGGGTCTTGGTTGTTGCCGCCGATGTCGAAATGGGCCGGCTCATTGCGCACACCGTACGGCCTCCGCAGTACGACGCCAGGGTCGAGCGGACGGCGGTCAGCGGCCTGCGCGCGACCAGAGAGTGGCGGCCGAATCTCGTTGTGACGCATCTCGACTGGGACGCCGCCCGCCTGATTGCCCAGCTCTCCGAAGACGCTTTAGGCAGGCTGCCGATCATC
>Ga0136612_10000260_pt1 | contig 17170 bp, 17 predicted proteins | sample AntDryUQ224A2306_2_FD_106644 | JGI IMG/M metagenome (GOLD analysis project Ga0136612, IMG submission 106644) | Polar desert sand microbial communities from Dry Valleys, Antarctica - metaG UQ224A (23.06) | ecosystem: Environmental > Terrestrial > Soil > Desert | place: Antarctica: Dry Valley... | reverse complement strand
GGGCCGGCCCAGGCCGGATGCTGGTAGCGCTCACCGAGCCGGTCGAGCGCGACATCGCTCAGCCGTCGCCGCTTGCGGCGATCTGCGGCACGTTTCTGCGGGCTCGGACCGCGCGCCATGGACCGATGCGCCTACGGGCGCGCCAGCTCCAGGCCGATGCCGATGCTGCGCGCCAGCCGGCCGGCCGCGGCGATCAGCATGCGCTCGGTGTCGGCCATCGCCTCCTCGAGTGGGATCGGTCGGTCGAGGATCGGCTGTACGACGGTCAGTGCCATGACGGCGTCGAGGGCAGCGGCGCCTGGCCCGAGGCCGCCGCACAGCAGCACGACCGGGGTCTTGCGCGGTCGAGCCAGGGTTGCGACACCGATCGCCGTCTTGCCGTGGAGGGTCTGCTCATCTGCGCGCCCCTCTCCCGTGATCACCAGGTCGGCCACCTCCAGGGAGCCCGCCAGGCCGACCAGCTCGGCGACGACCTCGACGCCGGGGCGGACTCGCGCCGTAGCGAAGCCGAGGAGGCCGGCCGTCGTCCCGCCCGCTGCACCGGCGCCCGGAATGTCGGCGACCAGGCGTCCGGTCGCGGCCTCGATGCCGCGCCCCCAGCGCACGAGTGCCGCATCCAGCTCCTCGACTGCGGCCTGGTCGGCCCCCTTCTGCGGGCCGTAGGTGGCGGCCGCGCCGCGGAGGCCGCAGAGCGGGTTCGTCACGTCCGACGCGACGACCAGCCGGATGGCCGAGATGCGCGGGTCGAGCCCGCTGCCATCGGCCCGATCAAGCCGGGCAAGCGCTGTGCCGCCGTCGGGCAGGTCGGCGCCGTCGCCGTCGAGCAGCCGCAGCCCGAGCGCGCGCAGCAGTCCGCTGCCGCCGTCGGTCGTGGCCGACCCGCCGAGGCCGATCGTGATGCGCTCGACACCCTCGTCCAGTGCCGCGCGAAGCAGCTCACCGGTCCCGCGCGTCGAGGCAAGCCTCGCGTTCTCGGGCGTTCGCTCCTCGGGTCGCAGGTGGGCAAGCCCCGAGGCGGCTGCCATCTCCACGAAGGCCCCGCGGCCGTCATCGAGCAGCAGCCAGTCGGCACTGATCGGCCGGCCGAGGGCATCCGTGGTCTCGACCGTGCGACGCTCGACCGAGTCGCCCAGCGCATCGGCCACGGCGGCCAGCGTGCCCTCGCCGCCGTCGGCCATCGGTCGCCGCAGGATCTCGTCATCGGGCCGGATGCGGGCCCAGCCGTCGGCAATCGCTGCGGCCACGGCGACCGAGTCGAGCGCACCGCCGAACGAGTCGGGCGCGATGAGCACGCGCAGGGTGCGGGTCATCGGTCCTTCAGGCCTTTGCGTCGCTCGAGATATGCCGGGATGGAGATGATCGGCGGGCGAATCTCGTCGCCGATCTCGCGAACCTCCAGGTTGAACTGGTCCTTGCCGCTGTTGATCAGCTTCATCCCGCGACCGACCTCGGTGAGCAGCTCGATCCGGTGGCGCTCCTCGAGCTTGCGGATTGCACCCTGGAGGATGACGTACGACATCTGCGACAGGTTCGGCAGCGGCTGGTTGCGGTGGATCCGGCGCTCGAGGTCGACCTGCCCCAAGGCGGGAAGGCCCGCGGTGTCGAGGATATCGATCAGCAGCCCGATCTCGACGGCGTAGCCGGTGAAGAAGGGCATCCGCTCCAGCAGCGCGCGACGGCCAGCGTACTCGCCCGAGAGCGGCTGAATGAATCCCGACAGCTCGGGAAAGAAGAGGTTGATGAGCGGTCGCGCCATGAGCTCGGTCACGCGGCCGCCGCCCTCGGCGTGCAGGGTGTCACCGGAGCGAATCGGTCGCTGGTAGAAGCCTTTTACGTACTGGATCTTCGGCTCGGCCAGCAGAGGGCCGAGCAGGCCGTAGACGAACCGCGGCTGGATGTTGCTGATGTCGGTGTCGATCCAGGCCACGATGTCGCCATCGAGGACGTGGAGGCTCTTCCAGAGCGCCTCCCCCTTACCACGGTGGGTCCCGGTCTCGGGCAGGATGTCCGGATGCCGATGCACCGGCACGCCGAGGTCGGTGGCGATCTCGGCAGTGCGGTCCTCGCTGTCCGAATCGATGACCACGATCTGGTCGATGAGTGGCATTCGGTCCATCAGCGCGCCCTTCACTCGCTTGATCACCGTGCCGATCGTCTTCGCCTCGTTCAGCGCCGGGAGTCCCACGCTGATCGTGACGTTGTGCCGCTCCTTCAACGCGATCAGCTTTCGGATCTCGGCGAACTCGTGGGCGTGGAAGGTGTTCTCGGCGAACCACTTGTCGACAACGACCGGCAGAGAACGGCTGCGTTCCGCATACGCATCGGCATGGGCGAGCGTGCCCTCGCTGGCCCGCAGCTCGTCGAAGGTCGCGAGTCCCACCGACTGCTTGGTCTTGACGACGATGACGGTCGGCTTGGCCTTGCTGGCCACCGACTCGGCCAGGGTGCCGAACAGGTAGCGCCCGTCGGGGGCTGCATTGGTCGGATGCGCCGATGCGCCCATCACGACCAGCTGGTGGTTGGCGGCCTCCTTGATGATCGCCTGGCGGATCGACGGCGCCTCGCGAATTAGGCCGGTCGCGCGACGCGTACCCGCGTGTTCTCGTACGAAGGCGTCCACCGCGTCCTGCTCGCGCTCGATCGCCCGCGCGCCGATTCCCTTCGGGACCACGTGAAGGACAACGACGCTGGCGCCGAAACGCTTGGCGAGGTCACGACTGATGCGCATCGCAAGCTCTGCGTGCGGTCCGCCGCGGACCGGCACAAGGATCGATTTAACGTGATCGAGCCCGCGTTGCTTCACGACCGCGATATCGCACGGCGACTCGCGCACGACGGCGTCGATCGTCGGGCTGAAGACCGGACGAGGTCCGGCAAGTCCGCCGGCCAGCGCCAGCTCGGTTGCCTCAGCCTCGGCGCGCGCGAGTTGGGACGCGGTTGGCGGACCGCCCCAACCGAAGATCACCAGGTCCGAGCCCTCCTCGCCGACCGCCTCGATGACCCCGTCTGAGGCATGGCGACCGATGCGGACCATCGTGCGCAGCTCGACGCCCTCCTCGTCGCCGACCGCGAGGACGCGCTGGAGCAGGCGTCGGGAGGTCCGGGCATGTGTGGCGCCCTCGCTGAGCGAGACGCCCTCCGGCACCTCGACGATGCCGAGAACGGTGATCTCCGTTGGCCGACCGTTCGCCACCCCGGCACCGATGCGCACGAGGTCGCGCGCCGTCCGCGGGTTGGCGAGCGGCAGGAGGATCCGATACGGTGTCTTGCGGCGGGCAGGGGCCATCAGGACGGCTCGCCCGACGCGCGCATCTCCTGCCAGCGCGCCACCAGGTACGGCTTGAGCTCCTCGAACTGCCGCGCCTGGTCGTCGATGACGCGCTCCGCCTGGTCGGTGGTCATGTCGAGCGTGTCGCTGATGAACCCGGCGGTGCGCCCGAAATAGAGCGGCGTGAGCGCAGCCAGTAACCGCTCCCGGTCGGCGCCGGGCGCATGAAACGCGACGAGTGCGTCGTACAGGCAGCGGATCCAGAGCTCGGCACTGAAGCGAAAATCGGACGGTTGTCCATCGAGACCAAGGCCCATGACCCGTTCGAGCTGCTCGTCACTGAGCATCTCGGCCCACGCGTCGTGCTGGGTCAGGCGCGCCTGCTCGAAGTTGTCAATCAATTTGGCATGGTTGACGGTGACCTCTTCAGGGGCGACGACCCGCTCGAAGCCGTACTCGGGGATCGTGTGCGAGCCCTTGACACGCATCCAGCGGTCCTCGTACCGGCCGGCCAGCTTGAAGAGGGTGCCGACCACCTGGCGAAACATCGGGCCCAGGTCGCCGGCCGGATCCTTGGCGTCATGAATTTTGGCGCCCAGTCGAGCCTGGCAGACGGCGAACCCCTCGTTGATGGCGGAGTGCGTCATCCAGACGTCGATCCCGAAGCGGGCGGTGAGCTCGTCGAACGTGTCGAGCTCCATGTAGCGGCTCACGAGATCCCCGGAGACCCCGAAGTCGCCGCCGATCGGCTGGCGGATACGGGTCCCATACAGCGCCCGAGTGAGCGGGTAGCTGATGTTATTGGTGATCGTGCCGTCGTACTTGTAGCGGGCATACAGTGGCGTCACGAAATCGTACCCGCCCTTCAGGATCGGGCCTGCCAGGAGCTCCACCCACTCGGGGACGATGCTGCGCAGGTCTGAGTCGACCATGACCATCGCCTTGACCTTGAGCTCGCGCGCCACCTCGAACAGTGCCCGCACCGCAGTCCCCTTGCCGCTGGTGCCCTGGTACGTGAACGTGATCCGCTGCAGCTTGTGCTTTGGGCTGACCAGGATGATCTTCTCGAGGTAGTCCGGGCTCTCGGTGGTGACCGCCACGCGCGGCGTGTTGTCGGGCGAGCCGCCGTCGCTGTTCACCAGGATCGGCTTCATCTCGGGGAAGTACTGGACCATGCCGGCCGTCGTGGCGCGCACGACGTAGCCGATGGTCTCGGCGTTGTCGAACGATGGAATCCCGACCATCAGGTCGGCATTGCCGATCCGGCGCACCTCGGCGAGCCCCTCTGCGTCGAGCGCGGATGGCGGCACGGCGGCTGGCTTGGCGGTCAGAACGGAGCCTCCTCGATCGTGCGCCGCGCAGCGGCTGCTCGGGGCCTCGATGGTAGCACGCTGGGCTGCGTGGCCCGTCCGCACGCCGGTCGCTGCGAGCGTCCGACCGACGCTCGTCCCGGGCACCGACGATGCACAGATCGGGAGTGACCCGGGACGTCGCATGCAAGGGGGTCACGCTCCGTCAGATGCCGCGCCCTCCGACCTCCTGCGACGCTATCCCCGCGCCGCTGGTCGTCGCCGTCGACATCCTTGCGATCGTCAACCTCGTGCAGGCGCGGGGGCCGATCGGCGTCGCGCTGGCCGGCTGGCTGGCGTGGAAGGGCCGCGTGGGGTCGGCCGGCCTCGCGCTGAGCCCATCTGTCTTCCCGCACTACCTGCTCCTCCTGCTGCTGGAGGTGCTGGACATGCTCAGTCGCGGACGCGCCGAACCCGATCGCGGCCGCCGAGCAGGCGGCCCATGAGGCCGCGCGGTGCCTCGGCGCGCAGGGAGAGCTTGAGCCAGTCCTCGTTGCGCTCGCCCGGCCGATAACGCGAATTCATGTGCTTCGCGACGTAATGCGTGAACCCGTTGGCGCGCCAACCGACCATCCACCCGGCGAGCGGCTGCTTGACGAGCGGGCTGAGCCGAACGCGAATGCCCTCCTCGATCACGGACTCCAGCAGCCGACGCCGCTCCTGGAACGGCACCTGGTGGAGCGGTTGTCCGTCGAGCTCGACGAGGTCGACCGCAACGAAGGCACGCCGTCGCTCGGTCTCGAGCGGATCGGGAATCTCGGTAGCCAGGCCCTCGGTGGCGAGTGTCTCGGCCCAGACACGTGCCGGGCTGCCATCGCCGACGAAGGGCTGCGCCGTCCAGACGCCGTCCACGAGCGCCTCCCCGGCGAGGATGGCCGTTGCAAGGATCTCGGGCGCGTCGGACATCTCGTCATTGTCCGGGATCGGCTCGCCGAGCTCATCGGTCAGGTGGACCCGCCCGTCGGATGCGCGCACCAGCACGCGGGTGCCCGGCCAGAGCGGCTCGAACAGCCATTCGACGCTCAGAACCTCGGCGTTCGCCTCGGTCGGCAGCTGGGGAAGAACCGACTCGTGCATCACGCGAAGCGTACCCGCGCGCAGCGCATCGGTTCAGCTTCGATCGTAGAGGATGAGCTGGCCCTCTTCGACGGACGCGCCGACCTCCGAGCGGATCGCCTCCCACGCGTCGAGGTCCCACTCGCCGACAAAGGTGATCGCGGTCCCCTCCTTTCCGGCGCGCCCGGTGCGGCCGATCCGATGCACATACGTATCGGCATCCTCGGGGATGTCGTACGAGACGACGTACGGTAGATCGGTGATGTCGAGGCCGCGGCTCGCGACGTTGGTGGCGATCAGGAACTGGATCTTGCCGGCCTTGAACGCGGCAAGGGTTCGGTCGCGCTCCCGCTGGGAGAGGCCGCCGTGGAGGCCCGCAACGTTCTTCCCGCGCCGTCCCAGGGTTGCGGCCAACCGGTCCACGCCAATCTGAGTGTGGCGGAAGACAAGGAGCCGATCGAACCCGAACTGGTCGGTCAGCTCGAGCAGCGCGGCAACCTTGTCCTGCTCGGCCACGAAGTAGACGACCTGATGCACCGTCTCGACTGTCTTGAGGTCAGGACGGACGGTGACGTGGGCCGGATCGCGCTTCATGAACCGGTCGCAGATGCGCAGGATGGCGTATGGCATGGTGGCGCTGAAGAGCGCCGTCTGCCGCTGCCGCGGGCTGCGCGCCAGGATCGTCTCGACGTCAACGATGAATCCCATGTCGAGCATCCGATCCGCCTCGTCCAGAATGACGGTGTGGACACGATCCAGGCGGAGCTCGCCACGACGGATCAGGTCGAGCACCCGCCCGGGCGTGCCGATGACGACCTGCGCGCCCCGCTTGAGGCCCTCGATCTGCTTGTCCATCGACGAGCCGCCGTAGATGGCGACGGTGCGCACGTTGCGGAACTGGCCGATGCGCGCGATCTCCTCGGTGACCTGCACGCACAGCTCACGCGTCGGGGTCAGGACAAGCGCCTGCACGTGCGTGGCCGAGGGGTCGATCTTCTCGACGATCGGGATGCCGAAGGCGGCCGTCTTGCCTGTCCCGGTCTGCGCCTGCCCGATGAGATCTTCGCCGCGGCGCAACGGCGGGATGCCGCGCGCCTGGACCTCGGTGGGTGTCACGAACCCCATCTTCTCGATGGCGCGCGCAATCGTGGCCGGTACCTCGATCTCGCCGAACCGATACGACCGCGATGCGGCGATCACGGCACGCTCGAACTCGGACGGCGATGATGCGTCGTCGACCTCGACGGCCACCTGCTCGGCGGGCGCTGTCGCGGTCGATCTTCGACGAGCGGGTCGCGCGCGAGGGGTATCGGATTCGGGCAAACGGAGCTCCGCGGAAGGATGTGGCTATGGCGGCGTTCCGTGGGGCGGGCGCGCACCGGCGCCGGTGGCGCGTGGCGCGGCGCACTAATCGGCCCCGGTGGGTGACGCCGCTGGAGCGATCCTACCACGCGAGCACGAAATCTCTCCTGGCGGCTTGACGAGCCGGGCCGGAGTAGTTGATACTGAGTATCGTTCACAACTCGCGTACGCAGCCATCATGACACTCACCGCCCTCCTCGTTTCGGCCAGCGCATTCATGTCGGCACTGGCCGGGGGCCTCTTGGCTTTGCGCGCCGTGACGCACGTCGGGCTGATCATCGCGGCGGGTGCCGGCATCCGGATCGGCGCAGCCTACTTCGATCTCATTCCTGAAGGCGTCGAGCACCTCGGTGGCTCGGTCGACCAGGCAATGATCTTCACCGCCGTTGGATTCCTGGCGTTCTACGCCATTGAGAAGTTGACCGCACTGCACGTCGGCCACGAGACGGCGACCGAACTCGATCATGGCGACGCCTCGCACCGCCACATCGGCTTGCTCGGGAGCGTGGGAATGAGCTTCCACAGCTTCCTCGACGGGGTCGCGCTCGCCGCCGGTCTGGCGATTGGCGGAGGACTGGGCCTGGTGATCGCGGCGGTCGTGGTCATGCACCGCTTCAGCGACGGGATCGGCATCGTCAGCCTGTTGCTCGCCAGCCGTACGCCGCGCAACGAAATCTACCGATGGGTGGCGCTGGTTGCAGCGGCGCCGGTCGTGGGCGTGATCGTCGGCCTGCTGCTCCCGATTCCCGAAGAGGTGCTCGGCGGCATGCTCGCCGTCTTCGCCGGCTTCTTCCTGTACATCGGTGCGGCCGAGCTCCTGCCGGAGGCGCATCGCAACGATCGATCGCGCTGGGTCGTGGTCGCCACGCTCACCGGCGTGGCCGCCATCTACGCATTCTCGCTCTTTGCGAGGGCGGTGGGCGGGCATTGAGCATGGACTCGACCGCCGACCGGCTGCGCCAGGCCGGTGAGCGCGTGACGCGCCAGCGCCTACTCGTCTCGGACGCCCTCTCCGCCGTCGGCCGCCAGGTGACCGCGCAGGATCTCTACGAGCGGCTGCGCCGGCGCGAGCCGCGCATCGGCCGCGCGACTGTCTTTCGCACACTCGAAGCTCTCGCATCGGCGGGAGTCGCGCGACGCCTGGAGCAGGACGGCCATATCTATGGCTACGTGGCATGCCGCAGGGAGCACCACCATCACCTGGCGTGCGACCAATGCGGCCGCGTCGAGGAGATCGACGAGCGGTACGTCACCCCGATCGCCGAGCGCGTGGCGGCCGATCTCGGGTTCGCGATCGACGATGCACGACTCGATTTCTACGGGATCTGCGCTCGCTGCGCTGCGCTGCAGCTGACATCATCCGGCTGAAGCGGCGACCGTGTCGGCCGGCACCGGGGCACTCGAGTCGGCCGTGGGTTCGGCGTAGCCATCGGGGTGCGCCTCGCGCCAGGCCCACGCGTCGGACAGCATCTGCTCCAGCGCGGAGTGCCGTGGCTGCCAGCCGAGCTCGCGACGAGCACGGCGCGATGAAGCGACGAGCACCGGCGGGTCGCCCATGCGGCGCTTCACCGGCCGCGCGGGGACGGCTCTGCCGGTGACGCGGCGAGCCGCCTCGACGACCTCGCGCACGCTGAAGCCGGCCGCCGATCCCAGGTTGTAGACCTCGAACGAAGGATCTCCCTCACCGGTCGCCTCGAGCGCCAGGAGGTGCGCGTTGCCGATGTCGCGCACGTGGAGGAAGTCGCGGATGCAGGTGCCGTCCGGGGTCGGATAGTCCTGGCCGTGGATCTGGACGTGCGTCGCCTCGCCGGCCGCGACGCGCAGCACGATCGGCATGAGGTGCGTCTCGGGCTCGTGGTCCTCGCCGTTGCGCTCGGTCGCGCCGGCCACGTTGAAGTAGCGCAGGCTGATGGCGCGGAAGCCGTGGGCGACGCAGAACCAGCGCATGGCGCCCTCAAAGGCCAGCTTCGTCTCGCCATACGGGTTGATCGGCTCCGTGCGGTCGGCCTCGGCGATCGGCACCCGGCGCGGCTCACCGTAGACCGCGGCCGTCGAGCTGAAGACGAGGCGCGTCACGCCGGCGCGTTGCATGGCGTCGAGCAGGGTCACGCCGCCGCCCACATTGGTGCGGTAGTAGATTCCCGGGTCGACCATCGACTCACCCACCAGCGACCGTGCGGCGCAGTGCAGCACGGCGTCGACGCCATCAGAAAGAAGGCCCTCGATCCGAGTCCCATCGGCGATGTCGCCAACCTCGAGCCGCGCGCCCTCGGGCACGGCAGCCGCATGGCCACTGGACAGGTTGTCGTAGACCACCACCTCGTGGCCGGCCTCGAGGAAACGCTCCACGCTGGTCGAGCCAACGTAGCCGGCCCCGCCAACGACGAACAGCTTCAATCCACGCTCCTCCCCTTGCTCAGCGTGCCGAGCCGGCCAGTGAGGCGACCTCGGTCGCCTGGCGTGCCATTCCCGGCGTGAGATGCGCCGAGACCCGTGTGGCCCCGGCCGCGCCGGCGGCGGTCAACTGCTCCACATTGCGGAACCGGCCACAGGACTTGATGCCGATGCGCGGTCCGACGCTATCGCGCAGCAGACGCGTTCGGGCGACGGTGCCACGGGCGGTGGCGCTGCCGGGGCTGGTGACGAGGTGGTCGGCGCCGGCCCGCTCAGCAAGGCGACAGGCGCGCCGCACGAGCTCCTCGCTCATCGGGTAGGCCTCGATGATCACGCCCACGGCCGCGAGCGCGGAATGGGCCATGTCGACAACGGCCAGCATGTCGTTGTACACCGCCTCGTCGTCTCCGGAGACGAGCGCGCCACCGTTCAGGACGAAGTCGATCTGCGTGACTCCCTGCTCCAGGGCCTTCGACGCCTCGAAAGCCTTGACGCTCAGGATCTGACCGCCATGCGGGTAGCCCACCACCGTACCGAGCGCGACGCGCGAGCGACCAAGGGAGCGTTTGGCAACCTTGACAAGCCACGGATTGACCGTCAATGCGGCAAGGTCGTGCTCGACGGCCAGCTTCACCGCGACTTCGAGGTCGGCGACTGACGCGTTCGGCTGCGTCAGCCGATGCTCGAGCCGAACGGCCCGATGCACGCTGGCGGTCATCGGGGCACGATCCCTCCGCTCAGTTGCAGGGTTCTGGACGGCCGATTGTAGCAGCGTCACCTCCAAGGTCAGCCATCGAACTCAGCGTCGGTGCGGGTGCCCTCCGTCGGCGCTCCGCCCAGGCGCGCCAGCCGCAGGAGCGTGTCGGGCTCGTTGAGGTCTGGGTCTTCGAGCACGAGCTCCGTGAGGCGATCCAGGATGCGGCCAATGCGAGGGCCGGGCTCGAGGCCGAGCTCACGTCGCACATCGTTGCCGTCGATCGCCAACCGGTGGTGGATCAGGAGGTCGGGCGAGCGCGCCAGCTCCGCCTCGATGCGTCGCTCGAGCTCGGCCTGGTTCTCGTCACCAGCGTGGCCGACGCCGGATGCCGCATTGTCGGCTCGGCGCAGGGCGAACAGGAGCGGCATGCGTGCCTGGCCCACGCGGCGGATGAAGCGCCGAACGGCACCATCGGTCCAGGAGGCTCCATAGGCATACATGTGGTGCCGGATGGCAGGCACCACGGCGGCCGCCACCGGCGCAGGCATCCGCAGACGACGCAGCGCCTGCGCCGCCAGCTCAGCACCGACGCGCTCGTGCCCGATGAAGTGCCCGTCGGCGAGCGTCGATGCCTTGCCGATGTCGTGCAGCAGCGCCGCCAGGCGGACGGTCTGATCCGGTGGCGCCGCATCCACCGCAGCAAGTGTGTGGTCGAGCGCGTCACCCGGCACTGCCTTGGCCTGAGGGACGCTGCGCAGTGCCGCAAGCTCGGGCAGGATCAACGGCAGGAGCCGGAAGCGTTCGAGGAGGCGGATGGCGCGAGATGGAGCCGCGTCGTCGAGCATGCGCAACAGCTCGTCGCGGACCCGCTCGGCGGAGACGGTTGCCACGCTGGGAGCCAGCTCCTGGATGGCTGCCTCGGCAGCCGGATCGACGCTCAGTTCGAAGCGAGCGGCGAAGCGAGCGGCGCGCATCAGCCGCAGGGCGTCCTCCGTGAATCGCTCCCGTGGATCGCCAACGGTTCGAAGCAAGCCCGCCTCCATGTCGCGTGCGCCTGCGTGTGGGTCGACGACCCGCCCGCGACCGGTGTCGAGGTCCGTGGGAACCCATGCGATGGCGTTGATCGTGAAGTCGCGGCGCGAGAGGTCCTCGGCCAGGGTGGCACCGAATCGGACCTGGTCAGGACGCCGCCGATCCCGGTATCCCCCCTCGGTGCGGTAGGAAGTGATCTCGACGCTGGGCTCGCCGACGATGGTCACCGTGCCGAAGCGGTTCTCCCAGGTTGCATCGGCGAAGAGGGATGCGACCTGCTCCGGTCGGCCCGACGTGGCGGCATCCCAGTTGTCCGCCCGGTCGAGCGGAGCGCCGCGCAGGCGGTCGCGAACGACGCCTCCGACGAGCGCGGCTTCGTGTCCGGCTTCCCCGAGCGTGCGGAGCACGCGGAGGACCTGTGCGGGCAGGGCGTCGAACGTCAGCTGGAGGTCGGGTGCCACCGCGGGCAGCCTTCAGCCCACGGGACGCGAGGTGCGGATCGGCTCCAGGAAGAGGTAGCTGCGCCAGGGGTCATTGCGCTCGTCGCTGAGATACGTGCCGAACAGGTAGCGCAGGTCGGCGCGCGGGGCGCGGGGCTCGCGCATCAGCTGCATCCGGGCCTCGGACACCGTCTTGCCGCCCTTCCGGTGATTGCAGGCTCGGCAGGCGGCAACGAGGTTGTCCCACTCGTGGCGTCCGCCGCGATGCTTCGGCATGACATGGTCGATGGTGAGGTCTCGGCTGGTGGTGCCGCAGTATTGACAGGTATGGCGGTCGCGGCTGAACACCTCGCGGCGGCTCAGCTTGACGCGCGGCTGCGGCCGCTTCACGTGGTACTGGAGCCGGATCACCGACGGCGCCGGGATCGCGATGGTCGGCGTATGGATCACCTGGTGGTTCCGAGCCAGGAGCTCCGCTTTCTCGGCGCCGAGCAGCCGGAAGGCGCGCCTGATGTCGCAGACGTTGAGCGGTTCGTAATTCTGGTTCAGAACCAGGACGGGTGCATTGATCATCGTGCGCGGGCCTTCCTGCGCGCGATCATACCAACCAATGCAGGTTCAGCCACGTTCAGCGTTTAGCGATCGCGTGGTGACCCGCACCACGTGGCCAACAGCCAGGGACGACCTGCTCCGTGGCTGTCTAAAGGCGGTGGGGCAGATCGGCACCGAGCTGGGCCATCGGCGTGGTTCGATGCCTGTGAGCCCTGTCCCACGGGCCGCCAGCCCGGCGACCGCGCGCCCTTCAGCGTGTCGGGGCCGCGCCGCCCGATGGCCGTGTGCGAGCGCACGAGTAGAATGGAGCGTCGAATCTGCCGTGGCGCGAAGCGCCGGAATCGGTCCGAGCACAGGAACACGCATGACCACTATTGAACGATCAACCTGGGCCACCAAGGTCGGCCTTGGCCGCATGCTCGCCGGCGGCGTCATCATGGACGTCGTCACCGCCGACCAGGCGCGGGTGGCCGAGGGGGCCGGCGCCGCCGCCGTGATGGCACTCGAGCGCGTGCCGTCTGACATCCGCAAGTTTGGCGGGGTGGCGCGCATGAGCGACCCGAAGCTGATCGAGGAGATCAAGCAGGCGGTCAGCATCCCGGTCATGGCCAAGTGCCGCATCGGCCACTTCGCTGAGGCCCAGATTCTGCAGGCCCTCGAGGTGGACTTCATCGACGAGTCGGAGGTGCTCACACCGGCCGATGAGGAGCACCACATCGACAAGCACGCCTTCGATGTTCCATTCGTGTGCGGCTGCCGTGATCTCGGCGAGGCGCTCAGGCGAATCGGCGAGGGCGCGGCCATGATTCGCACCAAAGGCGAGGCGGGAACCGGCGACATCGTCGAGGCCGTGCGCCACATGCGGGCCGTGCAGAAGGGGATCCGCCAGCTCCAAAGCATGCGGAGCGACGAGCTGTTCGCCGCCGCCAAGGAGCTGCGCGCGCCGTATGACGTCGTGAAGCAGACCGCGGAGCTCGGGGAGCTGCCGGTGCCGAACTTCAGCGCCGGCGGCGTCGCGACTCCGGCGGACGCCAGCCTGATGCGCCAGCTCGGTGCGCAGGCCGTCTTCGTCGGGTCGGGGATCTTCAAGAGCGAGAACCCGGAGCGCTACGCGAAGGCCATCGTGCTGGCGGCCACCCAGTACGACAATCCCGACATCCTGGCCGAGGTGAGCGCCGGCCTCGGGGAACCGATGCGGGGCACCTCACTCGGCGAGATCCCACCCGAGGAGCGCCTGGCCGCTCGCGGCTGGTAGCCCACCGATGACAACCGAGCCACGGCGACCGCGCGTCGGCGTGCTTGCCATGCAGGGCGCCGTCCGCGAGCACGTGTCGGCCATCCGCGACATCGGTGGCGAGGCGGTCGAGGTGCGTCTGCCGCGCGACCTCGTCGGCCTCGATGCGCTCATCCTCCCGGGCGGCGAGTCGACCACCATGCGCAAGCTGATCGACGCCTACGGCCTTCGCGAGCCGATCCTGTCGCTGGCTCGCGCCGGGGCACCCATGCTCGGGACGTGTGCAGGCATGATCCTCCTCGCGGAGCGCAGCGCCGATGGGGACGAGCCGGTCTTTGGCCTGCTCGATCTCGAGGTGCGGCGCAACGGCTATGGCCGTCAGCTGGACTCCTTCGAGGCCGATCTCGCCGTGCCGGCGCTCGGGGACGAGCCGCTCCACGCGGTCTTCATCAGGGCTCCGCTCGTCAGCGATCTCGGTGCCCGGGCGGAGGTACTGGCGCGCGATGCGAATGGCGCTCCGGTCGCGGTCCGCCAGGGACGCGTGCTGGCCACGGCCTTCCACCCGGAGCTGACCGGCGATCGACGGGTGCACCGCCTCCTGGTGGAGATGATCGGGAGGAGCGTGGGGAGCCCCGGGTGATCGAGGTCGAGCGCACGATTCGCGCGGCACGCCTCACCGACCGTCAGGCGCTGACCGATCTGTCGCGCCGTGTCCACGCCGCCAACGACGCGCATCGACGCAGCCTGGGCGTCCCCGCGCCGAGCGCGGTCTCGACGCGGATAAGCCTCTCCACGCTCATGCCCTCCTGGCTTCCGCTCAGGGCGCCATCAGTCCACCTCGTGGCTGACCTCGACGGCCAGGTGGTCGGCAGTTGCCGCGCCATCGAGGAGCCGCACCGCGACGATTGGGTCATCACCGAGCTCGATGCGGCAGACGGTCCGCTGGCCGCCGAGATCCGCCATGACCTGCTCGACGCCATCGTCGAGGAGGGAGGGCGCCACGGCGTCGCCCGCTTCCACGCCGCCTGCGCCGATGTCCGCGAGAACCTCGAGCTGTTCGGGCAGGCGGGGTTCATGGCGTACGCCCAGGAGGAGATCTGGTGGCGGGCGCCTGAGCCGGCGCACGGACCGCGATCCTGGCTGCGCTCCCTGGTCGGTCGCGACGGACGCGACGGAGGTCCGACCGACGAGCTCGACCTCCAGCCGGCCGGCGCGCCCGACGCGTGGCACCTGTTCGACCTGTGGACGCACGCCACGCCACCCGCGATTGCACGGCTTGAGGGATACGCCGCCGGCGACTGGGAGTCAGCCGCCAACGAGGCGATCGTGCCGCGCTCGGCGCTCAATCCGATCCTGCACTTCAGTCAGGTCGACGCGTGGCTGCTCCCCGCCGAACAGCGAGTCAGTGGCTTCGCGCAGCACGGGGCATGCAAGTCGGGGCCGCACTACCTGCGCTTCCTGGTCCGCGACGGCGCGGACGGCGCGCGATTCCTGCGGGCCGTGCTCGCCCGCATCGGCGGGGAGGCGATCGCTGCAGGCATCCTCGCTCCGGTGCGAACATACGAGTCGGCGGGCACGCGAGCTGCCCAGGACGCAGGCTTCGAGACGATCGGGCGTGTCACGCTCCTTGTTCGCGAGGTGCGCGCGCAGATCCGCCAGCCGGCGATGGTTCCGGCGATCCGGTGACGAGCAAAGGGGAGGCGAGACGAAACGTGGCACGCCGCGAGACGACGGACGACCTCGATGCCCTCATGGAGGCCCTGCCGACCGAGATCTGTGATCGGCTGCGGGCGCTGGCCAACCGGACCGACCTGCTCGAGGTCGTGATGGACCTCGGTCGCCGTCCACAGGCGCGATTCACGACCGGCGAGCAGGACCTCCTGGACCGGGAGATCACGGAGGCCGATATCGCCCACGTGATCGACCACATCGGTCTCTTTGGCGACGACAATCGCGCCGGCATCGAGCGCACCCTGCATCGGATCAGCGCCATCCGCAATCGCGCCGGCAAGGTCGTCGGCCTGACTTGCCGTATCGGTCGCGCGGTGTTCGGCACCATCGACATCATCCGCGACATCACCGAGGGCGGGCAGTCGCTGCTCATCCTGGGCCGGCCCGGCGTCGGGAAGACGACCATGCTGCGCGAGGTTGCGCGCGTGCTTGCCGACGACCTCGGCAAGCGGGTGATCGTGGTCGACACGTCCAACGAGATCGCCGGCGACGGTGATATCCCGCATCCCGGCATCGGCGAGGCGCGCCGGATGCAGGTCAGGACCCCCACCGAGCAGCACTCGGTGATGATCGAGGCGGTCGAGAACCACATGCCGGAAGTGATCGTCATCGACGAGATCGGCACCGAGCTCGAGGCCGGTGCGGCACGCACGATCGCTGAGCGCGGCGTCCAGCTCGTCGGCACGGCCCATGGCAACACGCTCGACAACCTGATGCTGAACCCGACCCTGTCCGACCTGGTGGGCGGCATCCAGCCGGTGACGCTCGGCGACGAGGAAGCGCGGCGGCGCGGGACGCAGAAGACCGTCCTCGAGCGCAAGGCACCACCGACCTTCGACGTCCTGGTCGAGATCGTCGAGCGCGACAACGTGATCGTGCATCGGAACGTGGCGGAAACGGTGGACGCCATCCTGCGCGGCCACATGGTCCCGCCGGAGTCGCGGTATCGCGACGACGTCGGCGAGCTGAAGGCGATGACGAAGTACGACTACCGGATCAGCGAGACGCCGACCGGTAGCCCGGCATTCGCTCCGCTCGAGCCAACGGGTGGCTTCGGCGCGTTCGGGCGGGGTGGACGAGGCGGCGGTTCAAGCGGGGCACGATACGAGCGGGGCGGCCTGCGGCCGTTGCCGGGGGCCGGCGATCGCGGGCGGACCCAACGATCGCTCCCAGGGGAGCGGCTCAGCGGTGGAAGCCTGGCGGACACGGGCCTGGCCACGTCCGATCCACAACGCGAGTTCGAGCAGGCGCTGGCCGAGATGGACCCGGCTGCCGGGATCGACCGCCCGATCGGCGCGCAACGACCGGCCTCCGATCGCGCGCGCTCGCATCGGCCGATGAGCGTCTTCGCGTTCGGTGTCAGTCGCAAGCGGCTGGAACAGGCGGTGCGCGAGCTCGGGGTGCCGGTCACGGTCGCGCGCGAGCTGGACGAGGCGGATGCCGTCGTGACCCTGCGCAACTACTACCGCCGCAAGCCGGCCGCGCTGCGCGATGCCGAGTCGCACGGGGTGCCGATCTACGTTCTCAAGACGAACACGATGCTCCAGATGGAGAACATGCTTGCGTCGCTGTTCGACCTCGAGGCCGATCCGCAGGAGGCGGCGCTGCGCGAGACGGCCGAGGCCATCGGCCTGGTGCAGAATTCGGGGCGGCCGGTCGAGCTGGCGCCGCAGAACGCGTATGTGCGGCGCCTCCAGCACCAGATGGCCGAGAAGAACGCCCTGATGTCGCGTTCACGAGGGTCGGAACCCAACCGCCGCGTCGAGCTGATCCCCGAGGAAGGACGAAGCTGGCGATGAGCGGCCGCGTCAGCCGCATCGTGCTCGTTGTCATCCTTGCCGTCGTGATGCTGGCGCTCATCGCCACCAGCGTGCTTCCGCCGGCGTGACGGAGCGGGGCCGCTTCATCACGCTGGAAGGTTCGGAGGGAAGCGGCAAGACAACGGCCGCACGGCACCTCGCCGACTGGCTTCGCCGGCGTGGCATCGCCACCGTCCTGACCCAGGAGCCAGGCGGAACGGCACTCGGCGAAGAGGTGCGGCGCATCGTGCTGCAT
>Ga0136612_10000259_pt1 | contig 17194 bp, 17 predicted proteins | sample AntDryUQ224A2306_2_FD_106644 | JGI IMG/M metagenome (GOLD analysis project Ga0136612, IMG submission 106644) | Polar desert sand microbial communities from Dry Valleys, Antarctica - metaG UQ224A (23.06) | ecosystem: Environmental > Terrestrial > Soil > Desert | place: Antarctica: Dry Valley... | reverse complement strand
CGGGCCAGCTGGAGCGTGTCGCCAACCCTCGAAATCGGTGCATCCGGCTTCGCCCTCACCGGGCGAACCGAGTTTGACGGCAGCGATCCATACACCTTCGCTCGCTCGCATGGCCTGGAGAGCAAGGACCGGCTGGCCGCCGGGCAGCTGTGGGCCCAGGCTGGCGCCTCGATGTCACCCTGGCGCGGCACGCTGTCGACCTCGCTGCTTGGCTCGAAAAAGCGCAATTTCTTCCTGGGGGAGCCGATCAACGAGACAAGCGGCCGGCGCTGGACGCTGGCCGGCCAGCTCGAACGCCGCTTCTCGGCCGGCGGCGTCGATCATCAGCTGATCGGGGCGCTGGAGCATGAAACGGAGGATTTCACGGCTCGCGACACCGCCTTCGGTGGCTTCACGGCGCAGGACCGGACGCGGCGGCACCAGTCGCTGACGGTCGAATGGCGCGCCGAGGCGGGTCCGGTGGTGGGCGACGTCGCGGTCCGTCACGACCGCTTCAATCGCTTCAAGGACGCGACCAGCCTGCGCGTGTCGGGCCTTGCGGACGTCGGTGCCGGCGTCTCCCTCGCCGCATCCTACGGCGAGGGCATCGCGCAGCCGACATTCTTCGACCTGTACGGATTCTTTCCAGGAAGTTTCGTTGGAAATCCGTCTCTTCGACCGGAAAGCTCACGCGGTGTGGAAGCATCGATCCGCTACCGCCGCGGTCGCCTGCGGGCCTCGCTCACCGGCTACCGGCAGCGGCTCAAGGACGAAATCGTCGATGTCTTCGCCTTTCCGCTCTCGACGACCATCAACCGCGACGAAAACAGCCGGCGCTCGGGCCTCGAGGCGGAGCTGGGCCTGCAGATCGGCGACGCGCTTCGGCTGACCGCGAACTATTCCTACCTGAAGGCGAGTGAACCCGGCGCCAGCGGTTCTCAGGTGCGCGAGCTGCGGCGCCCGAAGCATAGCGGCTCGGTCGCGCTCGACGGTGCGCGCGGGCGGCTGAGCTATGGCGCCTCGATCGCCTACACGGGCGTGCATGATGACATGAACTTCGATGTTTTCCCGTTCGAGACCGTGCATCTCCGTTCCTATTGGCTCGGAGGCGCCCGGGTCGCCTACGCGGTGAGCGGGCGGGTGGAGCTGTTCGTCCGCGCCGCCAACGCCTTCGACGAGCGCTACCAGGACGTGGTCGGATACCGCACCGAAGGGAGGAGCTTGTATGCCGGCATCCGCCTTGCTGATCGGCGCTAGCGTCGCCTCGCTGAACCTGTGCACCGACGAATATCTGCTGCTGCTCGCGCGGCCGCCGGAGATCGCCAGCGTCAGCTTCCTGTCGCAAGATCGCCAAGAATCCCCGTTGTGGCGGTCGGCGCGGCGTTACCACGCCAACCGCGGATCGATCGAGGATGTGCTCGCTCGCCGCCCGGCAGTCGAGTTGACGATGGGCGGCGGCGGCCGAGCCACGCGCCTGCTTGCGAGGCGGCTTCACATCCGCTCGATCGACCTGGTTACACCGAGCTCATTCGAGGACGTCGCGGAAAACCTGCGCAGCGTTGCCGCCGTGCTGGGCGAGCCTCGGCGCGCTTACCCGTGGCTGGAGAGATTGGCGCGGCTCCAGGACACCAGTCCGAGGGCGGCGAAGGACGCGATTTGGGTATCGGGCGGCGGCCAGGCGATGCCGGGCGGGTCGATCGGAGCGCGGTGGCTGCGGCTCGCCGGTCTTGCGCAACGTCCGTTGCCCGGCGGCCGGGCGAGCCTTGAGACGCTGCTGTTGCGGCCTCCCGAGGTGCTGGTCCGCAGCCAATACCGAAATGCGCAGGCCTGGAGCGGCGCTCGCCGGCTCGACCACCCGATCGTCCGCAACGCCAAGGCGCGGCGAGTGACGACGGACGGACGGCCGTGGACCTGCATGGGACCGCTGATGATCGGTGAGATCGAACGCTTGCGGGTGGCCGTTCGGTGAAACCTGCTTACGCCATTCTCGCAACGGCGCTGCTGGTGCTGGTCGTGCTGCACCTGATTGTGCCGCTGGAGCCGCTGCTCGAGCTGCGGCGGACCGATCCCGGCCTCGCTTCGCTGCTGGTGACGGAGATCCGACTGCCGCGGACGTTGCTCGCCGCGGGCTACGGAGCCGTGCTGGGGATGACCGGCGCGGCGTTGCAGGCGCTGTTCGCCAACCCGCTCGCTTCGCCCGACATCACCGGCAGCAGCAGCGGCGCCGCGCTCGGCGCGGTGCTTGGCGCCTATTGGTTCGGGGTCGCCGATCCGCTGGCGCTTGCAGGCTTCGGCGCTGGAGGCGCGATCCTCGCGCTGTCGGCGCTGCTCCTGCTTGCCGGGCGCCGCAGCGACACCGCCACCCTGCTGCTCGCCGGCCTCGCGATCGCTCTCGCCGCGGGCGCGGCAACCAGCCTGATGCTTGCGCTCGCCCCCTCCCCGTTCGCATTCTACGACAGCTTCGAGTGGCTGACGGGCAGCTTCGTCGATCGCAGCCTGCCGCAGGCGGCCGCCGCGCTGATCCCGGCGGCGCTCGCCTGCGCATTGCTGGTGAGGCGAACCCGCGCCCTCGACCTGCTGGCGCTCGGCGAAGACGTGTCCGCTTCGCTCGGCTACCTGCCGCGCCGGGTCGCGATCGAGGTCGTCACGCTGAGCGCGATCGCGGTCGGCGCGTGCGTCTCGGTGTGCGGCGCGATCGGGTTCGTCGGGCTGATCGCACCCTATGCCGCGCGGCGCCTCAGCCGCGGTCACCCCGGCCGCGCGTTGGTGCCGGCGGCGCTGATCGGCGCGATGCTCCTGGTCCTGGCGGACCTCGCGGTCCGCTTCGCGCCCGCCGGGCGGGTCATCCCGGTCGGCATCCTGACCACCGTCGTCGGCACGCCTTTGTTCATCTGGCTGGTGGTCGGCATGCGGCGGCGGCTGGCGGCATGACGTCACTTCTCATTGCGCGAGGCTTGGCGATCGGCGGCCGCCTGCAGCCCACGGACGTGGATATTGCGGCCGGATCGCTGGTCGCGCTGATCGGCCCGAACGGCAGCGGCAAGACCAGCCTGTTGCGCGCCCTCGCCGGCGTTGAGCTGAGCGGCGGCAGAGTCGTCATCGACGGCGAGGATGGGGCTTCCGCTCCACCCGCCCGCCGGCCGCATCTGCTCGCCTTCCTTCCGGCTTCGCGCGACCTCATCTGGCCGATCCGGGCGCGCGAAATCATCGCGATGGGCCTTCCGACCGACGATCCGCCACGCGTCGACCAGCTTCTCGACCAGCTCGAGCTCCGCCCGCTCGCGGCACGGCCGGTGACCGAGCTGTCGACCGGGGAACGGGCGCGTGTGCTCTTGGCGCGGGCGCTGGCGCCCTGCCCGCGCCTGTTGCTGCTCGATGAGCCGCTGTCCAACCTCGACCCCTATTGGGTGCTCAAGACCCTCCAGCTGCTGCGCGAGACGGTCGAGGCCACGGGCTGCTCGGCGCTGGTATCGCTCCACGACATCGACCGCGTGCACTCATTCGACCGCGTGTTGCTGGCCGATCAGGGCCGAATTGCCGCCGACCTCACGCCCGCGGAGATGCTGTCGAGCCGCGAGCTGTCACGCAGCTTCCGGATTGAAAATAGCGCCGACGGGTGGCGGGTCAGCCCGCCGGAGGGTCCGCGATCATCGCCGTGAATTGCGCTTCGGCGACGATTTTTTCGCCGACCAAGGCACGCCCGGTGAATTTGCACACCGTGGCCCGCTTTTGGACGAACTCGACCTCGAGCCGGAGCAGCGCGCCGGGCTCGACCGGGGCGCGGAACTTCGCGCCCTCGATGGCCATGAAGTAAACCAGCTTGCCCGAGTTCGCGAGGCCAAGCGATTCGACCGCAAGCACGCCGGCGGCCTGGGCGAGCGCCTCGACAATCAGCACGCCCGGCATGATCGGGCGACCGGGGAAGTGGCCCTGGAAGAACGGTTCGTTGATCGTGACCGCCTTGATCGCGACGATCGACTTGTCGCGCTCGAGCGATTCGACACGGTCGACCAGGAGCATCGGGTAGCGGTGCGGCAGCGCCGCCATCACTCCGCGCAAATCCATTGCGCCGCCCCCGGTACCGGCGGCGGCGCCTGGATCGACCGGTCGGTTCACCGGCCCTGCGGCTGCTGTGCTTGTGCCGGCAGCGGGGTCAGGGTGACCGACGGGAGCGCGCGGTTAAGCCCGGCCAGAACGTCGGCGGTGACTTCGATCGTCTGGGAGTGCGCGAGAGTGGCGCCCTGATCGACCGCGAGGTTTGCGCCGCGCGCGGTCATCACCTGGCTTATCACCGGGTCCAGCCGCGCGTTGATCTGCCGCAGGACATTGGCCTGGATCGACTGGATGTTCTGCTGGCCGCGCGACAACTCCTGGTTCGCCTGCTCCTGCTTGGTCTGGAAAGCCTGGGCGCGGGTTCGAAGCGCCGCATCGGGTGCCGCGCCATTCAGCGCCTGGATAGCCGCCTGGATGGCCTGGCCTTCGGGGCGCAGCTGGCCTGCCAGCGTTGTTTGGCGCGTCTGGAGCGCGGTCACCCGGCTTTGAAGCTGGGTCTGCGCGGTCTTGCACGCGGTGCAATCGCGATAGATGCGATTGGTGTCGACAACGACCACGACCGCGGCCGGCGCCCGTTGGGCAAGGGCTGCGGAAGGGATGGCGATTGCGCTTGCGACCAGCGCTGCGATGGAGATCATGGTTTTCATCAGAATTGCGTTCCTACGTTGAAGCTGAACAATTTGGTGTCGTCGCCTTCCTGGGTGAGCAAGGCCTTGGCGATATCGATACGGAAGGGGCCGAACGGGGAGACCCAGTTGACGCCAACCCCGATGGCGAGGCGGGGCTTGGGCGAATTGCCGACAAACCTCTCATTGATCCCGTTGATGCGGTTTGGATGCGTTGCGGGGCAGGCCAGGCTGGCCGCCCCCGGAAGAATCAAAATCGGTGTGCTGGGCGTAGCTGAATTGCAGATGGCGACGATGTCGGTGAGCACTGGTTTTTCGAGCGACCAAACCGAGCCGATGTCGATAAACGCCGATGGACGAAGCCCCAGGCTCCTGATCGACGAGCTGGTTGGGAATTCGAGTTCGATACGGCCCATGTAATAAGCGCGGCCACCAAGCGCGTCGCTGGTCTGGTCGCCTTCGTCCGCGAGTTGTCCGTCGGTGTTATAGGGAGTGCGGAGCACGCGCGGCCCGATCCCGCGGATGTCGAAGCCGCGCATTTGCGGGCCAAAGAAGCGGTCGGTGATCCGGATCGCGTCCCGACCCGGGCCAGGCGATTTCTGGAGCGACTGGATATAGCCGCCCTCGGCATGGCCGGACACAACCCAGCCGTCGCGAACCTCGATGAATTTGGTCGCATCGGCGCGGGTCCGGAGATATTTCACGTCACCGCCAAGGCCGGCGAAATCCTGGGTCAGGACGATCCGTTGGCCCCTGGTCGGACGGATGCCGTTGGTGTCGTCGTGAAGCATCGAATAGCCGAGCAGCGAGGTAATTCGGTTGCCCAGCTCATCGCACAAATAGGTGCCCGCCTTGACCGGGTCGCACCGCAGCGGCAGCGGCCCCACTCCGTCGGGATCGGTATAGAAGGTGGTCTTGTCGAGCGAGATCTGGTCCATCACGAGCGAATAACGGGTGCCGACCGTCACGAACTCCGTGAGCGGGAAGCCAAGCCGCAATCCGGCGCCCGTGCTGACCTGCGAGTAAGTCTTGTTGCGGTTGTTGTTGGCATCGAAGTTGAAGCTGCTGAAATCGCGCCGGTAGATCTCACCGCCGAGCAGGATCTGCTTGTCCAGGAAATAAGGCTCGACGAAGCCCAGCTGCACCGATCGGGAATAACGCGAATAATTGATGCTGGCATTGAGCTCCTGGCCCTTGCCCATGAAGTTCCTCTGGGCCACCGCCAGCTGCAGCACGAATCGCTCAAGGCTCGAATACCCACCCGACAGCTGAAGCTCGCCGGTGGACTTCTCTTCAACGTCGACGCCAAGCACGATCCGGTCCGGCGCCGACCCTTCGGTCTGCTTGACCTCCAGTTTCTCCTGGAAGAAGCCGAGGCTCTGCAGCCGGTCCTGCGACCGCTTGACCTTGATGGCGCTGAATGCGTCGCCTTCGTTCAAGCGGAACTCCCGCCGGATGACCTTGTCGCGGGTGACAGTGTTGCCCTGGATGTCGATGCGCTCGACATAAACCCGCGGGGTTTCGCCGACGCGCAGGATGATTTTCATCTCGCGCTTGGCGACATCCCGTTCGTACGCCGGGTTGATGTCGGCGAACGCATAGCCGTAATTGCCGGCCAGCTCGGTGATGTCGACCACCGCGTCCTCGACCGCCTTGGCGTTGAACCACTCGCCCGGAGTCAGTCCCGCGACCTGCTTGATCTGCTCGGCGTTAAGGTCGCGCAACGCGCTTTCCGCCTCGACCGACCCCAGTTTGTAGCGCGGCCCTTCTTCGACGACATAAGTGATGATGAAGTCGCGGCGGTCTGGCGTCAGCTCGGCAAGCGCCGTCACGACGCGGAAATCGGCGTAACCCTGGGTCAGGTAAAAGGCGCGCAGCTTCTGCTGGTCGGCCGCCAGCCGGTCCGGATCGTAGCTGTCGTTGGATTTAATGAAGCCGAGCAAGCCGCCCGCCTCGCGCGTGAACATTTCCTTCTGCAGGCGGCCGTCTTCGAATTGGTTGTTGCCGATGATGTTGATCTGGCGGACCTTCGACTTGTCGCCCTCGAAAATCTCGAACACCAGGTCGACGCGATTCTGGTCGAGCTGGACCGACTTCGGTTCGACTTGCGCGGCGAAGCGCCCCTCGCGCCGGTAAAGCTCGACGATCCGCTCGACGTCGGCGCGAACCTTGGAGCGCGTGAAGATCTGGCGCGGGGCGAGCTTGATCTCGGGCAGAATCTTGTCGCTCTTGAGCCGCTTGTTGCCCTCGAGCACGATGCGGTTGATCACCGGGTTTTCGCGGACCGTGATGACCAGATTGCCGGTCTCGGCGCCGGTGATCACCACGTCGGTGAACAATTCGGTCGCGTACAGATCCTTGAGCGCGGTATCGAGCGTCGCGGGCGTGTAGGTCGCGCCGGGCGAAAGGTTGGCGTAGGCGCGCACGGTCTCGGGCTCGAGCCGCTCGTTTCCGCGCACGGCGATCGAGCGGATGACCCCCGAACGCGCGGGCGCCGGGGCCGGCGCGACGGTGGCGGCCGGAGCGCTCGGCGGCGGCGGCGGCGCCTGCGCGAGCAGCGGGGCCGACCAGCCGCCAAGGATGGTGCCGACGAGGAGTGCTGCACCCGCGCGTTTGCCGATAATCATAGTATTTGAAATCACGCGTCCCCGCCTTTTGTGAAAGGCCCGGCCCGCGTCACGGACCCGACCATATTTGCCCGCCCTGCCTCAAGCGACCTAGCCAATCAAGCGCTCCAGCCGGTCCCAAAGACCAAAGGAGTCCAGATCGTTGACCGTCGTGAAGAGCAGCAGCGCAAGGATGAGCGCCAGTCCGCCCCGGAATGCCCAGTCCTGCACCCGCAGGCTGACCGGCCGCCGTTGAACCGCTTCAACCGCATAGAGGACCAGGTGACCACCATCAAGCATCGGGACTGGCAACAGGTTGATGAATCCCAGATTAATGGAGAACAAGGCAAGCAGCTGAATGAACTCGAATGCGCCGAGGCTTGCCTGCTGTCCGGCGATCTGAGCGATTTTGAGCGGCCCGCCCAAGTCCTTGACCGATCGCCGGCCGGTCACGATCTGGACGATTCCGTCGATCATCGAGCGAGTCAGCGCAATCGTATAGCCGGTGGCGGCGGGAATCAGCTCGGTAACGTGCGGCCGGTCCATCACGCGCCCGCTTTGCATCACACCCAGGAGACCGATGCGGAAGCTCTGCCCGAACCGATCGCGCTCCTCGCGCACGCCGAGGGTGAGCTCGAGCGGAATTTCGCGGCCGCCGCGCATCAAATTGACCTGCACGCGCTCGCCGGGGCGCATGATCACGACGCGCTGCAAGTCCTCGAAACTGTCGATGTCGCGGCCGGCGATCGACGTCACCCGGTCTCCAGGCTGGATGCCGGACCGCTCGGCGACGCTTCCTTGCTGGACCATGCCGATGACGTTCGAAGTGCGCGGCATCCCGAACGCCGCGAAAAATGCCGCGAAGATCAGGATCGCGAGCAGGAAATTGGCGAGCGGGCCGGCGAGCACGATCAGGAAGCGCTGCCACACCGGCTTGTGGTGGAAGCTGCGCGAGCGCAGTTCCTCGGGCACGTTGTCGGCGGCGGATGTGCTGGCGGCATTGTCGTCGCCGACGAAGCGCACAAAGCCGCCGAGCGGGAGCCAGCCGACCTTCCACCGCGTGCCGCTGCGGTCGGTCCAGCCGACGATCTCGCGGCCGAAGCCGATCGAGAACACCTCCGCGCCGACCCCGAACAGCTTCGCAACGAGATAGTGGCCGAATTCGTGGATGAAGACGAGCGGCCCTATCGCGCAGATGAACGCGATCAGGATGAACCACAGGGGCGGCTGCTCCAGCATCAGTCGCAGCTTGCTTCGATCATCGCGCCGACCTTGTTTCGAGTTTCGAAGTCGAGGTCGATCACCTCGTCGATCGAGCCCGGAGCTTTCGCGGTGACTCGATCCAGCGCCTGTTCGACGAGATTGGCGATTATTGCAAAACCGATTCGGCCAGCGAGGAAGCACGCCACCGCGACCTCGTTGGCGGCGTTGAGAATGGTCGGTGCGGCACCCCCTTGCTCGAGCGCCTGGCGGGCGATACGGAGCGCGGGAAAGCGTTGCAAATCAGGCTCTTCAAACTCAAGCTTACGAATCGCCGACAAATCGAGTCGCTGCGCCGGCGTCGCCATACGCCGCGGCCAGGCGAGCGCGTGTGCGATCGGTATGCGCATGTCCGGGCAGCCGAGCTGGGCAAGGACCGAGCCGTCGATATACTCGACCAGCGAATGCACCACCGATTGCGGATGGATCAATATCTCGATGCGATCCGACGGCAGCCCGAACAAATGGTGGGCTTCGATGAGCTCGAGCCCCTTGTTCATCAGCGTCGCCGAATCGACCGAAATCTTCGCGCCCATCGTCCAGTTGGGGTGCGCGACCGCCTGGGCTGGCGTCGCGTCGCGGATCTCGTCCAGCGACGCGGTGCGGAACGGCCCACCGCTGGCGGTCAGGATCAGTTTCGACACCTCTTCGCGGCTGCTGCCCGCAAGGCATTGAAAAATCGCATTATGCTCGCTGTCGACCGGCAGGAGAATCGACCCGTGACGAGTGACGGCCTCGGTCATCAGCGCGCCGGCGCTGACCAGGGCTTCCTTGTTGGCGAGCGCAACCGTCCGCTTAGCCTCGAGCGCCGCCATGATCGGGCGCAGGCCGGCGCAACCGACAATTGCCGCCATCACCCACTCGGCCTCGCCCGCGGCCGCCTCGTTCAGGGCGTCGGCCCCGGTCGCGGCGCGGCAGTCGGTCCCGGCCAGCCTGGCCTCAAGCTCGCCAAGGCGGCTTGGCTCGGCAATCACCGCGAGCCTCGCCCCGGTCCTTCGCGCCGCGTCCGCCAGCCCCTCGACGTCCGTCGCGGCGGTCAGTGCAATCACTTCAAAAAGCTCGGAAGACCGCTCGATCAGGTCGAGCGTCGAGGTGCCGATCGAGCCGGTCGCGCCGAGGATCGAGACCTTGCGCCTCATGCCAGCCCTGTCAGCTGCGCGAGCGCGGTCAGGATCGCCACCGGGACGAGGCCGTCGAGCCGGTCGAGCAGGCCGCCGTGCCCGGGCAACCAGTCTCCCGAATCCTTGATCCCCGCGCGGCGCTTCATCCAGCTTTCGAACAGATCACCGCCTTGCGCGGCAAGCGCGAACAAGGGCGCCAGCGCGAGCAGCATCGGATTGAGGTCGGTGAGCAGCACCCAGCCGCCGGCGAGAATCGCCGCTGCGGCCATCCCCCCGACGAGCCCGGCGACGGTCTTTCCCGGGCTGATCGACGGAGCAAGCTTGGTCCGGCCGAGCGTCCGGCCAACGAAATAGGCGCCGATGTCGGTCGCCCAGGTGACGATGAACACCCACAGGACAAGCGCCAGGCCGTGGTCGGCGCGATCGCGCACCCACAGGAAGGCCAACGCCGGGACCAGCGCGTAGATGAAGCCGCCGATGTACCAGGCGGCTCCCCAACCGCGAACGATCCGCGTCCACTCGTAGAACATCGCGGTGGCCGCGGCGGCGACCAGGACCGCGAAATAATAGCCGCCGAGCAACGCGGCGGCCACGGCGACGAGGATCATCGCGACGGCCGAGAAGGTGCGGATGGCGATCTCGCTCACCGTCCACCAAAGCGCCGCTGCCGCGCCGCATACTCCGAGATTGCCGCTTTGAAGGCCGCTTCGTCGAAGTCCGGCCACAGCACGGGCGTGAACACCATCTCGCAATAGGCTGCCTGCCACAGCAGGAAATTGGACAGGCGCACCTCGCCCGATGTGCGGATCAAGAGGTCGAGCTCGGGCAGGCCGGCGGTCTCGAGCTCGGCCGCCAGCATGTCCTCGTCCACGCTGTCGGGATCGAGCGCCCCGTCCTTGGCTTTGCGCGCCAGCTTGCGCGCGGCGTCGGCAATTTCAGTGCGCGACCCATAATTGAGAGCAACGACCAGGGTCAGCTTGCGATTGCCCGCCAGTCGCTCGACCGCGCGGTCGAGGCGGGCGGCCAGGTCGGGGCCGAACGCCGCATAATCGCCGATCAGCCGGAGCCGCACGCCTTCCTTCGCGAGCTCGTCCAGCTCGCGCTCGAGATAGTAGCCGAGCAGGCCCTTGAGGTCGGAAATCTCGCCTTCGGGGCGGCGCCAGTTTTCCGACGAGAATGCGTAGAGCGTAAGCGCTTCGACACCGCACTCGACCGCCGCGCGCAAGGTCCTGCGGACCGCCTCGGCCCCGGCGCGGTGACCGGCGATTCGCGGCAGTCCGCGCTGGTCGGCCCAGCGGCCATTGCCGTCCATGATGATCGCAACGTGGCGCGGGGCGCTGCCGCCGCCCGGGTTGGCAAGCGCGGCGTCTCCCTTTGGCGCAGCAGCAGGGGTGGATTTCACTTGCCGAGGATTTCCTTTTCCTTGCCCTCGGCCGCATCGTCGATCTCGGCGATGGTTTGGTCGGTCAGCTTCTGGACCTCGCCCTCCAGCCGTTTGCGCTCGTCCTCGCTGATTTCGTGCTTCTTTTCGTCGTGCTTGAGATGGTCCATCCCGTCGCGACGGACATTGCGCACGGCGATCCGCGCTTTCTCGGCATACTGCCCGACCAGCTTGGCGAGTTCCTTGCGCCGCTCCTCGGTCAGCTCGGGGATCGGCAGGCGGATGAGCTGGCCATCGGTGATCGGGTTGAGGCCGAGCCCGGCCGAACGGATCGCTTTTTCAACCGGCTGAACGTTCGAGCGGTCCCACACCTGCACGGTCAGCAGCCGCGCCTCGGGCACCGACACCGTCGCCACCTGGTTCAAGGGCATCTGCGAGCCGTAGACCTCGACGACGATCGGATCGAGCAATGCGGTCGAGGCGCGGCCGGTGCGCAGCCCGACAAGGTCGTGTTTCAAGGCTTCGACGGCGCCGTGCATCCGGCGCTGCAGGTCCGACTTGTCGATGCTCGCAGTCATCGCTCACTCCTCGTTTTGCACGATCGTCGCAGTCCCGTCCCCGGCGAGCACCTTGGCCAGATTGCCGGGCTCGCGGATATTGAAGATGACGATCGGGATGTCGTTGTCGCGGCACAAAGCGACAGCGGCCGCGTCCATCACCTTCAAATCGTCGCCGAGCACCTTGCTGTAGCTCAGATGGTCGTAGCGCGTGGCGGTCTTATCCACCTTGGGATCGGCGGTGTAGACGCCGTCGACGCTGGTGCCCTTGAACAAGGCATCACAGGCCATCTCGGCGGCGCGCAGTGCGGCGGCGGTGTCGGTCGTGAAGTACGGGTTGCCGGTGCCGGCGGCGAACAGGACGATGCGGCCCTTCTCGATGTGCCGCAGCGCGCGGCGTCGGATGTAGGGCTCGCTGACCGAGGCCATCGGGATCGCCGACTGGACGCGGGTGTCGACACCGGCTTTCTCAAGCCCGTTCTGCAACGCGAGCGCGTTCATTACCGTCGCCAACATGCCCATGTAATCGGCGTTGGCCCGGTCGAAGCCCTTGGCGGCTGCCGCGACGCCGCGAAAGATGTTGCCGCCGCCGACAACCAGGCACAGCTCATGACCCTGCGCCTTGGCGGCGGCGATCTCGCCGGCGAGCCCGGCGACCGCGTCTGGATCGATGCTCTGCTGGCCCGAGCCCATCAACGCCTCGCCGGAGAGCTTCAGGAGGATGCGGTTGAAGCGAGGCCGGGTCATCGAAAAGCGGATCCTCTGCGTTGCGCCCCAGGGGGCGTCGGAACGGACGCGCTTGTATGGCGCACCTGCCTTGTTGCCAACCTTTGTTCCCCCCCGCTCGCAGGAGGAGTGGGATCAGGCGACCGGCTCATCCTTCTTGATACCGGCCGTCGCGGCGACTTCGGCGGCGAAGTCGCTCTCTTTCTTCTCGATGCCCTCGCCGATCTGGAATCGGGCGAACGCCGCCAGGCTGATGCCCGTCCCGGCTTCCTTGGCGGCCGCCGCAACGACTTCGGCGACCGGCGTCTTGTTGTCGATCACGAACAGCTGCGACAGCAAGGCGTTGTCCTTGCGGAACTTGGCGAGCGAGCCTTCGACCATCTTGTCGACGATGTTGGCGGGCTTGCCGCTCTCCCTGGCCTTTTCGATCGCGATCCCGCGTTCGCGCTCGATCAGCGCCGGCGACAGCGAATCCGCGTCGAGCGCGAGCGGGTTGGCGGCCGCGATGTGCATCGCCAGCTGCTTGCCGAGCGCCTGCAGCGTGGCGGCCGGGGCGGCGCTTTCGAGCGCGACCAGCACGCCGATCTTGCCGAGGCCGGGCGCGACCGAATTGTGGACGTAGGGCACGACCGCGCCCTGCCCAACCTCGACCACCGCGGTGCGGCGCAGCGACTGGTTCTCGCCGATCTTGGCGATGCTGTCGGTCAGCGCCTCGGCGACCGTGCCGCCGCCGGGGAATGGCGCGGCGCCAAGCGCCTCGACGTCGCCGCCGCTGGACAGCGCGAGCTTGGCGACCTCGCGGACGAAGTTCTGGAATTGCTCGTTCTTGGCGACGAAATCGGTCTCGGAATTGACCTCGACGACCGCGCCTCGGGCGCCTTCCACCGCGACTCCGACCAAACCCTCGGCGGCGGTGCGGCCGGCCTTCTTGGCGGCGGCTGCGAGGCCCTTGGCGCGCAGCCAATCGACCGCCGGCTCCATTTCGCCATTGGCCTCGGCCAGCGCCTTCTTGCAATCCATCATTCCAGCGCCGGTGCGCTCGCGCAGTTCCTTGACCGCAGCGGCCGTGATCTCAGCCATTTAATTCTCCTAGTTCCCCGGCGCAGGCCGGGGTCCAGTGTCAAAAAAGAAAACCTGGGCCCCGATCTTGGACCCCATCAAAGTAGTACTTTGATGGGAACCCTTCGCCGGGGAACAGCCTGTGATTTAAGCTTCCAGCGCGGCTTCAACCGGCGGCGTTTCCATCGCGCCGATGTCCTCGCCGCGGGCGGCGGCATTGCCGGCCTTGCCGCTGTTCGCGGCCTCCGCCACCGCCTCGCAATAAAGGCGGATCGCGCGGCTGGCGTCGTCATTGCCCGGGACCGGGAAGGCGATGCCCTGCGGGTCGCTGTTCGAATCGAGGATCGCGACGACCGGGATGCCCAGGACATTGGCTTCCTTGATCGCCAGTTCTTCCTTGTTCGAATCGATCACGAACATGACGTCGGGAAGCCCGCCCATGTCGCGGATTCCGCCGAGGCTCTTCTCGAGCTTGTCGCGCTCGCGGGTCAGCTGGAGCACTTCCTTCTTGGTCAGGCCGGCGGTGTCACCCGACAGCTGCTCCTCGAGGCTCTTCAAGCGCTTGATCGAGTTGGAGATGGTCTTCCAGTTGGTCAGCATGCCGCCGAGCCAGCGGTGGTTGACGAAATGCTGGCCCGAGACCTGCGCCGCCGCCGCGACCGCGTCCTGCGCCTGGCGCTTGGTGCCGACGAACAGGATCTTGCCGCCGCGGCCGATGCTCTGCTGGACGAAGTCGAGCGCCCGCGCGAACAGCGGCACGGTCTGCGACAAATCGATGATGTGGACGCCGTTGCGGTCGCCGAAGATGTACGGCTTCATCCGCGGGTTCCAGCGGTGGGTCTGGTGGCCGAAATGCGCTCCGGCCTCGAGCAATTGCTGAATGGTGACGACGGGTGCCGCCATTGGTTTTCTCCTTCCGGTTATGCCTCGACGGAACTGAGCAACCGATCAAACGACCGGCACCGGTATGAGTGGCTCCGTCTGTGGAATGGCCGCGCCCTAGCCCAGGCGGCGCCCCGATTCAAGAGGTTGGCGGGGGGTTGACAGGTTGAGAACAAACGAGGAACATCGGTGCAGCACAAAGACATGCGCTGGCACATAGCCGGAACGAAACGACTCCGGGGGGGGTTGGCGCTCAACAGGGAAGAATGATCATGCTCACACCGCTCGCCACCCTCGCCTTCCTCGCCGTCCTGTGGTTGGTCAACATCGTCGCCGCCGACATGCTCGACCAGGGCATTGGGAAGACCGTCGCGGCCTTGAGGGGCCGCTCGATGCTCGCATCGGCTCCGGGCATCCGCCCGGTCGCGGTCCGCGTCACCCAGCGCTCCCGCCCGCAGCGGGCTTTGCACGCCCAGCCCCGGTTGCGCGCCGCCGCCTGACCCGGCCGTAGGACGCGATGCTGAACGGCAACATCGCGATATAAACGAGGGATATCGCCAGCAGCGATACCCACGGCGCGGTCAACAGCGCCGCGCCGAGCAAGCCGATCCCGGCAATCACGAACAGCCGCGACGAGCGGCGGATGCGCAGGCTCGACCAGCTGAAAGTGGCGACGCTCGAGATCAGCAGCAAGGCGATGAAGATCACCCAGGGCATCACCACATACCATTGCCGAAACAGCGGGTTCCCGTCGGTGACGAGCCACAAATAGATCGGCACGAACGCCAGCCCGGCCCCGGCCGGCGCGGGGACGCCGGTCAAATAGCCGGCCGACTTGTGCGGCTGCTCGTCGGCATCCATCCGCGAGTTGAAGCGGGCGAGCCGGAGCGCGCAGCAGACCGCGAGCGCCAGCGCCGCGACCCAGCCGAACTGCGGTGCCTCATGCAGGGACCACAGGAACAGGATGAAGCTCGGCGCGACCCCGAAGGCGGTGACGTCCGACAGCGAATCGAGCTCGGCGCCGAAGCGGCTGTTGGCCCGCAGCAGCCGCGCGATCCTGCCGTCCATGCCGTCGAGCACCCCCGCGATCACCACGCAGCCGACCGCGGCGCCCCAATTCTCGGCAATGGCGAAGCGAACCCCGGTGAGGCCGAAGCACAAAGCGAGCGCGGTGACCGCGTTGGGTACCATCGCCCTAAACGCCATGCCCCGCTCGGGCGGCGCGGGCTCACTCACTGGCTGGCGCCGGTCAGCTGAGGGTCGGTGCCGACCTCCGCGATGATGGTTTCGCCGCCGATCGCCCGCTGCCCCAGGAGGACGCGCGGCCCGGTGCCGGCGGGCAGATAGACGTCGACCCGGCTGCCGAAGCGGATCAGGCCGACGCGCTGGCCGGCCTCGATGCTGTCGCCTTCGCGAACGAACGACAGGATCCGGCGCGCGACCAGGCCGGCTATCTGGGTGAAGCCGACGATCACCCCGTCGGCGCCCTCGACCAGGAAATGCTGCCGCTCATTGTCCTCGCTCGCCTTGTCGAGGTCGGCGTTGAGGAACTTGCCTGGCACATAGGCGATGCGGCGGATGCGGCCGCCGATCGGCGAGCGGTTGATGTGGACATCGAACACGCTCATGAAAATCGAGACGCGCGTCACTTGCGCGTCGCCGAGCCCGCCCTCGCCGCCAAGCTCGGGCGGCACGGGCACCTTTTCGATCATCGTGATCAGGCCGTCCGCCGGGGCGACAATCAGATTGGAGCCTTGGGGCGTCGTGCGCACGGGATCGCGAAAGAAGGCCGCGACCCAGATCGTCAGGCCAATCAACAGCCAGGTCAGAAAATCCCAGTCGAGCAGCCAGGCGAACAGGGTGATCGCGCCGGCGGCGACGAGGAACTTGCGCCCCTCGGGATGGACCGACGGGAAGCGCCACTTGACGGTCGTGGTGAGCGCGCTGTCGGGCTTTTCGAGTGCGGGCATTGTGATCCCTTAGTAGCGCCGCCGCGCGGGCACAACGCCACGGTTGCACGGGCTATGGGCGAAGCCTAAGGCGCCGCGAACCGCCTCATATTCAGGGAAAAGCATGGCCAAGATCAAGGTGAAGACCCCGCTTGTCGAGCTCGACGGCGACGAGATGACGCGGATCATCTGGCAGTGGATCCGAGAGCGGCTGATCCTGCCCTATCTCGACGTCGACCTGATCTATTTCGACCTCTCGATCCAGAAGCGCGACGAGACCGACGACCGGATCACCGTCGAAGCCGCCGAGGCGATCAAGAAACACGGTGTCGGCGTCAAATGCGCGACCATCACGCCCGACGAGGCGCGGGTCGAGGAGTTCAAGCTCAAGAAGATGTGGAAGTCGCCCAACGGCACCATCCGCAACATCCTCGGCGGAGTCGTGTTCCGCGAGCCGATCGTCATTTCCAACGTCCCCCGGCTGATCCCTGGCTGGACCGACCCGATCGTCATCGGCCGCCACGCGTTCGGCGACCAGTACAAGGCCACCGATTTCCTCGTGCCGGGCCCGGGCAAGCTGCGGCTGGTCTGGGAAGGCGAAAATGGCGAACGGATCGACGAGGAGGTGTTCGATTTCCCCAGCGCCGGCGTTGCCATGGGCATGTACAATCTGGAGGATTCGATCCGAGACTTCGCGCGGGCCAGCTTCAACTATGGCCTCGACCGCAAATGGCCGGTTTACCTGTCGACCAAGAACACCATCCTCAAGGCCTATGACGGCACGTTCAAGGACATTTTCCAGGAGGTTTTCGACAGTGAATTCAAAGGTGAGTTCGACAAAGTTGGGATCGAGTATCAACATCGCCTGATCGACGACATGGTCGCGTCCGCGCTGAAGTGGAGCGGAAAGTTCATCTGGGCGTGCAAGAATTACGACGGCGACGTTCAGTCGGATCTGGTCGCGCAGGGCTTCGGCAGCCTTGGGCTGATGACCT
>Ga0136612_10000258_pt1 | contig 17262 bp, 17 predicted proteins | sample AntDryUQ224A2306_2_FD_106644 | JGI IMG/M metagenome (GOLD analysis project Ga0136612, IMG submission 106644) | Polar desert sand microbial communities from Dry Valleys, Antarctica - metaG UQ224A (23.06) | ecosystem: Environmental > Terrestrial > Soil > Desert | place: Antarctica: Dry Valley... | reverse complement strand
CTTCAACGGGATCAGGTCTCGCGCACGTGGTGTCGATGGTCAGGTTCCGCGCACTGGGAGCATCCGAACCGCGTCAGGTCCGGAAGGAAGCAGCGCTAAGGATTCCCTCCCAGGTGCCGCGGCTCCGCCTGACCGGAGCAGGCGACGCGATCACCCCCCGAGGAAGCTTCTCGACGACAGGCCCGCGCGACCGGGCATGACTACCGGCATAGGGCGGCGGAGAACAGGGCGGCAGCCGGCACCCGTAAAGCCGTTGCTCCGTCGTCAAGCTACTGTTTGTCGTGTCGCAATGTCTGCCGATCACGCTGTCCTCGCCAAGGTTGGCCGCGTCACAGGCCGGATTGCGCCCGGATCGATCGGCGAGGTGGTGATCCCGATTCGCGGCGGCTCGGAGGCGTTCAACGCGCACGCACTCGATCCAGCTCTCGTGATCGAGGTGGGGACACGCGTCCTCGTCATCGAGCAGGATTCTGCTCGCACCGTCAGGGTCGAGCCCTACTGAGCAAGTGAAAGGCCCAACATGACGCTCCTGATCTCTCTCATTGCTCTCCCGTTCATCTTCCTGCTCCTCGTCGCGCTCCTCGTCAAGCTGCTCTGGCGGGTCGCTGAGCCCAACGAGGCCCTGATCATCTCGGGGCTCGGTGCCGGCTCCGGGGGCACCCCCGACGACAAGGGCTTCAAGATCATCGTCGGCAAGGGCGTGCTCGTGATTCCGGGGCTGCAGACGGTGCGGCGGCTCTCGCTCGAGCTCCACAAGGCCGAGCTCATCGTCGAGTGCGTCACGACGCAGGGGATCCCGGTGCACGTCCGCGGCGTGGTCGTCTACAAGGTCGGCGACGCCTTTCCGGAGATCGCGAACGCCGCGCGGCGCTTCCTCGACAAGGAAGACGAGATGGGGGCGAACGTGCACGAGGTGTTCGCCGGCCACCTGCGCCAGATCGTCGGCGCGATGACGGTCGAGGACATGATCCGAGCACGCGAGAAGCTCGCTTCCGAGACGCGCAACTCTTCTGCAGTCGAGATGGAGAAGCTCGGGCTCGTCATCGACTCCCTCCAGATCCAGCAGGTCGAGGATCCGACCGGGTACATCGAGAATCTCGCCAAGCCGCACCAGGCGGCGGTCGAAGCCGAGGCGCGAATCGCGGCCGCCGACCGGGATCGCGAGGCGACCGAGCGTGAGCAGTCGGCGGCGGCCATGAAGGCGAGGTCGATCGCGGACTCGGAGGTCGAGCAGGCCAAGATGAAGGCGGCTGCCGATACGGCACGGGCGGAGGCATCGCAAGCAGGGCCGCTCGCCGAGGCGCAGGCTCACAAGGCCGTCGTGGTGCAGGAGACGGAGGTGGCCGACCTCGAGGCCGCTCGAACCGAGAAGCGGCTGCAGACGGAGATCGTAAAGCCGGCCGAGGCCGATCGGGACGCACGCGTCGCGTCTGCCGAAGCCGAGAAGCGCGAGGTCGAGCTGCGCGCCGAAGCGAATGCGCGAAGGGTGGAGATCGAGGCAGCCGCAAATGCCAAGCGCGTCGAGATCGAGGCGGCTGCAGCGGCAACGGCGACCGAGCGAACCGGCGAGGCCGAGGCGCGGGCGACTCGAGTCAAGGGTGACGCCGCCGCGTCAGCGATCCAGGCGAAGCTCACCGCCGAGGCCGAGGGAATCGAGGCGCGGGCACGGGCGCTCGAGAAGAACCAGGACGCGGTCATCAACACGACGATCGCGGAGTCGCTCCCCGAGATCGTGCGTGCTGCCGCAGAGTCGTTCAAAGGGATCGACAACCTCGTGGTGCTGAACGGTGCGGAAGGAATGAACGGCATGATGAACCAGGTCCTCGGAGCCGGACTGACTGTTCTGCCGACGATGCAGAAGCTGTTCGGGAGCGGCGGGTCCGACGCCGCGAACGGCAGGCGGATCGAGAATCCGGAACTTGAACAGAAGTAGGGCTGCACTTCGACCTCCGACAGGAGGAGGATCCTCGCAATGAAGAGGCTTTGGTTCATCATCAAGGCGAAGCTGTCGAAGGCACTCGACCGTGTCGAGGATCCGCGTGAGACGCTCGACTACTCCTACGAACAGCAGGTCGTGCTGCTGCAGGAGGTCAAACGCGGTGTCGCCGGGGTGGTGACGGCGAAGAAGCGCGTCGAGATCACCGCGAACAAGCGCCGCGAGCAGCTCGTGAAGCTCGAGACGCAGGCGCGCGCGGCGCTGGCGGCCGAGCGAGAGGATCTCGCGCGCACCGCCCTCGTCCGGAAAGCGGATGTTCAGGGGGAGCTGCGAACGCTCGATGCTCAGATCCGCGAGCTCGAAGGACAGCAGCAGGTGATCGTGCAGCGGGAGCGAGACCTCCGCGACCGCATCGACCGCTTCCGGTCGGAAAAAGAAGTGATCAAGGCCCAGTACTCGACCGCCGAGGCGATGGTGCAGATCGGCGAGGCGACCACCGGACTCGGAAGGGGCCTCTCGGACGCCGGCCGCGCGATCGAGCGCGTCCGCGACAAGACGGAGCAGATGCAGGCCCGCGCAGCCGCTATGGACGAGCTGATGGAGGCGGGGACGATCACGGATCAGCTCGTCCCAGGTGAGACGACGATCGACCGGGAGCTCGCGGAGCTCTCGCGCTCGGCGGAAGTCGAGTCCGATCTCGCGCGGCTTCGACAGGAGCTCGGACGTGGCGAGCCTCAGGCGCAGCTACCGCACGACACCTCCTGATCACCTCGATCCGGATGTTGGGAGCGAATGAGAACCCTCCTCTAAGATCGACGCAGTGACTGCGCTCTACCGCAAGTACCGCCCGCAGGACTTCGACGACGTCGTCGGGCAGGAGGCGGTGGTGCGGACGCTTCGGAACGCGATCGAGCTCGGACAGGTCCGTCAGGCGTACCTCTTCGCAGGCCCGCGCGGGACCGGGAAGACCTCGATGGCGCGGATCCTCGCCAAAGCCTTGAACTGCGAGCAGGGCCCGACCGCGATGCCGGACAAGGTGTGCCATGCCTGCACGGCGATCGCGAACGGGAATTCCCTCGACGTCGTCGAGATGGATGCAGCCTCACAACGCGGGATCGACGATATCCGCGAGATCCGGGAACGGGTCGTGCTGCAGCCCGCGGAGGGCCGTTACAAGGTGTACATCCTCGACGAGGCGCACCAGCTCACGGATGCTGCCTGGAACGCGCTGCTGAAGCTGATCGAGGAGCCTCCGCCCCACCTTGTCTTCGTCTTCTGCACGACCGACCTCGCGAAGGTGCTGCCGACCGTCCGCTCACGCTGCCAGACGTTCGTTTTCGCCCGACCGCGGCTCCCGGAGCTCGTCCGCGTGCTGCGTCGTGTTTGCGACGCCGAGGGGATCGAGGCGCCGGACGCCGCGCTCGCCCTCATCGCGCGCGGCGCACGCGGGTCGTTCCGTGATGCCGAGTCGACCCTCGACCAGCTCTCGTCCGCGACCGGGAACGCGATCGACGTTCAGTCGGTGCTCCAGCTCCTCGGCGCCGTGGAGGAGGATGCCCTCTTCCGTTTCTGCGACGCGATCGTCGACCGGGACACTGCGGGCGCGCTCGTCCAGATCGAGGGGCTCGCCGAGCAGGGCCAGGATCTCGGTCGGCTCGTCACCGACCTGCTCGACCACCTACGGCACCTCCTGCTCGTACAGCACATGGGCCACGTGCCCGACTCGCTCCCGATCACCGACGAGACGCGCGAGCGGTTGCGGGAGCAGGCGAACCAGCTACCGGAGCCGACCGTGCTGCGGCTCTGCGACCTGCTCGCGGTCGCTGTCGACGACATGCGTCAAGGCGGGGACCCGCGGCTCCCGCTCGAGCTCGCGCTCGTGAAGGTGACGAGGCCCGGCGCCGACCTCTCCAGCGAGTCCCTCGCTTTCCGCATCGAGCAGCTCGAGCAGCGTGCAGTCGTCGCGGCGGCGCCGACCTCCGAGCGATCCTCACCGGTCGCTCCGCAGCCCGAGCCTCCGGTCGACTCCCGCGAGCCGGCGCTCCCTCCTGTCGCCCCGCCTCTCGAGCTCGGGCAACTCCAGGACGCGTGGCAGCGCACAGTGATCCCGGCCGTCCAGTCGCGATCGATCCCGGTCGCCTCGCTGCTCGGCGAGGCGTACCCGGCTGCCCTCGATGCGGAGACGCTGACGCTCGAGTTCCCCGCGACAGCCGACTTTCACCGGCGACAGGCCGACGAGCCGAAGAACGTCGGCGTCATCCGCGACGCGCTCTTCGAGGTCACCGGCCACCGGCTGGGCGTCGTGCTCGAGCTCGGTGTGGCCGAAGAGGCCGCAGACGAGGTCGAGGAGGATCCACTCGGCGAGGACGCCCTGATCTCGATGTTCAAAGACACGCTCGATGCCCGTGAAGTCGAGGAGACACCGAGGACGGAGACCCAGAGATCGGAGAGCCAGTGAAGTTCGACATGAATCAGATGATGAAACAGGCGCAGCAGATGCAGGAGCAGATGGTGCAAGCACAGCAAGAAGCGGCGGCCGAGGTCGTGGAGGCCTCGGCGGGCGGCGGAATGGTGACCGTGAAGGCCACCGGCGGCGGCGAGATCGTCGGCATCACGATCGACCCCAAGGCGATCGATCCGGATGACCCGGAGATGTTGGCCGACCTCGTCACAGCCGCAGTCAACGAGGCCTTGCGCTCGGCAAATGCGCTGATGGAGTCGAAGGTGCAAGGAATGCTCCCGGGCGGGCTCGGCGGCCTCGGGCTTCCGGGTTTCTGACGGCGACACCTCCGTCAGGCGCCGCGGAGAAGCGCGCAGGCCGCCTCCGACCAAGCGGAGGCGGCCTGCGCGTGCGCGTCTCGCGCTCAAGCGAGATCGGCGCCTGCAGGCCCGCCCCGCTCCCCGGAATGGGGGAGGTCCTGAACGTTTGCATAGGGCGAGCGGGCCGCCCTGCTTGGTCTCAGGGCTTCCCACTCGCCACGAGCGGCCCACTCTGTTGTCGGGGGATGACAACTAGGGTTGTTGCCGCGGATGGCGGCGGCGACCCACCACCATCAGCGCAGCACCGTAACGGATCGGCGGGATCGATACGGCGCGAGGTGCACTTCTTCACACTCCGCTCGGCCCCGGTCGTCTAGGCTAGGCCGGTCGTTCAGGCTAGACCCTGGGTTATCTCAGGGATGTCTCAGCTAGACCGAAAGGCGGCCCTTTCGTGAACAAGGCAGATAATCCCACTGCAGTTCTGCTCGACCGACACCCGCTCTGGCATGAAGCGGTCGAGCATGTCCTGCAACGAATCGGCGTGCGGGTCGTCGGAAAGACGACCTCACCAGCCGAAGCGCTGGAGCTGATCGAGCTCGAACAGCCGAACGTGTTCGTCACGGGCGTCTCCATGCCCGAGGGGGAGATCGACGGACTGCAGTGCCTGCGCCGGGCGCGGGAGAGCGTGCCCCACCTCAGAGCCGTCGTGCTCTCGATGTGTAGCGAGCAGGAGCGTGTCGACGCGGCGCTCGAGGCCGGCGCGTTCGCATATGTGATCAAGAGCGCACATCCGGACGACCTGGCCGCGGCCATTCGGCAGGCGTTCGAGCACTCGGTCTTCTTCGCCGCCCCGGTTCGGCCGCCGACGTTGTGGTCCGACACGGCCGAGCTGCCGGAGTTGACGCGGCGCGAGCGCGAGATCCTGCAGCTGATGGCGCAAGGGCACTCGAACGCCCAGCTCGCGAAGATGCTCTGGGTGACCGAGCAGACGGTCAAGTTCCACCTGTCCAACATCTACCGCAAGCTGAACGTGTCGAACCGGACCGAAGCCGCACACTGGGCACAGGTGCGGGGCCTCATCGACGCCCGGACCGAGCCGGTTCCCGTCGAGGCGTAACCGGCGAGCACGTCCGGAATGGACGGCTAGGCTGGCTGCGTGCTGAGCCCCTCGGTCGACAACCTCGTCGCGCAGCTCACGCGCCTGCCGGGGATCGGAACCCGAACCGCGCAGCGGCTCGCGTTCCACCTGCTCTCGGCCTCGAAGGAGGAGGCGGTCGCGCTGGCGGAGGCGATAGAGGACGTGAAGGAGCGGGTTCGCTTCTGCCGTGAGTGCGGCAACCTCACCGAAGACGAGTTGTGCGCGATCTGCGTCGACACACGGCGCGACCGTAGCGTCGTGTGCGTCGTCGAGCAGCCTGCAGACGTGATCTCGCTGGAGCGGACGCACGAGTATCGCGGCCTCTATCACGTCCTCGGCGGCTCCCTGTCGCCGCTCGACGGGGTCGAGCCGGAACACCTTCGAATCGACCAGCTCCTGCGGCGCGTCTCCTCGGGCTCGATCGAGGAGGTCGTGCTGGCAACCAACCCGAACATGACCGGCGAGGCGACCGCGGCGTTCCTCGCCGACCGGGTGCGCGCGCTGCAGCACAACGGCAGCATCCGCGTCACCCGGCTCGCGAGCGGCTTGCCGGTCGGGGGCGATCTCGAGTACGCAGACGAGGTCACCCTAGGCCGTGCGCTCGCCGGCAGGCGTCCGCTCTAAGAGCCTCTAGTACTTCCCGCAAATTGCGGGCTTACTGGCTCGGTCAGGTTGACGCGCGCCGGTCGGCCGGGGTAGAGTCGCTCCACTGAACCGGTGGGCCCTCGGGTCTGCCGGTTCAGTGTTTTTTTTGGCGACACATGTTTCTTAGGATTTGGCGACACAGTTTTTTAGGACGACACAGTTTTTTAGGATTAGGACGACACAGTTTTTTAGGATCAGTGTTTTGGGGCACCAGCGCGTACTGCATCTAGACTCGGCCTGTGACCACCACCGAGTTCGAGGCCGTTCCGGCGGTCGACGCGGACGTGGCCGAGGCTCAGCGAGTCGGGGCGGGTGGGGGCACCGTCGTGATGAAGTTCGGCGGCACCTCGGTCGGTGACACCGAGAAGCTGAAGAGCGTCGCGCGCCGCCTGGTCGCGGCGCGAGAGGCGGGAAACCGGGTCGTCGGCGTCCTCTCGGCGATGGGCCACACGACGGACGAACTCTTGGATCTCGCCCGGCAGATGTCGCAGCGTCCCCATCCGCGCGAGCTCGACATGCTCGTCTCGGTCGGAGAGCGCATCTCCTGCGCGCTCGCGGCAATGGCGATCGTCGACCTCGGCTACGAAGCGATCTCCCTGACCGGTTCCCAGGCCGGCATTGTCACCGACACCGTTCACGGTAAGGCGAAGATCGTGGAGGTGCGGGCGAAGCGCATTCACGAGGCGCTCGACCAGGGGCGGATCGTCCTCGTGGCCGGCTTCCAGGGTGTCTCGACCGCCTTCGAGGTGACAACCCTAGGCCGCGGGGGCACCGACCTCACCGCGACGGCAGTCGCGGCCGCGCTCGGCGCCGACGCGTGCGAGATCTACACCGACGTCGAGGGGGTCTACACCGCCGACCCTCGGATCGTGCCGAGCGCCCGGAAGCTGCACGCCGTCACCTACGACGAGATGCTCGAGATGGCTGCGAGCGGCGCTAAGGTGCTGCAGCTACGCTCGGTCGAGTTCGCACGGAGTCACGGCGTCAAGCTGCACGTCCGCTCCACCTTCTCGGACGTGGACGGCACCTGGATCACGGAGGAGGACGAACGCATGCTGGAGAAGGCGATGATCTCGGGCGTCACCCACACGCTCGAGGAGACCCTGTATCGGGTCGAAGGAGTCGCCGCGTCGACCCTCTTCACGGCACTGGCCGATGCTCAGGTGAACGTGGACACGATCGTGCAGACGAGCCCGGAGATCCTGTTCTCGGCGCCGGTTGAGGACCGGGAGGACGCGGCGCGAGTGCTCGACGGCCTCAAGGTCTCGTGGCGGGCGAGCGACGACCTCGGCAAGGTGAGTGTCGTCGGCGCGGGAATGAAGAGCCACCCGGGTGTCGCCGCTCGAACCTTCTCCACTCTTGGCGAGCTCGGCATCGAGCCGCAGGTCGTGACGACCTCTCCGATCAAGATCGCCTGCCACGTCGGGCGGGAAGACGTCGAGCGTGCGGTCGCGGCGCTTCACGAAGCCTTCGAGCTCGACCGGCCGGAAGCGGCTCGTGCCGATGTCTGACGGGCCGCGCATCGGCGTCGTGGGGGCCACCGGCGCCGTCGGCACGATCACGCTGGAGCTGCTGCGCGAGCGCGGTTACCGCAATGTGCGCCCCTTCGCCTCATCCCGCTCCGCCGGCACGCAACTCGGTGCGCTGAAGGTCGAGGAGGCGACGCCGGACGCGCTTGCCGCGGGTGAGCTCGACCTCTGCCTCTTCTCCGTCGGCGCCGCCGCCAGCCGCGAGCTCGTCCCGCACGCGATGCGAGGCGGCGCGATGTGCGTGGACAAGTCGTCGGCCTTCCGGCTCGACCCCGGCGTCCCGCTCGTCGTCCCCGAGGTGAACGGCGCGCGCGCCGCCGAGCACGACGGCCTCGTCGCGAATCCGAACTGCTGTGCGATCCCGCTCACGGTCGCGCTGAAGCCGCTGCTGAACGCGGCCGGGTTGCGTCGGGTTCGCGTCTCGACCTACCAGTCCGTCTCGGGCGCCGGCGCGCAGGCGATGGCAGCCTTACGCGGCCAGCCACCCGAGGAGAACGACCTCCGCATGGACTGGAGCTTCGACGGCGTCGAGTTCGAGGAGGAGGAAAAGCTTCGCGAGGAGACGCGCAAGATCCTCGAGCTACCTGCCCTGCCCCTCAGCGCGACCTGCGTACGGGTGCCGGTGCTCGTGGGTCACGCCGAGGCGGTTTGGCTCGAGACCGAGGAGCCGCTCTCGCCGGAGGCGGCGGAGAAGCTGCTCGGCGAGGCGCCCGGAATCCAGCTCGAGCAGTTCCCCACACCCGCGTTCGCCGCCGGCCGGGACGATGTTCTCGTAGGGCGCATCCGCCGCGACACGACAGTCGAGAACGGGCTCGTGCTCTTCGTCGTCGGCGACAACCTGCGCAAGGGCGCGGCGCTGAACGCAATCCAGATCGCGGAGCTCCTGCTCGCCGAGCAGCGCCTCGCCGCGTGATCCTCGGAGCGATCCTCCCCGCAGCGATCTCGCTGCTCGCATCGCCGCCGACGTTGATCGCGGCTGGGGACATCGCTTCCTGCAGATCCTCGGCAGACGAGAAGACCGGCGCTCTCGTTGCGAAAATTCCCGGCACCGTTGCGGTGCTGGGCGACGCCGTCTACGAGCGCGGGACAGCTGAGGAGTTCCGCGACTGTTACTCGTGGGCTCGTTTCCTCGGTCGCACCCGGGCCGCGCTCGGCAACCACGAGTACGGGACGGGCACCGCCACGACGGCCATCGATCTCTTCGGCCTCACCCCGACCGGCTACTACTCCTATGACCTCGGCGGCTGGCATGTCGTCGTCCTCAACTCGAACTGCATGCCTGCGGGCGGGTGCGAAGACGGCTCCCCGCAGCAGCGCTGGCTAGCCGCGGATCTGGCGCGGAGCGGCGCCCGCTGCACCCTCGCGTACATGCACCATCCTCGCTTCAGCTCGGGTCTCCACGGATCGGACACCACGATCGCGCCGTTGTGGCGGACCCTCGTCCGTGGTGGAGCCGATGTCGCGCTTGCCGGCCACGATCACCATTACGAACGGTTCGCTCCGATCGGCGGGATCCGCTCGTTCGTCGTCGGCACGGGCGGTCGCAGCCACTACCCGGTCTTCCGCCGCCTGTCCCGCCCGCGGAGCGTCGTCGTCAACGACAGTACGTACGGCGTCTTGCGTCTGACCCTACGCCCGAGCGGCTACGACTGGCGCTTCGTGCCGGTGGCCGGGTCGCGGTTTCGCGACGCCGGTTCCGCGGGGTGCCTCTAGAGCTCACGGCCTCTGGGGCACGGGTGCAGGCGCGAAGGCCTCCTGCACGAGCCGCAGCACCTTCGACCGCGACCCCTCGGCGACGGGCTCCAGGCCGCCGAGCTCCAGCCGCGCCAGCTCCACCCGGCCCTCCACCCGGACCGTCTCGAAGCCGAAGTCGGCGAGGAAGTCGCGCGGAAAGACCGTGCGATGGACGATGAAGCGCTCGTAGACCGACTCGCCTTCGGGATAACGGTAGGCAAAGGTCTCTAGCGCCTTCGCGCCTTTGTCCCGCGCCTCGCCGATCGCGGCCAGGAAGAGCGACTGCTCCACCCACGGCGTCGCTCGCGAGACGAGATAGACGCAGGTCACGAGCACGGCGTCCTCGGACGGTGGGCCGGCCGGTAGCTCGGCTGCACGCGGGAAGAGCGTCGCAGGCCCGTACTGGATCGAGCCGAGCAGACGGCCGTCGTCGTCGTGGTAGAGCGCGCCCCATGCCCCCCAGTCGTCCTCGGCTCGCTCGATCCAGCGCTGCTTGTTCGTCCGGCGCGAGCCTTTCGACTGCCAGAAGACACACTCGTGACAGACGCTCGGCGCGAGCTCGAGCGTCGCGCCGGTGAGCCCTGCGACGCGCGTCGTCACCGCGCTCTCGGCGAGAGGAACTCGTCCACGACGATGTCCACCGAGTCGGGCCTGACGTCCGCCATCCGCTCGAGGTAGTCGCCTACCCGCGCCTGGACAGCCGCCCCCACCGCCGGCGCGCTCGCCTCCCAGTCGAGGGCGACGCGCAGCTCCACCGCCAACCGCCCCTCGTCTGTTGTGACCCTGACGCCTTCGCGCCGGTGCAGCGCGCTACCGACGAGTCCGCACACGCCTGACACCTCGAGCGCCGCGTCTGCCGCGTAGCTCGCCAGGATGTCCGGCGAGATCAGCGAATCGCCCTTCATGCGGCCCAGTGTAGAGAGAGGAACGCGTCGTCCTCAGCACGGCCGCAGGACGAGCTCGGTGACCTCCGGGCGGGCGAAGAAGCGAAAGGGCACGAAGGTCGTACCGAGCCCGGGCGAGACGTGAAGCGTCGTGCGCCCGAAGCGGTAGAGGCCGCTCGACTCGCGGGCCCGCGGGTGTGCGAGAAGGAGCCGGCCGCCCGGGTATGGAAGGACGATCTGGCCGGCATGCATGTGACCGGAGAGAACGAGCTGGAACGCTCCCTGTGGCAGCTTGCGTGCAAGGCCGGGAAAGTGGCAGAGGGCGATGCGCAACCGCGCGGAGGCGTCGGCCCGCACCTCCGCTCGAGCGCGACCGCGCGAGTACGAGCGGGGGTCGATGCCCGAGATCTGCACCGGGAGCCCGCGCAGCTCGACGATCCGAGACTCGTCGGCGAGCAGCACGGTGGCGCCGAGGTCGTCCACGTACACCGCGCGGGAGAAGGGGTCCCGGGACTGCGCGTAGTCGTGGTTTCCGAGGACCGCGAATCCCGGGCCGAGGCGGTCGAGGAGTCGCCGCAGGCGCTGCTCGCCTCGCGGCCGCGAGAGCAGGTCGCCCGTGGTGCAGACGAGATCGGGTCGCCGCGCTGCGACCCAGTCGACCGCACGCTCGACCGCGACGGTACCGCGCGACGGGATCCCGAGGTGGAAGTCGGACAGGTGCGCGATCCGCACCCCGTCAAGCTCCGGCGGCAGCCCGTCCACCGGCACCTCGAGCACGCGGGTACGCAGCCACCCGGCCTCGAACCACCCGTAAGCGAGAACAGAGGCGCCGGCAAGGCCGAGCACCCGAGCCAGCTGAGACATACCTCTTATTACGCACGACCCCCTTGCGTTCCTGGCGCGTGGCTGAGTGTGCGCGGCCGGAGGGGCTAGGCCACGCCCGGAGAGCCGCGTGCGCTCAGGCACCCAGATCCGTGTTGCTGCGCCGGCGGAGGCGGGCTCTGCGACAGAGAATGAGGCCCGCCGGGAGCCGGGCGGCCAGGGGCGCGAGGGCTAAACGGACAGCTTCTCGACAACGGGCTGGACGGAGACCACGTGGCGCTTGAACCTCAACTCGGCCTCCTCGAAGCCCGCGGCAACACCGATGAGCTGCGAGAGGTGCAGGATCGGCATCTGGAAGTCCTTCCCCGTCGCGGCCTTCAGCTTCGACTGCCAGGCGTCGAGCGAGAGGTGACAGAGCGGGCAGGGCGTCACGATCGCATCTGCGCCCGCCTCCTTCGCCTGCTCGATCGGCTGGATCAGCTCTCCGAGCGCCGTCTCCTCGCGCGCCTGGATGATCGGGAAGCCGCAGCATTTGATCTTGGCGGGATAGTCGACCGCCTCGCCGCCACATGCCTCGATGATCCGCTCGAGCGACCATGGCCGGTCCGGGTCCTCGAAGCCGAGCAGCTTCGAGGGCCGCAGGATCTGGCAGCCGTAGAAGGGCGCCACCTTGAGCCCCTTGAGACCCTTGTGTGCGGCGGCCTTCAGCAGCTCGTACCCCTCGCCCTCGGCGACGAGCCAGAGGAAGTGGCGCACGTCGACCGTGCCGTTGTAGTCGGGGACGCCGACGGACCGCAGGTTGGCGTTGATCCGCTCCCGTAGTGCCTCGTCCCCCTGGAGCGTGTGGTTTGCCTGGCGGAGGTTGAGCGTGCAGACGTTGCAGACCGTCATCAGCGTGTCGCTGCCCGTCGCCTCGGCGTAGGCGAGGATGCGCGCGTTCAGGTGCAGGTAGTAGTCCGGCTCGGCCTCGTGGATGTCGCCGGCCCCGCAGCAGGTGACGGTCTCGATCTCGTGGAGCTCGAGCCCGACCTTGGGCGACAGCGCCTGGGTCGAGATGTCGAGCTCCTTCGCGGAGAGCGAGGCGAGACAGCCCTTGTAGTAGGCGACCCTCCTCATTGGGCTTCCTTCGTCTGGGCCTCTTTCGTCTGGTCGTCCGAGTACTTCCTCGTCGGCGCCTCGCCCGGTGTGACGTCGGCCTGATCGCGACTGCCCCAACCGCCTTGGCTTCCCTCCGGCCCCTCAGCGGGCTCGATCCGCGAGAGGGCGCGCTCGCCCTGAACGATCCCGAGTGCGCCCTGCCGGTCCTGTTGCTTCACGAGGTCGTAGAGAGCGCGGGACTCCTTCACACCTTCGGCGACGTGAGGCGGGAACGGCGGCGGCACCTTGCCGTGCTTGACGAGACCCATTGCGAACTTCATCTGCTTGATCGACGAGACGATGCCCTGGGTCTTCGGCACGAGCTCGGTCTCGCGCAGCCAGCCGGTCGTCTTGGCAGACGTGACGAACCAGTTCGCGTGCTTTGCGCCCAGGTCCTCGTCGATCCCCTCGCGCATCGCCTCGGCGCCGAGCTTCGCGATCGCGTCACGGGGGTCGACGCCCTTGGGGCAGCGCTCGTTGCAGAAGTAGCAGCGCGTGCAATCCCAGATCCCGTGCTCCGAGCTGTACGCGTCAAGCCGCTCGACAGCGGCGCCGTCGCGGGGATCGCCGACGAAGCGCATTCCCTTCGCGAGCGCCTGTGGCCCGAGAAAGTCCGGGTCGGCCTCCATGGAGTTGCACTCGGAGACGCAGCAGCCACAGTTGATACAGAGCGACTCCTTGTGGATCACGTTCATCCGCTCCTGCGAGATGACGTACTCCTTGCCGTCGAGCGGCTGCTGGTAGCCGGGCTGGAGGTACGGCTTCATCGCCTTGAACTTCGCCCAGAAGGGATCCATGTCGACGACGAGGTCTTTGACCACCGGCAGGTTGCCCATTGCCGAGATCACCGGCACGCGCCCGGAGTTCGCGATGTCGTACATGCGCACCTTGCAGGCAAGTACCGCTGCGCCGTCCAAACGCATGCCGCAAGAGCCGCAGATCATCATCCGGCAGCTCTTGCGGTAGGCGAGCGACCCGTCCACCTTGTCCTTGACGATGTCGAGGACATCGAGGAGCGTCGCCTCCTCGGGCGCGTCCACCTCGTACTCCCGAAGAGCCTTGTCGCCCGTCTTCGCGCTGTAGCGCCAAATCTTGAGAGCAACCTGCATGGGCTAGTACTTCCTCTCCTCTGGGAGATATTTGGTGAAGCGCACATCCTTGTACGAAAGCTCGGGGCGATCGTCCCGCCAGCGGGTGATCGAGTGCTTCATGAAGTTCTCGTCGTCGCGCGTCGGAAAGTCGTGCGGGCGCGAGTGCGCGCCGCGGCTCTCCTTGCGCGCGAGACCTGCCTGAAGCATGCAGGCGGCGACGTCGAGCAGGTACCCAAGCTCGATCGCCTGGACGAGGTCGGAGTTGAAGACGTCCCCCTTGTCCTCGACGACAACGCTGGGATAGCGCTCGCGCAACCCCTCGATGATCTCGATCTGCTCCTCCATCTGATCCTCGCGCCGGAAGACGCCGAAGTTCTTCAGCATCGTCTGGCCGAGCTCGTCGCGGATCCGCCAAGGGCGCTCGCCCTCGGTGCGGTCGAGCAGCTCCTTCAGCTCCCGCTCGGCGTCGCGCGTGGCAGCCTGCGGCACCTCGACCGTCGTGTGCGAGAGCGCCCAGTCGGCAGCTGCTCGGCCGGCGCGGCGGCCGAACGTGATCGTCTCCATCAGCGAGTTGCCGCCGAGCCGGTTCGCGCCGTGCACGGAGACGCACGCAACCTCGCCGGCGGCGTAGAGACCCGTCATCTCCGTGAGCCCGTCCGTGTCGGTCTCGACGCCGCCCATGTGGTAGTGGGCACCGGGCCGAACCGGGATCGGCGTCTTGATCGGGTCGACACCGGCGTAGACCATCGCCAGCTCTCGCGACCCCGGCAGGCGCGTGAGGATTCTCTCGGCGCCCAGGTGGGTGAGGTCGAGCAGGACGGAGCCGTTGATGCCGCGCCCCTCGTCGATCTCGGTCTGCTCGGAGCGCGAGACGACGTCGCGCGAGGCGAGATCCTTCGCCGTCGGCGCGTAGCGCTCCATGAAGCGCTCGCCCTCGGAGTTGCGGAGGATGCCACCCTCGCCGCGGCAGCCCTCGGTGATCAGGATCCCGCTCGGGTACATCGTCGTCGGGTGGAACTGCATGAACTCGATGTCCTTCAGCGGCAGCCCGGCCCGCAGCGCCATCGACATCCCGTCGCCGGTACAGGCGTATGCATTCGTCGTCGCGCGATAGAGGCGCCCCACGCCACCGGTGGCAAGGAGGACGGTCTTGCCGCCGAGCGCCTTCAGACCGCCGTGGAGGAGGTCCCAGCAGATCACGCCCTGGCAACGATCCTCGTGCTCGACGAGGTGCCAGGCGAAGTACTCCTCGTAGACCTGGATGTCGCGCTTCACGAGCTGCTCGTAGAGCACCTGGATGAGGACGTGACCGGTGATGTCGGCGGCGTATACCGTGCGCGGGGAGCCGGCGGCGCCGAACGGCCGCTGGGCGAGCTTGCCGTCGTCGGCGCGCGAGAAGACCGCACCCCAGTGCTCGAGCTGGTAGATGTCGCCCGGCGCCTCCCGCGTGAAGATCTCGATCGAGTCCTGATCTCCGAGGTAGTCGGAGCCCTTGACGGTGTCGAACGCGTGGATCTCGGGGTTGTCCTCGCCGGCGTTCCCCAGCGCGGCGTTGATGCCGCCCTCGGCTGCGCCGGAGTGGCTGCGGGTCGGGTGAAGCTTGGAGACGATGGCGACGTCGGCGCCCGCGTCGTGCGCTTCGATCGCGGCGCGCATACCGGCGCAGCCGGCCCCGATCACGAGTACGTCGTGCTTCGCGTCCACCGTGGCTGACGCTACCGAATCGAGGTCGGGAGCCGCACCGTGAACAGGCCGACCTGCTCAGCCGGCGTCGCGGCGGGGCTCGTCGACGCGGCGGCGGTGTGCCCCGGCGACGCTGACTGCGGTGACCGCACCGAAGGCAAGCGCCTCGGCCAGCCACCAGTTACCCGGATGATGCTCCGTCGCGCGACACGCGATCCCAATGATGATCCCGCACGCACCCGCTACCGCTGAGGACGACCATCCCAGCGAAACCCGGGCGAGGCGCGATGCAACCCACCCTATCCCTACGGCGGCGAGCACCAACCCGCCCAGGTAGAGCCCGTCCCACCAAACGAGCGGAGCGTCCGCCTCGTCGGCGGGTAGGGGCGCGGCCCCCATGGTGACCACCGCGACTATCCAGCTGAACGCCAGCGCGGCACGTGAGGACGCGGACTCCCAGAGCCGCTCCCGGGGGCGAGTCCTGCCCCGTACCCTCGGTTCATCGGCGGTGGGCGCCTCCCACAGCCGCTCGAGCCGGGCGACCTCCACCACCTCGCGTGCCTGGGGCCGGACGAAGCTCACCTTGCTTCTGCTTACCCGTCGGGCCGAACGCCAAGCTCGTGCGAGATGTTAGCGCCGCGGCCCGCCGGCAACGATGTTGTCGTCGGCGTCGAACTTCGTGAAGTTCTTCCTGAACAGCTCCGCCAGCTCGCGTGCCTTCGCGTCGTACTCATCGGGGTCAGACCAGGTGGAGCGCGGGTCGAGCAGGCTCGAGTCGACCCCTGGCACCTCGATCGGCACCTCGAGGCCGAACAGCTCATCCGTCCGGTATTCGACGCCGTCGAGCTCACTCGAGAGGGCTGCGCGAAGGAGCGCGCGCGTCGCGTTGATGGGCATCCGCTCCCCCTCTCCGTAAGGACCGCCGGTCCAGCCGGTGTTCACGAGCCAGACGGACGAGCCGAGCCCGTCGAGCTTCTTCGCCAGCAGCCGCGCGTAGACCACCGGCGGCTGCGGCAGGAACGGCGCGCCAAAGCAGGCGGAGAAGGTCGGCTGCGGCTCCTTGACCCCGATCTCCGTTCCCGCGAGCTTGGCGGTGAAGCCGGAGAGGAACCAGTACAGCGCCTGGTCGCGGGTGAGCCGCGAGATCGGCGGCAGGATCCCGAAAGCGTCCGCAGTGAGGAAGATCACGGAGGACGGATGGCCCGCACGCTTCTCGGGCAGCGCGTTCGCGATCTGCTCCAGCTTGTAGGCAGCGCGGGTGTTCTCCGTCTTCGAGCTGTCGTCGAGGTCGACGACGCCTCGCTCGTCGACGACGACGTTCTCGAGGATCGTCCCGTAGGTGCGAGTCGTCCTGAAGATCTCGGGCTCGGCCTCGGCCGAGAGGTTGATCACCTTCGCGTAGCAGCCGCCCTCGAAGTTGAAGATCCCACTCTCGCCCCAACCGTGCTCGTCGTCGCCGATCAGGCGCCGCTCGGGATCGGCGGAGAGCGTCGTCTTGCCGGTGCCGGAGAGGCCGAAGAAAATCGCCACGTCACCCTCGTCACCGACGTTGGCGGAGCAGTGCATCGGAAAGACGCTCTCGAGCGGCAGCCTGTCGTTCAGCAGCGTGAAGATCGACTTCTTGATCTCGCCGGCGTAGAAGGTGCCGCCAATCAGCACCTCCTGCCGGGACGGGTGCAGGACGACGAACGTGCCGCTGCGCGTGCCGTCCTCGTCCGGACTCGCCTCGAGGGCGGGGGCATGGAGGACGAGCGCCTCCGGCTCGAAGTCGCCAATCTCCTCCGGGCTCGGGTCGATGAACATCGTGCGGGCAAAGAGAGCGTGATACGGCCGGTCCGTGATCACCCGGACGGCCACACGATGCGCCGGATCGGCACCTGCGAAGGCGTCGATCACGTAGAGG
>Ga0136612_10000257_pt1 | contig 17275 bp, 18 predicted proteins | sample AntDryUQ224A2306_2_FD_106644 | JGI IMG/M metagenome (GOLD analysis project Ga0136612, IMG submission 106644) | Polar desert sand microbial communities from Dry Valleys, Antarctica - metaG UQ224A (23.06) | ecosystem: Environmental > Terrestrial > Soil > Desert | place: Antarctica: Dry Valley... | reverse complement strand
TTGTGCGCGCGACCAATACGTCGGATGAGCTGCGGCGAGGGGCGCCGGCCTCGGAATGGGCCGGCGCAATCGGCCGCAGCTCAGCCAACGTTTTGGGCACGGGAACAACGAGCAGCTGAACCGCGCCTACTCGGTCGCTGCCGGCACAGGCGGCTGCCTAACCTCGACAGATGGCCGATGTTGCGATCACGCTCCCCGACGGTTCCTCCCGGGTGCTCTCGGAGGGTGCGACCGCCGGTGACCTGGCCGGAGTGATCGGTCGAAGCCTGGCCAAGGCGGCGGTGGTGGCCAACGTCAACGGCGTCGAACGCGACCTGGTGTGGCCGCTGCACGACGGTGATGAGGTCGCCATCGTCACCGCAGAATCAGCGCGCGGCCTCTACACGATCCGTCACTCGACCGCCCATGTGCTCGCCCAGGCCGTGCTCGACCTCTTCGACGGCGCCACCTTCGCCATCGGCCCTCCGGTGGAGGACGGCTTCTACTACGACTTCGAGCTGCCCCCGGGACCCGACGGCGTCTCCGGCACCTTCACCCCTGACGACCTGGCGCGCATCGAGGTGCGCATGCGCGAGATCATCGCCGAGGGCCAGCCGTTCACACGCGACGAGATCTCGAGCGACGAAGCCCGCACGGTGTTCAAGGACCACCGGTACAAGCTCGAGATCATCGACGGCGAGGCCGACGATCCCACATCGGCCACCGAGGCCGGTCTGGTCCGCACCTACGAGAACCCGAGCGAGGCGAAGACCGCCAGGGGAGAGGCCAGCTTCATCGACCTGTGCCGAGGGCCCCACGTCTCCCACACCCGTCGGCTCGGCCACTTCAAGTTGATGCGGGTGGCCGGCGCCTACTGGCGAGGGGACGAACGCAACACGATGCTGCAGCGCATCTACGGCACGGCATGGGCGTCGGCAGCCGACCTGGAGACCCACCTCGACCAGCTCGACGAGGCGGCCAAACGCGATCACCGCAAGCTCGGTGCCGAGCTCGACCTCTTCTCCTTCCCCGAGGAGATCGGCTCGGGGCTCGCCGTGTTCCACCCCAAGGGCGGTCTCGTCCGTCTGTTGATGGAGGACCACTCGCGACGACGCCACGTCGCCGCCGGCTACCAGTTCGTCAACTCGCCCCACATCACCAAGAAGGACCTGTTCGAGACGTCCGGTCACCTCGAATGGTTCGCCGACGGCATGTTCCCGCCCATCCGCCTGGACGAGGACAGCGGGGGCGAGGCGACGGAGTACTACCTCAAGCCGATGAACTGCCCGTTCCACATCCTCGTCTACCGGAGCCGGCAGCGGTCCTACCGGGAGCTGCCGCTCCGCCTGTTCGAGTTCGGGACGGTGTACCGCTACGAGAAGTCGGGCGTCGTCCACGGCCTCACCCGGGTGCGGGGCATGACCATGGACGACGCCCACATCTTCTGCTCGAAGGAGGGAATGGCGGATGAGCTCCAATCCCTCCTCACCTTCGTCCTCGACCTGTTGGCCGACTACGGCCTCGACGACTTCTACCTCGAGCTGTCGACCCGGCCCGAGGACAAGGCGGTCGGCCGCATCGAGGATTGGGACGAGGCGACCGAAGCGCTTCGGAAGGCGGCGGTGGCGATGGACATCGAGCTCGTGCTCGACGAGGGCGGTGGCGCGTTCTACGGCCCGAAGATCTCCGTCCAGGCCCGCGATGCCATCGGACGCACCTGGCAGATGTCGACCATCCAGCTCGACTTCCAGTTGCCACAGCGCTTCGGCCTCGACTACGTCGGACCCGACGGCGCCCGCCACCAGCCGGTCATGATCCACCGCGCCCTCTTCGGTTCCGTGGAGCGGTTCTTCGGGGTGCTGCTGGAGCACTACGCCGGGGCGTTCCCCACCTGGTTGGCGCCGGTTCAGATCCGGCTCCTGCCCGTCCGCGACGACCACGACGCCTACGCCCACCGCCTGGCCGACCGTTTCCGGGCCGAGGGGCTGCGGGCCGACACGGTGGAGGCGGCCGAGAAGCTCGGCAACCGCATCCGCAAGGCCAAGGTGGAGAAGATCCCCTACGTCCTGGTGGTGGGTGACGACGACGTCGAGCACGGCACCATCGGCGTGAACCCCCGTGGCGGTGAGGTGGAACGGGGGGTGAAGGTCGACGACTTCGTCGGGCGCCTCCGGGCCGAGGTCTTCGCCCAGACGTCCGGCCGGTGAGGTGACGCTCGATCGCCTGTGGGCCGGATGGCGCTCCGGCTACATCACCGCCGCGTCCTCGGACCCGATGGTCCTCGGTGCCGATGCCGACGGGCGGTCGCTGTTCGAGCGCATCCTGCACAGCGGGCTTCCGGACGAAGAGACCTTCGTGCTGTCCCGGAGTGAGCGGTGCTTCGTCGTGCTGAACGCCTACCCCTACGGCACCGGCCACCTCTTGGTGCTCCCGCAGCGGGCGGTGGCCGACCTCGAGGATCTCGACCGTGACGAGACCACCGAGCTCTGGGCCGAGGTCAGTGCGGGGGTGGTCGCCGTGAAGCGGGCGTACCGGCCCGATGGCGTGAACGTGGGCGCCAACCTGGGCGCCGCGGCCGGCGCCGGCGTGCCCGATCACCTCCACATCCACGTCCTGCCCCGCTGGTCCGCCGACTCGAACTTCATGACCGCCGTGGCCGAGGCCCGCGTCCTGCCCGAACCCCTCGACGAGACCTGGCGCAAGCTGCGCGCCGCCTGGCCCGAATGACCGAGCTCCTCGAACCTGTCCTGGTGATCGTCGCCAAGAGGCAACAGCCACGACGAGTTCGTACGGCGACTCGCCGCAGGCCGCCGGGCGTCGGTAGCGTCGAAGGGTGCCCGAACCCGAGGTGACCCCGCCGCCGGACAGCGATGTCACCGATGCGTTGCCCGACGATCTCGATGTCAGCGGGTACGTCGGTCCGTACGTCTTCCCGAACAACAACCGACGTCGGGTCCCGGGCTACCTGTACCTGGCTCTGGCCGCAGGGTGCATCGCCCTCTGGGCCATCACCCGGGGCAGCGACCCGGTCCTGGTGAACACCGGATACCTCTGGGCCGGTGGTGCGCTGGTCCTGGTCGGCGCCTACCACCTGATCGCCGGTTGGAACCTGGACGTCGACGAGCAGGATGCGCTCGTCATCGCCACTCGCACCATCGGCGTCCCGGTCGGTCACGCCTCGGCTCAGATGGGTTGGCGGGGGTTGCGGAGCAGACCGACGTGGCGGATCCTGCTCTACTCGGCCGAGAACCCGCCCCGCAGCCGGGGCCTCGTCCTGGTCGACGGGGTCGATGGCGAGGTCGTGGACTGGTTCGTGGAGGACAACCCCGAAGACTGGTCCGACCTCGACGGGGCGCTGTCGGCGGGAGGCGCCACCGCGTCCACCGACCGCAAGGCGGCGGCTCCCGGCGGCGCCGCACCCGGCGCCACGGGAGACCGCTGACCGATCCGCGCTGGTCAGCGTCCCCGGGCGGTGCGGAGCGACCGGCCCACGTCGAGCAGGTGGTGGTTCCCCTCGTGCAGCGCGAATCGCCCGAGACCGACGACGGTGAACAGCTCCCCGTTCCGGCGCGTACCGGCACGATCCCATCCGTCCTCGGGCACGGCCGCCAGCGTCTCGGCGAACGCATCGGCCCGGTGGGCGAGCTCCTCCACGACCTCCACCGGGGCCTGAGCGTTGTAGGCCTCGTCGTCGACGGCCGCCTCATGGTCCCACCAGCCGAGGTCGGGCCGCTCCTCGGCGAGTACCCGTGACACCCGGCCGTCGAAGACGCGCAGGACGTCACGCACGTGACAGGCGTACTCCAACGCCGACCACGTGTCCGGTGACGGCCGGGTACGGACCACGACATCTGGCACCTCCCCGGGGAGGAATCGGGTGAGCGGGGCGCGGTAGCGACGGACGAGACCGCGGATGGCGTCGGGCAGGTCGGCCGGGGCGACCTTGGACGGATCGAACCCGCACTCGTCGCACGCCTCGAACTGGGTGCGGCTCCAGTCCCGCTCGTCGGTCATGGGCCTCCTCTGCTCTCGGTGTCGGTACGTGGTGGAGCGGAGCGCATCGTCACGCTTCGGCGGCCACATCGCGGCGCACAGCATCCACCAGATGTTGGGGCATGACGTCGTAGTGGTCGTGACGGCTGGTGAACCGGCCCCGTCCCCCCGTGATCGATCGGAGATCGACGGCGTAGCGTCCGAGCTCCGAGGTGGGCACCAGGGCGGTGGTGGCCTGCTCGCCGCCGGCCAGCGGCTCGGTGCCCTGCACGCGTCCCCGTCGGGCGTTGAGGTCGCCCATCACGTCACCCTGGTTCTCCACCGGTGCGACGATGACGACCTGCGAAACCGGCTCGAGCAGCACCGGGTAGGCCTGGGCCAGGGCGGAGCGGAGCGCGAGCCGGCCTGCGGCGCGGAACGCCATCTCCGACGAGTCGACAGGATGCTCCTTCCCGTCCACCAGCTCGACCCGGATGTCGACCACCGGGTAGCCGTAGACACCCCCTCGGGCCATGGTCTCCTCGACGCCGCGCTGGACGGCCGGGATGTAGTTGCGGGAGATGGCTCCACCGACGATGCGGTCGACGAACTCGAAGCCACCACCACGTTCGAGGGGCGCGACGTTGATGGAGCACATCCCGAACTGACCATGGCCGCCGGATTGCTTCTTGTGGCGACCTTCGGCCCCGGTTGCGGCGGTGACCGTCTCCCGGTAGGCGACCCGCACGTCCTCGGTGTCCACCCGCACACCGAACTTCCGGTCGAGCCGTTCGAGGGCGATCGCCACGTGGGTCTCGCCGAGCCCACGCAGCACGGTCTGGTGCGTCTCGTCGTCTCGCGTCACGACAAGCCCAGGGTCCTCGTCGAGCAGCTTGTGCAACGCGCCGCCGAGCTTGTCCTCGTCGGCTTGGGTCCGGGCTCGGATGGCTCTCGCCAGCAGAGGTTCCGGGAACTCGATCGGGGCCACCTTCACCGGGGTACCCCTCGGTGCGAGCGTGTCCCCGGTCACAGTGGTGCCGAGCTTGGCGACGGCCGCGATGTCGCCGGCCGCCACCGCCGCGCTCGGATCCTGTTCGCGGCCTCGCATGCTGAAGATGCTGTGGAGCCGGACATCGGCGCCGGTCCTGACGTTGACCAGGTGATCGTCGGGCCGAACCGTGCCCGACAGGACCTTGAACAACGAGACGTGGCCGACGAACTGGTCGGCCATCGTCTTGAACACGAAGGCGAGCGCCTGACCGGCCGGGTCCGGGGCGACGGTGACGGTCGAGTCGCCGGCGGTCACCTCCGTCGGTGGGCGATCGGCGGGGGAGGGACCGATCTCACAGAGGAAATCGGCCAAACGGTCGATGCCCACTCCGGCCAGAGCGGAGCCGCACACCACGGGGAACACCGAAGCCGCGTGCACCCCGACGGCCAGCGTGTGCTCCAGTTCCTCGAACGACGGCACCTTCCCCTCGAGATACCCCTCCAAGAGGTCGTCGTCGGCCACGACGATGCCTTCGACGAGGTTGTCGTGCACCTGGTGCTCGAGGGCCTCCATGTCGTCGGGCACGGCGCCATGGGTGCCGGCACCGACGCCGGTCGCACGCTCGTAGTACCAGGCGCTGTCGCTGAGCAGGTCGGCGACCCCACGGAGGTCGGACTCCTGCCCGATGGGGAGCTCGAGCGGGGCGACACCGGCGCCGAAGCGGCTACGCAGCTGATCCAGCGTCCGCTCGAAGTCGGATCGCTCACGGTCGAGCTTGTTGACGAACACCATCCGGGGCAGGCCGACCTCCTCGGCCAGCCGCCAGATCGCCTCGGTCTGCACCTCGACCCCGTCGACGGCGCTGACCACGAAGACCGCCAGGTCGGCGACCCGGAGCGCAGCATGCACCTCACCGACGAAGTCGGCGTAGCCGGGGGTGTCGATGAGGTTGACCTTGTAGCGGTCCTTCCACACGAACGGGGCCACGGCCAACGAAAGGGAGAAACCCCGGGACCGTTCCTCGGGCTCGAAGTCGCACACGGTGGTGCCATCCTCGACCCGACCCAGTCGCCCGGTGACACCGGCCAGGTTGAGCAGCGCCTCGGCCAGTGTCGTCTTGCCCGAGCCGCCATGGCCGACCAGCGCCACGTTGCGGATCGAGTCCGGCGGGAAGGACCGCATGCGTACCTCCGTGACTCGGTCGGGTCGCCAGGGTAGTGAGCCCGACGGACGGCCGCCGGGGTGGGCCGGAAGAACCCTGTCGCACCCGATGTTGAGACGACATGGCTGACGGCGACAAGTGTCCACCATGCGACCGGCCGAGCGTGCTAACTTCTGCAAGCAGCGTCGAAGGAGCCCACGATGTTCGACGGAAGATTCCGAACGCAGGCCGAGAAGGGCCTTGCGCCCATCGGCGACAACCTGAAGCGCACCGGCATCACCGCCGACCACCTCACGGTGCTGGGCATCGTCATGGCCGCCGCTGCCGCCGTTGCGATCGGCAACGGGGCACTGCGCGCCGGTCTGCTCCTCCTCATACTCACCGCGGTGCCCGACGTGCTCGACGGTGCCGTGGCCAAGGCGTCGGGTACCGCCTCGTCACGGGGCGCCTTCTTCGACTCGGTGTCGGACCGGCTCACCGATGCGCTCCTGCTCGGCGGCGTGGCCTGGTACCTGGCCACGACCGATCCCGGCCGCATCGTCGTGTTGCCGATGGCGGTGCTGGCGGCCTCGATGCTGATCTCGTACGAACGGGCCAAGGCCGAGTCCCTCGGGTTCGACGCCAAGGGCGGGATCATGGAGCGGGCCGAGCGGATCGTCGCCCTCGGGTTCGGTCTGTTGTTCGACGGCCTGCTCGTGGGGGTGCTCTGGGTGATGCTGGCCCTCACCTTGGTCACCGCCGCGCAGCGCTTCGTCAAGGTGTGGCACCAGGCCAGCGCCACGCAACCGGAGCCGGTCCGCCCCCGCACCCGGGGTAAGGCGGCGCCCCTGCGGTTGTCGACCACCGCGCGCCGCCCGAACCGACTGGACCGGTCCAGCCGGGTCGCGGAACGGCGGGCCGCGTGGCAGTCTCGGATCCGCCAACGCGGTTCCCGCTGACGTCCAGCCCGCCCCACGCTGAACGCCGGCTTTGAACCTCAACCCGGGCTACCTCGGGTTCCGAGCCGGCGCACTGGCTGCTCGGGCCATCCCCGCCGCTGCGGTTGGAGGTGTGACCCGGAGCCTCGGGCGACTCGGCGCCCGATCCATGGCCGACCGACGTCGAATGGTGGAGCGGAACCTGCGTCGGATCTACGGCGAGGTGCTCAGCGCACCTGCGCTCGAGCAAAAGGTTGTCGAAACCTTTGCCTTCTACGCCCGGTACTGGGTGGAGTCCTTCCGGTTGCCGGGGACCAGTGCCGTCGAGCTCGATCACGGCATCCGCACCGAGGGCATCGAGCGCATCGATGCCGCCTTGAGCGCGGGTACGGGAGCGATCCTGGCCCTGCCCCACCTGGGCGGATGGGAATGGGCGGCGTTCTGGATCGCAGCGGTTCGGAACACCCCGGTCACGGCGGTCGTCGAGCCGGTGGAACCTGCGGAGCTGGCCGACTGGTTCCTGGGGTTGCGCCAGGGGTTCGGCATCACCGTCGTCCCACTCGGGCCGTCGGCCGGCGCCCAGTGCATGCGGGCCCTCCGACAGAACCAGATCCTCTGCCTGCTCTGCGACCGCGACATCAGCGGCGGGGGCGTCGAGGTGGAGTTCTTCGGCGAGCGAACCACCATTCCCGGGGGACCGGCGACCCTGGCCCTGCGCAGCGGCGCCCCGCTCATCCCCGCGGCGGTGTACTTCGAGGGCGCCGGTCGCCACGCCGTCGCCCGTCCTCCCCTCACGGTCAGACGGACCGGCAAGCTCCGCGACGACGTCGCTCGCGTGACCCAGGATCTGGCGAGAGAGCTGGAGGCGTTGATCCGCGTCGCGCCGGAGCAGTGGCACCTCATGCAACCGAACTGGCCCAGCGACCACGCCGAGCTTTGCGGCCCGACCCAAGTTCTTCCGCGTGCCGGCCCCAAGTGACGGTCGACTGAGCCTGAGGCATGTTCCCGTTGCTGGGCCCAGACCCACGATGCGATGTACACGGAACGGGGCGAGGGGTGGTCAGAACGTCCATCGGCACGTGCCCCGGGCGGGCACTGGTACCCCTTCCTTTCGAGTTGCTGACACATTTGCTCGCTCGGTGGGTACATGCACGGCCGACTCGAGGTTCGGGTCAGGCGGGTTCATCCAATCGAAGGATCCAAAATGGCAGATCAGACGATTTCAGCGGGATCGGTCCGTGGAGCGTACGGCTCGGAGGCGAACACCCGACGCGGCGTGCGCCGCTTCACCGAGACCAAGGCCGGCATCAAGACCAGCGAGTTCCTGATCACCCTGGCCTTCGTCGGTGTGGTGCTCTTGGCCACGTATGCCGATGAGGACAGCCTCGCCCGCGAAGACGGCTGGCGCTTCGCCTGCTTCGCCGTCGTCGCCTACATCATCAGTCGGGGCCTGGCCAAGCTCGGCGTGCGCGAGCCGTACACCGACAAGGTCGACTGACGTCGACGCAGCCCTCCGACACCCCCGACCGTCGCCGGTCGGGGGTGTTGCGCGTCCAGGCTCCCGACGGCACTCCTGCGTGAATCGCCGCCCCGACGACTCTCCGACCTCTGCGGCAGCCGGGGCGTAGCCTCGCCGCCGTGCGCATCGGCCTGGTCTGTCCGTACAGCCTCACGATCCCCGGCGGTGTGCAGAGCCAGGTGCTCGGGCTGGCCCGGGCGCTGCGCACGCTCGGTCACGCCGTTCGGGTCCTGGCCCCCTGCGACGGCCCACCTCCCGACGCCGGCGTCACGCCCCTCGGCAACAGCATCCCCACCGCCGCCAACGGCTCGGTGGCTCCGCTGGCGCCTGACCTCTCGGCCCAACTGCGCCTGATCAGGGCAGTGCGCGACGAGGACTTCGACGTCCTGCACCTGCACGAGCCGTTGTGTCCCGGAGCGTGCATGACCGCCTGCTTGGTGAAGCCGGCCCCGCTCGTGGGCACGTTCCACGCGGCCGGCACTTCGGCGTCGTACCGCTGGGGCCGGCCTGCGGTCCGATGGCTGGCCAATCGCCTCGACATCCGTTGCACCGTCTCGGACGACGCCGAGGAGCTGGCCTCGACCTTCCTGGGCGGCACCTACGAGCGGCTGTTCAACGGCATCGAGCTCACGCCCTACGCCAAGGCGACCCCGACGCCGACCGACCGGCCGACGATCCTGTTCCTCGGTCGGCACGAGGAGCGCAAGGGGCTGTCGGTGCTCCTCGATGCGCTGATCGACCTTCCTTCGGACTGCCGGCTGTGGGTAGCCAGTGATGGGCCCGAGACCGTCCAGCTCCAGCGACGGACGGCCGGAGACCCACGCATCGAGTGGCTGGGACGGATCAGCGACGACGAGAAGGCGTCGAGGCTGCAAGGGGCGACGGTGTACTGCGCACCGTCCCTGCGAGGGGAGTCGTTCGGCGTGGTGTTGCTGGAGGCCATGGCCGCCTCGACACCGATCGTCGCCAGCGACCTACCCGGCTATCGCAAGGTAGCTCGACCCGGACGCGATGCGCTGCTGGTGCCGCCGGGGGACGCCGAGGCCCTCGCCCGGGCTCTGCGCCTCGTGCTGTCCGACCGGCGAACGGCCGATGCCCTGACCGAATCCGGTGATCAACGGGCGGTCGAGTTCTCCATGGACCATCTCGCCGAGCGCTACGACGACCTGTACCACCGGGCGGTCGGCCCCGTCTGAAGGTGGCCGCGCCCGTCGGGCAGTGCAGGTGTCGTCGCCTCCCAGCGCCCTACACTGACCGTTGCCGGCACCCCTCGTGCCTGTGGAACTCGTCCCTGCGGAGCGCGCGTGTCGGTCATCGTCATCCTCTTGGTGCTGGTGGTGCTCATCGTCGTCGTGGGCGCCGTCCTCGCCTTCATGTACAACGGACTGGTCAAGCTCAGGAACAAGGTGGAGAACGCCTGGGCTCAGATCGACGTCCAGCTGAAGCGGCGGCACGATCTCATCCCGAACCTGGTGGAGACGGTCAAGGGGTACGCCAGCCACGAGAAGGAGACGCTCGAACGGGTCGTCCAAGCTCGCAACATGGCGATGTCGGCCCAGGGACCCGAGCAGCAGGGCCAGGCCGAGAACATGATCACCGGAGCCCTCAAGTCGGTCTTCGCCCTGTCGGAGGCCTATCCCGACCTCAAGGCCAACCAGAACTTCGTGAACCTACAGGAGGAGCTCACGAGCACCGAGGACCGGATCTCCTACTCCCGGCAGTTCTACAACGACACCGTGAACCGCTACAACACCAAGATCCAGACCTTCCCCGGCGTGTTCATCGCCAAGCGGTTCCGCTTCGGCGAGCGCGAGTACTTCGAGGCCGAGGGCGCTGCTCGCGGGCCCGTCCAGGTCCAGTTCTAAGCCCCACCCCTTGTACGACCAGGTCGCCCAGAACAAGCGCCGCTCGCTCCTGCTGATCGCCTTCTTCGTGGCGCTCGTGGCCGCGGTGGCCTGGGCCATCACGCAACTGCTGAGCTTCGGCCCGATCGGCTTCGCCATCGCATTGGTCGTCGCCGGCGGCAGTGCGGCTGTCTCCTACTGGAAGTCCGACGCCGTCGCCCTGGCCATGAGCCGTGCCAAACCGGCCGATCCTCAGACCTACGCCCGCCTGCACAACCTGGTCGAGGGGCTCTGCATCGCCAGCGGTCTCCCCAAGCCTCGGGTGTACGTGGTTGACGACGACGCACCCAATGCGTTCGCCACCGGGCGCGACCCGAGGCACGCGGCCATCGCTGTCACCACCGGCCTCCTGGCCAAGCTGAACCGGGTCGAGCTCGAAGGTGTCGTCGCTCACGAGCTGAGCCACATCAAGAACTACGACATCCTCGTGTCGACCCTGGCCGTGACCATGGTCGGCGTCATCGCGCTGGTGTCGGACTTCGGCATCCGATTCCTGTGGTGGGGGGGAGGACGGCGCAACAGCGACGATCGGAACGGGGGCGGTGCAGGATCGATCCTCGCCATCGCCGGGTTCGCCCTCCTGATCCTGTCGCCCATCATCGCCAAGGCCATGCAGCTCGCCATCAGTCGCAGGCGCGAGCAGCTGGCCGACTTCTCGGGTGTAGAGATGACGCGGTATCCGCCCGGGCTGATCTCGGCACTGGAGAAGCTCCGATCCGACCAGACGGTCGTGCACTCCGGCTCGCGTGCCACCGCGCACCTGTGGATCGAGCAACCGATCGCCCGCACCGAACGCGAGGGCCGTTTGTCGCGCCTCAACCGCCTGTGGGACACCCATCCACCGCTCGAAGACCGGATCGCCGCCCTCCGGGAGCTGTGAGGGAGCGGGCGAAACGGCTCCGGGTTCGACCGACCCCGCCCCTACAATGACAGCCATGTCGGAGTCGACCGTCCCTTCCCTCCAACCGACGCCTGAGACGGGCACCTTCCGGGTGAAGCGGGGCCTGGCCGAGATGCTCGTCGGTGGGGTCATCATGGACGTCGTCGACCCCGACCAGGCCAAGATCGCGGAAGACGCCGGCGCCGTTGCCGTGATGGCCCTGGAGCGGGTGCCGGCCGACATCCGCCGTGACGGCGGCGTGGCTCGCATGAGCGACCCGGAGATGATCGACGGGATCCAGGCCACGGTCAGCATCCCGGTCATGGCCAAGGCTCGCATCGGCCATTTCGTCGAGGCCCAGATCCTCGAAGCGCTCGGCGTCGACTTCGTCGACGAGAGTGAGGTCCTGACCCCCGCCGATGAGGCCCACCACATCGACAAGTGGAACTTCACCGTACCGTTCGTGTGCGGGGCGACGAACCTGGGCGAGGCGCTGCGACGCGTGTCGGAGGGGGCGGCCATGATCCGCTCGAAGGGCGAGGCCGGCACCGGGAACGTGGTCGAGGCGGTACGTCACCTGCGCTCGATCCTCGGCGACATGCGCCGGATCACCCAGGCCGACGGGGCCGAGCTCTACGACTGGGCCAAGCGCCTAGGCGCACCGGTCGGCCTCGTGCAGGAGCTGGCCGAGACCGGGCATCTCCCGGTGCCCCTGTTCTGCGCCGGCGGGCTCGCGACCCCGGCTGATGCAGCGCTCGCCATGCAGCTCGGCGCCCAAGCGGTGTTCGTCGGGTCCGGCATCTTCAAGAGCGACAACCCCCCCGCCCGGGCCAAGGCGGTCGTCGAAGCCACCACCCACTTCCGCGACCCGCACATCCTGGCCAAGGTGTCCCGCGGGCTGGGCCCGGCGATGCCCGGTCTCGAGCTGGACGGACTCGACACCCGGCTGGCAGAACGAGGTTGGTAGACCCTCCGCGTCGGCTCTGACATGGTGAAGGTCGGCGTCCTCGCCTTGCAGGGCGCGGTCGGGCTCCACGCCGAGGCTCTGGGCCGGCTCGGCGCCGAGGTGGTCGAGGTCCGTGTCCCCGAAGACCTCCACGGCGTCGAGGCCCTCGTGATCCCCGGTGGCGAGTCGACGACCATCTCGATGCTGTTGGCATCGTCCGGCCTCGTCGCACCGTTGCACGACCGGCTCAGCGCCGGGATGCCGGCGTTCGGGACCTGCGCCGGGATGATCCTGCTGGCCACGGGCTTGCTCGACGGACGGCCCGATCAACGGGGCCTCGGGATCATCGACATCGACGTCCGACGCAACGCGTTCGGCCGCCAACGCGACTCCTTCGAGGCCGATCTCGACGTAGCCGGCTTCGAGCGACCGTTGCACGCCGTGTTCATCCGGGCGCCGGTCGTGGAACGAGCGGGTCCGGGGGTCGAGGTGCTGGCGACGGTGGGGGACCGGCCCGTGCTTGCCCGCCAGGGATCGGTGCTCGTGTCGTCGTTCCACCCCGAGCTCACCGACGACCTGCGCCTGCACCGTCGCTTCCTCGAAGCCGTGTGACGAACGGAACTCTCGTGCGTCGGCGCGCTTCCGCGATCCCTCGCTGGGTGATCCCGCCGATTTGGTCGTGGCAGCCGCCGAGTAGCGTCACGACCATGTCCGGTCATTCCAAGTGGGCGACGATCAAGCACAAGAAGGGCGCAGCCGACCAGGCCCGGGCAAAGGTCTTCGCCAAGCTGATCCGCCAGGTCGAGGTGGCCGCCCGCGAAGGCGGCGGCGACCAGGACTCCAACGCCTCGCTCCGCACGATGTACCAGAAGGCCCGTGACGCCTCGGTGCCGCTCGACACCATCCAACGCGCCATCAAGCGCGGCACCGGGGAGCTCGAGGGCGTCACCTACGACCAGATCACCTACGAGGGCTACGCCCCCGGTGGGGTCGCCATGCTCGTCGAGGTGCTCACCGACAACCGGAACCGCAGCGGCTCCGACGTTCGCAACATCTTCACCAAGCGGGGAGGTTCGATGGCCGAACCCGGGGCCGTGGGCTGGCAGTTCCACCGCAAGGGCGTCCTGCTGGTCGACCGGACCGCCGATGAGGACGCCTTGATGCTGGCCGCGCTCGATGCTGCCGCCGAGGATCTGGTCGACGACGGCGAGGCATGGCGGGTCGTCACCCCCCCCAGCGATCTGCACGCCGTGCGCTCTGCCGTCGAGGATGCCGGCTTCACGGTCGAGTCGGCTGACCTCACGATGGTCGCAGCCAACCTGGTGCCGTTGACGGAGGCAGGCACGGCCAAACAGGTGCTCGGGCTCATCGACGCCCTCGAAGACCTCGACGACGTGCAGGCGGTGCACGCCAACTTCGACATCCCTGACGACATCCTCAGCTCGTGCGTGAGCGACGAGGTCTGAAGCTTCGTTGCACCCGCCGGTGAGGCAGGCCGGGTCAGGCGGGGATGTTCAGGACGTGAGCTCCCGACGGCGACGGCCCGGCGCAGCGTCATAGCCGCCGCGCCGGGCGGATGGGTGAGCTCCGTCAGCTCCGAGCGAGGCGCGGATCACGGGTGAATCCGCGCCGCCGGCGGGGCAGGTTGGGGTCGAGAACACGGTGCCCACCGATCTCCCACCGGACTGAGACGGTCGAGGACACGTCCGGGTGTCGGCCTCGATGGCTCGCCGGGTAGGGTCGGCGCCGTGCTCACTGGGCGTCCGGAACCAGCGGCGCCCAACGGATCGACGGAGAGCTGAATGGCCATCGCAGTCGGTGCTGAAGCGCCGGACTTCACCCTGCCCGGCGTCAACGCCGGTGAGCGTCGGGACTACACCCTGTCGAGCATGCGAGGCACGCCGGTCGTTCTCGTCTTCTACCCCGGCGACAACACACCGGTGTGCACCCGCCAGCTCAACCAGTACACCCAGAACATCGGCCGTTTCGCGGACGTCGGGGCCCAAGTGCTGGCCATCAGCCCACAGTCGGTGCAGAGCCACGAGGGCTTTGCGTGCCAACAGGGCGGCTTCGGCTTCCCGCTCCTGGCCGACGAGGACAAGGCCGTGGGCGCCACGTTCGGCGTCGTCGGGCCCCTCGGCTTCTACCGCCGTTCCGTGTTCGTGATCAATCGGACCGGTTCGGTCACCTATGTGCACCGAGCGCTCGCCGGCGTCACCTTTCGCGCCACCGACGAACTGGTGAAGGCGGTCGCCGCCTCGGCCTGACCGGTCCGGTGTGCACCGCAACACCCTGGCCGTGGGTGGCGTGCACATGTGCGATCAGAACCGGTGCTGCTCGTGGGTACGATCGGCCTCATGACGCTCCAGGAGTACCTGGCCGCTCTCGACGCCGACGGAAACGCGTTCGCCGAGGCCGCCGTCGGCAACCTCCGAGCGCCCGTGAGCTCCTGTCCCGGATGGACGGTCGCCGATCTCGTGTACCACCTCGGGGTGGTCCACCGGTCCTGGACCTCGATCGTGGCCGAACGGCGCACGGAAGTGGAGCACATCGACCTCCCGGCCCGGCCCGACGACGACGACCTCGTTGCCTGGTACCGCGATGGACTGACCGACATGCGCACGACCCTGGCCGCCGCCGATCCCGCCACGCCCATCTGGACCTGGGCACCTCAGAAGGACGTGGCCTTCGTTCAACGCCGCATGGCCCAGGAGACGGCCGTGCACCGTTGGGACGCACAGCTTGCGGCCGGCGTCGGCGGACCGATCGATCCGCCGCTCGCCGTCGACGGCATCGACGAGTACCTGAGGTTCATGCTCGGACTGGGCGGCGGAGAACGCGGCGAGCCGGTCGGTGGATCCGTCCACCTCCACGTCACCGACGAGGACCTGCCCGAGAACCTCGTCGGTGAGTGGATGGTCCATTTCGACGGCGACACGCCCCTGGTCACGACCGGTCACGACAAGGGCGACGCCGCCTTGCGGGGATCGGCCTCCGACCTGCTGCTGGGCTTGTGGCGGCGACTGCCGATGGAGGCTCTCGATGTCGTCGGCGACCGGGCCGTCGCCGCCCGCTTCCTCGCATTGACCGAGCTCGCCTGAGGGCGGCGGACCGGCCACGGTCCGCCTCGGGGTGGGCCATCCCAGGTGGTGGGGTCCGCGTAGCCCTCAGCAGGGCGAGTTACGTTGTCGTACTGATGTTCGTGCTCGGGATCGATCCGGGGCTCTCGCGCTGCGGCTATGGGTGCGTCGAAGCCCGCTCCAGCGGCCCCCGGGCCTCAGCCCTCGGTGTGGTTCGAACCGCCGCATCCTCGCCCCTGCCCGAGCGCCTCGCCGACCTGCAACGCGAGCTGCGGGCGCTCATCGCCCAGCTCGCCCCCGACGTGGTCGTGATCGAACGGGTCTTCTTCCAGGTCAACGTGCGCACGGCCATGTCGGTCGGCCAAGCCAGCGGCCTGGCCATGGCCGAGGCGTCGGTCGCCGGTTGCGAGGTGGTGCAGTACTCGCCCAACGAGGTGAAGCTGGCCGTGGCCGGTGACGGCCGGGCGGGCAAGGCGGAGATGCAACGAATGGTCCAGGTCCTGCTCGGTCTGGAGTCCCTGCCCCGACCGCCGGACGCGGCCGACGCCGCCGCCCTGGCCCTCTGTCACCTTGCCCGCGCTCCGATGGGGCGTCGGGTGGCTGCAGCCGTGGCCCGTCATCCCGGCCCCCGCTGATGGCGGGCATGATCGGGTCGCTCCGGGGCGTGCTCGTCGAGCGTGCGATCACCGGCGAGGTGCTGGTCGAGGTGGCGGGGGTCGGGTTCCGGGTACAGGCCGGCCCGGCCACCGCGGCACGCCTCGGTGACATCGGCGGCGAGGTGTTCGTCTGGATCCACCATCACGTCCGGGAGGATGCCGAGCTGCTGTACGGCTTCGCCGGCCGTGACGAGCGGATGTGCTTCGAGGCGCTCATCGGCGCTCACGGTGTGGGTCCGGCCCTGGCGCTGGCCATCCTCGCCGTGCACGAGCCGGACACGTTGCGGCGCGTGCTGGCCGACGATGACGTCGCCGCCCTGTGCCTCGTCGCCGGGGTCGGCGCCAAGACGGCGGCACGCCTGTTGGTCGAACTGAAGTCCCGACTCGACCTGCCCGAGCCCGACCCGATCAGCTCGGTCAACGGCGCGACGGTGCCGGCCGGCGGGTCCGATGCGACGGTCAGGGTCGACGTACGGGCTGCGCTCGCCAACCTGGGGTACGGACCCGACGAGATCGCCGACGGGCTGCGGGTACTCCCGGAGGGCAACGATCGCGCCGCAGCGCTGCGGGCTGCCCTCGAGCACCTCGGCGCCCGGCGGTGAGGGACGAGCTCCTCATCCCGGAACCCTCTGACGAGGGCGAGGCCGGCATCGAGGTCGGCCTCCGGCCGAGCCGCCTCGCCGAGTTCGTGGGTCAAGCCGAGTTGAAGGAGCACCTGGCGATCATCCTCGAAGCAGCGCGACGGCGAGGGCAGGCAGCCGACCACCTGCTCTTCGCCGGACCGCCCGGCCTCGGCAAGACATCCCTGGCCCACATCGTCGCCGCCGAGATGGAGGTGGGGCTCCAGGTCACGTCGGGGCCGGCCCTCGAGCGGGCCGGCGACCTCGCCGCCATCCTCAGCCAGCTGAGCGAGGGCGACGTCCTGTTCATCGACGAGATCCACCGCCTGTCACGGCCCGTGGAGGAGGTCCTGTACCCGGCCATGGAGGACTTCCAGCTCGACATCGTGCTGGGCAAGGGGCCGGCGGCCCGGTCCATCCGCCTCGACGTGCCTCGCTTCACCCTGGTCGGCGCCACCACCCGGACGGGTCTCATCACCGGTCCGCTCCGGGACCGCTTCGGGTTGGTGGCCCGCCTGGACTACTACGACCCGGCCGACCTCGAAGCCATCGTCGGGCGGGCGGCCGGCATCCTCGAGGTCTCGCTCCATCCCGACGGCGCCACCGAGATCGCACGCCGCGCGCGGGGCACCCCCCGCATCGCCAACCG